>OLND01002138.1_pt1 | contig 18533 bp, 19 predicted proteins | sample 1672031 | NCBI WGS metagenome assembly OLND01 (sample SAMEA3136638, study PRJEB25190) | human gut metagenome | biome: human gut; feature: human-associated habitat; material: faeces | place: Austria | collected 2013
TTTCTATCCATACCACCGGGGCGGCTGCCCCGGCAGGAACTTTTCTCTTATTATAACACCAATCTTGTGAAATCACAATTTATTCTTGTAACCTGCCGCTGATACCGTCTGGATTGTGCTTTTCCTTTCTTTTTGTTACCTTTAATTAGCCATGAACTGTTTCATGCCCTGACTTTTAGCGCCGGGGTTGTCCGAGCCATAGCCCTCCAAGAGGTTAATCACACCCCAAATGCCAAGGCCTGCACCGAGTGCGATCACGAGGGTCTGCAAAACACCAACTGCGCTATTGAAAAATGCCATATTCGTACCTCCATAAAATCATGTTGAATTGTTGTGTGTAGGAAAATTGCAGCCGTTTTCTCCGGCTGCGGCATCGGAAGTGTTGCTGTTTTGGGCGAAGTGCTGCTCTGTCCATTCGTACAGGGCGAGTGCATACAGCCTGTCATGCGACATCATAAGGCGGTAGGCTACATCCTGCGAAACCGCTTCAATGTCGATGTCCGTATAGGGAACACCACGCCTGTCACAATCCTGCATCTGCTCCCAAAGGGCAAGACCGCAGAGAATGTTGCAGCCAATCTTTTCCCATTTGCGCATACATTCCATAAATGCCTGATAATTCGAGAGTTCCATAAACAGCTCCTTTTGCCGCGTTATTCTGCGGCGGTAAAATCAGCGTCCTCGTCGGACAACTCAATCTCATAGAGGTCAAACGGTTCCTCCGGCACAATGACTGCCGAGGGATGTTTCTTCTTTTTTCGCTGCACCCGAATGTAGCGTTCTACATCAAAGGTGTTCTTCTTGTCGGCGTCGGACAGGTACTTATAGCGTGGGTGCTTGGTGATGTCATACTTCTTGGAGAAGAACGGGCGTACACCACGTAGCTGCAAGATACACATTCCGCCGTCCATTGTTGCAATTTCGTCCTGCGTCATCAGCTCCTTTCCTAATTTTTGATAATTTAAGCCGTGGGAGATTTCCTTGCCCCGATTCTCTGAGGTATTGAAGCTGTCGATGGTTTCTTTGCCCAATATCTCCGAGATTTCTTTCAGGGTGCTTTTCTCCTTACCGCCTAAAAACAGCATGGTGTCGCAGTTGCCGACAATCGTATCGGCGTTATCCCGATAGATCGCTTTGAGCTGGCTTTGCGACTGCAAAATAATAGAAGCCGATATTTCACGGCTTCGGATGGTGGCAATTAACTTGTCGAACTGTGGGATCTGTCCAATGTTGGCAAACTCGTCGAGAATAAACCGCACATGAACAGGCAGCCGCCCGCCGTACACGTCGTCGGCCTTATCGCACAGCAGATTTGTGAGCTGGGATTGCAGAATGGCAATGACAAAGTTAAAGGTCGAATCGGTGTCGCTCATAATGAGGAACAGCGCCGTTTTCTTATCTCCAATGGTATCAAGCTCCATTTCGTCATACGCCATCAGATCACGCAGCTCCTTGATGTCAAAAGGTGCAAGCCTTGCACCGCAGGAAATCAGTATGCTCTTGGCGGTCTTTCCCGCCGCCAATTTATATTTTCGGTACTGCTTCACCGCGAAATGGTCGGGGTCGCGTTCTTCCAAGTCGGCAAACAGCAAATCGACGGGGCTTTGATATTCCTCGTCGTCCTCGCGGGCTTCGCTGGCGTTGATAAGTTCCAACAGGGTAATAAAGTTCATTTCCTCGGCGGGGGCTTCGTACCAGATGTAGCCCACCAACGCGCAATACAAAAGCCGTTCTGCCTTTACCCAAAAATCCTCCGCGCTTTTTTCTCCCTCACCTTTGGTATTCGCTATCAACGTATTTACCAGCTTCAAAATATCTTTCTCGCTGCGGATATACACAAAGGGGTTGTAGTGCATAGATTTTTTGAAGTTAATCGTATTCAGTACCTTAATGCGGTAGCCCGCCCGTTGCAGCAGCTTCCCGCACTCAATCAAAACCGTACCTTTCGGGTCGGTTAAGACGTAAGAGGAATGAAGCTGCATTAGATTAGGTTTGACAAAAAATCTTGTTTTTCCGCTGCCGCTGCCGCCGATCACGACGACGTTCTTATTTCTCGCGTACTTCGGCTGCTTCGGGCGGCTGTTCATGGTAAGCCGTTCCGTCTGCGTCAAAATGATGTTGTTTTGGAAATCCGGGTCTATGTAGGGCTTTATATCTTCGGCGTTTCCCCATCGGGCAGAGCCGTACTCCGCGCCCTTGCGGTATTTCTTCGCGTTTTTCCCTTTGACATAGACTATCAAGCGGATAATCACCGCACCGACAATGCCGACAAGCAAATCCAACGGGTAAACGCTCGGCAAGGCGTTTTCAAAGGCTGCGGAAAATCCCTGTGCGATATTCAGTATCTTTGCGGATATATCCGCGCCGGGGGCAAGCCGCACCGCCTGTCCGACTTTATCAAAGAGATAGACAAAGAACACATAGGGGATATTCGGAAGTATCAGCTTTTTGTAGTTGATCTGCTTCATATCTCGCGCCCCCTGTCCATTTTCTTTACCTTGTCGCGGGCGGCGTTAAGCTGTTTCGCCTTGTCCTTTGCAGCGGCAAGGGCTTTGCGGATAGAGGGCTTTTTGTCCCGGTTCAGCTTCTTTGCGGAAAACTCTTGAAACGCTGCGGTCATAACGTCCGCGTCCCGGCCTTTGAAAAACACAAGGTAACGGGTCTGCTCGCCCTTAACCTTTTTTAGCGAAAAATCTATGTTGTATTTCTTCGCCGTACTCTCAAAGGCTTTAATATTGCTGTCGGTGATCTCGATGTTGGAAACACCCGCGTTCTGCTTCATAAGCTGCCGCATGGTCTGTTTCCCATGCGCGGGTTTGCTTTTCTGCTCCAAAAACTTTTGGATTGCTTTCTGCAACGCTTGTTCGGTAAGCCGCGCCGCGCCTTTCCCCACTTTGACGTATAGGGCAATCGTTTTTTGGGTTACTTCCTCCTGCAAGGTATCAACTCCTTTCCCGGTAAAGTGCGGCTATGCTCATTCGCCGCCGTATAAGTCGTGATTGACAAGGGCGGTATAGTAGCTGTCAATGGTACTCGGCGCGTTGAACAGCACCGCTTTTAGATACTGCTTGATGTTGCGCACTTTGGTTGTGTTCTCCCTCATGCAGTCCAAAACAAACTCAATATGGCTGCTGTTCAGTTTCAAAAACTTGGATTTCACCAGTTCGGCGGGGTAGTCGTCCCCGGCGATACGGATTGTCTTTCGCGCTGTGCAGACGGTTTCCAGCATAAGGTCAACAATCTCGTCCAAACGGTCTTTGTCAATTTTGCAGTTTTGAATGAGATGGTCGTATTCGATATTGTCCTTGATAATCTCCCTGTAAATCTCTACTGCGCTATTGCTTTTCGCTTCCGTTCTTTTCCTTTCCAGCGGCGTAGCCGCTTCGCCCTGTGCAAAGGGCAAGGGGTTTGGGGAATGGAAAGGAATGGAATGGGTACTTGATAAATCAGTAATTGATTGTTCTTTACTTGATATATCTTTATTTAATTGCGTTGGATTTTCCAACGTAGGCTTTTCCTGCGTAGGTTTTTCCAACGTTGGATTATCCAATGTAGGGTAATCCGATATAGGCGGCTGTTCGCCGCTGGTAGCTGCTTCCGGCTCTCGCGGCTGCGGCTGCTCATATATGACATAATCCGCGCCCCGCAAGCGTCCTTTCTCGTCGCGCTCCCGGCTACGGACGATATACCCGGCTTTTTCAAGTTCCTTTACCGCTTCGCGGATTGCGTCGATCTTCTCCCGGTTGATATGGGATAAGCCCGCAAGGGTATAATCCCAATCTTCGGGCAGCGAAAGCATTTGCGACAACAAGCCCTTTGCCTTTAAGGACAATTCCTTGTTTCGCAAGTGGTGGTTGCTCATAACGGTATATCCCGTATTTCGCTCCACTCTGAAAACTGCCATATTTCCTCACTTCCTCTCTTGGTATGCGTGGACAATTAGAAAGCCGTTTTCGGCTGTTTTGGTATTGCAATATGCCCTTTGCCGTTTTCGCGTCTGCAAAGCCGCATGGCACAAGGGCTTTTGCCCGTCTATTTGTCCATGCTGGCGTGCGTTTTCCGCGTCCTTTTGCCGGGGCAATAGGGACACTCTTTGAAAACGCAAAACTCATATTTCCACCCGGGGCGGTAGAAACGGCAAGTGCCGCAATCTTCATCATCTCCGGCACAACCGGATTGATAGCGGTCAAATCCCGGCTTCTGCTGCATGAGCAATTCAAACGCCCGCTGCTTGCCCTTTGTGAAATACATTCCGGCTGCACCTCCTTTCCTGCGGGCATAAAAAAACGGCGTTACTTTCTCCCCCAAAGGGGTTAAGGTAACGCCGTTTGTGTGCGTATTCAGTTTTTAACACATTCCCTGTCTATCCGCTGTCCGCAAAACCATTGATTTTATTAGCTTTTTGCCGCTATCGCTATCACACCTCATTATTCAACCGTCCGGGCTTCCAGCGTATGCTTGCCGACATCAAGGCTGGGCGGATCAAGCGTGTCATTGTAAAGGACATGAGCCGCTTCGGGCGCGATTATCTCCAAGTGGGAATGTATACCGATGTTGTTTTCCCGGAGTTTGGCGTTCATTTCATTGCCGTCAATGACGGCGTGGACAGCACACGCGGCGAAAGTGAGTTTACCGCGATCCGCAATGTGTTCAACGAAATGTATGCCCGCGATACCTCCAAAAAGATTCGCGCTACATGGCAGAGCAAAGGCAAGTCCGGCGAGCATTTGACGACCATTCCGCCCTATGGGTATATGAAAAGCCCGGAGGACAAAAAGAAATGGATCGTCGATGAAGAAGCCGCAGCCGTCGTACAGAAGATATTCTCCCTGTGCGCGTCCGGCAAAGGCCCCACGCAGATTGCTAAATGGCTCAAACAGCAGCAAATCTTGAACCCAACCGCCTATTGCCATGCGAAAGGTCTGCCGACCAGCAACAAGCCGACAGCAGACCCGTACAAATGGACAAATGAAACGGTTTCCCGCATTTTGGAGCGCGTAGACTATCTGGGGCATACAGTAAACTTCAAGACCACAAAGAAGTCCTACAAGAGCAAGAAGAAAATCTGGAATGATCCTGAGAATTGGGTGATCTTCGAGAACACCCAGCCGCCGATCATCGAAGAAAGCGTGTTCCTGATTGTTCAGAACATTCGCAAGGCGCGTCGCCGTCCTACCAAGATGGGTGAAATGGGTATGTTCTCCGGGCTTCTGTATTGCGCAGAGTGCGGCGGCAAAATGTATCAATGCCGCGCTACCAACTTTGCGGAGAACCAGAAATACTTCATCTGCTCCACCTACCGCAAGGGCAAGGATCTCTGCACGACCCATTCTATCAAGAATGTCGTGCTGCATGAAATTGTTCTGCGAAATCTGCGGGAAGCAATCTCCTATGTTTCAGAGCATGAAGCGGAGTTCATTCAGGACGCTGCCGAGAGCGATATGCGGGACAGAGATGCAGAGTTTGTTCGGAAGCGTGAAACGCTGGCAAAGGCGGACACGCGAATTGCCGAGCTTGACCGCATTATCTCCCGACTGTATGAGGACAACGTGATTGGCAAGCTGTCAGATGAACGTTTTATCAAAATGTCCCATGACTACGAGTTGGAACAAAGCAACCTGAAATCAATGGCAGAAGTCCTGCGCAAGGATCTGAAGCAGCAGGAGCAGCAAAAAACCAATGTCAAGGCGTTTATCGCTGCCGTGAAGAAGTACACGGATTTGCAGGAGCTTGACGCGGCTGTTCTCCGTGCTTTCATTGACAGGATCGAAGTTTCCCATGTTGACAAGAAATCCAGAACGCGGGAAATCACCATCGTCTATAACTTCATCGGTGCATTTGACTTCACACGGGCAATCGAAAATGCCCGCAACACAAGTAAAAAAGAGCAAAGAACGGCATAGCCGTTAAGCTACACCGTTCCTTGCTTCAATGTTTTCCTAAGTCACCGCCGCATCTGTCGGTGCTTTTTCATGTCTTACAAAGCAAATTTTTTGCTGTATTCCTCGTAATAGCGGGCGAAGGAGTCGGATTTCATGTCCTTGACGCTCTTCAAATACTCGTGGGTATCGAAGGCGTCGGACTCCAGCTCGATCATGGCCACGGCGATATTGGAGCAGTGGTCCGCCACCCGCTCATAGTTGGTGAGCAGATCGTTGAACACAAAGCCCTGACTCAGGGTACATACGCCCTTTTGCAGACGGTCCACATGGTGCAGCTTCAGTTCGTCGCACAGGCCGTCGATGATCTCCTCCAGCGGCTCTACCCGGCTGGCGGCGGCCAGATCCCCCTCCACAAAGGCGTGGATGGAGAGGTAGAGGATCTCGGAGACGGCATCCTCCATGACCTTCAGCTCCTGGCTGGCCTCCGCCGAGAAGGCCATGCCCTTGCTGTGGATCTCCTGCGCCACCTCGGAGATGTTCAGGGCATGGTCGGAGATGCGCTCGAAGTCGGAGATGGTATGCAGGTACTTGGATACCTCCTCACTCTGACGGGCGGTGAGTTCCTTACCGGTGATCTTCATCAGGTAGGTACCCAGCCGGTCCTCATAGCGGTCCACGGTGGACTCTGTCTCCGCCACAGCCCGGAAGCCCTTGTCGCTGTACTGATGCACCAGCGCCATGGCGGCCAGCAGATTCTCCATGGCGCACTGAGCCATGGCGTCGGTGACCTGACGGCTCTGCTCGATGGCCAGCGCCGGGTGCTGCAGGAAGCGCTCCTCCAGACGGTCCATCTTCTGGCGCTCCCGGCTGCTCTCGGAGTTGTCCGGCACCAGCATACATACCAGCTTCTCCAGCAGGCCGATGAGGGGCATCAGGGCCACCACCGTGGCCAGACGGAACAGGGTGTTCGCCAGAGCGATGGACACGGTGGTCATGGTGGTATCCATGAAGTCAAAATGCACCACGGCATTGACGGCATAAAAGATGCAGCCCCAGATCACCACGCCCAGCACGTCGATGAGCAGATAGACGAAGGCCGTGCGCTTGCCGCTGACGTTGGCACCCAGCGCCGACAGCAGCACCGGCACCGCAGCGCCGATGGCAATACCCATGATAATAGGAAGGGCAATTTCAAAGGTGACGGCTCCGGTGGCGGCCAGCGCCTGCAGGATACCCACGGCGGCGGAGGCACTCTGGATGACGCTGGTGAACACGATGCCCACCAGAATTCCCAGCAGAGGGTTTGCGAAGGAGGTCATGGCATTGATGAACACCTCGCTCTCCCGCAGGGGCTCCACGGCGCCGCTCATGGCGGTCATGCCGTACATCAGCACGGCAAAGCCCAGCAGGATCTCCCCCACATGGCGGGTGGTCTGCTTCCTGCTGATCATCCGCAGCAGAGTACCGATGGTGGCCATCAGGGCCGTCAGAGTGGAGGTACTCAGCAGAGCCACCCAGCCGCCGCCGGAGAGGTTGCTGAGGCACAGCACCCAGCCGGTAACGCTGGTGCCCAAGATGGCGCCCAGCACGATGCCGATGGCCTGATTGACCTTCATCATGCCGGAGTTGACGAAGCCCACCACCATCACCGAGGTGGCGGAGGAGGACTGGATCACCGCCGTGACGCCGGTCCCCAGCAGGACCCCCTTGATGGGCGTGCTGGTGAGGTTATACAGCACCAGCTCCAGCTGATTGCCTGCTACCTTCTTCAGGGCATCGCCCATGATGGACATCCCGAACAGGAACAGGGCCACGCCGCCCAGCAGGGAAATGAAATCAGAAACGCTCAAAACGCATTCCCTCCCAGTATATTTGATTCAACAGGATATAGTATAACGTAAAAAACTCCGGCTGTCGACAGAAACTATGGAATAATTTGTGGAAAAAAGCATAAAGATTTGCAGCAGTTCTATACCCCTCCCACAGAAGTTTCCCGGCAAGCGGAATGCAGCCTTGTCATATGGGGCAGACTATGGTATAATACTCTATCATAAAATTACGCTGCCGGTCTATGGGTCCGGCAATCTTGTGAGGAAACATATGAAACACGGACTCATCGTTTTTCTGGTATCCATGGTCCCCCTCATCGAGCTGCGGGGCGCCATCCCCTACGGCGTGGCCTACGGGATGCCGCTGTGGCTGACGTATCTCATTGCCATCGTGGGGAATATGCTGCCGGTGCCGTTTATCTATCTCTTCGCCCGGAAGATCCTTCTTTGGGGCAAGGATAGGCCTGTCATCGGAAGGTTCTTCACCTTCTGTCTGGAAAAGGGTGAGCGGGGCGGCCAAAAGCTTCAGGCGAAGGCCGGCCGGGGCTTGTTCTGGGCTCTTTTGCTGTTCGTGGGGATCCCCCTGCCCGGCACCGGTGCGTGGACGGGAACTCTGGCGGCCTCTCTGCTGGATATGGGCTTTAAGAAGAGCGTGCTGGCCTGCATGGGCGGTGTGCTGCTGGCCGGGTGCATCATGGGCATCCTCAGTGTGCTGGGCGTGTCTGCCTTTGGCGCTGTGGTACAATAGTTTTTCGCAATGGGACTTTTTCTTATCATTAAGGAAAAGTCCCATTTTTATACAAATAAATTATTTTTGCAAATTAACAGACAATGTGTTGATTTTCACATTAAGATGTGCTAAGATAACGGACAATTTCAAGTCAGCCTCTGCCGAACGGGCCGTTACAAGGGCCGGACGGCATATGCTTATAGATCCATTCACAAGGAAAGGCGGTGACGACCATGTATCTGGAGCTGGTGAAGCAGGTATCGCAGGTGGAGCAGGAGGCGGAAGCCTCCGTCCGTCAGGCGGCCCAGCAGGCTCAGCAGATGCAGGAAGAGGCGGAACGCTCCGGACGTGCGCTGGTGGAACAGACACGCCGGGACTTGCAGCAGCTGGAGACCCAGCGCCGCCGGCAGGCGGCGGAGGACGCCGAAGCAGCCCGGCAGCAGGCGCTGCGGGAGGTTCAGGCAGACTGTGACGCCCTGCGGCAGCGGGCCGGGGCCAAGATGCCTCAGGCGGTAGACACCATTCTGAGAAGGGTGGTGCAGGAGTAGTGGCCATTGTGAAAATGCAGCGGCTGCACCTGCTGGCGATGGAGGAGGAGCGGCAGTCCCTGATGGATGCGCTGCTGCAGTTCGGTCGGCTGGAGATCCGGCAGACGGAGGATCTGGCGGCAGATCCGGACTGGGCGGTGCTGCTGCATCCGGAACCGGCGGAGCTGGTTCGCTGGCGGGAGGCCTCCCGCCAGATGGAGGCGGCGCTGTCGGCGCTGGGCAGCCGGGGTCTGAAAAAGGCCGGACTGTTTGCCCCCCGCCCCCGCATCAGCCAGAGTCAGTTTCTGGATGAGGCGGCACTGCGGCAGCAGCAGGCGCTGGCAGCGGAGATCCTGGGCCATACGGCCCGCAAGGAGCAGCTGACCTCCCAGCTTCAGCGCATTCAGGCCCAGCGGCTGTCGCTGGAGCCGTGGGCGGAGTTGGACGTGCCGCTGGAGCTGCACCGCAGCGGCCAGCTGTCGGTGATCCCCGGCACCATGCCCCTGCGGTCGGACCTCCAGCAGGCAAAAAACGCTCTGGAGGAACAGCCGGCGGAGCTGGTACAGGTATCCCTGTCGCCGCAGCAGCAGTATCTTCTGCTGCTGGTACATCAGGCGGCGGAGAGCGCAGTGCTGGAGGTGCTGCGGCCCTTCGGCTTTGCGGCGGCCTCCTTCGGTACCCTCACCGGTACGGTGCAGGAAAACCTGCAGCGGCTGGACGATGAGGAGGAGCAGACCCGGCAGGATCGCCGGGCGGAGGACGCTGCGCTGGACGCCCTGGGAGGCCGTCAGCCGGAGCTGAAGCTGGGACTGGACCGCCTGAATCTGCAGATCCAGCGCGAAGAGAACCGCCAGCGGCTCCTCACCGACGGACATATCTTCTATTTGGAGGGCTGGGTGCCGGAGGCAGACACCGCCCGGCTGGAGCAGCTGCTGGAGGGCTACTCCTGTGCGTGGGATCTGCGGGTCCCCACCGAGGAGGAGTATCCGGAGGTGCCGGTGACGCTGAAGAGCAACTGGCTCACCCGGTCCATGACCTGCATCACGGAGCAGTACTCCATGCCCGCCTATGACGGCGTGGACCCTAACCCGGTCATGGCCCCGTTTTTCATCCTGTTCTTCGGCATGATGATGGCGGACATGGGCTACGGCCTTCTGATGATCTTTCTGCCGCTGCTGTACCTGAAAAAGGCACGACCGCCGCAGAGCAAACGGGGCTTTATCGAGCTGATCCTGTGGTGCGGCATCGTGACCTTTATTTTCGGCGCTCTCACCGGCGGCTTCCTCGGGGACTTCATCCCCCAGCTGTGCAAGGTCATTGACCCGGCCAGCACCTTTGAGCTGCCCAGCCTCTTCTCACCGCTGAACGACACCATGGCCATCATGATCGGCTCCATGGTGCTGGGCGGCATCCAGATCCTCACCGGCATGACCATCAGCGTGGTGAAGAAAACCAAGGACGGCCACTTTGCCGACGCCCTGTGGGACGAGATCACATGGTGGGTCATTCTGGCCGGCGGGGCCATGGCGCTCCTGAAGGTGGGCAGCGTGGCCGGTGTGCCGGTGGTGCTGGTCATCGGCGTGCTGATGCTGGTATACGGCTCCGGTCGGGGCAAGAAGGGCTTCGGCAAGGTCACGGGGCTGGTGAGCGCCGTATATAACGGCGTCACAGGCTTTTTCAGCGATATCCTCTCCTATGTGCGTCTGATGGCGCTGATGCTGTCGGGCGCCGTGCTGGCGCAGGTATTCAATATGCTGGGTGCCACCACCGGGAACGTGGTGGGCTTCGTGGTCATCGCACTCATCGGCAACGCCCTGAATCTGGCGCTGAACCTGCTGGGCTGCTACGTCCACGATATGCGTCTGCAGTTTCTGGAATTTTTCGGTCGGTTTTACAAGGAGGGCGGCAAGAGCTACAGGCCGCTGTCCGTAGAAACACAATATGTTGAAGTTATGAAGGAGGATAATTGATATGTATGATTTTCTGAACGCCATCGGCGGCATGGGTTTCGCCATTCTGGGTGCGGCGCTGACGGTGGGTCTGTGCTGCGTGGGCTCCGCCAAGGGTACCGGTCTCGTGGGTGAGGCCGCCGCCGGTCTGGTCAGCGAGGATCCCGACAAGAGCACCAAGTGCCTGATCTTGCAGGTGCTGCCCGGTACGCAGGGTCTGTATGGCTTCGTGGCCCTGTTCATCGTCCTGCTGCAGGTAGGTCTCATGAGCGGCACTCCCGTAGATCTGACGCTGACGCAGGGTATGTCCTTCTTCGCCGCCTGCATCCCCACCGCCATCGGCGGCTGGCTCTCCGCCAAGTTCCAGGGCCGTGTGGCCGCCGCCTCCGTGGGTATCGTGGCCAAGCACCCGGAGGCCGCCACCAAGGGCCTGATCTTCTGCGGTATCGTGGAGTTCTACGCCATTTTGTCCCTGGTGGCTACCATCATGCTGGCTACCAACATTCTGTAAAACGGAGCAGGCCATGAAGGGACTGGAACGGATCACCCAGCGCATCCAGACGGATGCACAGGGGCAGATAGAAGCCCTGACGGCGGCAGGACGCCGCCAGGCACAGGAGATCACGGAGAAGTACGAGGACCAGGCCCGGCAGCTGCGCCAGGCGGATCAGGAAAAGGCCGCCCGTGATGCCCAGCAGGATCAGCGGAGAGCCCAGAGCGGCGCCGATCGCACCCGCCGGGAGCAGCTCCTCGCCTGCAAGCAGCAGCTCATTGACGATACCTTCCGACAGGCCCGGCAGCAGCTGACGCAGCTGCCCCGTGAGAAATATGTGCATCTGCTGGTGCAGCTGGCGGTGAAAAACGGAGCCGGCACCGAGGAGATCATCCTCTCCCCGGAGGACGCACCGCTGGGGCAGCAGGTGCTGGAGGGCGCCAACGCTCAAGGACGGCACTTCCGCCTGTCTGCGGAGCAGCGTCCCACCGGCGGAGGGCTGATCCTCAAGCAGGGCAGCGTGGAGTGCAGCTGCACCTTCCCGGAGATCCTGCGGCAGCTGCGGCAGGAGATGTCCGGCGAGGTCGCCGCCATTCTGTTTGACTGAGAGGGGGCTGCCCTTTGACCAAGAAGTATCATGATACGGAATATCTGTATCTCAGCGCCTGTATCCACAGCTGGGAGACTCGGCTGCTGACCCCGGAGCGCCGGGAGCAGCTGCTGTCGGCTCCGACGGACCGGGATGCGGCCCGTGTGCTGGAGGAGATGGGCTGGCCCGCCTTTGACCCGGAGTCGGAGGCGGCGCTGGATCAGGCCGTTGGCCGGCGGCGGGAGGAGCTGTTCGCCCATCTGGGCAAGGATATGCCCGATGCACGGATCCTGGACGTTTTCCGGCTGCCCACGGACTATCACAATCTGAAGGTATTGGTAAAGAGCCGGGGCGAGGACTGCCGCCGCCTGCTGATGGCAGGAGGCCGGTGGGATCCGGAGCAGCTGCTGTCGGACTACCGGCAGCGGGAACTGCGGGACTTCCTCCCCGCCGAGACGGCACAGGCCGTACAGCAGGCCCGTCAGGCTCTGGCGGAGACCGGCAACGGTCAGGAGTGCGATCTTGTGCTGGACGGCACCTGCTTCCGGGAACTGACCCGGCTGGCGGATGCGGTGGACTGCCCCGCCCTGACGGACTATCTCCGCACCCGCATCGACGGCGTGAACCTGTGCAGCGCCGTGCGGGCGCGCCGGCTGAGAAAAGGGCCGGACTTTCTGCACAGGGTGCTGCTGGAGGGCGGCAGCGTCTCTCCGGCAGCGCTGGAGGAGGCCGCCCCTGCCGATCTGCGGGAGCTGTATGCCGCCACGCCTCTGCGGGAAGCCGCCGGTCTGGCGGAGGGCATCTGCGCCGGAGGCGGCAGCATGACGGCGCTGGAAAAGCAGTGCGACAACGCCGTGCTGCGTCTGGCGGCCAAGGCCCGCCGCACCCCCTTCGGCGTGGAGACGGCACTGGGGTATCTCATTGCGGCGGAAGCGGAGCTTATCGCCGTCCGCACCATCATGACGGGACGCCGGGCGGGACTATCCGCCGACGCCATCCGGGAAAGGCTGCGTGATATTTATGGCTAAGATCGCCGTCATCGGTGACCGGGACAGTGTGCTGGGCTTCCGGGCTTTGGGGCTGGAGGTCCACACCGTGGAGGACAGCACCGAGGCCCGCCATCTGCTCCGTAAGGCTGCGGAGGAGGGCTGTGCGGCGGTGTTCCTGACGGAGGCGCTGGCGGCTCCCCTGCAGGAGGAGATCGACCGCTATAAGGAGGCGCTGACCCCCGCCATCGTATTGATCCCCGGCAAGGGTGGTTCCCTTGGGCTGGGGGAGACTGCGCTGCACAACGCCGTGGAGCGTGCCGTGGGCGCAGACATCACTTGAAGGGAGCGTAACTATGGGCAAAGTAATCAAAGTCTCCGGGCCGCTGGTGGTAGCCGACGGCATGGCGGACGCCAACATGGCGGACGTGGTGCGTGTGGGTCCCAAGCAGCTGATCGGAGAGATACTGAATATGACCGGCGACCGGGCGTCCATTCAGGTCTATGAGGAGACCTCCGGTCTGGGGCCGGGTGCGGAGGTGGTCACCACCGGCGCTCCCCTGTCCGTGGAGCTGGGGCCGGGGCTGATCGAGAGCATTTATGACGGCATCCAGCGCCCGCTGGAGGAGATCCGCAGCATGGCCGGGGCTCACATCCCCCGTGGCATTCAGGCCCCGCCGCTGCCGGAGGATAAAAAGTGGGGCTTCACCCCTGTGGCCAAGCCCGGCGACGCCGTGGTGGCCGGAGACGTGCTGGGTACCGTGCCGGAGACGACCTCGGTGCTCCACAAGATCATGGTCCCCCACCGCATGGACGGCACCGTGGAGTGGGTGGCAGAGGCAGGAGAATACACCATCCGGGACGTCATCGCCAAGGTGCGTCTGGCGGACGGCTCCCTGAAGGAGCTGACCATGGTGCAGAAGTGGCCCGTCCGTGTGGGGCGGCCCTATCGGCGGAAATTCCCGCCCTCTGCGCCGCTTCAGACCGGCCAGCGGGTCATCGACACCATGTTCCCCGTGGCCAAGGGCGGCACCGCCGCCGTACCCGGTCCCTTCGGCTCCGGGAAAACGGTGGTGCAGCATCAGCTGGCCAAGTGGGCGGACGTGGACATCGTGGTCTACATCGGCTGCGGCGAGCGCGGCAACGAGATGACGGACGTGCTGCGGGAGTTCCCGGAGCTGACAGATCCCCGCACCGGTGAGACACTGATGAAGCGGACGGTGCTTATTGCCAACACCTCGGATATGCCCGTGGCCGCCCGTGAGGCCTCCGTATACACCGGCATCACCATCGCTGAATATTTCCGGGACATGGGCTACGCCGTGGCCGTTATCGCAGACTCCACCTCCCGCTGGGCCGAGGCCCTGCGTGAGATGTCCGGCCGTCTGGAGGAGATGCCCGGCGAGGAGGGCTACCCTGCCTATCTGGTGAGCCGTCTGGCCCAGTTCTATGAGCGGGCCGGTGTGGTGCAGTGCCTCGGCAGCGAGGAGCGTACCGGCAGCCTGACGGCGGTGGGCGCCGTGTCGCCTCCCGGCGGCGACCTCAGTGAACCGGTAGCTCAGGGTACCATGCGTATCGTGAAGGTGTTCTGGTCGCTGGATGCGTCGCTGGCCTATCGGCGGCACTTCCCGGCCATCCACTGGCTGAACTCCTACTCCCTGTATCTGGACTCCCTGCGCCCGTGGTTCGATGAGCATCTGGGACAGGCGTTCATGCAGAACCGTGACCACGCCATGCACCTGCTGCAGGAGGAGAACGAGCTCAACGAGATCGTCCAACTGGTGGGTAAGGACTCCCTGAGTCCCAACGACCAGCTGACGCTGGAGGTCACCCGGATGCTGCGGGAGGACTTCTTGCAGCAGAACGCCTTCATGGACGTGGACTCCTACACCGGCTTCGACCGGCAGGAGCGGCTCATGTCCCTGATTTTAGGCTATGAGACGCTGGGCCGTCAGGCCCTGACCCGTGGCGTCACCGTCCGGGATCTGGCCCATCTGCCGGCCCGTGAGGAGATCGGCCGGGCCAAATACGAGGAGGAGAGCACTTGGCGCTCCGCCTATGACAAGATCGAAGCGGATCTGCAGAGCCAGATCCGTGAGCTGGAGCGAAAGGCGGGTGAGGAGCAATGATGAAGGAATATCGCACCATCCGGGAGGTCAACGGGCCTTTGATGGTGGTGGATCAGGTGGAGGGCGTCACCTATGACGAGCTGGCGGAGATCCAGCTGTCCGACGGCACTCTGCGCCGATGCAAGGTGCTGGAGGTCAACGGCGACCGGGCCGTGGTGCAGCTGTTTGAAAACTCCGCCGGCATCAATCTGCGGGACTCCAAGATCCGTTTTCTGGGGCATCCCCTGCAGCTGGCAGTGTCCGAGGATATGCTGGGCCGTGTCTTTGACGGCATGGGCCAGCCCATCGACGGCGGCCCCGCTCTGCTGCCGGAGAAGTATCTGGACATCAACGGTCTGCCCATGAATCCCGCCGCCCGTGACTACCCCAATGAGTTCATCCAGACGGGCATCTCCGCCATCGACGGTCTGAACACCCTGGTGCGCGGTCAGAAGCTGCCCATTTTCTCCGGATCCGGTCTGCCCCACGCCCGTCTGGCGGCTCAGATCGCCCGGCAGGCCAAGGTGCTGGATGACTCCACTCCCTTCGCCGTGGTGTTCGCCGCCATCGGCATCACTTTTGAGGAGTCGGAGTACTTCGTCTCCGAGTTCCGCCGCACCGGCGCCATCGACCGGACGGTGCTGTTCACCAATCTGGCCGACGACCCTGCCGTGGAACGTATCGCCACGCCCCGTATGGCCCTCACCGCCGCCGAGTATCTGGCCTTTGAAAAGGGAATGCACGTGCTGGTGATCCTGACGGATATCACCAACTACGCCGAGGCGCTGCGGGAGGTATCCGCCGCCCGGAAGGAGGTTCCCGGCCGCCGTGGCTACCCCGGCTACCTGTATACGGACCTTGCCACCATGTATGAGCGGGCGGGCCGCCAGCTGTGCTGCCCCGGTTCCGTGACCATGATCCCCATTCTGACCATGCCGGAGGACGACAAAACCCACCCCATCCCCGACCTGACGGGCTATATCACCGAGGGACAGATCATCCTGTCCCGTGATCTGTACCGCAAGAACATTCAGCCCCCCATCGACGTGCTGCCCAGTCTGTCCCGCCTGAAGGACAAGGGCGTGGGCGAGGGAAAGACCCGTGAGGATCACGCCCCCACCATGAACCAGCTGTTCTCCGCCTACGCCTCCGGCAAGGAGGCCCGTGAGCTGATGACCATTCTGGGCGAGTCCGCCCTGACGGATACGGATCTGAAGTTCGCCAAGTTCGCTGACGAATTTGAAAAGCGCTACGTCTCGCAGGGCTTCGACACCGACCGTTCCATCACCGAGACGCTGGATCTGGGCTGGGAGCTGCTGCGTCTGTTGCCCCGTGAGGAGCTCAAGCGCATCAAGGGCGACATGGTGGATAAGTATCTGCCCAAGGAGGACTGATCGCTATGGCGGGAAAGACCATCAATCCCACCCGCATGGAGCTGACCCGGCTGAAAGCCAAGCAGAAAACGGCCCTCCGGGGCCACAAGCTCCTCAAGGACAAGCGGGACGGCCTCATGAAGCAGTTCATGCAGGAGGTGCGCCGCACCCGTCAGCTGCGCAAGCGGGTGGAGGAGGGGCTGGCGCAGGCCAATGCCGCCTTTACCGTAGCCAGCGCCGTCATGTCCCCGGAGATGCTGGAGCAGGCGCTGATGGCCCCCCGGCTCTCCACAGAGGTGACGGTGGACCAGCGCAACATCATGAGCATCGCCGTGCCGGTGTTCCATCGGGCGGAGCAGGAGACGCAGCCGGATCTGGCCTGCTATGGCTTTGCCCAGACCAGCGGCGAGCTGGACGATGCTCTGCAGGCCCTGAACCGGGTGTACAGCGATCTGCTGGAGCTGGCGCAGGCGGAAAAGACCGTCCAGCTGCTGGCACAGGACATCGAGCGCACCCGCCGCCGGGTCAACGCACTGGAGTATGTGGTGATCCCGGAAAATCAGCGGAACATCCGCTACATCACCATGAAGCTGGAGGAGAATGAGCGGGGCAACACCACCCGGCTCATGAAGGTCAAGGACATGGTGCTGCAGGACGCCCACCACTACAAGTCATAACGAAAGAAGCGGAAGGCTCTCGCCTTCCGCTTCTTTATTGATTCGCTGCCATCGATGGGATTGCCGGCAGTATCATTCCCCCTCGTACTCGCTGAGGCCCAGCTGCCACCGGTCGGCCTCAGCCGGGCGGGCGGTCAGCCCCAGATAATAGGCATCCAGCTCCGTCAGCTGGCCGGTGATGCGGTCCATATCGCCGTTGATGGTGTACATGATGTCCTGTGACCCCGTCTCCTTGCAGTAGTCCACGTAAGCCTGTGGGATCAGCCCCCCGGTATAGTACAGATCCGGGACCCCGAAGGCGTGGAGCAGCTCATGTGCGTAGGCAGATGGCGGCTCATCCACAGGGCCTGCCGCCCGGAGAAACAGATTGACCAGCTCCGTGTCGCAGGCCCGACTGTTCAGCCGTCCCAGCGACCAGGGACTGGGCGTTCCCTCATAGGGCGTGTTGAAAAAGAAAAAGTACACCACATTGTCTGCGTCATACGCACGCTTCAGCTCCTCGGTGGGGATGTTCTCCTGAATATAACCGGCCTGCACATCGTACATGGAGCCGTCTGTACGCACCAGCGTCTCGGTGAATTTGGCGCTGTACCGCAGATCGGGGTCCTCCTTCCAATCGTAGAAAAATTCGGCCGTGACGCCGTATGGTTTTACGGCATCCGTCAGCCATTCCGTGGCGATGCGGAGGTGCTCCTGCGTCTGGTCTATATCGGCAGCGTCCGTTGTCTCGTCCCAATGGGTAGCGGCATCGTCGGCAAAAATGGATACCACCAGCGTCCGGCCATGGATGTAAGCGGCAGAGCCGTGGGCCGAGACTGCCTGATCCGGCTTCTCCGGGGCCTGCGAAGGCTCGGTCTCCTGCGTTGGTTCTGGGGTCTCCGGCTGGGTCTGCACCTCCGCCGTCGGCAGCTGGGGCGCTTCCCTCCGGGCGCAGGCCGCCATCGTCGTACACAGCAGCATACACACAAGCAGCCATAGGATCCGTCTCTTCATGTCTACTCTTCTCCTTCGTTGATCCCGTCTATTTTCCCACATCCCGCTCTGCTTGTCAACCGACGGAGTATTCCTCTTATTTTCCTTTGTTTCTCAGGCAGCTCCAATTGTGTCTATTCTGTAAATATACAGGACACTATTGGCCCGTCAACTTGATTTTCATCACTATGTCTGTTAAAATAACAGCAGTTTGACACGCCGCAGGAGGGCGGCGATCGCAAGAAAGGGGCGGATGGAAAAATGCACGGTTTCTGGCGCTGTGCGCTGTATCTGGCGGCGCTGGGGGTGGCGGCCCATCCGCTGGGGCAGGCCCTGCCCCGCAAATGGTTCTGCGCCGAAAAGGCCCCATGGCGTTCCGCCCCTTGGGAAAAGGGTGGGCGCATCTACCTGAAGTTGG
>OLND01002142.1_pt1 | contig 18511 bp, 10 predicted proteins | sample 1672031 | NCBI WGS metagenome assembly OLND01 (sample SAMEA3136638, study PRJEB25190) | human gut metagenome | biome: human gut; feature: human-associated habitat; material: faeces | place: Austria | collected 2013
AGTAGATCATGGGCTTGTCGTAGACCGGCAGCAGCTGCTTGGAGGTCACGAGCGTAAGGGGGTACAGGCGGGTTCCGGACCCGCCGGCGAGGATGATGCCTTTCATAACATAACTCCTTAAAAAATAAAGCAGCCAGACATTGCATGCTTGCGGCAACGTTAACTTAAAGGTCTACGTTGCCGCAAGTATGCATCCATCACATTAAAACTATAGTATCAGTCATATAGGCGAACGACTCTATCCGTCAGTTTTGACCAGTCCCTCTCCTCCGCAGTCTTCAATCCCCCGTCATACAGCGTCTTACGAAGACCGTGATCATTAACGATGCGATTAATGCAGCTCACCGCAGCATCAATATCTCCCCGGTCATAAAGCAAGCAATTCAATCCGTCGCGAAGGAACTCTGCATTACCTCCATTGGGAACAGCAACAACAAAGCCGCCGGTCGCCATCATCTCCAGCGGGGGATATGAAAAACTTTCGAGAATGCTTGTCTTCAATAAAATATGACACTGGTTATAGATGTCTGATATTTGATCATGCGGTACTCTACCGAGGAAATTATCAATACGGTACCAAGGCTTCTTTTTACCAGTGTAGTTCATGTACCAAATCTCATATCTTTCAGAGTCAAGCCTTTCCACTACCCTGAAAGCTTCATCAACATTTTTATAATCAGAACCGCAATCCCCCTCAATTAGAATCCTAATTTTGGGCAAAGAAAAATCGCGCACAGAATGAGGGAACGCAGCAAGGTCAAGTCCGTTTGGCACAGACTTACAATCCTGACCGAACCTGTCCTGAAGCCATTCCTCGCACCAAGGCGAAATTGTCAAATAGTCAATATCATTATTCAAATACGTGGCATTTGCTTGAAGGCGCAGTCTATCTCCTGGAAGATAAAAATCGGTCTCCAGATTCTGGACCAAGTACTTTTTCTTACCAATACGTGGATAGCGCCTAACAAAATCAAGAGTGTCCCAAAGGGTTGCAACTGCGGTATCAATTGCACCCGACAAAGGACATTTATCGAGCTTACCGCTAGGAACGACACGATTAAGAACAGGAATACGATGTCCGAAAACTTCAAGCCACTTTGTTGAATCATCAGTATTAAGCAACAATACATCAACGCCAGCGTCTTGAAGAATGCACAGATGCATAAGGGCGACTAAGACACCACCGCTAGTATTCACGCTCGGCATGACCATTGCGAGATTGGGAGATTGTTCTTTTACAATAATATCTCGGATTGCTTTAGCAGCCGAAACAGTAGTGCAGTGCTCATGGCAGTATAAATATGCAGATTCGCCGACGCTCTTCCTAAGATCAGAATCTAATATCAGACGATTGAGGGCAGCACACCAGTCCTCAACACAATCGCAGAGAAATCCAGTAACGCCATCCTGAATCATCTTCTTAAAGGCGCCAACATTGCTAGCAACCGTAGGAACCTTAACAAGCGATGATTCAATCCATTTATTCTCGGATTTAGCTCGATTGAATAGAGTATTCTCCAAAGGAGCGATATTGATATCACAGGAAGCTATATAATTTGGAAGCCGACGCCAATCGCAAAATGGGAACGTGACAATACGTTCAGAAAATGGCATCAAGTCATCAGGAACATCGAGTTCCCCGCCCACCATCAGGGTGACGTTGTGATGAGTCTCCATTACCTTAGATAATGCTGGGAGCACTAAATTGAAATCTGCATTATGGGTAATGCTTCCGCTAAAATAGCCGATTCTGATTTCCTGAGTTTTCTGTTTTTCATCCCTTCGCTCAACCGCTCGCTTATAGGGAACCCTATCCTCGGGCAAGACGCTTGAGCTTTGCAAGCTGGGGAGTACATCTCGACGATAGATAGCAATATTCGAATAATCAATCATCGATTCAGATGCTACATTTCTATTTATATAGACCCTGGGAACATATTTTTTTAGTTCTTCCGCCATACCCTCAGTAGTAGTGATAGCGCAATCGCAAAGCTTCAGTGTTTCACCCATTCGCCTGACTCCATCGTCATAGCAAGACTTATCATGAGCAGTCATTGCATTAACGAACGGAATAGAATCGGTATAAGCAGTGTCGATAACCAAATCATCAATGTCATAAATAACACGCTTATTGAGTTTTTTTGCCTGCCTAATTAAAGATTCAACTTCATCACTTAGGGGACAACGGAAAATAATAAAAGTACGCGCATGCCTAAGAATATCCTTTTCCATCTCCCAGGCATTAACCTTTTGGACCGTTAAGCCGGCAGCCTCAAGTTCCTCAATCTGATGATCGACACGGTACCTAATAGGATGCGGAACGGAATAATCACATCCATTAATAAAAATAACATCAAAAAAAGAATTGTCTTGGCGAGAGCCAAAATCAAATCGAGGCCTATGCATTGAGAGTACATGGGAGACCTTCTTGGGGACGTTATAAAAGCCCTCTTCTTTAACGGTGTAACCAATGCCCTCAAGAAGATTCAACATGAAACACTAACTCCTAAAACGCAGAGAGAATTGAAATAAAGTCAACAAATAGAATAGTACTCATTATCAATGAAGAACCAAGCAAGACATGTCCTTCAGAACTTGATTTTATCGGTCGCAAGATATTCAACAGAACCGGAAGGACCAGTGGGAATAAATATCGTCCTTGGACCCCCATGATAATATCTTCACGCTTATCAACAGTAAGAGTCCAGTTCCTCATCGTCATAACAATCAGGAAGAAATTGACGAATACAACAGCAATCATTACAAAGCGATCCGTACTGCAGAATAATTTTTTATTATTCTCATCGTTATAAAACAGAACAACGGACTGAAGAATGATGTAAAGCCAAAAACAAAATGGCCAAACATTAATCGAAAGAGCGCCAAGATTGTAACCTGCATAGGATTGAAACCAGAATGGCCCCATCTCCCAAATAGACTTAATAAAGACCTTTGCGCAATGCAGCGGCGCTCGCATCAAATCAAAAGAATCTGGCATGAAACTACCATGATAAAGAAACACGAACGCACAGCTCGCAACAAAAGCTATCGCAAAGAAGGAAAAGATGAACTTTATATAGCTGTCTGTTCCTTTAAGTTTTTTCCAGTGAATAAGATTCAAGAGTACCAACGGGAAAAACATTATCTTTGAAAGAAGCAGTAAAACGGATAGCAGTATTAACGCCAGCAGAGATCGATATGAGTACAACGAGTCCGCATAAATCTTAACAACTACAGCAACGTACAAAATGGCAACAATGTTTGCGACAGAATCAGCCGAAACAGACGCTTCCTGCTGCAATAAAATGGGATTTAGTAAAAAAATCAAAACAGCATTTTTACCAACTGGCATCAGTTTGATTATCCAATAAGCCGAAAAGCAATATATTAATCCAGCGCACACGCGCGAAACTGAAAGGGCCACAAAGGCATTGAAACCCGTTTGCTGCGCAAATCCTAGAATTACTCCCGGAATTAAATAAAGATGAGGGTAATAGCTCCCCAAATACGTATGGCACACAAAGACGCTAGACCAATCGGTAGGCTGAGTCATTGCATTAAAATAATCTGCGTACGATGAAGGAAACTGACCCAATTGGAAGCAAGAGACAACATCAAAGCCATTGCCGTTACGAGACAATAAGGCGGCCGCCTGCCAAATATGAGAAGCCTCGTCTGGAACATTAGCGGGCAGCATGAAAAGGCCAAAAGCAGTTACAGCGGGCACACCAATCACCACAAAGCAAATTGCGGGATTGTGCTGCTCTTTAATTAATAATAGGACACCAACGAACAAGCAGGCGATTAAGGGCAGAGCCGAGAGCCATAGCCCAGGCAATCCGATAGCGCTGGCTTTAAAGGCGCAATAGTAGAAAAATCCCAAGCAAAGAGAGAGTGTAGCTATAAGTGGATAAACGATAAACGTCAGAGCTTTTCGATAACTATCAGATAGTTTCAGATGACCAGTAAAGGTATCTAGATTCATAACTCTACAACTCCGTCTCGATAAATGTTCAACTTACGCCGGCATTGTTGCAGCGTCATAAAGAATTGCTTCTCATGCTAAGCGAATACAGGCTACAGACTATTGGAGCAAACCACTTGGGCCAGAATTTTTGAAGCATAGTTTCATCCTCCGACCTCCTTGTATCATCTTTAATCAACGCCGTGGTCTCAGAGCCTTCATGAATTCGATGAAACATTAAAACCTCGGGAGAATAAACGAAAGATCCGTCGATTTTCGAGAATCTTTCCCATGCCTCCCAGTCCAAGTCACATTTCATGTCTGTCATAAATAACGGTGTCTGTAAGATGCTTAGATTAAATGTCACAGAAGGACAGCAGATGGCGGAACCGAACCTCAGGATATCCCTTTTATCCTTAACCGATGAAAGAGCGCCGTGGCGAGCAAACTTACGAAGTAAAATTCTCTTAATTTTCAGAATAAGGAGGTTTTCTTCATATACGCCATTTCTTATCTCACCATAATTAGAAAAGAAGATTAAAGGTCGATCCGCTTCTTTCATAGCCCGCAGCATAGTTTCCGTATAACTAGAGCTATAGATATCATCCTGATGAGCTATAGTCACAAGCTTTGTATTTGAATTCGCAATAGCACAATTCCAGTCATGAGATATGCTAGGCGACCCCTCGTTAACAATTACCGGAATCGAATAATTAGACGCTATACGATCAATATAGGAATTAGGAGTTGACGTCGATATAAGGATATTACTTCGGGTGCTTTGGTTCACTAAAGAATCTAAACAGTCAGACAAGTACGGAGACTCGCCGTATGCGCACAATACAAATGTATGATCTTTTGCCAAGCACATGGCATTACTCCCTATTTTTTGATTCAAGCTCTTTTTCAAGCAATGCAATTCGTTGAGTTAAGTTAGCAATTGCAGAAGATTGTTTACTTGACAGACATGCCATAGAAAGAACAATGCATATCAAAAATAAAAACCCTAAGACAAAAACAAAATTGGCTGGAGTCTGAAAACCAAATAAACTTGAAATGAAGTAAAGAGGTTGCGGAAAGAGGCCGCATACCAACAAAACCAATGCAAGAACAATCCAAAGAAGTGAATACTTGAGCTGAAGGCTATCCTTTAATACAAGACGCAGCACAAAACAAAGCAAAACTAAACAAGCAGTAATGACACCAAACTGTAAGGAAATATGCATAACAACCCGTCCTAATTCGAGAATGAAGAGATGATAATCGCCAAAGTAACCTTTATCATGTAATAAATGCTACTAAAACCAGAAATTGACGACTTTCCCCCCTGTCGTTCTTTCATTACGACAGGCACTTCTGTAACGCGAAGGCCCTTAACCATAGCCGCAACAGCAGAATCCGGCTCCGGATAGTCTACGGGATATTTTTTACAGAACAGATCTATGGCCTTAGATCCACATGCGCGAAAACCAGAAGTGGGGTCGCTAACACGAACGTGAGTTGTAAGATGAATTACCGCAGAGAGCCATCTAATTCCAAGACGCCTCAAGAAGGTTGACTTGAAGCCTTCAGATTCCTCAAGAAATCGCGATCCGATAACTAAATCAGACCCATTATTTATTTCATCAAGCAAGCGCGATATGTAATGGGCGTCATGCTGCCCATCACCATCAACTTGGATGTCTACATCATAGCCAAAGCGCTTGGCATATTTGTGTCCGGCTTGAACCGCGCCTCCAATGCCAAGATTCTGCGGTAAATCCAGGACATTAACCCCCGCATCGCGACAAACACGCAAAGTGTCATCAGTGGAGCCATCGTTAATAACTACATAATCGTATCCAGCTTCCTCCACAGAAGAAACCGTATCTAAAATGTTCGCCTCTTCATTAAAAGCTGGGATGATAACCAGCGCTCTTAATTCATGCATCATCTGAATCCTCAGTACAAAATATCAATCAAACAGCCCAAGTCGAACTGAAAAAACCCTATCGAAACAAGGAGAGCGAATTTACAGTTCGGATGTGACAGATTGCTTCGCCTTCCGATTTAATAGGTTAATTATACAAAGGAAGGAAAATAATAATCCAAAACCGTATGCCACCAAGATAATGATATTGATGACATTTGCATCAGAAGCAAATACCGGATTCACAAAACAATAACGAGAAAGAAACACGGCCAACGCTAACGAAGCAGCACCAGAAATCGTGCCAATAATCGGTTTTCCAAATGCAATAAAGACATCAATAGTGAAAAAGTTCAAACCAGTGAATGCGGTAGCAACGAGTGCCAACGGAAGATAATCTGAGTGAAGGCCAACTTCTTTGCCATAAATAGCAGTAAGCACAGGTTCGCCTATGAAAGCACTAGCCATGGCACACATCGCCGTCAAAACGAATACGGAAACGAGCATCTTAATAAATACTAAGCGTAATCGGTGAGTTTCGTTTTCTCGCCACATTGCCGAAATAGGTCCAAGCAGGGGGGCATATAGATAAGATACGAGAGCCTGAATTACGGCAGTCGGAGTGGCAACGGCGGCATAAAAACCCAACGCCTCATTTCCATAGGAAAGGCCATAGAACTGTCTTGTTACGCTAACAACAGCCGTGCACGCAAGAGATGCAACAAACCCGGGAAAACAGATACGTGACAATTTGATAAGGGAAGTAAAATCAAAATCAGGCAGAACGGCACAAAACCGTTTTGTCATTCTAAAATCATATATAAGCACAACAGCTATGGTAACAATAGCCATTGAAGCAACGGCTATTACCAAGTTATCAAATAGCAACAAGCACAACGAAAAAGAGACTAGAACTCCTACGCCACGAATTATTTGAGAAATAGCCGCAATGTCCAATCTGTTGTTTACCTGATCCACACCGTGAAGAACATCGACAAATGAATCGCCAGCTTTAAATAGGCAATAAACAGCAACAACTGCCCAATCGCTGAATGCAACAGAGACTAAACAATAGAAGAAGCAAATTACACAGGCAAATATTGTTGCAACGATTCTATGAGCGATAAAATTCCCAGTCGTAAAATCAGAATAACTCTCAGAAACCTGAACGGGGCGCGCTCGAAGCAAAACAATGGTCGCAAAAATATTACCAACAGACATAGCCACAGCAAGGCTACCAGACATGCTAATGTCGGAACCAAGTGTCACCACAAGAACAGTAATCAGCCAGTTGCAAATCAAATACACCATCGAGCCGACGCTGTTCCAAACAAGGCTCTGCTCAACAGAGAGTTCTTTCGTTTTTCTATTAGACACAATCACTCCAGCAGTGGATCATCAGGCCTTGTTGAATAAAAACAAAACGCGAAGAAGTAAATCAGAAATCAAAGTAGGTCGCAGACGCTTTGGGAAAATTGCTTTCCTAAGTCTTGAAATAATCCCATCATCATTGGTGAAAATATCAAGCTCATGTTTCTGCTCAGAACTAAGCTCATCATAAAATACCGCAGAAAAATGGCTTAACTTTTGACTCTCATCTTTCGATCTATCACCAAATAGCTCGTCCTTAAAATATGTCTTTAAAAGATCAAAATAACGATTATCTCCAGAAGTGACCGCAGAGGAATGACGAACATGAGAAGCCGTACAGACGGAATCAAACAATACCTTTCCAAATGCCGAAGCACACCGAATCAGCCATCGATCATGCATTTCATTCCCTGGATCCACCTCAAGAATAAAGGCCCTGCAAGCAAGGCGATTAAATACTATCGTGAAGCCTAGTCCAGGAGTATAAAACAAGGTGTTATGAAAAGAGAGGTACTTGTCCTGCGGAGCCGATTCGCGTATCGTCTCGCCATCTTCGTTTACATATGAAAAGGAAGAGAAGTAGACAGTCGGCACCTTGTCTCCACTATTTTCAATTGCCCTAACTGCCAGTTCAATTTTATCGCTCTTCCAAATATCATCCTGATCGGCAAATGCATAGTAGTCATATTCGGGAACCCTCTTGATAATTTCATAAAAACTATTTGGGCACCCAAGATTACCGATTGAATCTTGAATTAAATGAATACTCGAGTTTGACCGACAGTACCATTGTGCAATTTCAACAGTGTCATCCGTTGAACCATCATCACGAATATAGACGGAACAATTAGGCCAAGTTTGCTCCAAGATACTATCAAGCTGTTTGGCCAAATACTTGCCGCCGTTATATGTGGGTAAAACAATGCAAACAGACTTGTCTTTGATTTTATCCATAATCCTATTTATTTCTTTTCGAGGCACGATATTTAAGAAATGCAGGAATCAACCCACTGATTACTTTATAGCGAAGCTGAGGAAAAGGCCTGGTTAGGAAATTAAAGGTCCGCCAAGCAAGAAAATAAGCGCCCCAACCATCTTCATCTTTCGCGTCCTTCCAGAACGTTTCTGATAAATAAAAGTGATACTCATTATTGAAGCGATGAGTATTCCCCCGCCGCCACGGCCTCTCTTCGCCGAGATAATGGACAACGATGGGCTTCAATCTTGCGGTATTAAAATTGTTTTCATCCGAAAAGCCCGGCATTAACGAGTTTAAGAATAAATACGGATAGTAGTCAAAGATATTGGAATAATTGAACACAGGGGATAAACTGCAAATCTTATCTTTAAGTACTGCATTTAGAGCATCTTGATCATTCGCAAACAAGCGTCCTGAGCGGCGCTCGCAATAATCCAATAATTGATCTTCGCAACAAGTTGATCTCCATTGCTTTAAATCAACGAGCAACACGCCAGCATTGTGGTACAGACAGCCATTTAAGTCTAAATCATTAAGTCGAGATGGGCCGACCGTTGGCTCGGGAACCATTCCAACCACGCAACCCTTAAGATCTTGATTCCAAAGAAGAGCAATATCCCCAAGAACAATCGTATCGCCATCGAGGTAAATAACTCTTTCGATCTCATTAGGTAGAAAATGTGCCATCAAAAGCCTAGCAAGAACTATTTCATTCCATCCCGATGTATCAAAATCAAACCCGAGAGCATCTTTGAAGTTCGAAATATCATAAAACGCAAGGTTTTGGTTGTATTTGGCCACCATCTCTTGGAGCAAATGCTGGTTATCCTCCGTAATGCCATTAGAGAAGACATGAAAAGTAATGTCTTGAATACCGGAATGATTTGAAACAACCGAGCAAATATTGGCGGCCAACTGTGGGACAAAATTGTTATCAACCGTATAAAGCAAATTCATGATTACTAAACTTCACCTTAATTCACCCAATAGAAATTAATGATGACGACTTTATGAAAGAGGCCGAAACGAAATCCTTACACAGAGGATAAAGTCTAGCACGGTTTGCCTCTTTCAAATAACTTGCAACTAAGGAGGGTGAATTGATGGGACTACAACCCCATCAATTCACCCCCCCCTACTCCATTAGCGTTAGTATATAGGCAAATTGGATCTATATTTAGCTTTTCTCAACCAGCCTAACCTCAAGCGCCTCCAGATGCAGAGCCTCACCAGTTGTACCGGCGCACTCTCCCGATTTAACCCAGTCTAGCCAACCCTTGCTTTGTACATGTGCCCTATAGACAACGTCATAATGCTTGGCGAGATTGCCCGTCAGTTTTATTTCAACGGCCTCGATGGATAGAGACTTCCCTGTAGTGCCGGCAACCTTGCCATTCTTGACCCACTCTTGCCAGCCGATATTCTGAACATGAGCTCGATACTCGATGTTACCGGAATACCCAAGGTCGGGCTTATTAATCGTCAACGCCTCAACAGCAAGATTTCGACCAGTTGTGCCCGACGTCATGCCCTCATAAACAGGTTCCTGCCAACCAAGGTTTGAAACATGAGCCCTTATTGAAAAAGTTCTCTGAATAGAGGGCCGACTCGTATCCCCTGGTGCAGGCGAACCCTTTTCAACCAAAACGACCTGGTATGCCTCGAGCCTCAAGCCAAACCCAGTCGTTCCGGCAACCTGATCATTGCAGGCCCAGCCAAGCCAGCCCTTATCCTGAACATGAGCACGATAGTAAACGTCATAACGATTGGCCATCTCACCAGTAAGTCGAATTTGAATAGCCTGGACAGACTTGCTCTGACCCGTAGTACCGGAAACTTCTCCCTCTTTCACATAGTCTTGCCAACCATAATCGGAAACATGTGTCCTGTACTCCAAGCTGCCGTCGTAGGGAACATTCTGAAGGTTGAGAGTAATAGCCTCGACAGCCTTGGACTGACCAACGGTACCAGAAACATTTCCGCCCTTGGAAGCCGACTGCCAGCCGTCATTCGAAACATGTGAAGTTGCCAAGACGTCAAGAGAGCCTCGCGACACCTTGACAACATCGTAGCCCGACTCACTCTTCTTGTAATAAATCAGAGCGCCACTGTTGTGCGAATAGATAGCAAAGTCGTAATTTGCCGAAGCAACTATGGAATCCGAAAATTCTACGAGATAGCAAGAGTCACCCTGCTTGCAAAGGGATCTGATTTCAGCATCCGTGTCTTCGGTAACTGGAGAAGCAAACCAATCCATAATCGAATAATCGATAACGGCACCCGGCTTCAAGGCCTCGGCCTTCGTGGAATTCCAAAGACCACCAGCAGCATCAGCACTGGCCGAGTTATACGTACTAGACCCATAACCAGACAGGCCAATCTCCGGATTAAAGAAGAGAATCAGCTCCGCTGCAACGGAAGAATCGACATCGGTAATGCCAAGACGGTCAAGCTGTTCCTGCTTTTGGGGATACATGCCCGTCGGCGTGTTTGGATGCCCCTTGTAATAATACAAATAGTCATCGCCATAGATAACTTCGGTCAAGTTGGCATAGTCGTCAAAATTCTGCTCGTAAGTAACATACGTTCCAAGCAGCATCATTACCTTTTTGCCCTGTTGAGTAGCCGCATCAAAATAACCATCGTTAAAGTTGTACAGAGCCTTAAACGCTTGGACCGTGTCCTCTCCCCTATTCTGCAGGCTCGTAAGCATGCTCGAAACGTTCATCTTCTTAACGTTAGGATCGGATGCGATCTTATTCGCAAAGGCATTATCGTCACCGCTCGTAAACAGATTCGTTCGAGTCATCCACCACTGAGTGCCGGGCTCAATACTCAGCACGGCATACATAGAATCCCAGTGATCGTGATAATCGCTATACGACTTTGAGACTTCACCGGTTTCGTATTCCTTACTCTTGGCAGCGTTCCATAAAGTAATCAGCTCCGCTTGCTTAGAATCTGGATCCTTTACGTCAAAGGCCTCATTGGTAAAGACATACGTGGCAGATCCATCAGACAGCAGTCGAATGGAGTATTGGCCAGCGGGAATCTTATTGGCGTAAATCATCCTATGGATCAACGAGCAGGTGATGTCATTAATATACAGATTGAACTTTGCCTTGGGATTGATCTTGTAGAGAGCAGCTACATAATCCGCGAACGCCTGATAGCTCGAACTAGAAGCATTTTCCTCATGAGTCAGATACGGGAGACCATACATCCCGGATGGAAGCGAGTTCCAGTTATAGGCACCCGGACGATCGAGCATTACGATCGACGGAATGGTCGTTCCAGCAGAAGAGGTACTGATATCCCAGAAAGATAGCGAATAGAGAACAACGGGGAAAGAAGCACTCAAAGGGGCAAGGTTGTACTCGCTCGCAGAAATGCCAATTGACTGATGGTCCTCATGAACGATATTTCCGTTCTTCAAATACTGCAACGTAACGTCAAACGGACCATAATCGCTAAATTCAATTTCACTGGAGCCAGAGCCCAGATCTCCGAGTGCAATCGTGCTTGAGACGGAACGGGTGACCCTCCCTCTATACGACATGGAGCCTGCCACCTTTATCGAATCAGCGATACCGAGTCGTATTATATCCTCGATCTGCGGAACATTCAGGGTTGCTCTAGTCGTCTCCCCAACCTGAGAAAGAGAAAGAGAGCAATTAAAGACATACGGGACATAAGCACCAGCGGTATCGCCGGGCGCCGCGTCACCCTTCTTTACAATGACAATCTGTATTGCTTCAACGGCATAAGACCAACCGGTGGTTCCCGCAGTCGACCCATTTGAGGTCCATCCAAGCCAGCCGAAATTAGAAACATGAACGCGATAATACAGGTCATAAGAAGATGCACCGTCACCCGTCAGCTTGAGCTCGACAGCTTCAATCTGAAGGCCCTTTCCCGTCGTGCCGGAGACAGCTCCATTAGAAACCCAATCCTGCCAGCCTTCATTTTGAACATGAGAGCGGTATTCGATACCAAGGTCCTCTGAATTCGGGAGGGAAACCCTGAGCGCCTCAAGCCTACGAGTCTGGCCAGTTGTGCCAGAGATCGAGCCATTCGATGTAAACGTCGGCTCCCAGCCAATGCCTGAAATGTGAGATTTATAGCTGACGTCCGGGACCGCCTCTTTGGGCTCCACGGTAGCATCAATCGAAGGCGCCGTTTCATCGGCTACAGCAGCAGTTTGATCCGAGGGGTCGGATTGGGTCTCTGAAACGGATTCATATTCGTTGGAACCAACATTTTGATCTGCCCAACAAGCCAAAGGGCTCAAAAGCAGCATCGACATGAAGCAGGAAATCAGAACAATAAATGCTCTAAATTGCCTTTTCAAAAGAATCGCCTCCTAGATAGACAGCCGTCAATAACCATACTATCGGGAGTTAGCTTCATTAATGCCACCAATTAGGTGAACGAAGAAAAAGGAGCCTTGTCCAACGGCAAGGGCCCTTTCCTGTTGCCAAGACTGCGGCAACAGGAAAGGGCCCTCTAACAAGCTCTCGTCGCTTACGAGAATGGCTAGTAGATTACCACCTTGGTAGCAAGGGGCACGTTATCCCAAATCCATTTAGCGCGATCGATGGGCAAACGCACGCAGCCTTGTGAAATATGCATTCCTATTCGGCTGTCCATGGGGTTAATAGTTCCCTGGTAGTACGGTATCGAATGGAACAGATAGTCCCCGTAAAACTGCGTGTAGTAGTAACAGGTATAGCCATGCCCAAACGAGTAACCCTTGCCGGTGACGGAATACTCGCCTGTAGGCGTCGGAGTACTAGGAGCGCCCGTAGAGCAGGTCCAGTACTGGGCGTAGCTCCACGAACCGCGCTGTCCGCGAAGAACTCCCAGGCGGCATGTTTGCCTGTCAACTGCAATTAGCCAGCTTGTATTGCTCGAATATCTATTAGCCAGATTAAGCATGGCCATCATGTCGGCAGGCAACAAGGGCTGATCGGTAAACGGGCGTCCGGTAGCACCGGGAGCACCAGCGCCCTTGGGAACAATCTTCACTTGAACAGACTCGACTCTGCAACCTATCCTCGACGTGCCCGCAGGCTGCCCATTTGAGGTCCAGTCGAGCCACCCAAAGTCTTGGCAATACGCTCGATACCAAACATCAAAGTAGTTCGATAAGTCACCGGTCAGCCTAATCTTAATAGCCTCGATACGCTTTGCGCGGCCTACTGTTCCAGCGATATCCCCGTTGGAAGCCCAGCTTTGCCAACCAACATCCTGCACATGGGCGGAGTACTCTATACCGCCCGATACGCTACTGGAGATATTTAGCTTCAGAGCCTCAATCGCAAGTGACCTGCCAGTCGTACCCGCAACACCGCCGTTGCCAACGGGATTCATCCAACCAAGCGTGGCAACATGCGCCTGGAGCGTTAGGGCTGGTACCGAGATAAATGCGGGCACAGACGACGCACCAGGATCCCTGCCCTTCGCCACAAGCTTAATTTGGACAGCTTCTATCTGTATATTAAGCCCGGTAGTTCCAGCGGAATCGCCGTTTTTTGCCCAACCCAACCAACCATAGCCCGCCGAATGAACTCGATAGTAAATGTCATACTGATTCGCGAGGGAACCATTTAAGCGCAGCTCAAGAGCCTGAATGGCCAATCCTTGTCCAACGGTCCCAACATAACCGGCAGATTGCCATTCCTGCCAACCAATATTGGCAACATGTGCTCTTGCCTCAATTTGAGAATCGTCATCCACACCGGACAACGACACATTCAAAGCTTGAAGAGAAAGCGATTGTCCCGTTGTGCCGGCATCCTGCCCATCTAAAACAGATGGAGACCAGCCACGGTTAGCGGAATGGGCCTGGTAAACAACATGAGCGCAATCGGCGGAAGTATCAGAAGCAAATGCTCCGTCCGTCACTCCGGGCGCGCCGCTGCCTTTACTGATAATCCTTACTTCGACAGCCTTAAGGAATGAACCCGATATCGTTGCCCCCGCATCCGAGCCATTACACGCCCAACCAAGCCATCCTTTTTTTGAGTCAAAACAGCGATACCAAACGTCATAGGCTTTAGACAAATCTCCAGTAAGGGCCAATCTCACCGCCTTTAAAACAAGCCCATCGTTTTTAGAGTTAAGCGCAGCACCGTCAGAAACAGCACCGCTCCATCCGCCAAATTCAAAGAAGCCGGAATAATCAATTGAGCCTAAAATCTCTTGATTATCAAACGAAATAGAGAGCGAGGTTAAAGGTTCAGAGCCGTTCTCGGAGCCCAATAAGATTGATTTGCCTTGTTCAGAGCCCAGGCTTTTACCGTTGAGACCGAGCGAGCTCCCGTTTAGAACATCCGTAGCTCCAATGAAATGGTTCAACGTATCGCCGGGAGCAGGGCCGCTTTTCTCGACCAATAAAATCTGAACACCCTGAATGGCGGCACCCTTCCCCACCGAGCCCGCAGGAGACCCGTTAGACGTCCAGCCCAGCCATCCGCCCAATTTGGAAGCATACACACGGTACCAAATGTCATATGCAGCAGATAGCTCGCCGTTCAGCTTAAACTGAACGGCCTCAATGGATCGAGATTGCCCCGTCGTGCCAATGACGCCTGAAGACCAGTCTTGCCAACCAATGCCAGAGACGTGCGCGCGAGAGGAAATAGAGCCTCTGTGACCATACCAATTAACACCAAGCGACAGTGCCTCGATTGCATTTCTTGAGTCAATGACCCCCGATGTTTTTCCGTCCGCGACAGCGCCCATCCATCCAACATTGGAGACATGAGATCGATAGGAAACGGTAGGCGGTTCCTGAGAATGATCCCTAAAGGCATCGCCTCGCGCTGGCGCATCTTGAGCATTTTTTGGAAGCACCTTAATCTGAATAGCTTCGATCTGATAAGCATAGCCCTGCGTTCCAGCAGGCTCACCATTTGAGGCCCAGCCAAGCCAACCAACATTTGCAGAATGAACGCGATACCAAATGTCATACGAATCAGAAAGACCGCCCGACAAAGATAGCTTGATCGCCTCGATGGCTCGCGACTGTCCAACTGTTCCAGATGCCTGCCCGTTACCCACCGACTGAGACTCCCAGCCGATCCCGGTAATGTGAGATTGGACCGAAATGCTGTCATTCCCCAGCGGGGTGCCATCCTGTGAAAGCAAATTTATCTTGAGGGCTTCGACGCGCTTAGCACGGCCTGTAGTGCCCGCCGTCATTCCATTTGAAACGGGAGCTTGCCAGCCAATATCCTGTACATGAGTCTGGTATGAAACAGAGCCAAACACAGTGGATACATCATTTTCGGGTTTCGCCGAATCAGTTGCATTGGAGGCAGGCTCGCTACAAACGGATGAGGGAGAATCATTGTCTGACACAGTCGGCTGCTCGACTTCAATCCCCTGCTGATCGTCATTTAAGACAAAGCTCTCGTCTTCCGAGCTGCTGGCAGGACTATCGATATAATCAGTGGATTCCGGTTGCACAGGTAAAGAATCAGCCCAGACGGAAAGGGGCGTCAGAAGACACTGAAGGATCAGTAATGGCATCATTGCCGTTGCTAGCAGTCGTTGCGTCTTTTTCATTCGACTCCCCCATTAATCGACCATATTTAGCATCATTATTTATCGTTACGGCAATTGCATAAATACCGAAAACGTGAATGGCACTTAAATAGAAACGAACGGACCGTTACAAAACGACCCGTTCGTTTTAATCAGAATATTTGCTAGAACCTGTGTGAAAACACGAATTTCGACCTGCTATGCAAGCGGCACGTTGTCATACCAGCCCCATTTTGGCTTGCATGAGGTGGAATAATAATCCAACCAGTACGCCATATCGAGCGTCCTGATCCGACCGACATTATCCATAACCTGGTTATTACCGATGTAGAGACATACGTGACCGTAAATGCTGCCCATGCGTGTATGCGTATGCGAAGGAACGGCAATGACCATTCCGACTTTCAAATGAGAATAATCGGTGTATTTACAGTAATCCCAGTAGTAATCGCAGGCATCTGTATGGACATTCCTAAATCCGGCACGCTCATAGATATCTGCAATCCACTCGGAGCACAATCCCGGGCCAGGAGACGGCACCTGTCGGGCAAGATCTACAATTTTCTTCTGCATGGGATTTGCAAACGCGGTTGGTTGCCCAAGCAAACACGGCGAAACGGTGCTCCCGGGGGCATTGGCGCCCTTCCTCGTAAGTCGAACTTGGATAGCTTGGACATGCGCCCCATAGCCAGTACTACCGGCAACGGAGCCATTTTTAGTCCAACCAAGCCAGCCGACGTTATCGACATGAACCCTGTACCAAACATCAAAATAGGTTGCCAAGTCACCAGAAAGAGAAATTTTAATAGCCTCAACCGAATTGGATTCAGCGGTAGACGAAAGCTGCACTCCATTTGACTTACCAGACGTCCAGCCCACATTCGAAAGATGCAGTTGATAATTAATCCCGCCGGCAACAGATGAAGTAGTTTTAGCCGAAAACCCGGTGATGGGAATTCCCTGACCAGTTGTACCGGACACCTCACCGGCCGAGACGGAATTCTGCCAAGCGCCTTTCACCTGAGAGGAATATGTCACCGAAGGTATTTCAAGATGGGAATATCCCGATGTATCAGGATGGGAAGCACCCTTCTTAATGAGCTTAATCTGAACAGCCTCGAGAGAGCACGACATACCGGTGGTGCCGGCCTCCTCGCCGTCCTTGGCCCAGGCCATCCAGCCGATGTTGGAGGCGTGGACGCGGTAGTAGACGTCGTAGTCCTTGGCGAGGGAGCCCGTGAGCCTCAGGCGCACGGCCTCGACGGCGCGGCCCTGGCCGGTGGTGCCGCCCTCGGAGGCCGAGGGGGTGTCCCAGCCCTGCCAGCCGATGCCACTTACATTGGCGTTAATTTGCACAGAGCCATCTTCAACAGGATTCAAGATGCCGACCTTAAGATCCTCCACTGATTTAGACTGCCCCGTTGTGCCAGCTGTAGATCCGTCGCGCTTGCTGCTCATCCAGCCAATATTCGAGACATGTGCCTCATACTGAATATGCATCTTGCTGTCGTCTACGTTCAGAAGAGAACCGTTGAAGCAGTAGTTCATGTCACAGCGTCCGTTAACGCCCGGGACATTACCGCTGCTTGAATACTGCCAGAAACTGTAGCTGCCAGCATAATCGCAACGCCAATTATATTGAGCGACCCAATGGTCATAACCGTTCAACGACGGAGAATTCAGGTAGTTGTTAAGCCAGTTAAGGTTCGCATAGATACCCGACTTAAAGCCAACGGCCTCCATACGGTTGCAAAAAGTCTGCGCAATCTGAGTGAGCTTATCCTTGCTGAAATCCGGATCTTGCAAGATATAGCTATCCTCAAGATCATAATAGACGGGAAGCGACGGATGATGGCCACCGAGCCAAGCAAGTGTCCTGTCGGCCTCTTTATTGGCATCCTCTACAGAACGGGCGTAGGAGTAGTAATACACGCCATAAGGAATGCCGAGGCGTTCACATTCAGCAGCGTTCCTTTCAAAAGAATCGTCAGGTTTTCCGTAAACCGGACCGACCTTGAGAATGGCAAAATCAATCCCCGCGGCCTTAACCTTATTCCAATCAACAGTTCCTTGATGATTGCTGACATCGATGCCGCGCGCGACAACGCCATTGGGCAAAGAATCGTCAGTTAAAGACTGCGCATCGATGTCGCCATTGCCAGAATCGATAAGCACGCCGTTTTCGAAACGCCAAGAGTTCGGTTCCAAAGAGTCTGCTTCGCAGGAATTCATCTCAGCGGAATCATCGGTTGGGGCTTCACCGTTTGACTCGTCAACACCAGATTCTTCGACGCCAATTCCAGGCTGTTCGCCGGAATCCGAATCTGTTTCCCCATCAGGACGAGCAGCATTTGCATCGTCACCATACCATTCGGTCACACCCCGAGAACCCGAGGCATCGTCCTGCACCCCCTGAGAACTTACACCTTGAGATTCGTGCTCGATTGATGTTTGCAAGACCGACTGCGAGGCAGCGGCGGCCTGAACCGACAGCGCATACGCGCTGTAAGGCTGAATGATTTGCGACCAGCCCATCAATAGCGTACAAACCAAAGCCGCAGACGCTTTGAGATGTTTCATGTATATCCCCCCGGACATTGACCACATGTAAAGACCGAATAGCTGCTATATTACCGCACTTCCATACAGGCATTTAAAGCTTAGAAAAGCAACGTTTACCATAGGTCACTCGAAAAACTAAACGCAACGCTGCAAAGGTAAATGCAACATTGCGTTT
>OLND01002147.1_pt1 | contig 18468 bp, 20 predicted proteins | sample 1672031 | NCBI WGS metagenome assembly OLND01 (sample SAMEA3136638, study PRJEB25190) | human gut metagenome | biome: human gut; feature: human-associated habitat; material: faeces | place: Austria | collected 2013
GCCATATGTATTCAGGGGTGTTTTCTGCGGCGCATAAAAGGGCGGTAATAGAGCTTGGGCTGATAAGCGGTTGGTCTGCCTGGAAAAAGGTAACGGTGTCGCATTTGCCTATGGCGTCCATGCCCAAACGGACCGTATCATTCCGATGCGGCTTGTTGTGCAGTGCCACTGCAACATCTAGTTCGTGGCACAGCTTGGTCACATCGTTATGGCGAGTAACCACCACACGTTGCTCGAAGCGGCTTTTAGTTGTCTGAATTACGTATTGAATAAGCGGTATGCCGTTTAGCTTGGCCATGAGCTTATTGCCCCCAAATCGAGTGCCCATGCCCGATGCCATGATGATGCATCCGTGCTTCATTGTTGTTTGCTTGGCAAGGTATGGCATGGCGATAGTTCCCTTTGCGAATTCGGTGGTTGGATTTGCCCTCTAAGCGGATAGCTATCGGTTCAAAGTATAATAAGAGTATCTATGTAAAGTTCTAGTGATGGGGTGAGTATCATCATCACCTTTCAGAAATACGTACGTCCACAGAGCCTGGAAGAGGCCTGGGAATTGAACCAGAAAAAGCGCCATCGCATCGTTGCTGGCATGATGTGGCTGAAAATGGGCAAGCATTCCTTTGGTACTGCTATCGACTTGTGCGATTTGGGCTTGGACGAAATAGAGGAAACCGAAAACGAGTTCCGCATTGGCGCTATGGTTACTTTGCGGCAAATGGAAAAGCACCCTGGTCTAGCCGCTTATTCTTGCGGTGCGGCTGAAGCTGCGTTCAAGGATATTGTGGGCGTGCAGTTCCGCAATGGCGCTACGTTGGGCGGGAGCTTATGGCGCCGCATGGGCTTCTCTGACATCGTTGCACTTTTTATGGCCATGGACAGCTACGTTGAGCTTTTCGAGGGCGGCATAGTCCCCTTGGAAGAATTCGTGGGCATGAAGTACAACAAGGATCTTCTGGTGCGGCTCATTGTGAAAAAGCAGCCTGGCGCATTTGCCTATCAGGCGGTACGTAAACAGCGCACTGATTTGCCTTCGCTCAACTGTGCTGCGGCGAAGTTGGGCGATGAATATCGCGTGGTAGTGGGGTCGCGTCCTGCGCGCGCCATGATTCTTCGCGACGATCAGGGCATCTTGGCCAACGGTATCACGGAAGAAAGCGCTGCCTCTTTTGCTGAGTATGCTGCGAACACCGTTCCTGTGTCGGGAAACATGTGGGGCAGCGCTGAGTATCGGAAGGCGTTGGTCCCAGTGCTTACACGCCGCACCCTAATGGCTTTGGGGGAGGTGTTGTAATGGAAATCAAAATCAAACTGAATGGAAAGATGGTTTCCGACGATATCCCAGCTGATATGCTTTTGATTGATTTCGTCCGCGCTCATAACTGTTTCAGCGTTAAGCGTGGGTGCGAAACGTCGAGCTGCGGTTTGTGCACGGTGCTGCTTGACGACCAGCCTGTTTTGTCTTGCTCAATGCTGGCCGCTCGTGCGAATGGCCATAGTGTGTATACCTTGGAGGGATTGCAGGAAGAGGCTTCTGAGTTTGTGGGTTACATTGCCGACCAAGGCGCCGAGCAGTGTGGCTTTTGCAACCCTGGCTTTGTGATGAACACCATTGCTTTGCTTCGCGAAAACCCCGATCCCACGGATGAGGAAATCCTGGCATACCTTAGCGGAAATCTGTGTCGTTGCTCGGGTTACGTGGGCCAGCAACGCGGTATTCGCAACTTCTTGAACAGCAGGAAATCGCAGGAGGCTGAACGTGAATAGACCCGAATACCAATCTGTGGGCAAGTCCGTTCGAAAAAAGGACTCGCTGCAGTTGTTGCTTGGCAAGCCTGTTTACACCGACGATATTGCCCCCGATGCGTTGGTGGTGAAATTGCTTCGAAGCCCTCACGCCAATGCCATTGTTGAAACCATCGATGTCTCAAAGGCCAAGAAGCTTCCTGGTGTTGTGGATGTGTACACGTGGGAAGATGTGCCTAACGAGCGTTTTTCAAACGCGGGTCAAACGTACCCTGAAACTAGCCCGTACGACCGCCTAATTATCGACCGTCATGTGCGGTTTGTGGGTGACGTGGTTGCTATCGTTGCCGCCGAAACTGAAGAAGCTGCCGAAAAGGCCCTTGGGCGCATTAAGGTTACGTATAACGTGCTGGAACCGGTGTTGGATTTCCGCGCAGCCAAAGACAACCCTGTGCTGGTGCACCCCGAAGACAACTGGCATATGCTGTGCGACCTGGGTGGAGACAACGCTCGCAACTTGGTAGGTGGCACCGCCGATGCCGATGGCGACGTGGAGGCGGTGCTTGCAGATTGCGATATTGTGCTGGAGCGTACCTACCATACGAAAGCCTACAACCAGGCCATGATGGAAACGTTCCGTACCTTTACTCAGCTTGACCGCTATGGCCGCTTGCATGTTATTTCCTCTACACAGATCGTATTTCATGTACGTCGCATTTTGTCCAATGCATTGGGCATTCCGAAAAGCCGCATTCGCGTAGAAAAGCCGCGTATCGGTGGCGGCTTTGGCGCAAAGCAGACTGCGGTTTGTGAGGTGTATCCTGCGTTTGTTACCATGAAAACCGGACGCCCTGCAATGTGTATTTTTTCGCGCAAGGAAGCGCAGACCTGTGGCTCTCCGCGCCACGAAATGGAAATCTCTGTGCGTTTGGGCGCCAACAACGATGGGCGCATTCGCGCACTGGCTGTTAACACGCTTTCTAATTCAGGTGCGTATGGCGAACATGGCTGGGCCACGGTTGGCTTAACCGGTCACAAATCCATTCCGCTGTATACGGGGTCGCTCGAAGCCTTCAAGTTCACCGCTGATGTGGTGTACACGAATATGCAGCCTTCTGGTGCATATCGTGGCTTTGGCGCGACGCAGGGTCAGTTCGCTGTTGAAACCACGGTGAACGAACTTGCTGAAAAGCTGGGCATAGATCCTATCGCCATTCGCGAGCAGAACATGGTGCGTGAGGGCATGGCCATGCCTGCTTACTATGGCGAGGTTGCTAATTCCTGCGCGCTCGATCGCTGCATGGAGCGTTGCGCTGAACTGTTTGATTGGAAAGCAAAGTACCCAGTACGTGAAATGGGTAATGGCAAAGTGCGCGCTGCTGGCGTAGGCATGTCCATGCAGGGTTCTGGCATTTCCGGCATCGATGTTGGTTCTGTTACCGTCAAGCTGAACGATGACGGTTCGTTCATGATGCTTATTGGTGCTGCCGATATGGGCACGGGCTGTGACACCATTCTTGCCCAGATGGTCGCTGAGCATATGGAGTGCTCCGTTGAAAATGTTTCCGTATTCGGTGCCGATACCGATGCTTCCCCGTACGATTCCGGTTCGTATGCTTCTTCTACCACCTACGTTACGGGTATGGCCGTTGAAAAGGCATGCACTCAGCTAAAGGAAAAGCTGTGCACGATTGCCGCCGACATTCTCGAATGCGAGCCCGAGGAGCTGCGGTTTGAAGGCGGGTGCGTATTGCAGGAAGGCACAGGCAAGAAGGTTTCCTTGCAAGAGATTGCCGTTAAGAGCCAGTGCAGCAACCGCGAGGCTCCTGAGGCTACCGCTATGCACTCTTCGCCCGTTTCCCCGCCGCCGTTTATGGTGGGCATGGCGGAAATCGAGCTGGATCGCGAAACCGGCGTGGTGGAAGTGCTTAACTATGCCGCTGTGGTTGATTGCGGTATTCCCATCAACCCTGCCTTGGCGCGTGTCCAGGTTGAAGGTGGCATCGTTCAGGGTATCGGTCATACGCTTATGGAAGACGTAACCCGGACCGCAACAGGTAGAATTCGCGAATCGAGCTTGTTCACGTATCGTTTGCCGACCCGCTTGGATACGGGGCGCATCAACGTGGAATTCGAGAATTCGTATGAGCCTACCGGGCCGTTCGGCGCGAAATCCATCGGCGAAATCGTCATCAATACCCCCGCACCTGCGATCACTCAAGCGATTTATCGAGCAACAGGCGTTTGGCATCGCGAGTTACCGATTTTGCCGGAACATATCCTGCTTGCGAAACCGGAGGAATAACCATCCTTTGCGACTATTTGCATATCCAACCTGGCCTTACAGCCATAATCGGTGGCGGTGGTAAAACAACGCTTTTGCGCGTGCTTGCTAATGAGCTGTCTGCGCAAGCCCGTGTAATCGTTGCTACCAGCACAAAGATGATGACGCCGGAGTGGTGTCCAGCTCTGATCGATCCTTCTCTCGGTGAAGTGCAAGAGGCTCTTTCAGGCAGCCCTGTGGTATGTGTTGGGTCTATCCAAGAGGAAACAGGAAAGATGACTCAATCTTCCTTGGCTTTTCCCGAGCTGCTAAGCTTGGCCGACTATGTGCTGGTGGAAGCCGATGGCGCGAAAATGCTTCCCTTGAAGGCGCACGCTGAATATGAGCCGGTTATTCCCGAGTGCGCAAGCTCAGTGGTATGTGTAGCAGGTGTTGACGGTGTGGGTTTGCCTGTTTCGGAAATATGCCATCGCCCTGACCGCTATGCGGAACTGGCTGGTATTTCGGCAGAATGTCAGGTAACGCCTGAAGCGGTTGCAGCGGTTTTGAATGCCGAGAGCCTTCATGACATACTGCTTATCAACAAGGTGGAGGATCCCGCCCAATGGCAGTTGGCCGAGCGTATTGCCTTGCGGTGTAAAACGCCTGTAGTTGCAGGAAGTCTTAAGAACGGTGAGTTCCGGTGCTTGCGATAATCCGTGGAGCTGGTGATATCGCTACCGCTATCGCCCTTCGGCTGTGGAAGTGCGGCATTTCGGTTGTTATGACGGAAATTGAGCAGCCGCTTACCGTACGTCGTACCGTCGCTTTTAGTGAAGCGGTGCGTTTAGGGCAAATGCAGGTGGAGGGTGTTTTGGCAATACGCGTCCGGGATGTCGTCCAGGCAAAGGAAGTTCTTGAACGAAAAAATGCCATTCCTGTTTTGATCGATCCCGATTGCCGCTGTATTGAGCTTAAGCCCGATGTGGTTGTTGATGCCATTTTGGCAAAACGTAATTTAGGTACTTCCTTGGACATGGCTTCCGTTGTAGTGGGCGTGGGCCCTGGCTTCACTGCAGGGGAAGACTGCCATGCGGTAGTGGAAACCATGCGCGGTCACACTCTCGGGCGAACGTATTACGAAGGTTCAGCGCTTCCGAATACTGCTGTGCCTGGTCTTGTGGGCGGCTTTGCGGGCGAACGCGTTTTGCGCGCTCCGGCGGATGGCTTGTTTCGCGGTGCTTGTGCGATTGGCGATCATGTCGAAGAGGGGCAAGTCGTTGCTTATGTGGGAAATGCTCCTGTAGTGGCTATGCTTACGGGTGTGCTTCGAGGATTGATAGCCGATGGTGTGCGTGTTTCTAAGGGCTTGAAGTGCGGTGATGTGGATCCCCGCGGTGACGCTTGCTATTGCCGGCTGGTTTCCGACAAAGGTTTGTCGGTAGCAGGTGGCGTATTGGAAGCTATTTTGTGTTTAAGCGGCATACTCGGCAATCGACAATAACGGCAAGGTGAATCATGCGCGATATCGCAGAACATATTGCAGAGGCTTTGGGTGCAGGGCATGACGTTGTATTGGTTACCGTAGTAGGGAGCAGGGGTTCCACGCCGCGCAATGCTGGGTCTCAGATGCTTGTTTCTGAAACGGGGCTTGTTTGCGGCACTATTGGCGGTGGTGCTATTGAAGGCCATGCCATTACCACAGCACGCACTATGGTCGGCGAAGGTACTTGTTTTGTAGAAGATCTAGCTCTCAGGCCTCAGGCTGCAAATAGCATAGGTATGGTTTGCGGTGGTGATGCTGTTCTTTTGTATGTTCCTATATGTGCGGAAGATGACGCTTGGACCCAGGTGGCAAGCCAGTTACTGAAGTGCTTCGAGTGGCGCACCCCTGCATATCTTGCATTGGGGTGCCGTGAGGGTGGCTCGCCATTTAAGGGTACCGTTGCTTTGTTCGATGAACGGGGCGAACTTGTGGCGGGGGAGTGCAGCTTGTCGGGCAAGAAGCTTGTCGGCTTGAAGCAGAAGTGTGTCATCGATGGGTTTTTTGCAACGCCCGTTTCAATTCCCGTGCGCGCCATTGTGTTTGGGGGAGGTCATGTGGGTCATGCCACCATTGCGGCCCTTGCACAGGTGGGCTTCGCTTGCACTCTTTTTGAGTGTCGCCCTGAGTTTGCCCAATCCGAAGATTTCCCTGACGCGGAACAGATTATCTTGGGTGATTACGAAGATATTGCTTCGTCTTTGTCATTCGATGAGCGCGATTACGTTTTCATTATGACGTACAGCCATGCGTACGATTACGCCATCCTGGAGCAGGCGCTTCGCCAGCCTTTGGCATACGTAGGCTTCATGGGTTCGCGCCGAAAGATTGCCGTAGCACGTCAGCGTTTGCTGGATGCAGGTGTGTCCGAGGAGCTACTGGACACGGTCCATATGCCCATTGGCTTGGATATTAAGGCGGAAACGCCTGAGGAAATCGCTGTTAGCATCGCAGCGGAATGCATTTTGCATCGTGCGACTCATTAGGGAATGTAAGCCTAAGTGCCCTTTGTGGGAATTCCAGCGCCCCAGCGCGTTATTTGCCTTAGCTTAAGAGGCGGTTTTGCTGATTTCAGTGTTGGTGAGATCCTATGGTGCAGATAGCGAGTGGATCGCTTGTTCTTTGCGTGCATGAACTTGAAAGGCTCGCTCGAGAGGGCATTGATTTTGACGAGGCGGTTGCCCGCGCCAATTCCTTCCTTGAAAGAACCAAGATCCTTTTTGCGCTTTCCTCCTTCGACAACCTTATTAAAAACGGCCGCATGGGCAAAATGACCGGTTTCCTTGCAAGGGCATTAGGCATGTGGGGAATTGGCACTGCAAGCGAAGAGGGCACGATTGTCGTCGAGGGCAAAGCCCGAGGAACGAAAAAGACCGTTCGCGAACTTATTAACCGCATGAAGGAACGGGGATTTGCCGGTGGGCGAGTTGCCATTAGCCATTGCGATAATCTCGCCGTCGCGCAAACATTGAAGGAAAACATCTTGCGGCTGTGGGGTAATTCCGAGATTGAGATTATTCCTACCAGGGGCCTTTGCAGTTACTATGCCGAACGTGGCGGCCTCATCATCGGTTTCTAGGAAACGCATCGGGGAAATCTAGCTGTTTCAGTGTTGTTCTGTGCCCTGAGGCTTCAAGCAGGGTTTCGGAAAAATAGTAAGGCTTTGCGCACGAAAAACGCCTTCCGTGCAAGCATCCTGGTTTCATGATTGGTGGATGCTAGAATAATCGAAACCTTGTCACGCGAAAGAGCGTAGCATCCTTTTATGGATGGCTGTGACGCTGAGCAGGGGCTACTGAGCTCAAACGAGTAGGTGGGGGGACGATCGGTGATCATGGAGCTTCCTAAAGCAAGTCGAACGGTAAAACGAACCATTGATCTTGTTCATCTTTTTGCTGCATCTGTCTGGCTCGGTGGGTTTGCTGTCCTATTTGTTCTGACCCTCAGCGACGGCGCGGCGCTAGGACTGGCAAGCCTTGACGCGCCTGTGGCCATTGATGCGTTTCGTTCGCAATTCATCGTGCCATGTATTCCGTTTCTTATGGCAACGGCAGTGCTATATGGCGTTCTGGCTTCATGGGGGTTCGCCAAGCATAGTTGGCTGGTGGCGAAGTGGGTTCTGAGCATTGTTGTTATTGTTAGCTTTGCATTGCTGCCGTTTTCGACGGCAACGGTGGGCGCAATGCTCGTGTGCGTTGTTGCGCTATTTGCCCTTTCGGTGTTTAAGCCTGGTATGAAGAAGTCGAAGAAAGCTAAGGCGAAAAACATGGGTTAAGGCTTTTGGCGGCATATTGCTTTGTGAAAGCTTAAGGAGAAACCAATGCTCGATACTAGTAAAACGGCTCCCTCTGTTGATGCTTGGCTGCGTCAGGCGAAGGCCGACCCTGCCGCCGCGGAATGTGGTATGTACCTAACGCATAATGGCGTAGTGCGTACTACGCCGAAAGCGGAAGCGCGCGGTGTTGAAACCGATGGGGTGGCTCCTGGCCGAAAGGTGGGTGGCATGCTGTTCAGCTACGATGCCGCTAAGGTTCAGGCTGCTATCGAAAACGCCCTTGCTATGCCTGGCATCGGCTATGTGCGCGTCTGGCTTGCAAATGGTGAACTTGCGGTAGGTGACGACATTATGTACGTCCTTATTGGTGGCGATATTCGTCCACGCGTAGTTGATGCGCTGCAAGCCTTGGTGGGCGCCATTAAAAACGAATGCGTCACCGAAATCGAACGTGAAGCCTAGTCTTGCTGGTTTTGCATTTTGCAGCAACAGCAACTTGCAATGAAAAACAAATACAGCCTTTCGGTTCAGGGAGTGGGTTAATCAGCTTCCTTTTCTTTTGGGGTTTTGGTGCTTCGACTGGTCGAAATGACGCGTTCCCCTTTAGCGAATAGGGTAGAATGCCCTATTCGCGTATCGTGTTATTAACATTTCAAAGCTAACGCATTCGGCGTTTTAAAATGACTTCATTGGCAGGGCAAGCATCGCAGCTAAGTCGTTTGCTATAAGCAGAGCGATCACAATCATCGGCGATCGGAGATATCCATGCAGGTAACCGGAACTATCAAGTATGTAGGCGTAAACGATCACGATATCGATTTGTTTGAAGGGCAGTACGATGTTCGCGAAAACGGCATGGCGTACAACAGCTACGTTGTTATCGGCGAAAAGGTGGCGGTAGCTGACACAGTTGATGCTCGTTTCGTTGACGAATGGCTGGGTAACGTTGAAGCCGCTCTTGATGGGCGCACGCCTGATTACCTTGTGGTGCATCATATGGAGCCCGACCATTCGGCTGGCATCGTTGCGTTCATGGATCGCTATCCTGACGCGCAGATTGTGGCTTCGAAGATGGCCTTCAAGATGATGGCTGCCTATTTTGGCACCGATTTCTCCGATCGCCAGATTGTATGCAAGGAAGGCTTTGAGCTTGATCTTGGCGATCGCACGCTTCGTTTTATCGGCGCTGCCAACGTGCATTGGCCCGAAGTCATGTTTTCCTACGATTCGCAAGACAAAGTGCTGTTTTCCGCGGATGCCTTTGGCAAGTTCGGCGCAAACGATATCGAAGATCCCGAAGGCTGGGCTTGCGAAGCGCGCCGCTATTATTTTGGAATCGTAGGCAAGTTCGGCAAGAACGTACAGGCTGTTCTGCAGAAGGTTGCTGCGTTTGATGTCGAATGCATCTGTCCGCTTCATGGCCCTGTGCTCTCTGAAAATCTGGCGTATTACGTGGAAACGTACACCACATGGGCGCATTACGAGCCCGAAAACAGCGGCGTAGCCATTGCCTATGCCAGCGTATACGGCCACACCAAGCAGGCTGCAGAAGAGCTGGCACGTGCCCTTGAGGAAAGAGGACAAACCGTTTCGCTCTTTGATCTGGCGCGTGATGATATGGCCGAAGCAGTGGAGGATGCATTTCGCTACGATCGTTTGGTGCTTGCAAGCCTCACGTATGCGGGGGATATCTTCCCGTTTATGACCACGTTCATCCATACGCTTGCCGAGCACGCGTATCAAAACCGCAAGGTGGCCTTCATCGAATCTGGCACCTGGGCTCCAGTAGCCGCCAAGGCAATGCGTGCGCAGATGGAACAGATGGCCGGTATCGAGTTTGCGGAAACGGTTGTTACCGTGCGTGGTTCAGTAGATGATGCTGCGCGTGCCCAGATTGCCGCTCTGGCTAATGAGCTCGCTAGTTAGCCTAATTCACCGCAATGGCGCCCTTCATGCCTTGGTTGGAATTAAAATACGAGGGCAAAGATGCGCGATTCGAGAAAATGCGTCCATCAAAAGAAAGGCGCAAAAACGTTCTGGACTGCAACGTGGTTGGCTCCGAAAGGGAAGACCCTGCGCAGGCGCCTACGACATTCCCAAAGGCACATTGCCAAGCTCCGTTCCGACAAAGTCCAGCAGAGTGCCAAACGCGAGATCAAGCGCCGCTACAGGGTTGTGCAATCTTTCCGTTCGAGGGAATTGATGCTGCGCCTGTCGCGAGCGAGTCTCATGGAGGTCGAGGGGCAGTGGTGTTAGCAGCACGTATTCTCCGAGGCTTCGGCCGCTGTGGACTTCGCCGAGGCACCAGACAGGCGGGTCCCGGTACATGAGAGGCGTCGTTACCGTGTCCACGCGCGCCCTGGCGCCTGCCTTCGGCTTGCGATCCTCAGCGCTGCTAGCGCCGCCACAGCGCGTACAAGCTTCCCAGCTCGCCGTGAAGCAGCTCAATGCGTACGTCGAAGGCGTCTTCGACCGCCGCTAGCACTTCGGCCTCTTGCGGCGCTCCTTGGGCTAGTAGCTTGCCATCACGCATGACGCATACCTCGTCGGAGTACCTGAGCGCCAAATCGATGTCATGGATCACCGCGACGACGGTTTTGCCATGTTCCTCCTTGAGCGAGCGCATCAGCTCCATTACCTCGTAGCACGCGGACACGTCGAGAAACGAGGTCGGCTCGTCGAAGAGCACAACGGGCGTGTCTTGCGCCAGGACCATGGCGATGAAGGCGCGTTGCCGCTGGCCGCCGGAAAGCTCGGCTACCTGGCGCTCGGCAAGGTCTGCCAGCCTACACGCCTCAAGCGCCCGCTCCACTGCTTCGTAATCGGCAGCATCTATCGTCGCGAGTATCCCGTGATGTGGGTACCTACCACAGGCCACCAATCGTCGCACGCTCATGGGCGGTGCGGCGTGCTCCTGCGTCAACAAACTTAACAGACGCGCGCGCTCTTTGGAAGAAAGCGCGCTGACATCGCGCCCCATCACGCTGATGCTGCCCTTCCAGGGCTTGCAGATGCCGCTCGCAAGCTTAAGCAGCGATGATTTGCCGCAGCCGTTGGGGCCGATGATGCTCGTTACCTTGCCTTCAGCGAGCTCGAGGGTCAGCTCGCTGAACAAGGCATGCTCGCCGTAGCCAAAGGACACGTCGCTCAGCTGCACGCTAGCCATTGAGGCCTCCCTTCCCGCAGCGCAAGATAAGGTAGACGAAGAATGGCCCGCCTAGTAGCGACAAGACAATGCCGACGGGAATCTCATATGGGGAGAACATCGTTCGGGCGAGCAGATCGCACAGGCACACCAGCAGCCCGCCCAACAGCGGCGCCATCGCAAGGACGCGGCGGTTGTCGTGGCCCACCAGCGTGCGGACCGCGTGCGGGACGATGAGCCCCACGAATCCGATGAGACCTGCAAAGCTCACTGCGCAACCCGCGAGCGCGGCGGCAGACACCAGCGCGACAAGTCGTGTGCGTCGGACGTTGAGGCCCAGGGAGTGCGCCTGATGCTCGCCCAGCGAGAGCAGGTTGAGCTGCGTGCCCTGCAACAGGCCGAGCACCAGCACCGCGCAGATCGCGCAGCTGGGGACGATGAGCTCGTCCAGTTTGACGCCGGACAGGCCGCCGATTAAGAATCCGGAGGCTCCCACGTAGGCGTCCGGATTCACGATGAGGATCGTGTTCATGCCTGCAGTGAAGATCGACGTGAACGCCATGCCGGCGAGCACGACGGTGAGGCGTGACGAGCCCCCAAGGCCCGCTACAGCAAAGATGAGCCCCGCCACGCACAGCGCGCCGAGGAAGGCCGCTACGGGAGCGAGCCCAAAGGCGTTGGGGAACGTGCACGCCGCCAGCAGCACGAAGAAACCCGAGCCAGCGTTCACACCGATTATGTTCGGGCTGGCGAGGGGGTTGTCGAGCGCAGCTTGGATGAGCGCACCTGCCTGCGCGAGCGCGGCGCCGGCAAGAAGCGCGGCGAGCACGCGCGGCAGGCGGATGTTCCAGATGACGTTTGCCGCTGTCTGCTCGGTATCCGCGCCAAAGGCGAGCGCGAGCACGTCATTTATGCCGACGGAGGTCGAGCCGATAACGATGCCGAGCACCGCGGTGCATCCCAGCAGCACCGCTGCGGAAACCATTGCCACCACGAATCGTCTGTTTGCTTGCAAGGCATGCCTGCGCTCCCCGTGTAAGCTTGTTGTCTGTATTTCCTTCAAGATCAGGTGCTACTTCTGCTCGTGTTGGTCCTCGTAGAGGGCCTTGTACAGCTCCTCGTACGCGTCATCCCAGTTGTTGTTGGGTTTGTAGAGGAACAGCTTGGGGTCGAGCGTGATGACGTGACCCTTCTTAACGGCGGTGAGCTCCTTCCAAGCCGGGTTAGCCGTGGTCTGGTCCTTGAGGGCCTTTTGCGCTGCCTCGTCGGAGTCGCCCATCGGCAGCAGGAAGATGAAATCGGGGTCGGCCTTGACCAGGGACTCCAGGCTGTAGTCGGACAGCAGGCTCTTGTCGGCGTCGGTGATGTTGCTCGCGCCCAGCTCGGCGAGCATGGTGCCGGTTTGGGTCGAGGAAGCCTGGACGCGCGTGCCGCCAGAGTACGTGGTCAGCACCGCGACGCTGCCGGCGCTCTTGCCCTCGGCCTTCTTCTTGATGGCGGCAATGTTCTCGGCGACGTTAGTGCCGTTTTCTTCGTATGCCTTGGTGTCACCAGTGATATCGCAGCAGGTTTTGAGCATGCGCAGGTAGTCGTCGAAGGTGGTCACGTTGAAGTACGCCACGGCGATGCCTGCCGCCTGCAGGGTGTCCTTGAGGTCGGTCTGTGCGACGCCGCCGCCGCGGCCGGAGTTTGCACCAGTTAGGATGACGAAGTCAGGATCGAGGGCGATGATGGACTCCGCGTTGAGAGAAGAGAAATCGCCGACCTTTTCCGCCTTGGATTCGATGTGGTAATCGGAAAATGCATCGCTGGACGCGCCGACGAGCGTGCCGCCGGCAAGCTCCCAGATGTTCGCAAAGCTTCCCATGCCCGCGACGACGCGGTCGTGGGAGCTTACGGTTACCTGGTTGCCCAGATCGTCCGTGAAGGTGTAGCCGGCCTCCTGGCTTGTCGCGCCCTGCTGCGCGCCGTCGTTACCGGAGCTATTGCCAGAGCATCCGACCATCGCGCTCCCACTTGTCGCCAGGACCAGTGCACACATCCATGCGCAGGTCTTTGTTGCGATTCTCTTCATGCGATTCTCCTTGTTTCGTTGGTGCGGCTGCCGATCGTGGCGCCGCTGGTTTTCGTTGGTTGATTGCTCGCCGGTCTCGTGTCGCTGTCGAGCAGCGGGCTCTTGTCGTCAGAGCTTAGGCGCCCATGCAGCCGAGCTTCTGCCCGTAGGCGCAGTAGTCGTCTTGTGCCATGTAGTCGCCGTCGTGGTAGTACGCCGCGCGTGCCCTGCAGCCGCCGCAATGCTTGTTGTGCTCGCACTCGCCGCAGTTGCCGCCGTAAGCCTGCGTGCGCAGGCGCTCGAACACGGGGCTTGTTGCCCAGATCTCATCGAAGGGTTGTTCGCGCACATCGCCGGCGTTCTCGGTCATGTACGCGCATGGGCGCACGATGCCCTCGCTGCCGATAACGCAGTAGGTGAGGCCGGCCAGGCAGCCGCGTGTGTAGCGGGTTGGGATGCCGAGCTGGTCGGCAACGCGCGTGAACTGCGGCGCGCAGGTGGGTTTGACGTCGATGTCGACGTCTGCGGCCTTGCGCATGATGTCTTGGAGCAGCGCTTCGTTCTCGAGTACCTTGAGGCTCGTCTCCTCAATGTACTTGCCGCGCCCCACGGGGATGAGAAAGAAGATCGAGTGGTTGACCGCGCCGATGCTTTGCGCAAAGTCCGTGATGTCGCAGATCTCGTCGCGGTTCCAGTTGACCACGGTGGTGTGGATCTGGAAGTCGAGGCCCGCGCGCTTGCATGCCTCGATGCCCGCGAGAGTGTCTGCGTGGGCGCCCGCAACGCCGCGGAAGGTGTCGTGCTTTGCCGCGTCGAGGCTGTCGATGCTGATGCCCATGGAGCACGCACCGGCCTCCTTGAGTTTGCGCGCGACCTCGTCGGTGATCAGCGTGCCGTTGCTGCCAAACACGGGGCGCAGACCCTGGGCCGCGGCGTGCGCCACGAGCTCGAAGATGTCATCGCGCATGAGCGGCTCACCGCCGCTGAAAATCATGATTTTGAAGCCGGCGCGCGCGATCTGCTCGATCATTGCCTTGCCCTCGACCGTTGTTAGCTCGCGGCTGTCGCAGTCCGCTGCGTCCTGATAGCAGTGCTCGCACTTGAGGTTGCACTTGTTGGTCGTCATCCATGAAACGATCATCGTCTTTCCTCTCTCGAAACCGAGTGAGGATGTTAACGGGCGACGCTACGTCATGGTCAAGTGCTGCACGAGAAAAAGTTGGCGAGCGGCGCGGCATGCCGATCAAGGCCGTGATCTGGTCGGGCGCCCTGTTTGGGGCCTGGTTTTTCATTGACAGGAATAACTCGTACTTCTGCAAGTATGAGTGGGTCGCGTGTCACGCCTGCTCGTGCAGCGCCTCGAGCGCGTCTTTGAGGAAGCTGAGCGTTCTGCGTTGGATGCCCGCGTAGAAGTCTCGACCGTACTTCTTGGGGCCTTGTGTGCGCTGGTTGGCGAGGCGCTTGAGGCCGGTCAGGGCGCTGGGCATGCCGCCGAGGCGCTCGAAGCGCGCTGCTAGCTCGCGGCCGCGCTCGTCTCGGGGCTGCACGCCGTCGTGCATGGCCTCGATGGTATCGCCCATGAGCTCGTGCCAGCGGTCGATCACCTCGTGGGTGAGCTCTGGGACGCTGCTCTCGTCGCAGCCCTCCCCGTTGATTGCCATCCACAGCACGTCCTCACGGTTCTGCATATCGCTGATGGCTTGGGCGAAGTCGCTCCACCGCACGCTCTCGCTCGCAACCAGGTGCTCTTTGAGGTTGCTGATGGTGTTGATGTTACGCAGGATCTCCATGCTCTCGCGTTCCAGCTCGCACATGCGATGGTCAAGCGCGCCGGAGAGCTTCTGGCAGTCGTCGATGCCCTCTGCTTCCTTGATCTGCGTGAGTGAGAAGCCGAGGAACTTGAGGGTGAGGATGCGATAGAGGCGCTCCTCGTCGTCAGTCGAATAGAGGCGCTGGTTTTGCTCGCTTTTGGAGCTGGGGTGCAGCAGGCCCTTTTGGTCGTAGTACTGGATGGTGCGCACGGTCACGCCCACGCGCCGGGCGAGTTCGCCAACTGTCATCAGACCATCTTTGTGTGCAGGCATGCCGTGCTCCTCTCGCACGCGGAATCGCAAAGTAGTTTAGCAACCTATTATCGCGCGCGACGTTACGTCACCGTCAAGTGCCCATGTGGGGATTGCCGCTGCTTCGCTGCAACCCGATGGTGCCGACTTAATTTGGCGCCTACGCGGGGCCTGGGGCTCGATGATGCTGAAGCGAAGCTCGTTGTTCGCTGCACGGCATATAAGGCGGGACAGGGTCGTTCTCCTACGAGGGCATGCGGCTCAAAAGTCCCGCAGTGCCCCGTGTCTCAAAGCAAAATTGCCTGAATAATTAATCATTAAGGCAATTGCTCAAAATGCCCAAATACGGCAAGATACGCGGCGCCATTCGGTGGTATTCGAGGTTACCGAAACTGCAGAAACCGATTTTCGCTTCTATGTATTCCCGTTATTTCGCTGGTGGCTTTGCTCTGCGGCGATGCCGAAACAGTATCAGGCGGTACTTGGCAGCACCAAAATGCGAGTTCAGAAACCAGTTCCCGCTACTCCCACTCAGTGACTAATCCAGTACGAATGCTTTCGATGTGTGTCGCACCATGCCACCGAAGGGCTGATTCGTGCGCAATTCAGGCGAATCAGGCTCCTGATTCGCGGTTTTGGGAATGACTCAATTGATTCGCGAAACCGCAGGTCGCTCCTTCAATCACTCCCAGGTTTCCGTAGGGATTCGTAGCGAGCGGCTTGGAGAGGGGTGATTTTGACGGGGTCTTGCGCGCGTAGGTTTCCTCAGACCGCAACGTCGCAAGGGGCTGGGTGCTCCTCCCAGGTAGTTGTCGACCGAGCATCTATTGATGCTTCCTTCGTAAACATAACTGTGTGCAATTGGTTCAAGCTGGGCGAACAGCAAAGCGGCGTCTCGGCACGATCGCAAAGTCCCGCATCCGCATCCCGCATGCGCGAAGAGGTGCTCGTGGTGAGCGGCGCGATTGCGGATCTTGTTGATTCCCGTTATCCGTCCATTGTCGTCGTTTCGGTCTGCCCCCTTTGGCCATGCCTTATGGATGATCGGAATCCACAAATCGCGTTCATGGCTGCGGTCCGTCATGTGGGCTCAGAAGCCCAGCGTGAGGTTCGAGACGATGTCGTCTGCGGTCGCGTTCTCGCGAAGGCCGTTTCTCAGGTGGTCAATCGAGTTCCTGTTCAGTCGGTTGGCGTCGTTGACCTGTCCTCGCTTATTCGTCCTGAGGATCGGGCGCCTTACAGGAGAGGCGTCGTCGAACAGCCAGTGGTCGGACCTGCTCCAAGTGGAGGATATTGCCCTGTCGTACGCGTTCCTGAGGGCGACCTCGAAGAACGAGACGTCTTTCAAGACGGCCTGCGCAAGGCGGATGTTCCAGAGGTAGAGGTCGAGGGCGACGGCGTCATCGCCTCGTGTTACTTCGAGATATTTGCTATATCGCGGCTCAGAGAGCCACGATATGACGTGCGCCTGGTCTATCTTCGGAGCGTTCGGCATGAGAGACCTTTTCTCAGAAAATAAATGAGCCCCGGCGACTTGAATCAGCGGTCGTACCGGGGCTAACTACTCTGTAATTGCGCACATGAATTCTACTTGCAAAGCCTCAACCATCGACGTGGTGCCCAGAACTTCCAGCTATGGGTTAGGTCGAAGTCGCCGAAAATGACTGCATTACTGAAGAATACTAGCGAAACAGAAAGGCATAACGCTCAAAGCCTCGGTTATAGGCGAACCCTGTGAGACTCGTGTCAGGAAGATTATCCATCAAATCGTTCTGGCATCTGGGTCGAAAAGCGAGCAGATCCGCCGAGAGCGCGACCGAAAGTGAGGATGCAAAGGGTGCAAGGATTTGCGCCTCTGCACCCTTTGCATCCGCTGGGAATTACGACAATTTTCTTGATGCGACCAAGGCCAAAACAAGCGTGATGCTTACTAATGCAGAGCCGATACCCATGCCTGTACCAGCACCAGAAGAATTGATGAACATTCCAGTGAAATTAAGCAATAAGAATAATCCCCAGATAATAGCAATGCCCACAATTGCGACAGCGGCACGAACTGGCATCTTGGCATTCTTTACCGCCATGTTAAAAACGCTAACGAGAATCGCCATGATTGGCGGGATTGAAAGGATTATCGCAAGAGGGATTCCATTGACCGATATATCGTGTGCACCCCTATGATTAAACAAGGCGCCTTGATCTATTGATATAGACCATAAAATGCCGAACACAGCAAGGATTATTGTGATTGCAGACCAGCGGTTTACCTTCTTTCTTGCTGAGATGGCGCTATTGCTCCACCCGCATGCGGGGCAAGTTTTTGCTTTGTCGGAAATTTCGTTACCACATTCTGGACACTTCACTAAAGCCACGATAAACACCTTTCAACGTCAAATTGGAAGCTAGAGAGGATACTCGGCAACCCCTGGAAGGAGTATTCTTTCTAGCTCGCTGATTGCTATCTGCCTAAATGAATTTCAACCACGCAGCCAAGGTGCCCCAACTTGATGACGCTCTTGCTTATCAGTGAGCACTAAGCTAACGATGGCCAACAATCAATTATCGACAGTTATACCAGAATCATGAAATCATTTATTTACGGAGCGAAACGTCGGCAACCTTTTGCATCCTTTCACCCTCTGTCCGCCCGAGTATGTGACGCGCTGGGAGCATGCCACCCTAAGGAGGTGGCTATCCATGCCCGCGAAACTTAAGCTTACATACGCGCTCGTGGAGCAGATCGTTGAGCTATAGCGCGATGGACTGTGCGACGCGGACATCATCGCCGCGATCGGCGTGCACCAGGCGTCGTTCTGCCGCTGGCTGAAAGAGGGCAAGAGCGCCAAGACCGGGGTGAAGCGCGCTCAACGCCGACGAATACGAGGCTGGAAAGCCTCGCTGTAGCGGCTCCCCGTATTTCGCAACCAACGCAACCGAATCAGAGCGCCAGGCTAGGCGGTGAGCGCCGCTCGCACCTGCGTAAGCTGAGTTTTTACTCACTGTTGCATGCGGGGCATTTCCAGCATGTTCGGGGAGTAAATGACGCGATGGCTTACACGGCGCCACACGGTGGTACGCTGCGGCATTCCCCTGATTACTCCTGTTTTCATTGAGACAACGAGATTCTTTACTCCCCATTAACCACCTGGTGAAACGCAGCACGGAGACCGCAAAAATGCCCATTGAGTTCGATTTGAGTTTCATGGGGCCCGAAACGGCACCGTTTGGTCCTCGGGGACAAAAACCGCGCGTCTACTCACTTGGGATAAGTCCGTACTCCCGTTCCCCCGAATACCGCCCCGTGCCTTGTTGTCTTGAAACACGGGGAGTAAATTGCGAAATCGCAGGTGAAGGGAGTAAAACGGCAAAGAAAAAGCCTC
>OLND01002149.1_pt1 | contig 18455 bp, 15 predicted proteins | sample 1672031 | NCBI WGS metagenome assembly OLND01 (sample SAMEA3136638, study PRJEB25190) | human gut metagenome | biome: human gut; feature: human-associated habitat; material: faeces | place: Austria | collected 2013
GCGCAAGGCGTTGGGCTCCCAGCGGGAAACCGGGGTCGTGCTAGTTCTTCACCGGGACGTTCAGCGCGGCCTGCAGCACGCAGTCGCCCTCGCCCCCTTCGTCGAAGCGGAGGTAGGCCATCCGCTTGTGGCGGTTGATCTTGCGCACGCGGCCCTCGCAGCCGCGCAGCGGGCCCCGCTCCACCTGCAGGACGCCGCCCTCGATGCGGCCCTCGCTCGCGCGCAGCACGTGCGCCTCGTCGAGGACCGACTCGAGCCACGCCTGCACGCTCGGCGAGAGCGGCGCGTAGGTGCGGCCCCGCCTGCCCACGAGCGGTGCCGGGAACGACAGTTGCCCGAGCGCCTTGGCAAGCGCGCGCACGTCGCGCGTGGACACGAACACGTACTCGCTGAACATGGGGTGCACGACGATGCGCCAGGCGCCCTCGCGCTTCATGTACCGCTCGTACTTGGGAACGAAGCAGTCCTCCACGAGGTCGGAGCCGAGGAGCTGGCGGCACTTGCTCGCCACCGCGTCCTCGCGGCCTTCGGGCACATGGATGGCGTACCAGCGCAGGTCGCCGTCTCGCGACGGCCCTTCCGACAGGAAACCCGTCGGCAAACCCTCGCGCTGCCGTGCCTCCGTTGCCATTACGTCCTCTCCCATGCTCGCTCGCATGATCGGATGCTGCGACCGTCGGTGCACGTTGCTGCCGCACCGACGGCCGCAAGAACGTAGACTTTTTGGCGGAGATGCCCGATAATCTCATTCGAAAGAGAAACAGCAGGTCGGATGGGCGCCCTTGTATGTGAGGGCGAGCAAGCTTTACGTGAGGCAAAAAGTCTACGTTTTGGCAACGAAAACCATGCCGAGCGGGTTATTCAACACCCCGGTTGCCGTGAACGCTAAGCGACTTCCCCCTCGGCATCCCTTTTTAACCACCGGTCGAACGTCCGGGGGCAAACACCGAGGCGCTCCGCCGCTTCCTTGCGTGTGATCTGGCCCGATAGGTATGCGATCTTGATCGGCCGATAAGCGCTCGGTACCTCGATGGCCGGCCGGCCGAACCTCACGCCACGCGCCCGAGCCGCCGCGATCCCCTCCGCCTGGCGCTGCCGGATGTTCTCGCGCTCAAGTTGCGCAACATAGCTGAGCAGCTGCAGCACCACGTCGGCCAGGAACACGCCGGTGATGCCGTGCTGGTCGTTGCGCGTGTCGAGAAGCGGCATGTCGAGCACCACGACGAACACCCGCTTCACCTTCGTGAGTATGCGCCACTGCTCGAGGATCTCGTCGTAGTTCCGCCCCAGCCGGTCGATGCTCTTCACCACCATCACGTCGCCGGGCCTAAGGCGCTTGACCAACTTGCGGTACTCCGGCCGCTCGAAGTCCTTGCCGCTCGCCTTGTCGGCGTAGATGCAACCCTCAGCAACAGGGAAATCCGTCAAGGCGTCGATCTGCCGCCTGAGCTTCTGGTCCTTCGCCGACACACGCGCATACCCGTACACGATTCCTTCTCGCTCCATCGCTCACCCCATCGTTCCCGTCAAAGCGAGCCCTCTCCGGGCCGCTTTATCATCGGCCGCCAAAAGAGATGCCGGCAGGCGCACGGCCGGTCGGCACGAAATTCATTATCGCGAAATTCGGCTTTACCCGAACTATCGAAGCTTTGCGAAAGGCACCAAACACCCTAGCGCAATCAAGCAGGATCCACACGGTGCTGCATGCCGCTCCCGCCCGATCAGAGCCTTGTAATGCTGACTAAGCGACCTTACAATGAAAGAACATCCGCACACGGTGAAAGGGAGGACCATGGATTTGCCCAGCCTCATGCAAGCATGCCTCGACGGCCTCGCGAGCGGCAGCCTCTCTGCTTTCGGGTCCGCCTTGGGCGCGGCCACCATCGCCCTGTTCAGAAAACTCGCAGGGCGGAAGGAAGATATGGATGAAAACGAGTTGAAGGCGATGGGCTCTTGGGCCGATCCCTACAAGCTCGCCGCAAAAGCGGCCGAGTTGGCAAAGGGAGACTCCGACTTCAACCAGCTCCTCTCATCTTGGTGCGATCTCATGGAGAAGCATCTCGGCAGCTCGCAGACGACGACCGCCTCGAACGCCGCCTCGGGTATTTTCATCAAGAGCCCCGTTGTCCAAACGAACATCGTAAGGTAGACAATGAAGCCCCCCCCCCGACGACTGTTCGAAGCCCCCTCGCCGCTGCTGAAACCCGGAGGAGGACCGAGGACCGTAGCGTTCGAGAAAACCGTGCTCGTAATGGTCAGAAGTCCTACCACCCTTGTCAGATCGGCGGATTTGGCAAGGCACCTCTTCTCTGATCCGAGGATTCAGGTTCTTTTCACTGTATCCGAACCTCGGTCGGTTTTCTCGAACGAGCTCGAGCTTGCCATAAACAAGAGGGGGCTTCCCTTCGTCCCCTGGAAGAACGCCGTGCTGGAAACGTACGACCTCGCTCTCATCGAAAGCGCTCTCGACCCGTTGCCCGAGATCAAAGCACCCATCATCATGCTTTCCCACGGTGTCGGGCACAATAGCGTCCGATCCGTTGCCGGGGCGAACACGGCGCACTCGAACTGGCTCGACGAAGGGCCCGGAACCATCCTCCCCCGCATAGTGGGATTGGTCTCGGAAGACGAGGCCCGCGTGTTCGGAGACCGCTGCCAGACGGAGGTGCTGGGAGACCCCGTATTCGACTCCATGCTCCAAGCGAGACACCGTCGGGACGAGTTCAGGGATGCGCTCGACATCGGAGACAGGAAATTGGTCGTGCTCTCCTCGACATGGGGTAGGCTTTCGGCTTTCTCGGCACGCCCGCAGATGTTCTCCGAGCTCCTTTCCCTGCTCCCTGCCGACGAATTCGCCATCGCGGCGATCCTCCATCCGAACATATGGATGGGACACGGGCCCTGGCAAATAGAGACCTGGCTAAGAGACGCCCTTGCAGGCGGGCTGAAGCTCATCCCTTTCGAGAGCGGCTGGCAGGCGACCTTGGTCGCAGCCGACTGTCTGGCGGGGGACCACGGATCCGTATCAACCTATGCGAGCATGCTGGGAACCCCCACCTGCCTTTTGAGCTATCCCGAAGACGCGCTTAACGGCGACCTGGCAATCGTGCAGGCCATGGGCTCGAACAAGGCAGTTGAAACGGCTCGTGAGATCGCCGAATTCGCAGAAACAACCTGCAGGCAAACGAGCCGCGCCGCGCAAAAGCGGCCGAACGCCGCCTTCTCCTATGTCGGAAGCTCCATGGAAAGACTTGCCGAGCTGGCTTACCGTCTGATCGGCCTGGAGCCGTCGAGCACCGCCGTGCTGCCCCTGGCCTTGGAGCCGCCGATTCCAAGAACTTGCAAGCCGCTTTCCTTCTGGGTCGGCTTCGCCCGCACCTCCGATACGGTCGTCGACATGAGAAGAACGCCCTCCTCCGTAGGCCCTTCGGGCATTCGGTCCGACTCGACCCTGCTCGTGGCGTCTTCCGCAGAGAGGAACTACCGACTGGTCCAATCGGCCTCTTGCCTAGTGCTCGAGAACCGCGACGCCGCCGGATGGTGGCAAGATGCCAGCCCCTTTGCCCGATGCGCCTATTTCCAACAAGGCTCATCGGGCCAGTTGTCAGACAGAAATGGAACGCAGGTTCCGTTCAAGGTACCAGCACATGCCGACCGGAACGTACTCGCAGCGATTCTCGCCTACTGCCTCGTACAAGGCGACTTCCGCGGAACGTACCGCATGGGCAAGACCCTCTACACTGTCGGCGAATCGGTAATCAGGTGTGCAAGGATTCCAGAAAGCGGCTAACCTGCTCGTATTCCGCAGAAAGCCCGACGCGTTCGTAATAATCGCGGACCTCCCCGGCGAAGGCTTCTGCATCATCGTCATCCGCCAGGGCATGGAGTGACTCGGCTATCGCGAACAGCGTGTCGTGAGCCCGCCGATATTCACCCAGCTCCGCAAAGATCTCGGCAGCGTCTTTCCCATACGCAAGCGCTTCCCCGTGCTTCCCTGCCGAACGCAATGCGAAGCAGAGCTCCTGCGCACTTTTCGCATACGTGTGCCGATCGCGGTTCTTGTCGACCTCGTCCAATGAACGGCGCGCAGCCTTTTCAGCCTCTTCCGCTTTTCCGAACCTCCGATACGTTCGGGAGAGAAGAAGGTCTTGGATGGAGCATCCGCGCTTGTTGCCCAGCGACTCGTTGCCAGCGCGGGCATACGTGAACTCGGCTACCGCATCGCCTTCGCATCCCAGCTCAGCCAGGCAGATTCCGCGGAACTCGTGGAACATGCACATAACATCGAGCCTGCCCAGCGGCGCGCATTCGACAATGGCGGCATCGATGGAACCGAGCGCCTCGGCGGCCTTGCCGAGCTTTGCCTCCATACCCGACGACATAACCGTCAAGCGCGAGGCTGCAAGTATGTTTCCTGCCTGCCGAGCAGAACGCGAGCAAGCCGAGAACAGCTCGGATCCTGCTTGATAACGAAAGGTTCCGCTATAGAAGGACCAGAGCGCATCGCCGATTGCCCAAGCATCCCCCACGACGCCTTGGTGCGCATTTATGATCTGGGGAACAGCGCCCAAGAGACCGGACTCGGATTCGAACACCTCGAATTCCGTCCTCCCCTTGAGAATATCGCGCACCAGATCGTTCGAGGGAATCCGGTCGTACAGGCGAAGGCGCGCGGGCTTCAAAGAATGATCCAACTCTTGGGACAACACCCGGAAATGGGAGAGCAGCAAGGCATGAACGCTTTCTTGAACCTCGCCAAGAGACCCATCCCCGAGCATCTGAGCCTGCAGGTATGCCCGGATAACGCGAAGAAGCGTCACCTCGCTCGACAAGGAAGCACCTCCGACGCCATCCGCAGGAGAGTCGAGAGAGACGAACCCGAAGCAGTGAAGCTCCTCCACGATGGACCTCGCTCCGGAAGGGTCGGTACCCCATATGGCGGCAAGCGTTCCAAGGGAAGCCGTCGGAACCGGAAGCGCTGCGAACCCGAGTGCGGCGTCCAGACAGCGCGGATCGAGGGCCTTGCAACACTCTCGCCATACCTCGTCCATCTCTCGGCAGCGGAAAACGTCTTGTTCGGAGCGCATGAGCTTTCGGTGCAGCTCCTTCGCCGACGAGACGCGCTTCCGCCGTAAGATGCTTGCACAGGCCCGTATGGCCAAGGGAAGCCCGAGGCAATGCTCGAGCACCGAATGGATCTCCTCCACCTCGTCATGCGGAAGGACTTGCTGCACCTCCTCGCCCGACAAACCGTACGCAACTCGGACGAAAAGGTCGAGCGAATCGTCCACGTCCAGTTCGCCGAGAGAAACATGGGTGATCTCGGTTTCGAGCGAATCGATATCGGTTCTCGAGCTTGTGGCGAGTACGAGCGAGGACGGCGAATTCGGGACGAAGGGCTCTATCTCCGCATAGCTGGACACGTTCTCCAAAACCACGAGGATGCTTTTGTCGCAGGTGAAGCTGTGGTATTGGGCGGGCAGATCTGAAGGACGCGTACGGGACACGGCATCGGGGCCGATCATTTGGGAAAGCTTGGATCGGAGCATATCGGCCACCGGAGAGGCGCCTCCTTCTTCCGAGGCGGCGAAATCGAGGTAGATCTGCCCGTCGGAGAAATGATCGATCCGTTTCTCGTTTCCCCACTTTTTCACCAGGGCAGACTTGCCGACACCAGGGATCCCGTCAACGACAACCACCTTAGTCGAGGCAGAGTCCGCACACGCATCCTCCAGCAGACCGCGCTCCGCGCTTCTGTCCACGAAGTGCGCGCATGCTGGAGGCAGCTCCCTTGGAAGAGAAGCAACCGCCGCACCCTGGCCCACGTTAACCTGGAAAACAGGCGAGTTCACGAAAAGGCCGATTGCTTCGTTCGATGCCGAGACGACCGCCACTGCCCCACCTCGCCTTATCCCGTCAGAAAAACCCTCTCGAACACCTTGCCCGCACCATACGGCGCAACGCAGCATTGCCGTCTCGTATAGTTTAGCGTCTAGCGTGCGCTATGGCGCAAATCCGTCCTGCGAATTTTTCCCCGCCCGGCTTTGCGCACCGCTCCTCCGCAAACGCCCAAGGCAGAACCATCCGTATAAGGAGGCTGCAGGCAACCGCCGGCCCCATCGGGTGAGCCTACGCGCAGTTCTTCGTGTGGTGGTAGGTGGGGACGGCGGACTCCAGGATGTGGACGGCTTCCTCGTCCGACTTGCCGATGGCGGCTTCCAGCTCGCCGAGCTTGGCGGCCACCTCGTCGTAGCTGATCTCCTGGCCGGTGGATATCATGATGGACTTGTTGTCGGTGGGAAGCGTGCTCTCCTCGTCCATGAGCAGCTCCTCGTACATCTTCTCGCCGTCGCGCAGGCCCGTGAACGTGATCTTCACGTCCACATCGGGCACGAGGCCCTGCAGCTGGATGAGGCCCTTCGCCAGCTCGACGATCTTCACGGGCTCGCCCATGTCGAGGATGAATATCTCACCGCCATGCGCCATGCCACCTGCCTGTATGACCAGGCGCGATGCCTCGGGGATGGTCATGAAGAAGCGCTCGATCTCGGGGTGCGTGACCGTGACGGGGCCGCCGGCGGCTATCTGGCGTTGGAACACGGGGATGACGCTGCCGTTCGAGCCCAGCACATTGCCGAAGCGCACGGCGGAGAACACGGTCTTGGACGTGCGCGCATACAGCTGCATCACCATCTCGCCCATGCGCTTCGTGGCGCCCATGACGCTCGTGGGGTTCACGGCCTTGTCGGTGGAGATGAAGATGAAGCGCGCGGCGCCGAACGCGTCGGCTGCCTTCACCACGTTCAAGGTGCCGAACACGTTGTTGTGCAGCGCCTCGCGCGGGCACGCCTCCATGAGCGGCACGTGCTTGTGGGCCGCGGCGTGGAACACGGCGCCGGGGCGGTACTTCGCGAACACCTCGGCCACGCGGGACTCGTCGCACACGCTGCCGATCTCGATGACTATCTCGATGTCGTCGTACTCGGACAGCAGCTCGTTGCGCAGCATGTAGGCGTCGTTCTCGTAGATGTCGAAGATGACGATGCGCGCGGGCGCCACGCGGCACAGCTGCCGGCAGAGCTCGCTGCCGATGGAGCCGCCGCCGCCCGTGACCAGCACGCACTCGCCGGCGATGTATCCGGACACGGCGCGGGTGTTCAGGATGATCTCCTCGCGCCCCAGAAGGTCGGCCACGTCCACATCGCGCAGCCGCACGTCGCCTATCTCGTCGAGCGACAGCTCGCGAATGTTGGGCAGCGTGCGCAGCTTGCATTCGGTCTTCGTGCACTCGCCGTAGATGCGCTTGCGCTCCTCGAGCGAGGCCGAGGGAATGGCCACGACGATCTGCTCGATGTCGTAGCGGTCAACCAGCTCCACGATGTCGTCCGTGGTGCCGGCCACCTTCACGCCGTGGATGCGGCTGCCGCGCTTCGAGGCGTCGTCGTCGGTGGCCACGATGGCCACGCCGGGCATGAGCGGGTCCTTCGAGGCCATGCGGCCGATGGCGAGCGAGCCCGTCTCCCCCGCGCCCACGATGAGCGTGCGCGGCCGGTCGCAGGCGCGCTGTGCCGACCCCAGCACGCGCTTCTTCTGGCGCATGACGCGGAATACCAAGCGTATGCCCCCCATGAAGAATATGAGCAGAAAGCACGAGACGAAGAACACGCGTATGGGCAGGCGCACGTCGATGATCCATAGGAACACGGCGCCGATGAGCGTGGACAGCACCACCGCGAGCATGATCTGGATGGCCTCGTCGACGCTCGCGTACTCCCACAGGTTGTTGTAGAGGCGGAACAGGCCGAGCACCGCCACGTTGATGAGCGCCAGGATTCCCAGCATGAAGTAGATCTCGTTGTTGACGAAGACCTCGTCCTCGACGGCGGTGAGCAAGGATGCGAGCCAGTAGGCGGCGTACGTCGCAACGATGTCGAGCAGCAGCAGGACCGCTGTTCTTTTTGTGATATGAGCGTCCAAGCGCAGCCTCGTCCCCGAGTGGAAAAGCGAATTGATGCCATTTTGCCGACAAGCGCGGCAACCAAAAGGGTATTGTATACAAAGTAACGTAACCTTGCACGGACCAATGCTTTACAGGAGCCTGCTACATGAATAAAACAGCCGTCGCGAACGCATCCGCCGCGACCAACGAAGGGCCGGAAACCCCCATCGACCAGCCTGCGCGCACAAGCAACATCGACGCCATCGTAGCCTATTTCGAGAGCGGCATCACGCCGGCCGGGGCAGCCGGCGAGCTGGGCATCGAGCTGGAGCACACCCTCGTGCACGACGACATGAGCCCCGTGCCGTACAGCGGGCCCTACGGCGTGGAATGGCTGCTGGGCCAGCTGGAAGCCGAGTTCCCCCGCATGACGCGCGACCCGGAGGGCGACCTCTTGGGCGTGGCGCGGCCCGGCGAGGCCGTGACCATCGAGCCGGCGGCGCAGGTGGAGCTCTCGGCAGGCCCGTTCGCGAGCCTCGAGGACGCGCGCGCGACGTTCGAGCGGTTCGAGCGCACGCTGGACGACGTGCTGACGCCCCACGGCGAGCGCGCGCTCACGGTGGGCTACCACCCCTCCGCCAAGGCGCTCGACCTGGAGCTCATCCCCAAGCGGCGCTACAAGTTCATGAACCTGTACCTGGGCGAGAAGGGGCCGTTCGGGCCGCGCATGATGCGGGGCAGCGCGTCGACCCAGGTGTCGATAGACTACTGGTCGACGGCGGACTGCCTGCGGAAGCTGCGGCTGGCGTTCGCGCTCGTGCCGCTGTTCTCGCTCGTCTGCGACAACGCGCCGGTTTTCGAGGGCGCGCCGCGCACCCACGAGCTGGTGCGCACCGAGATCTGGCGGTACTGCGACCCCGACCGCTGCGGCCTGGTGCCCGGCGTGATGGACCCGGGGTTCGACCTGCGCCGCTATGCCGAGTACCTCCTGGACACGCCGGCCATCCTCATACCGTGCCGCAAGGAGCAGTGGTGCTACTCCGAGCGCACCTTCGGCGAGATATACGCCGAGCGCACCATGACGCGCGCCGAGGTGGAGCACGCCGTATCCATGTTCTTCAACGACGTGCGCCTGAAAACCTATATCGAGATCAGACCGGCCGACGCGATGCCCGTGCCCTACGTGGTGGCGTACGCGGCGCTGATCAAGGGCCTGTTCTACCATGCGGAGAACCTCGACGCGCTCGACGTGCTGTTCGAAGGCGTGGACGGCGCGGCCGTGGAGGCGGCCAAGGACGCGCTCATGGCCGGGGGCTACGAGGCCGAGGTGTACGGAAGGCCCGTGGCCGAGCTGATCGACGAGGTGATGGCGCTGGCGCGGCGGGGCCTCGCGGCGGACGAGCAGGGCTTCCTCGAGCCGCTCGCGCAGCTGGCAGCGCAGCGCGTCACGCTGGCCGACCTGGCCGAGCGCAAGGGTTAAACCGGCGTCCGCATCTCGAAGCCGCAACAGCCGCAGCAGCGCGATGGAGGGACGACCTTCCAGCATGCGAGCGGAATACACGAGGAGAGGAGGCCCGACGTGGACAACACGGGCAAGATGGTGAAGGTGGCGTACAAGGGGTTCTTCGACGACGGCTCCGTGTTCATCGACCAGACGGAGCAGCCCGTCGAGTTCCCCTGCCTGGACGGATGGATGCCCCCGGCGTTCATCGACACCGTTCGGGGCATGGCCGTGGGCGAGACGCGGCAGGTGCACGTGGGCGCGAACGAGGCCTACGAGGAGCGCACCGACGAGCGCGTGATGGAGGTGGAGTGCGCGAAGATACCCGCCTCGGTGAAGCTCGTGGTGGGCGAGATGGTGAACCTGGAGGATCCCACGGGCCAGACCTACCCGGCCAGGCTCGTGGAGCTCACGGACGATAAGGCCGTGTTCGACCTGAACCACGAGGCCATTGCGAAGGCGCTCAACTTCGAGATGACGCTGCTGGACGTGGCCGAGCTTCCGAGCCGCTGAGGCTCCCTGCACCGCATCTCCGAAAAGGAGTCACGGGGCGCGCCACGCTGTCATCACGGCCGGGGAGCAGGAAGCTCTACGGACTTATGGCAACTTGGAGAGGGTTTGCGTCCAGCGGAGGGGCCGCGTTCTGCAGTGGGGTAGACTGGGTCTACTTTGTTTCAAATCGAGAGGAGCTCGTTCATGAGCAACGAAGGCAAGAAGGTCAAGGTCCACTACACGGGCACGCTGGACGACGGCACGAAGTTCGACTCGTCGGTCGATCGCGGCGAGCCCATCGAGTTCACCTGCGCTGCCGGCCAGATGATCCCCGGCTTCGACGCAGCGGTGAAGGACATGGAGCAGGGCGAGACCAAGACCGTGCACATCCCTGCCGCCGAGGCGTACGGCGAGCGCCGTGAGGAAATGGTGCAGAAGGTGCCCGTGAGCCAGATTCCCAACGGCGACCAGCTTCCCGTGGGCCAGACCGTGTACATGCGCGGCCCGGCCGGCCAATCGTTCCCCGTGTTCGTGGAGGCCATCGAGGACGGCATCGTCACGTTCGACATGAACCACGAGCTGGCGGGCAAGGACCTGAACTTCGAGATCACGCTGGTGGAGGTCGCCGGCTAACGCCACCCTCCAACATGGCAACGACCACGGAAGGCGCCCGAGGGCGCCTTCCGTCATTCTGCAAGACGGTATGCTCCGCATCCGCAGGCGTCCTCGGCGCGGCCCTCCGAGGCGCAGCCGGCGCCAAACGTGCGGCCTCTCCGTCCTCCCCGCCCGCTTCGCAGCAGCACGCCCTCGAAAGCAGACGGGGACAACACGACCATGACCTCATCGGCCCCGTCTGCGACCACGACCGGCCGATCCATCCCCTGGATCAGCCGGCAGAGGGTCCGCACGCTCCCCGTGTGCGACAGCTGCAGGACGTCCATGCTGCTCACCCCCTCTCCATGCGGCGCGCCAAATCGAGCATCTGCTCGAAGAAGGCGCAGTGGGCCCGGTGGTTCAGCACGGCGACGCGCTGGGCGAGGCGGCCGAGCGCGTCGCCGGTAAAGCGGTCGGCCGGCTGCAGGCCACAAGCGGCCGCCAAGCCTCCGGAGGACGCCGTAATGCGGGCGCCGGCCTCCTCGCCTGCCGGATCGGATCCGCCCATCAACCGCGCAGCCTTCTCGCGGGCGGTGCGCGCACGAACCATGTCGTACTCGAATCCGTAGAACGTGAGTTCCCAGAACGCGCTTGCGAGCACGCGGTAGCGCTCACGGCAGCACCAATCACCGCCGAGCCACACCTTGCATCCGAGCGTTTCCTCCCAGGGGGCGAGCGCGTAGCAGCGCTCGCCCCAGTCGTCCACGTCGCCTGCGCCGCCCTTCACGTCCGCCGCGCGCACCGCAAGGGACCGCAGGCGCTTGTCGACTTTCCTCGCCTGGGCATACGTCGTCGCGGGCATTTGGGCGACGCGGACGAGGCGCTCGGCTGCTGCCACATCGAGCAACGGGACGAGCGCGGCGTGGAGCCGCCATGTCAGCGTGCCGCCTCGGGCATCGAGCACGTACGACTCCCGCGGGGCCAGCACCCAGCCTCTCGTCGGCCCGCGCCGCACCTCGAGGGAGGCCATGGCATCGAGCGAGCCGTCGAGCCGCTGCGCCATCGCATTGCGACGAGCCTTGTCAGCGCAGGCATGGACTTCGGCGAAATCCTCAATGATCACGCGCCGCAGAAGGGGCCGGTCGCATGCGCCGAGCACCTCCTGGAGGCTGGGCAGGTCGCGTGGACGCAGGTGCTCACGCTCCCACAGGCTCCCGCCGCTCATGGCAGCCTCCCCTCGCTACGGCGCGGCCCAGCATTGCCCTCGAAACATGCAGTCACGGCAACATGCGGCCCCGCTTTCGAGGGATGGTCCCCATGACGGACTTTCGCGGCCGCCTTCGCGCACCCTGCCGTAGACGCGCATGCGAACATGGCAAGACACCTCGCTTCCCTTCGGTTCCTGGGCTGGGAGGATCTTGCAAGCGTGGTACGGGCGGCGCGGAACACCGCCGCCATCTATGGGCTGCGCCCGCCTTCTGCCGCGGCGGACGAAACAGCGCTTGCACTGGCTCCTTCGTTTCGCTAGCAGTATAGCACATTTTTACGAACATTTGTTTTAAATGCTAGGAACTTTGCGAACGGGAGCGATGGCGCATCCTGACGCGTGCATACACGGCTGCGCCCGCAAGCACAAGAACGACGATGCCGGCCAGCACGACTCCTGCGGCTCGCCAATCCCCGTCGGCGGCCAACGACGAGGCCAGCACCGACGCCGCGATGGACGGCACGCGGCCGACCGAAGTGATGAGAAGGATGCGCAGGGGCTTCACGCGGGCAAGCGCGGCCGCGTACGTCATGAGGTCCTTAGGCAGTCCGGGCACGAGGAAGTACACGAACAGGATGAGCTCGAAGCGCGGCGAGGCCGCGAAGCGCTCCAGGTCGTCCAGCCGCTTGCGCGAGAGGAAGAGCGCGAGGGCTTGGTCGCCCACGAGGCGTACGAGCACGATGATGGCTACGGCGCCCACGAGGCTGCCCGCGAAGCAGACGAGCGCGCCCTTCCAGAAGCCGAAGGCGTACCCGGCGGCCAGCTCGAGCGGCTCGGCCGGCAGCACGGCCGATAGCTGCTGCACCGCCACAAGCCCCGCCAGGGCCACCGGGGCCAGCGGCCCGAGGCGCGCGGCCTGCTCCTGCACCCGGCGCCCGTCGGTGAGCAGCGCGAGCACGTCGCGCCCGTACACGAGCAGCCACCAGGCGATGGACGCCGCCGCCAGCGCGATCACGGCGATTACGACAACGCGCCCTATGCGCCGTCGTCCCGCGTCCTTGGGAGTGTTCTTTTCCATGGGGCAGATTGTGCGCCCCGGGAAAGCGCGAAGGGTCGCCGCCCGTCAACGGACGGAAAACGATTCCGCACGCAGCCCTTGCCGTTCCTACCAGGACAGCACTTCGTATCCGCCCTCGGTCACGGCCACCTGGACCTCCCACTGGGCCGTGTCGGAACCATCGGCCGTGCGCACGGTCCAGCCGTTCGGATCGCCCATGTCGATATCGGGTCCGCCGGCGTTCACCATGGGCTCGATGGTGAACACGAGACCCGGAACCAGCACCATGCCCGTACCTGCCTCGGCCACATGGCTCACGAACGGATCCTCATGGAAATCGAGGCCGATGCCGTGGCCGCCGAACTCGCGCACCACCGAGAAGCCGCACGACTGCGCATGAGCGTTCACGGCTGCGCCCACGTCGCCCAGGAAGCCCCACGGCCTCACGGCGTCCAGGCCCGCCTCCAGCGCCTTCTTCGTCTCTTCCACCAGGCGCCGACGGTCCTCGGACACCTCGCCTAGGCAGAACATGCGCGATGAGTCGGAGTAGTATCCGTCCAGTATGGTCGAGCAGTCCACGTTCACGATGTCGCCCTCGCGGAGCACGACGTCGTCGGAGGGGATACCGTGGCAGACCTCGTCGTTCACGGACGTGCAGACGCTCTTCGGATACCCCTCGAAGCCCAGATCGGCCGGGATGCCGCCATGCTCAACCGTGTAGTCGTGCACCCAACGGTCGATCTCGCCCGTCGTGGTTCCCACGCCGATGCGCTCGGCCACGTAGTCGAGCACGCCGACGTTGATGGCCGCGCTGCGCTTGATGCCCTCGAGGTCGTCCGCCGACTTCAGCAGCTCGCGCCCAGGCAGCTCGCACCCCTGCTCGTACAGCTGCTCGAGACGTTCGTCGAAGGCCAGGTGGCATTTCTTGTACTTGCGCCCGCTGCCGCACCAGCATACGTCGTTGCGACCGGGCTGCTCCACTCCGTCATACATGCGGTTTCCTTTCGCTCGCGGGCTATTGTACCGCGCAACGCCGCGAGCGGCAGCGGGCGGAAGGAAAGTCCCGACAATTCGACCGCCTGGATCGTGTATAGAGGGTAGGCGTCCATCCGCCCGATGGCGCGCCGAAAGGCCGAACGGAAAGGACGCCCCATGCCGAACCAGCGTCGCCCGACCACCATCGCCCGGTGCGCGGCGATAGCCCTCGCCTGCGCAGCCATCGCCGGATGCGCCGCCCCTGCGCAAAGGCCCGTCGACGAGGGCGTTCCGTTCGCAGCCGATGCATTCGGCAAAGAAGCGCGCGACCAGGAGCCCGATGCTGGAGAAGGCCTCCCCGCATCAGGGAACGCCTGCGACGGAGGACCGGCGGCAGCGCCCTCTCTCAACTCCGCCCCAGTCTGCTCGGCCTACGATCTTGAAGCTATCCTCTCGCTCAACCCGGCCCGAATCCCTGCCACGCTGGAGGGACTCGGGTTCGAATACGAGACGGGAGCCCCCACAGGAGCCTGGGAGAGCATTTCCGCCGAAACGCCGTGCTCGCCCGCGGGCTCCAGGACGCGCCTTTTCTTCGCCGTCGGAGGGGGCGAGACATCACCCGAGCTCATGTTGGAGGGAAGGCGCCCGCAGGCCGTGGGCATGGGCATCATGGCCCCGCTCGCCGGCGAGGATGAGGCGGAGGCCGTATGCGCATCGCTGTTGGAGGCGGCCGGCCTCGGAGACGAGCTGTCCCGCACCGTGGAAGAGAGCCACCGCTTCGACCGGCGCACCGTTACCCGCATCGGGAGCTGCCCGGCAGGGAGCGCCGGCGTCTTGTGGCGCATGAGCGTGTCGAGCCAGCAATTGCAAGGGGAATCGGCTGCGTACGGCTTCGCCTCCTACACGCTCACCGTCTACACGCGCGAGGGCGTGCTGGCCTCCCAGGACCAGAGCCTGCTGGAAGCCATCGGCATCTTCGACAAAATGGACACTTCACCGAGCTGACAGGCCGCATAAAAGGAATCCTCGGCTGCGCCGTTGCCGAAAAATCGCTAAGATGGGCAGCTCGGCAACCTGCAGCCCTACGCGAACTGCTTCTTGGCGCAGCCGATGCCCAGGGCGCCGGGGCCCACGTGGCAGGCGATGCTCAGGGGGAGGCGGTCGACGTAGACGTCGTCCGTGCCGAAGTGGGCGCGCACCTCGTCGGCAAACGCCTGGGCGTCCTCGTCGCGGTTCGTATGCGCCACGTAGAGGTGCACGCCGTCCACGCCGCCGAAGCGCTCCCTCACGTCGCGCGAGAGCGCCTTTACCATGGTGCGCTTCGCGGCCTTGAACGACTTGGCAACCGAGAAGGCATCGAGCTTCTCGCCCTGGATCTGCAGCACCGGCTTGATCTTGAGCACGGACCCGATGGCCGCGGCGGCCGGCGTGATGCGGCCGCTCTTGTGCAGGTAGGCCATCGTGTCCACCATGAGGTAGATGCTGGCGTCCAACTTCGTGCTTTCCAGCAGCGCGCATGTCTCGGCCGCCGTGCGACCTTCGCCGATCCAACGCAGCGCGTCGAGCACCGCCTCGCGCTGCGTGACCGAGATGCGCTGGTTGTCCACCACGTGCACGCGCCCGTTGCAGTGCCGGGCCACCTGGCACGCCGTCTCGCACGAGCCGGACAGGCCGCTGGACATGGGGATGTAGACGACTTCGTCATACGTCTCGAGCAGCTCGGCCCAGCGCTTGCCCAGATCGACGATGGACGGTTGCGACGTGACGACGTCCGCGCCTGCGGTCTGGCGCGCATAGAAGCGCTCGGCGTCCAGGTTCACGCCCTCGAAGCACTCCTCCCCGTCCACGACGAAGGGCATGGGCACCACGTGCACGCCCAGCTGCTCGGCCTCTTCCTGCATGATGCCGCTGTTCGTGTCCGTCGCGACTGCGATGCTCTTTTCCACCTGTTGCCCTCCCAGACAGCAGGCGACGGGATTCCCCCGCCACCCGATGCAGACGGGCCCCGAATCCCGTCCCTCTTGCTTACCCTACCATTATGGCCGATCGGCTAGCCGCGCACCTCGGCACCGGTGGCCGTGCACACCTTCTTCACCAAGCGCTCATGAGCCTTGTCCACCTCGTCGCTCGTGAGCGTGCGGTCGGCCGCGCGGTACGTGAGCGCGTAGGCCATCGACTTCCTGCCCGCGCCCAAACGCTCCTTGTCGCGGTACACATCGAACAGGCGCGCGTCCTCCAGCAGCTTGCCGCCCGCCGAGGTCATGCACTGCACGAGTTTCTCGTGCGCAACGCCCTCGTCCACGACGAACGCCACATCCATGGACACGGCAGGGAACGTGGGCACGTCGCGGTAGTCGCGCGCGGGGCGCGACGCCTTCGCGAGCGCCTCCACGTCCAGCTCGAACGCCACCACCGGCGCGTCCGCCTCGAAGGCTTCCACGGCCAACGGGTGCAGCTCGCCCACCCAACCGAGTTCGGCTCCGCCCGACAGCACCGCGGCGGCCCGCCCGGGCTGCAGGTGCGGGGCCTCCTCGGCGGAAAGCGGCTTGAAGCGCAGCTTCGGCAGCGCCAGCTCGCGCGCCAGGCTCTCGACGACGCCCTTGCCGTCGAAGAAGTCGAACGGGGCCGGCGCGGCGTTCCAGCCCGTATCGCCCATGGCCCCCGCCAGCACGCCCGCCAGGCGTCGGCGCTCCTTGGGCTGCTTGCGCCCCTCGGCCGCGAAGAACACGGCGCCCGCCTCGTAGAGCTGGACGTTCTTCACGCCGCGGCTCTGGTTGTAGGCCACGCTGCGCAGAAGGCCCGGCACGATGCTCTGGCGCATGACGGACTGGTCGGCATTCAGGGGGTTGATGAGCTCGACCGGCTCGCCCAGGCCCTCGTGCGGCATACGCAGGCGGTCGAGGTCGCCCGGCTCGGCGAACGAGTAGGTCATCGTCTCGTTGAGGCCGCTCGCGCGCATGACGGCGTTCACCGTGTCCATGACGTGCTCCATCTGCGAGCGCGTGCCCACGCGGCCGGGGCCGCCAGGCAGCGTGGCCGGGATGCGGTCCATGCCCCACAGGCGCAGCACCTCCTCGTACAGGTCGATCTCGCGCTCGAGGTCCGGGCGGAACGTGGGCGCCGTCACGGCCAGAACGTCGGCATTGCCCGCCGGATCGTCGGCCACCGCGCAGCCGAGACGGCGCAGGATGTCCTCGATGTCGGCGCGCAGGATGTCAGCCCCCATCATGGCGCAGAAGCGCGGGATGCGGAAGCGCAAATCGGGCGCCGTCGAGGGCGCCGGCCACTCGTCCACGATGCCCGCGCCGTTGCGGACGGCGGCGCTCACCGAGCCCCCGGCCACCTCCACCATGAGCGCGGCGGCCGCGGCCGAACGCTCCTCGATGCCGTGGTCGTCCACGCCGCGCTCGTAGCGCATGGAACTCTCGCTGAACAGGCCCAGGTTGCGGCTCGTGCGGCTCGTGCGGCCCGGCTCGAACGTGGCGGCCTCCAGCAGGATGTCCACCGTCCCGTCCGTGACCTCGGTGTCCAGGCCGCCCATGACGCCCGCGAGCGCCACGGCACCGAGCTCCGGCGTGGAGATGACCGTCATATCGGACGTGAGCGCGCGATCCTCGCCGTCGAGCGTAGTCAGGCGCTCGCCTTCGGCGGCCGCGCGCACCACGATATGCGCCACGCCGTCCGCATTCTTGAGCTTGTCCAGGTCGAAGGCGTGCAGCGGCTGGCCGAACAGGAACAGGATATAGTTCGTCACGTCCACGATGTTGTTGATGGAGCGCTGGCCGATAGCCGCCAGGCGCTCGACCATCCAGTCGGGGCTCGGCCCGACCTTGACCCCGCGGATGACGCGCGCGGTATAACGCGGGCAGCGCACCGCGTCCTCGATGGTGATCCTCACCGTCTCGTCGACGGGCGCCGAGGAGGCGTCCAGCACGAGCTTGCCCGCCATGCGCCCGAGCGGGCTCTCGTAGTCGGTGCGGTACATGGCGCCCACCTCGCGCGCCATGCCCACCATGGAAAGGCAGTCGGGACGGTTCGGCGTGATCTCCAGGTCGAGCACCGTGTCGGAGAGCTGCGCGAAATCGGCGATGGGCATGCCTACGGGCGCGTCCTCGGGCAGGATCCAGATGCCCGCATGATCGCCGCCCATCCCCAGCTCGCGCTGCGAGCAGCACATGCCGCAGCTGGGAACGCCGCGCAGCTTCGACTTCTTGATCTTGAGGTCGCCCGGCAGCACCGCGCCCACGGTGGCCACCGGCACCTTGATGCCCGCCGCGATGTTCGGCGCGCCGCACACGATCTGCACGGGTTCGCCTGCGCCCACGTCAACCGTCACGACGTGCAGGTGATCGCTGTCCGGGTGCAGCTCGCAGGTGAGCACGTGCCCCACGACCACCCCGTCGAGCGCCGCGCCGGTCCTCTCCACCGCCTCCACGCCCGTGCCCGTCAGATCGAGCCGATCGCAGAACGCCTTCGTGTCCGAAGGCACGTCCACATATTCGCTCAGCCACTTCAAAGATACTTTCATATCGTTCTTCCTATCGTCTATGCGCGTCGCGCATACTATTCCGAACCACTCCCGCCCCTCGCGCCTCCCAAGAAAGCAAAACGCGCAGGTCAACCCCTCTCACCATGCCCACGCCTGCCTGACCCCCTTCGGCCCGAGTCCGAACACCGGTCATCAGGCGAG
>OLND01002161.1_pt1 | contig 18377 bp, 17 predicted proteins | sample 1672031 | NCBI WGS metagenome assembly OLND01 (sample SAMEA3136638, study PRJEB25190) | human gut metagenome | biome: human gut; feature: human-associated habitat; material: faeces | place: Austria | collected 2013
TAAAAAATTCTTATGATTTTTCAACTTCAAATAAAAACAAACTAGTTCCTTTTTTAGTAGGACTGTATTATAGAGGAAATGGTAATGTTACCAATATGGAAAATGATGAAATCTATGAAAAATGTTTAGCAATGGATAGAGATATGACAGAACAAGTTTTAAAAAAATATTTTAAAAAAGATGAAGAATATCAAATTGGAAACAAAGCTGGAAAATTATATAAATATTTGATAAAAAAAGAACATATCCTATGTGTATATGAAAATTTAATTACCATGTATAATGAAAGATTACCTCAATTAATAGATTTTACAAATGAATATTATAGAAACTATAACTTAGGAGATAAAAACGACATCCTTTTAAATTATTTTATGTTAAAATTGCAAGAAAATGAAACACGTTTTCCCTCAACTGTCGATGAATTATTATTTGTTAATTTATATGATGTAAAATGTAATAAAAATTTTTTTATAAAAAATGATAAGGCTATTTTTTTGGCACTTACCGTGTATGCAATATATTTATCTGATCTTTGGCTTATGAAAAATTCTTTTTTGAATTGGAATCATGTAACAGAAAAGAATATTATTGTGTGTGAAATAAACCAAAATAAAACTTCAATAAATATGAATATGGAAAATTGTACAAGTTCAATAAAGAAAAAAATCATATCAAATCCTAGAGGATTATTAGCAATGAATGGACATGAATCCTATAAATATATATCTAATATGTTTCAATTATTTGACATTTATGGAGGAATAGAAGATAGAAATATAATAAAAAGAGAATATAAAATTGGCAGAAATAGTAGAATAAAATATATTACGATAAAGCAAAAAAATAGTAATAAATTAAAGAAATTAGCAAAAGTACAAAATATTTATAAGATAAGAAGTATACTGGAAGAATCTTTGTTTTAGATGTAAAATGATTAGAGTATATCTTTTAAAACATATAATAATAAATTTTTAAAATTTTTAAATCAATTATAAAAGTACAAAGTCTGGATGATTCAGACTTTGTATTATTATCCTTCAAAATACAATATAACTATTTGCGAACCATTAACAAATCCAATTCTATAATATCTTTCATATTAATAGCAAAGATAGTTCGTAAAATTCTTATCAAGCTAATCTAATTATTTTTGAACATACTTTTAGATATTCTTAAAGTGCAATTTTTACATTTAAGGTGCAAAAATTGCACTTTAAATATTGATATTACATCTAATAATTGATATAATATATATGTAGGAGGTATTTCTAATGAATAAAAAAGAAGATTGGAATTTAGAACTATCTGAATATATTAAACAAGGTGAACCAAATCAAGTTGAAAAAACTAAAACATGGGAAACCGCTATAGGTTTACAAGATGTTGATGGATTAAAGCCTTCAAAATATTTAATAAAAACTGCTAAAGAACATATTGAAGGAACAATAGATATTGAAGAAGTAAAAACAAGAATAGATGAATATTATGAAGTTCAAGGCAGTAGAAGAAACTTCGAAAAAGAGAACGAAGAAGCTGATAAAGTTGCGGTAAGGATTACAGAAATATTAAGCGAAAAAGCATTTAATTTTTCACCAACAGAATTATTAAATATTCATAAAAGATTATTTAAAGATATATTTGATGGAGCAGGAGTATATAGAGATTATAACTTTACTAAAAAAGAATGGGTATTAAATGGAGACACAGTAATATATGCACCATTTGATACTATTAAAGAAACATTAGAATATGATCTTGACCAAGAGAAAAACTTTTCATATAAAGGATTAAGCTTAGATGAATCTATAAAACATCTATGCAAATTTACATCAAATATTTGGCAAGTACATCCATTTTGCGAAGGAAATACAAGAACAACAGCAGTATTTATGATAAAATATTTAAGAACTTTTGGATTTAATATTAATGATGAAGTATTTGCTGAAAATTCATGGTATTTTAGAAATTCATTAGTTAGAGCTAATTACAAAAATTTTGAAAAAAATGTATTTGAAGATACTTCATTTTTAGAAAAGTTCTTTTATAACCTACTTACAAATGCTAATAATGAATTAAAAAATAGATGTACACATATAGATAATATTCAAAGTGCAGAAAATGACAATTTAAAGTGCAATAATTACACTTTAGAAGAGCAGGCAATTATCAATATATTAAAAACTAATCCAGCAACTACTCAAGAAGAAATATCAAGACAGATTAATAAATCTGTAAGAACTGTAAAAACTTATATGGCAGAAATGCAAGAAAAGGGATTAATAGAAAGAAAAAATGGTAAGAAAAACGGAGAATGGCAAGTAAATGAATAATTTTATAGTATAATTAAAAAGTGTGAAAAATGACTTTGAATCTAAATGATCAAATTTCACACTTTTATTATGATTAAGAATAATAATGTAATTAAATTGTATAAAAATAGAAATAATAAATACTATATAATGAAGATTTGATTTAATAATAAGAAGATTTACCAATAAATTTATGAAAAAGTATTGACTAATAATAATAGCCATGGTAAAATTAAATTGCCATCAAAAAGTGGCACTAATTTTAAGGAGATGGCATATGAATACAATAGGAGGTCAAATTCAAAGTCAGAATTTACTGAAAATTAAAAAAATTGTAGACAATGATAATAACGGAGATAAATTTGTTATTGTTAGAACGAAGAAAAATGTAGAGTTTATGAGAGAATATAGCCTAAATAATGATGATGTTAAAGATATCATTAGAGAACTCTCAGTAGATGATTGCTTTGCAGGTCCAGAAAAAGACAGAGATCCACAATATGAAGGGTGGATATTTAAATTTAGTCCTTTATTTGAAGGAACTAAGCTGTATATTAAGATTAGAGTAGAAAGTATAGAAAAGTCAGTTTGTTTGTCAATACATGAATTTGGTAAATATGATGAGGTGAGTTAAAATGAGAGTATATTGTCCATATTGTAAAAAAGAAGTAGAGTATAAAGTTGAAAAAAGAGATTTAAAGGAATTTAGAGGAATAGAAATAGACACATATGAAAATGTAGCTGTATGTAAAGAATGCCATCAAGATTTATATGTAAATGAAATTGAAGAAAAGAATAATGAAAAAATATATGAACTATATAGAGAAAAAGCAAATATAATTAAGCCACAAGATATTATAGATTTAAGAGAAAAATATGATATATCACAAAGAGAGCTAACTGCTATTCTTGGATTTGGAAAAATGACTATTAATAGATATGAAAGAGGTGGAGTACCAACAAAATCTCAAAGTGATTATATAAAGCTATTAATAGATAATGACGACAAATTTTTAGAAAAAGTAAAAGAAGCATATAAGAATGGTAGTATTAACGACAAGACCTATGAAAAAATAGTATCAACAAATTTAGAAAATGAAATAAGCAAAGATGATATTCAAGATATGTATAGAAGAGTCATAAATAATTCTTTACGATTAAAACCAAACATATTTAATGGATATAAAGCATTTGATTTAGAATTGGTAGAAAATATTATATCTTATATTTCTAGTAAAGTTAGTAACCTAACAATTACAAGTCTTAATAAATATTTATGGTTTATAGATATATTATCATTTAATCAAAGAGGAGTTTCAATTACTGGATTAACATATCAAAAGCAACAATATGGTCCTACAATAATAGATCAAAGATACAAAGAAATTTCTTTATTAGATGATAAATATATAAGAAATGATTATGAAGATGAAAGTGGCACAAAAACTATTATAACAAGTAACAAAAATTTTGATTTAAGCAAATTAAAGGATAGCGAAATTGAAATAATAAATAAAATAATTAAATTACTAAAGAATAAAAATGTGACAGATATTTCTAATATGTCACATGAAGAGGAAGGGTGGAAAAAAACTAAAAAATTTGATGAAATATCATTTGAATATGCTATGAATTTAAAAATAAGCCAATAGATATAAAGCAAAATGTTTTAGTTTTTACTAGAATGTTTTGCTTTTTGTTTGGAAAGGAGAAATCTATGTATGAAATTGTAAGTATATTTAATAGTGTTATAAGAGATCAAGCATTTTCTAATCCATTTGAATATATAACAGATAATCAATTAACTGCAATTTTAATGTTTTCTTTATTTGGAAGTGCTGTACTAAATAAAATTGCATTTAGAATGTGTGGTGTATTTTACAGAAGTAGAAGCAACAAGACTTTAGGAAGTATTGGCTATATGTTTTTTTATTGTATAAATGTACAAGTACTTATAAAACTATGTCAATGGTTTCAAGATATAAATTTAGTAATCTCGATATATATGTTATTTGTAGTAGTAATGTTTGTTGTGTTGAGTAAAGTGAAAAATATAATAAGACAAAATATAATATAAAATATAATAACCTTACAAGATTCTACAAGTTTTTTAATAAAAACGATATATATTAATATAGAAGGAGGAATAATTATGGAAAATAAAGAAAATATTCAAAAAGCATTTAATAATTTTAATAATAAAATCACGTTAGATGGGGGTAAAAGAGATAATTTAATAAGAGGAAGGAATGGTTTAAGAACTAGAATTAAAAATAAATTCACTGAAAAAGATAGACTACAACCAAAATTTTACATGCAAGGTTCTTTTGCAATGAAGACTACTGTTAATCCAATAGGAGATAAAGAATATGATGTAGATGATGGTGTTTATATTCAAGGATATTCAGATAAAGATATAAGTGAATGGCCTTCAACAACAACTGTACATACTTGGGTAAAAGATGCTGTACAAGGATATACTTCTACAAATCCAATTGATAAAAATACATGCGTAAGAGTGGTATTTGCTGAAAATTATCATGTAGATTTACCTATATACATAAGTAAAAATGAGGACATTTATTTAGCTCATAAGGAAAACGGTTGGAGTATAAGTGATCCAAAAGAATTTACTGATTGGTTTATTGATAAAATAAAAATTTATGGTGAACAAGTAAGAAGTGATGTTAAATATTTAAAAGCTTGGAAAGATTACAAAAACATTCCATTAAAAGGTTTGGAAATTACAATATTAGTAGCAGATAATTTTTACAGAAGTACTGAGAATGACTTAAATTCGTTAATAGGAACAATTGCTAATATTAATAGTACATTGAATTGTAATTTTTCATGCAACAAGCCAGTAAGACCATATGAAGATTTATTTGAAAAAAAATCGGAAGCACAACGTGAGCAAATAATAGAATCACTAGAAAAGCTAGAGGAACAACTTAATAAAGCAGCTAATGAAGAAGATGTAGATAAAATAAATGAAATATTAAGTGGAATATTTGGAGATAGATTCCCTAAAGTAGAAAAAAATAAGGAGGAGCAAGAGCAAGAAAGTTATGTAAGGACTTCTTCTCCTGCTATTTTGAAAAATGACGGGCACTCAGCTTAAAGAAATAATGAATGAATTAAATATGAAAGGTATAACATATAAAATAGTAGATGTATATAATAATTCATATGTAGAAACTTCACAAGAAATAAATGGAATAAATACAGAATTTATTATTAGCTTTCCAATTGGTTTTCCATATCAATTTCCAGAAATTAGAGTAAAAGGTGAAGAATATAAAAATTTACCACATGTTGATAAAAAAACAGGAAAATTATGTTTGTTTAATCAGGAAGCTATTCCAAATCCAAAAATGCCAATAGAAGTTATTAAGGAATCAATTAATAAAGCAATGAATATTATATATGATGGCCTAAATGGATTTAACAAGGAAGATTTTATTGATGAATTTCATGCGTATTGGATATCAGATGAGGATACATTAGGAAATATAGATGTTCTTTTTGAACCTTCAAATAAAGTTAAAAAAATAAAATGTATACATAGTAAAGATTATGGTTTTTGGTGTTGTGGAAATAATTACAACGAATTAATTGAGTATGCAAAGAAAAATTGTCAAGAAGAAGAATTAGTAGTTGAAGATGCTATTTATATACCTATGTCTGAAAAAATATATCCTCCTTTTCCACATACTAATAAGGAATTTTATAATATATTAAGTAAAAGTGAAAATGGAAGAGAATATAAAAAATTTTTAACTAACAGAAAAGGAAATCCAATAATATTATTTTCACAAGAAGATAAAGGAAAATATATATTATCATGTATTAATCATATAGGAATTTTTGATATAAAAGGATTTAGAAAGGGAAAAATAGCACCTGATATTGCGTATAGAATGGTTTACTCTGATAATAAGGTAATAAAACTCACGACAGAAATAATAAATAGAAAAAGATTATTTTATAGAGGTGGAGACGGAAATATGATAGATAAAAAAGTATCAATATTAGGATGCGGGTCTCTTGGAGGTTATATAGCACAGGCTTTGACTGAATTAGGAGTAAATGACTTTAAATTAGTAGATGATGAAAACTTAAGAAAAGAGAATATAGCAAGACATATTTGTGGAATGGATTTTGTTGATACGAATAAATCGGAAGCAATAAAGAGAAAATTAACAAATCATTACATTGGATTAAGAATAGAAACTTATCCGAATAATATATATAGTTTGACAACAAATAATATTGAAGAATTATCTGATAGAGATATACAATTTGTTGCTGTAGGAGATATAGCATTAGAGTCATATATTATTGACAAGTATAATAAAGGAGAATTAAAAGGAAAAATAGTAATAGTATGGGTAGAACCATATGCTTTAGGAGGACATGCTATTATTTTAAATAAACAACAAGATAATATCGAACAATGTATATATGATGATAATTGGAAATTAAAGAATAGAGTATTAGAAAATCCTGAAAAATTTACTAAAAAAGAAGCAGGATGTCAGAGTACTTTTGTTCAGTATTCTGGTTTTGAAGCGGATTTTTTTATTAGAAAGTTATTAGATAATATAATAAATGGCAAATTATTAAATGACAAAAATTATTTTATAACAATTGCTGGTAAAATAGATTGGGCAAGAGAAAATCAAATTGAAGTAACAAGTAAATGGTTAAGTGCAAAGAATAGAACAGTAAATATAGAGGAGTTATAATATTGAGAAAATTTATATTAGAAGATAAACTTAAATTAGTTATTGAAGATGAAGTATTAAGGGGAATATATAAATTCAATCCCATAAATTATAAACATGAGAATGGAGGAGTTTTATTAGGAAAATTTAATAAAAAAGAAAACACATATATAATAACCAATATTTCAACAACGAATTCTGAAGATAAAAAGGGAAAGTATTTTTTTATTAGAAATAAAAAACAAGCGCAAGCTGTTATTAATAAATATTGGGAAAAAAGTAATGGGAAAATTAATTATTTGGGTGAATGGCACACTCATGATGAGCAATATCCAACTCCATCTTTTGTAGATAAACAATTAGTAAAACAAATGTTGAATAATAAAAATATAGAAATAGAAAATGTATTTATGATAATTTTAGGAAATAATGAAAATTTATATATTTGCACTATAGATAAAAATAAAAAAATATATAAATTAAAGGAGGAATAAAATGCATACATATGCTATAAATAGTGATAAAAGAGAGAAAGTTATACTAATTATGATTTTAATAAGTATTATAATAACACCAGGATTTAATTTCTTTTTAAATAAGATTGCTTCTTTTTTTAGTAATACTGATGTTTTAAAAAATATAATAGAAACTATTGATTTTTATGGATATAATATCAAACAGTTTTCAGTTTTATTTATATTTGGGATTATTTATTTTTTATATGATAGATATTTATGGAAAATAAAAATTTTTAAATTTAAATTTTCTAGTATACCTAATTTATCAGGAGTTTGGAATGGACAATATAAATCAAGTTGGAAAGATACTGTAGGTAATGTTAGTTTACATATAAAACAGACATGGACAAAAATTCAAATAATATCAAATAATGAAAAATCAAATTCATATAGTAAAGTGGCAAGTTTATTGTATGATACAAATAAAAATGTTGAGTTGATTTTTGAATATGAAAATGAACCAGACAGTAATAGAGAAAAAACAATGAATCCTCATAAAGGATTTAGTGAATTAATTTATAATGAGGAACTGAGTAAGCTAGAAGGATATTATACCAGTGATCAAAGAACAAGAAAAACACATGGAGACATATGGTATACAAAATAAAAGTAAAAGTTTTGAGTTTTTAAATTATTACTCAAAACTTTTACTTTTTTATTTAAACAAATTATATAGGATTCTTGAAATGTATTTCTTATTCATCAAAACATCCCATAACTAACTGAGAACCATCCACAAATCCATTTCTATAATACTTTTCAGTAATATAAGTCAAATACCTCATAAAATCATCATAAAGAAGATCAAGTTGTTTTTCTACATAAGTTCTATTCTGCTTAGGAATATTTTTTAAAATATTCTCTCTAAAAATATCAAATTTAAATTCATTTTCTCTATCTTGTTTATCCGCATAACACAAATAAGTTTCTTCTCTAAAATCAAACCATTCTTTCAAAATATCATTTTCATTAACATCTCTAAAATTAACCATATCTAAATCCTCCTACACATATAAAATTTCATTTAAAATAATTTCTTCAGCTCTATTTTTAATATTATTCATAGCTTGAACCCACTCCATTTGATGATGCTCTTTTAAATTTTCATCAATATGTTCAACTTCAGCAAGTTGTTTTATAAGCCTATTTACTTTGGTAGTAGCACTTTCATCTATATCTAACAAATGTTGTTTCAAAGTACCATCTATAAGTAATTCAGTATATAAACCTTTCTTAAAATTCTTTAGATACTCTAATCTTAAATGTCCATATTTTCCAATATTTCCTTCAGGTTGCTTGGGTAAATATAAGTCAGGAATTAAATAATCTCCTTCTCTGTGATAAGTAATTTTATTCATTTTTAAAACCTCCAAATTATAAAAAATTAAAAATGTCCCCAATTTGCAAATGCCATTTTGAACCTCTTGTGCGACAAGGCTTCTCAGACTTTGGGGACACGATGGGTACAAAAGCACCCAAAATTGACCTAAAAACGCACAAAAGTTCTTCAAATAAAAATAGCTATAAACGTTGATATTTAGATAAAAACTTAACTTTTCATTAAATTACAAAAAATGCTGCGTAAATTCTCATAACCCGAAGACCGATAGTTTGAGCTGTACTCCTGTAACCAAGTTTATCGAAAAATTCAAAGTTCATTGACAAAAAAATGGCGGAAATCTAAAGTAGTATTAAATGAGTTTAAGTGTAAAATAAGAAATTATTGTAAAAAATATTGTATTTTTACAATTAAATTGATATTATATCAACAAATCAGCAGATTAATTGATAGGAGAGAATAATGAAAAGTAATTTAGGGGAATACTTATATGATTTAAGAAAAAAATCGGGAAAAACCATTAAGGTCTTAAAAGAGGAATTAAAAATATCACCACAGTATTTAAATGATATAGAAAACAATAAAAGAATTCCATCAGATAAATTATTGAGAAATTTTGCAGAAACATATAAATTAGGTGTTGATGAGAAAACAATATTATTTGATTTAGCAACAGAGAACTCAAAAACAAAAAAGATTCCTGTTGATATAGCAAACTATATTTTGGAGAATGAAGACGCTAAAAGCAAAATTAGAAAGATGATTTATGAGGAGAAAAAATAATGATAAAAGATATAATTGAGAATAATAATAATAAAACTATAAATGAAGATAAAATAAGTAATTTAAAACAAATTATACCTAATTGTTTTGATAAAGATGGAAGATTAGACTTAGAATTATTAAAAAAAGAATTTAATACAGATTTAGAATTTTCAAAAGAAAGTTTTGAACTAAACTTTTTAGGTAAGTCTTATGCTAAAATGATAACAGGATTAGATACAGAGACTGTAATAGAACCTGACTTAGGACATAATAATAAAGAAGAAAACATAAATAGCGAAAATATCTATATTAGTGGGGACAATATAGATGCTTTAAAACATTTAGTAAAAGCTTATGAAGGAAAAATAAAATGCATATATATAGATCCACCATATAATACAGGAAAAGACGGATTTGGATATAATGATACTTTTAAATTTAGTAAAGAAACTTTGGCTAATAAATTAGATATAGATATGATAGAAGCAGAAAGAATATTAGATATGACTTCTAATAATTCTTCATCACATAGTGCATGGTTAACTTTTATGTATCCAAGATTGTATTTAGCTAAACAATTATTAAGTGAATACGGAGCAATTTTTATATCAATAGATGATAATGAAGTGTATAATTTAAAACAATTATGTGATCAAATATTTGGTGAAGAAAATTTTGTTAGTCAAATTACTTGGCAATGTTTAGATACAATAAAAAATGATGCAAAATATTTCTCGGATAATGATGAATATATTTTATGCTATGCTAAAAATAAAGAAAAATTAAGAATTAAAGGAATTAAGAAAACAGAAAAACAAAAGGCTTATTATAAAAATTACGATAACGATCCGAGAGGAGACTATTTGTTAACGCCATTACACGCAAAAAGTGGAGTGGAAAATAGTATATATACATATGTTTTTAAAAATGGCCAAAGGTGGACACCAATTGAGGGAACATATCCTAGATTTTCAAAAGACACTTTATCTAAATTAGAAGAAGATAATAGAATTTATTTAGATCCAGAAGGAATTAATGTGCCTCAAAAAAAGACATTTTGGAGTGAAGTTGGTGATAGAATGCCAAGTACTACTTTTTGGGGATATGAAGAATATGGTAGTACAAGACAATCAAATAAAGAAATATCGGAATTATTAGGAAAAGGAATTTTTAAAAATTCAAAACCTACAAAACTAATAAAAAATATTATTGATTTAATTTGTGAAGAAAATGATATTATAGTTGACTTCTTTTCTGGCAGTGCTTCAACAGCAGATGCAATTATTCAATTAAATTCAGTAGATAAGCTTAATCTAAAATATATTATGGTTCAATTGCAAGAAGAAACGAATAAGAATGAAGAAGCTTATAAAAATGGATATAAAACTATAGATGAAATAGGTCAAGACAGAATTAAGAAAGCTTCTGAAAAAATTAAGAAAGAAACGCATGCAGATATTGATTATGGATTTAAGCATTATACTTTAAAAAACACTTCAGATAATATTTTGAGTAAATTAGAATCGTTTGAACCACAATTAATGAATGAATCATATGACCTATACAAAGAATATGGAGTAGAAACAATATTGGAAACATGGAAATTAAAAGATGGATATGAGTTTACTACGAATATAGAAAAAGTTGATTGTAATGGATATAATACATATAAATGTGGAGAATGTTTATATTTAATTGAACCTAATATAAATATAAAAAATATTGAAGCATTAATAGAAAAATACAATAAAGATGAAAAATTTACTTGCAACAAAATTGTATTATTTGGATATTCATTTAAGTTTAATGAATTAGAAATGATAAAAAATAATATAAAACAAGTTAAGAATTTCAAAAATATAGATGTTAAAGTATATACAAGATATTAGAAGGAGGAATAGGTATGAAACTCGAAAGAGGATTAAAACATCAAGTTGATGCAGTAAATTCAATTGTTAGAGTATTAGAAAATGTTAATATAGAAAAAACAAATAGTTTAACTGAAAATCCTGTAATAGATTTGGCTTCTCCTAATATTATTAAAAATATTAAAAAAATACAAAATAATAATAGTATTACAAAAGAAATGAGTAGAAATATTGGCATAACAGATGATTATTTAAATATCGATATTAAAATGGAAACAGGTACAGGCAAAACATTTACTCAAATTAAAACAATATATGAATTGAATGAAAAATATGGATTTAATAAATTTATAATAGTAGTACCAACATTACCGATAAAAGCAGGCACAAAACAATTTATATCATCTTCAGATACAAGAAAATTTTTTGAGGATGAGTATAATCAAGTAGAAATGGAATTAAGATTTGTAGAAAGCATTCAAAAGAAAAAGGGAAGAGATTATTTTCCAAGTGTTATTAGAGAATTTGTAACAGCTTCTAATTTAAATAGTAAAAAGATACAAATAATGTTAATTAACTCTCAGTTAATAACAAATGGAAAAATGTTAACTAAAAATTATGATACTACAATATTAGATGATTTGACAAATCCAAGCGAGGCTATTAAATCAACAAAACCAATTTTAATAATTGATGAACCTCATAAATTTGCCAAAGAAAATGTAACTTTTAACAAAATAAAAGAAATTTTAAAACCACAATGTATTATAAGATTTGGAGCAACATTTCCAGAAAAAAGAAATCATGAAAAAGATTATCAAAATTTAGTATACAATTTAGGAAGTATAGATGCATTTAATAATAATTTAGTAAAGGGTGTTATAGCAGAATATGTTCCTACAGACTCAAACAGCAATTTAAGAATAAAACTTATATCAATAAAAAATAAAGAAAAATGTACTATTCAAAAAATAGAAAAAAATACAAAAAAATCTTATGAATTAGCTAAAAACGATAGTTTATCTATAGTCCATGAAGATTTTCATGGTGTAGAGATAATAGGAATAACTAAAAATTCAATTGTACTTTCAAATGGAATTGAAATTACTGTTGGAACAGAGTTGTCACCAGAAAGTTATTCTATTTCATATCAAGATATGATGATAGAAACAGCTTTAGAAAGGCATTTTGAAATAGAAAAAGAAAATTATAATAAAGGTATTAAAACGTTAGCACTATTTTTTATTGATGATATTTCAGCATATAGAAAAATAGAGGAAGGAAAACCAACTTATATTTTGGATTCTTTTGAAAGAATATTTGAAGAGAAGTTAAAGAATAAGATTAATGAGCTTGATAATTGTGAATATAAAAAATATTTAGAAGAGAGCTTAAATAATATATCAAAATGTCATGCAGGATATTTTTCACAAGATAATGCAGAAAAAGATGAAGAGATAATAGCACAGGTTAATGATATACTAAATGATAAAGAAAAAATTTTAAAGATTAAAGACTCAGATGGTAAATTTAATTTAAGAAGATTCATTTTTTCTAAATGGACATTAAAAGAAGGATGGGATAATCCGAACATATTTACAATTGCTAAGTTAAGAAGTAGTGGTAGTGAAAATAGTAAGTTACAAGAAGTTGGTAGAGGTTTAAGATTACCAGTAGATAATAATCTTAATAGAATAGATAGTGAGCAATTTTATTTGAATTATATTGTGGATTTTACTGAACAAAACTTTGTTAAAGAATTAAGAAATGAAATAAGCAGTGAAGTAACTACATTTAATAAAATAACAATAGATCAAATAAAAGAAATAGCTAAGGAAAGAAATGTTGATTATACTCCTATTTATATTGAATTATTACAAAACGGTGTTATTAATCCAGAAGGTGAAATTTTAAAAGAGGATAATTTATTAGAGATACTACCAGAACTTAATAATGGATTACATAAAAATAAGGTTATTGAAAGAAAAGAAAAAGATATTAATACAATTAAAGTTAGAAAAAATAAATATGACCAAATCAAGAAATTATGGGAATTATTAAATAAAAAATATATTATTAAGTATTCTGAATTTAGTAATGATGAAATAGAAAGAGCTTTGTTAAATATACTAAATGAAGGAATAAATAGTAGTGATGTTATAACAACAGAAAGACAATTGTTAAATATAACAGATAATTCCACTAATATAATTGAAATGGCAGGTATATCATTATCAACAAATAAGAAAATGAAATATAACGAATTTATTATAAAGTTATCTGAATTAACTAATATTCCAATAATGAATATTCATAATACTTTAGTAAAATACAGTCAAAAACATAAGATTGATAATGATTTCTTTAATAGTACAGTATTATCAAAATTTTATATGAAGATAAATGATTGGAAGGCAGATAAATTATTTAAAAGATTTACATATCAAAAAACTAATTTACCAATACATCCTACATCGTTAACTACAGAAGATGGAACAATAAAGGATACAATTGTATTAGGAAATGTTGGAACATCCAGAATAGATGATGTTCCTCAGGAAAGATATTTATATGATACAATTGCATTTGATTCGGATATTGAAAAAAGTAATATATTAGAACAAATAAATGAAGTAACAGTATTTGGAAAAATACCTAAAAATAGTATAAAAATACCTGTAGCAAATGGTGGAACATATAGTCCAGATTTTATGTATTTAGTTGATAAAAAAGATGGTTCAAGTGAATTAAATTTAATTATAGAATCAAAGGATGTTGAATCTGAAAGAGATTTAAGAGGACAAGAAAAATATAAAATAGAGTGTGCAAAAAAACTATTTGAACAATTGAACAAAGAAGGAATTAATATTAAATTTAGAAAACAGTTGAGTAATGATAAAGTGGGAACTATAGTCAGAAATTTGATTAATTAAATTGAAGGATTATATATGATAAGAAAAGATAAATAAAAATTCATATTTATACCCCAAAACTTTTAAGTTCAAATTCAAATTCCATACCCATATATCCGCGATAGCGGAAAAATGAAAAATAAGACTTTACTTTAAATAACCTACATGTCAAATATTTAAAATAAAAAAATCGTGTAAAAAATACTAAAAATTAAAAAAAGCATAAAAATAGAAGTCCTAGAACATAGGACTTCCTTCACTTAAGTGAAATCATATCTTTTGGCATCTAAGGGTTAAACCTTATTTAAACTGCTATTTTATAATAACAGCAATTTAAATATACCATAATATAGATGAAAAATCAATACAAAAACCAACAATTCCGCTACAGCGGAATTGTCATACATTAAAAAATATATATAACTTAAAATTCCATATTTTTAATTTTACACATACTTACATAAATCTCTACAAAAATTTTCCATATTACTAGCAATAAAAATTACTTTATTATATAATAAACAAAAAGTTATTTATAAAGAAAGGAGAAACTTGCACAGTAGATATTAATGGAACTTATTATACACTATATTATGTATTTAAATATATTAACAATTAATACATAATATTAAGTAGTAGTGTAAAATTTAGTCGCAATATAAAAATTGGTAATAATGAAAAAAATAACATTATAGTAAAAAAAGAACCATTAAATGAAAATATAATTTAAAATTTGTGCAAGCTATAATAAAACATGAAAGTTGTAATTGTAGGAGGAGTAGCAGGAGGAGCTACAACAGCAACTAGGTTAAGGAGACTAGACGAAAATTTAGAAATAGTTTTATTTGAAAGAGGAGAACATATTTCCTTTGCTAATTGTGGGCTTCCTTATTATATAGGAGATATTATAAAAACAGAAGATGATTTGCTAGTCCAAACTCCAGAGAAGTTTAAAGAAAGATTTAACATAGATGTGCGTATAAAACAAGAAGTAATAAAAATAGATAAAGAAAAAAAGAAATTACAAATAAAAAATAAGGCTACAGGAGAAATATACATAGAGAATTATGATAAATTAGTATTATCACCAGGAGCAGAGCCAATTAATCCATTTAAAGGAGTAAAAAGTGACAGAATTTTTACTATAAGAAATGTAAAGGATGCTGAAAAAGTAAAAACATTTATAGAAAATAATAATCCAAAAAGTGCTGTAATCGTTGGTGGAGGATATATCGGAGTGGAAATGGCAGAAAATTTGTCAGAATATACTATGGAAGTTTCGATAGTAGAAAAAGCTCCACATTTAATCTCAATCATTGATAATGACATGGCGCATTTTATACATAAAGAAATAAAAAAGCATGGAGTAAAAGTATATGTAAATGAAGGTGTAAATAAAATAGAAGAACACGAAAAATTGTTGTTAACACTTGACAATGGAAAAATTGAGACAGATTTAGTGATATTATGTATAGGAGTAAGACCAGAGACAAATTTAGCAGAAGAGAGTGGAATTAATACAAACGAAAAAGGTGCAATAATTGTAAATAATAAAATGCAAACAAGTAATAAAGATATATATGCATTAGGAGATGCTGTAGAAGTTAAAAATACTATAACAGGTGAAAGAAACGGAATTGCACTAGCAGGACCAGCAAATAGACAAGCAAGAATAGTAGCAAACAATATAAATGGAATAGAAAGTAGTTATGAAGGTTTTATAGGAAGCAGTATTTTAAAAATTTTTAATTATTCTCTAGGAATAGTAGGGCTTTCAGAAAGAGCTTGCAAAAACTTAGATATACCTTATAAAATTATGATTATTTCACCATATTCTCATGCAACATATTATCCAGGAGCTAAAATGCTTACAATAAAAGCAATATACAATAGTAAAACTTCTCAAATACTTGGAGCATATGTGTGGGGAAAATCAAGTGTAGATAAAATAACAGATATTTTATCTGTAGCAATTCAAAATAAAATGGGAGCTGCAGACATTTCAGCTTTAGAATTATGCTATGCACCTCCATATTCATCTGCCAAAAGTCCAGTAAATATTCTTGGAAATGCAATAGAAAATGAAATGAATGAATTAGTAGATACAATTGCCGTAGAAGAACTGAAAAACAAAGAAAATCTATATATTCTAGATGTGAGAACAATTGAAGAATATAATATAAGCCATATTGAAGGAGCAATAAATATACCATTAGATGAATTAAGAGAAAATATAGAAAAACTAGACAAATCAAAAGAAATAATAGTACATTGCCATAGTGGGTTAAGAAGTTATCTAGCATGTAGAATATTAAAGCAAAAAGGTTATAATGTTAAAAATTTAATTGGTGGATACATAATGTATGATATAATGAAAAATAAATAAGAAAGGAATGTAAAATGAAAATTATATTTATAGAATACCCAAAATGTTCAACATGTCAAAAAGCTAAAAAATGGCTAGAAAGTAATAATATAGAATTTGAAGATAGACATATTGTAGAAGAAACTCCTACAATAAAGGAATTACAAAAGTGGATACCAACCAGCAATAAAGAAATAAAGAATTGGTTTAATACTAGTGGACTAAAATATAAATCACTAAATTTAAAAGAAAAATTGCAAAATTTACTACAACAGGGATGTAGGCAGGGTTTTCAAGTGAGGCAAGCACCCAGAGTACAATTAACACGATATCGTTTGCGGCATATCCCATAGCGTAGTATGAAGAACGCAGCATAGTAAGTGATGCTGCAACAAAACTTGTTACAATAGACAAGGTACGGAATATAATATTTGGTGTATCCAGCCACATAAGGATATAATAAAAAATACTCGTAACGATAATTGTGCTGATAATTAATCCAATGATATGTTTTTTATTTAATGTTTGAATTGCTACTTCATTTTCATTTTCTTCGGATGGGTTTTGAAGCCATGTGATCGCTGACCAGGCAGCCATCGGCAGAGTCATTCCAAGATAGGTAATCATTTCTCCCCAGTAGTGGAAACGGAAAGAAATGATACCATATAAAATGCAGAAAACAATCATCAGAAACTGTGCCCAGACACTTCCCTTTGCAGCAAAAATCAGTGAAGTGACACCGAGGAGTGCCGAGATTAATGTAAGCAAATCTAAATCATTCGTTGCAAAATTTGAAATGATTACAGCAGCGAGGGATGCAAGCCAGAGCAGCCATTCCTTTTTTGTCAATGTTTTTAATGGGTTACTTAACATAGAAAACACGATTTTCTTTTCTTGTTGGAGTAGCAGGATACTCTCCATCAACATAACCTAACGCGCAGTGGCCGATTCCCTCATATTCCCCTTCAATACCTAAAGATTTCAGGAAATTTTTACCCCAATCAGATTCAAATTCTTCTTTCGCGCGGTGAATCCAGCAGCTTCCGATTCCAAGTTCGTGAGCTGCAAGCATGAGGTTGCCCATTACAAGACTGCCGTCATATACATAGGTTGGACGGCTCTTTTTAGCAAGAACAATCAACATGGCAGGCGCGCCGTAAAATGGGTCAAAACCTTCTTTCCAACCACCAATCTCGCAGTTCATTTTGGAAATTTCATCACGTAATTCTTTCTTAGTAACCTGAATGATAATAGGAGACTGCTCGCCCATTCCACTTGCCGCATAAAGCCCTGCTTCAATAATCTGATCTAAAGCTTCCTGCGGAACCATATCCGATTTAAATTTACGGATACTTCTTCTTGTTTTCATTTTATTTAATACGTCACTCATGATTTTCCTCCTTAAAAATTTCTATTCATAGGGTTCTTTATATTTTGCTAGTAAAAATGTTACCCTACAATTATAATCGGACATTTATTGTAACGCAACAGGATTTTACTATTTAATTCATTTGGGGGAAACAGACGAAAATAAAAAGAATAGACCATAACAAATGTAAAGATATCACTGC
>OLND01002163.1_pt1 | contig 18366 bp, 18 predicted proteins | sample 1672031 | NCBI WGS metagenome assembly OLND01 (sample SAMEA3136638, study PRJEB25190) | human gut metagenome | biome: human gut; feature: human-associated habitat; material: faeces | place: Austria | collected 2013
GCGATGACTTTGCTCATTTCTGACGATGCATCACCCATAATCCCGCCGTCTCGCTGCTGTCTATGAAGATTCCCATAAGCGGTCTCGCGAAACCAAAGACCAGGGCGGAAATCACGAGGCTGAAGACCGTGCTGATGAGAAAGGCTTCTTTGGTTCCCCTGCGGATGCGCTCCTTTCTCTACAGCTATTTATCCTGATTCCGCATAATAGCAGTTTCCGCTGCAGCCCCGCGGGAAAAGCTGTCGTTTCATCTCTTTCCGGAAGTCCGCTTCCGAAGAGGAGCCCTCCAGGATATCCAGGGCTTTCCGCAAATTCCGGATATCTTTTTCCATAAAATCTGCATGATTTCCGCGGCCCACCAGCTTTAAGTGGGTAATTCCAGCCCTTTGGAGGGCATACAGAGCGCAGAGGCCGCAGCCGGTGGCTCCGCAGAGATAACCTTCCTCATCCAAGGTTAAAGCTTCGTCATCAAAATTCACGTTGTTCCCCGACAACAGCTTCCTCCTCACTCTCCCCAACTCATAGGGCACCCGGCAGAGATGGCCCAGCTCATCACAGTGAAGGGAATTGCAGAAGGCCCCGGTAAACTGGCAGAGCTCGTTCAGCACGAAGGCCTCAAACTCCAGGCCCGCTCCCGCCCGGATCACGGAAGCCATATCCTCCAGCGTATTTTTCCGGTGAAAAATCAGCCGCTGAAGACCGAACCGTCGGAAAAATGCCAGCATTTCCCGGTTGACCTCCCCGGTTTCCCCGCTTAAATGAATTTTGCAGTCTATTTTTTCCCGACGAAGATAGAGAAACAGGGCCGGATCAGCGACGATAAAGGTCTCAAAGCCAAGACTTTGACATTTTTTCACGATGGAAGCGATCTTTGGGTATTGCTCGGGAATGTAATAGAGGGAATTGAAGGCGAGATGCACCGGCCGGCCATAGGCCCGCACCAGCTTCGCCAGAATCTCCAGCTCACTGAAAGAGCCCAACTGCACCTGATAATTCAACACCTCCCGCCGGTTGAGGGCCAGCGCCGTCCCGTACTCCCGGCTCCACTCATAGGGCACATAACCGCAGAAAAATTCATCCGCCCCGGCCTCGGCAAACCGAATATATTCGTCCACCGACCCAAGGCCTGCCATACCTTCACCTTCTTTATAAGAGATTGATCACCAGCCGGTCCACGCCCTGCTGCCGGTAAGCCTCCAAATGCTCCGGTTTTTTCAGGATCTCCCGGTCCAGCGCAAAGAGAGAATTGTACCGCCCCGCCATGGCGAGATGCTCCGGATAGAGGTAGGTGTAGCTCTCGCAGAAATGGGGACAGTTTTCCGGTAATTTCTGTTTTCCCCTGTCTTTCCGGAGGACTCCCGCCGCGAGAGGACAAAACTGGGAGGTATTGGTCTGGTAAAAGGGCAGATGGAGGCTATGGTTTCCCGGGGGCAGTTTCATCGGGTAGCCGCAGGCCTCCCACTCATACCGCCGGATTCCCAGCTCTTCCGCCAGAAACTCCCGGTAAAAGTCCGCATTGAGGCTGTTTTCCGCCAGACTTTCCAGGCTTCCTGTCTTCCAGGCCAGCCTCGGATCTTTTTTTCTCTTATTTAAAAGAGGGCCGAGAACCGGCTCCAGATAGGGGCTCCTCTTTTTTCGGAGAAGTTCTGCCAGACCCCAGTCGTTGACCAGAAGTTCGAGCCACCTTTCTTTCTGGCCGCACCAGGCGGACAGTTCATCGAGAAGCTCCTCTGTGGATTCCAGCAGAAAATCCCGGATATAGGAAAAGGAAAGGGTCACACTTAAACCCTCCCGCGAGGCTTTTTCAAGCAGCGCAAAGAGCTGGCTTTTTTCCGGAAAGAGCAGATGACAGAAGGAATTTCCGATGTAGAGGCGGTCAGGGGTTCTTCTGGCCAGCTGATATTCTCCCAGGCCATTGGACGGCCAGTACCAGGCGGAAAATTCCCCGATCTCCATGGAGAGATACTTCCTGTAGAGTTCCGGCCGGTCCAGCTCCAGGGCCAGCGATGGAAACTCCGGAAATACCCCATCCACGGGCAGTTCCGAAAACCACCGCCGCTTCTGCTCCTCCAGAGAACAGGCCTCCACCAAATCTTTTTCCGCCGGATAACCGGTCAGCGCCTTCGCAAGCTCCCCGTCATCTTCCATAAGCTTCAGACGGATGTAACGGCTGTACTGTCCGATGAGGCGGCGCACCTCTTTTCGATAAGTTTCTGACTCTGTATAAACCACATATATATAGAAGAAACTCGTATGTTCTTCCTCTTCCATCTCAAAATCGGTAAGCTCCATCTCCCGGTAGCCGCCCGCCAAACTGTTATAAAAACAGAGCCGGAATTTGCCCGGCTCCTCTGTTTTTTCTGCCGTCCGGAAGCGAAAGCCCTCCTCCGCCAGGTCCGTGAGCCGAATCTCCCGCTCTTCCGCAAAACCAGCCAAAATCCCGAAGGGCAGCATAGGAACCCCGTGAAATTTTTCTCTCATCTTTTCTCCCCGCTCCTGTCGCACGATAGTTCCAGTATAGGCCGAATCACAAAAAATGTCCACTGGAATCTCATCGGCTGGCAGATGAATAAATCTCCAAATCCGGGCCATACTTTTTCTGTAATCATTTAGGAAAGGATGTAAGAAATCATGATGAGCATTGTTTTAAATGAAAAAGAGCGGGCAGTCATTCAGGATCTCCAGACCCAGGAGAAAAGCTGTGTGGAAAAGTATGGAAATATGCAGAGGCTGCCCGTGATCCGGAACTCAAGAGCCTGTTTCAGTCCATTCAGAAGCAGGAAGAAGAACATTATCAGTCTTTAAGTCAGGTGCTCTCCGGCAATCTTCCGGACTGTGACTGCAATGACACCCAGGGGCGGGACTATGCTCCCAAAGCTTCCTACAGCACCATGGCAAATCCCGAGGCCAAGCAGCACGACGCTTTTCTGGCCACAGACTGCATTGGAACGGAAAAGCTGGTCTCCGGCGAGTACAATACCAACGTCTTTAACTTCGGCGAGACCGGTCTTCGAAAACTCCTGGCTGACATCCAGATTGAAGAACAGAACCACGCGGAAATGCTTTATAAGTATAAGATGGTAAATCAGATGGCATAAAAACACAAAAATTTCCGGGACGCGGGTGGTAAATACCATCCGGCCCCGGAAATCATAAAGGTCAGGCCAGCACCGTACCCTCCGGAAACAGCTTCCGGAAAAGTCCTCGGATAAAGGGGCCTGCGATAAGCAGCTGCAGGGGCAGCGCCATGATAAAGTTTCTGGGAATGTTCGTGATCCAGATCAGAAGCAGCTGATTCCAGCCGGCTCCTCCGCTGACGATTGCTTCCATCGCTCCGTAGAAAGACATGATGATGACCATCGGAACCACCATACAGCAGGAAACAGCGATCGCTTTTTTAAAGGGCTCGCTCTCCGGTTTCACGAGAAAACGGAAGGCAAAGCCTTTTGCCAGGCCGGATACCAGAAACCAGTCACAGCACATGGCAAAGCAGTAGGCAATCGGGAAGCCGATCCAGGCATCCTTGACAATCTCCAGATTCAAAGCGCCATGGTGACAGGCAACGTTATAGATGCTCATGAAAAACACCATGAAAAAACACATCATTACGGTAAAAATCAGACTTTCTCTCTTATTCTGCGGCATATTTTTCCTCCTGTTCCGGCAGCAAAAAAACGGGCCTTGTCCGTAACTTTCGCTACAGACAACACCCGTTGTCAATTCACTACCATTTGCATTTAAAAGCTGTTATAAAATTTTGCAGGGATTATAATAACACAAAGTTCTTTTTTCTGTCAACGTTTTTCTTTTGAAATTTTTCCCATGATTCGTTTGAAAAGCACCATCGCCAGCAGCGCAGCCACAATCTCAGTCACCCAGAAGGCCTGCCAGACACCGGAAGCGCCCTGGAAGCGGCTGAAAAGGAAAGCCAGCGGAAGGATCACCACGAGGTAACGCACCAGGGAGATGGCCAGGGACTCCACGCCTTTTCCGAGGCCTTCCAGCACGCCGGAGATCGTGACGGAAACGCCGGAGATCACGAAGCCGCGGCAGATGATGAGCAGGGCTTCTTTTCCAAGAGCGATAGTCTCCTCATTGGAGGTGAAAATGCCGATGAGCTGATCCGGAATCAGGAAGCAGAGCACAGTTCCCGCCAGCATGACCACGCTGATAAGTTCGAGACCGGCCTTAAAGATATCTTTCACGCGCTTGTACTCTCCCGCTCCGTAGTTGTAGCCGCAGATGGGACGCATTCCCTGTACGATGCCGTTTCCGGTCAGGTAGATGAAGGTCTGAAGCTTATAATACGCACCCAGCACCAGTACATAGGAGGCGGAATAAGCCGCCAGAATGCCATTCAGTACGGTGATCATGAAAGAGGGCAGCGCGAGATTCAGGGTCGCCGGAATACCAATGCCGTACATTTTCTTCAGGGTTCTGCCGCTCTCGGTCAGGTTTTTCAGCGAAATCCGCACCGGAATGTTGTCAAGATCCTTAAAATAAACCGCCAGATAGATCACCAGGGACACCACCTGACCGATGCCGGTAGCCCAGGCTGCGCCCTTAATGCCCATGGCCGGAATCGGTCCGAAGCCGAAGATCATCAGCGGGTCCAGAATGATATTTACCACACAGCCCACGAGCATGCTCACCATGGACACCTTCATGCGGCCGATGGCCTGGAAGGTTTTTTCATAGGAAATGCCCGCTCCGATCGGAATGCCGAAGAGGAAGACGATGTTCGCGTACTGGGTTCCCAGATGGATGATCTCACTGTCACTCGAAAACCGCCCCAGGAAAGCCGGCATACCGACGATGCAGATGGTCCCGATCAGGAAACCGTGAAGGATGTTGAAAATCAAGCCCAGGGTTGCCGCCGTGTCGGCCAGCTTTTTTAAGCCTGCCCCCAGATAATAGGCGATCACCGCGTTCACACCTATGGCAAAACCGACGGTGACGGCCGTCAGCAGATTCTGCGCCGGGTAAACCAGGGAGAGGGCCGTCATGGCCTGCTCGCTGATCTTCGCCACATAGAAACTATCAATAATGTTGTAAAGAGAGTTGACCAGCATGGAGATCGTCATGGGAATCGCCATGGAGATCACCAGAGGCATGACCGCCTTCTCTTTCATAAAACTCTGATCCATTTTTACCTCCCAAATTAAATTTTGCACAAAAAAATACCACACAGTCAGGTCACCCGGGGCTGTGTGGCGAAAAATAAAGCGTCTGCTTTAGAAAAATCCACTCCATATAGCATGGTTTTGGACTTACATTCTAACATTGAGTTTTTCGTTCTGTCAAGAGGTTTTTACACTCTGGTGTTCCTTCCGATACTGCTTCGGGGTACAGCCGTACTGCTCCCGAAACTTCTTATAGAAATAGGTCGTATTCTCGTACCCAGCCCAGAGAATGATCTGATCCACAGGCTGAGCCGTATTTTTCAACATTGTCGTCACATAAATGAAGCGGTAGTGCTGAATCATCTCCTTAAAAGAATACCCCGTGTTTTTCTTCAGCATGCCGGAAAGATAATTGGGATTCATATTAAACATCTCCGCCACAGACTCCAGCGTGCAGTTTCTGTAGTTGGCCTCGATATATTTCATGACCGCCATACATTTTCCTTTTCCCAGATTCAGCTGGGAAGTCACCAGATCCGAGTGATAGACCTTCACCAGCTCCAGAAAAATCAGATTCACCAGATTGTCGATTACATCCACCGAACTCTCTGCCGGAGAGCCCAGAAATTCAATGATCAGTTCCTGCATGAAAAGTTGAATCCGGGTGCTTCTCTCCGAATGAAACAGGATAAAGTTATCATGGATTTTCTTCTCGGAAATCGCATTCAGCAGAAACTGTAAAAGAATATTTTCTTTGGAAAAATGGCTGAAAAACCGTTCATTGAAATATTCTTTTTCAAACAGAAAATTGATCATGATATCATCTTCCCCGGTATTTCCAATGGAATGCATGCAGTCCGTATCCAGAAAAATCACCTGCCCTTTTTCCAGTTTCACCTGCTTCTCCCCATTGATCAGCTGTATGCAGGAACCCGAATACATATAACCCAATTCAATCCATTCATGCACATGGGGTTTCACGGGAATAAATCTCGTGTGAGGCATAAACGAGATATAAGGGTGATAGATATTTTCGCCCTTCGTCATCAGGAAATAATTTTTTCCACTGTCCTCAATGAACTGAAAGCCGCTGTAATCCTTTTCTTTTCCGTCTCTTGCCTCTATCTCTTCATCCGTCAGCTTCCGAAGCTGACTGTCCAGTAATTTTGCATTCATACTCTTTTTCTCTTTTCGTTTCTTTTCATTTAACTATAGCTCTTTTTTTAGAAAAACACCACACTTTTCTCGCTTCCTGTGTATATTTTTTTGTAAGTTTTTATGATATAATCAAAAAAATGCTACTATTTTACGAAAGGAGTATCGTGATGTTATACAAGAAAAACCAGACTTCTTCCCTTGATCCCAAACTCTTTCAGAACCCGACCAGCGAATACCGCGGAACGCCTTTCTGGGCATGGAACTGCAAGGTGTCAAAAGAGGACGTGGACCGTACCTTAAACGCTTTAAAAAAGATGGGCATGGGCGGCGCCCATATTCACAGCCGTACCGGCATGGACCTTCCCTATCTCGGCAAAGAATTTATGGAGATGGTTCATTATTCCCATGAAAAAAGCAATGAGCTTGGCATGATTACCTGGCTTTATGACGAGGACCGCTGGCCCTCCGGCGCGGCGGGCGGCACATCGAGGACCGCCAGCGCCGCTGCGGCCGCATCGCCCTCCACGAGCGCTACCCGGGCCGGCAGCGTGGGGCCGTCGTCCAACTCGATGCCCTCGCGCAGGTGCTCGAGCTGGGCCGCACTCGGCCGACCTTCCACAAGCGCCGTGTACACCTTCTCCACATGGCCGCGCGGGCGCAAGAGCGCGTGCCCCAGCTCGCCGTCGGTGGAGAACAGCAGCAAACCCGTGGTGTCGCGATCGAGCCGCCCGATGGGGAACAGGCCCGGATGCTCGGCTGCGGGCACGAGCTCCGCCACGGTGGGGCGACCCTGCGGGTCGGACATGGTGGTAACGTAACCGGCCGGCTTGTGCAGCATGAGCGTGACCGGGCCATCCGCCAGGCGCACGACGCGACCGTCCACCGCCACCTCGTCGACGAGCGGATCCACCTTGCTGCCCAGCTCCGTGACCACCTCGCCGTTAACCGTGATGCGCCCGGCCGTCATGAGGTTCTCCGAGCCCCGGCGGCTGGCCGCCCCGGCGCGCGCAAGGAACTTCTGCAAACGCATGGGAACGATGCGGGGGTTGTCGTTTTCTTCGCTCACAGGTCCTCCAAAGTCAGCGAGGGCTTTCGTGGTGCCCGAGATCGGCGCGTTTCGCGGCCGAGCGTGCTTCCGCACGCGAGAGCAAGCGAAAAAGCGTCGAGACCGGGTGCCACGGAAGCCCGCAGCGTCGGCCCGTTCCGCCGTTCGTCAGAACGGCGGAACCGATTATTCATCTTCCGTCTCGAACGTCAGGCTGTCGAAGTCGATCTTCTCCACAAGCCCGAGGCTCGAGGCCATGGCCTCGGCGAGCAGGCTTTGAGCCGCCTCGCCCGCGGCGTCCTCGGCAGCCTCGTCCATGCGGGCGAAGAGCGTTTGACCGGCGCCGGCGCCGGCCGAGCCGCCCAGCTGCTCGCCCAGCGTCACCGCCGCCTCTCCCTCCCCGTCGAAGTCGAACTCCACACCGTCGAAGTCGTCGTCGGAAGCGTTCGCCTCCGCGCCGCCAATGCGGACGTCTTCCGCCACGCGCACGGGCTCGCGCGTGGCGCTCAGGCGCTCGCGGATGAACGCGCGCGTGTCGTCGTCGGGCGCGAACTGGTCCAGGTCGGGCAGGTCGGCCACGCTGCGCAAACCGAACTTCTCCAGGAAGGCGCGCGTCGTGGCGTAGAGGGTGGGGCTGCCCGGCGCGTCGGCCGTGCCCGCCTCGCGCACGAGGCCCTTCTCCACCAGCGAGTTGATGGAGCTGTCCGAGTTCACTCCGCGCACGCTGGCCACGCCGGCGCGCGTGACGGGCTGCGAGTACGCCACGATGGCAAGCGTCTCCATGGCGGCCTGCGAGAGCTTCCGCGTGTCCCACGACAGCACGTACTTCTCCACCAGCTCGTGGTACACCGGGTGCGTGTACAGGCGCCATCCGCCGGCCACCTCGCGCAGCTGCACGCCGCGCTCCTCGCCCTCGAAGCGCGTGCGCAAGCCCACGAGCGCGCGCTCCACGTCGGCCGGCTCAACCTCCAGCATGTCGGCGAGCGCGATAGTGCCAACCGGCTCGTCGGTCACGAACAAGAGCGCCTCGAGGGCGCCCGCCAGCTGGCTTTCCTGCAATCCCTGGAACACGGGCCCAACCTTTCCCTACTCTTCCCCTACCGAGGTCAGCGCGTCGTCGCCGGTGAGCACGAGCTCGCCCGAGCCCTCGATGTAGCGGATGTCGATGTCGCCGAACTGCTCCTGCTGCTCGATCTTCACCATGGCGCGCTTGCACAGCTCCAGCACCGCCAGGAACGTCACCACCACCACGGGCAGCGGCGTGCCCTCGTCCACGAGCTCCGAGAACCGCAGGCGCTTCTTGTTCACGATGCGCTGGTGGATGGCCCGCACGTGCACCTCCACCGGGATGGGCTTCGCGGCAATGTGCTCGGACTCCAGCAGGAACACCTCGCGGCGCGCGTAGGCCTGGGCGGCCAGGAGCGCCAGGCCGTCCAACGTCACGTCCTTCAGGTAGTCGGGCATGAGGTTCAGGAAGCACGCGTCCGGCCCGAACGGGCGCGCGTGCATGCGGCCCTCGGCCAAGAAGCGTGCGAGCAGCGTGGAGGCCGCGTTCTTGAACTGCTTGTACGCGAGCAGCCGGTCCACCAGCATATCGCGCGCCTCGCTGGGCGCGAGCTCGGCGATGTCGTCGTCCACGGCGTCGCGGTCGCGCGGGATGAGGCTCTCGGCCTTGATCTCCAGCAGCGTGGACGCCACCAGCAGAAAGTCGCTCGCCACGTCGAGGTCGAGGTTGTCCATGCGGCCCACCTCGGCCAGGTACTGGTCGGCGATCTGCGTGATGGAGATGGCCCCTATGTCCACCTTCTGGCGGCTGACCAGGTAGAGCAAGAGGTCGAACGGCCCCTCGAAGCTGTCTATGCGAACCTTGTACGACACGCCCGCCCCGCTATCCGGTGAACGAGAACAGCAGGTCGAACACGTTGCCCGCCGTGACGTCCAGGTAGATGCCGATGGGGTTGAAGTGCAGCACGTACGGCACGAGGAGTACCACGACGAGGAACACCGGCATCGCATAGCGCTGCACCTTGTAATACTGGGGCAGGTACTTCTTCGGCAGGAAGAACGCGAAAATGGACGAGCCGTCGAGCGGCGGGATGGGCAGCAGGTTGAAGAACATGAGGTACAGGTTGATGAGCGAGAACATGGGGAGGAACATGGTGTAGAAGTAGTAGAACAGGTCGTTTTGCGCCAGCACGTTCACCGGCAGCAGCAGCGACACCGCCGTGAAGACGAGCGCGCCCAAGATGGCCAGCGCGAGGTTGGCCGCCGGGCCCGCCAGCCCCACGAAAAGGTCGCCCTTGCGCGCGTCCTTGAAGTAGGCCGGGTTGTAGGGCACGGGCTTCGCGTAGCCGAAAACGGGCATGTTCATGGCCATGAGCAGAAGCGGCATGATGACCGTGCCGAAGGGATCGATGTGCTTGAGCGGGTTCAGCGACAGACGCCCGGCACGCTGGGCCGTGGGATCGCCCAGCTTGTAGGCGGCGAAGCCGTGGCAAGCCTCGTGGCACACGATGGCCGGCACGAAGCTTAGTATGGAGCAGATAAGGTAAGGTATCGAAATCATGATGCGACCAGTCTAGCGCAAAGGGCCGCACCCGCCGTCCCAGCCGGGGAAACTTCACAAACTCCCGCAGGGGGACCCGGCAGGAGGGAGAGAAGGCAGGGAGGCGCCAGTCGGAGCGAATGCAGCCTGCTCGTAGCCGGCGCAGACCCAGAGCCGCCCGCCTGCCCTCCTTAGCCGCCATTCTCGGAGCCGCTGCGCCCGGGGCGGTTTCGCATGCTCGCTTTGACAAGGCCCTTCGCCTTGTCCGGCACCCCAGGGGCGGGCACATCCTGCGGCTTTGCAATCTTCAGCTCCTTTTCAAATTTCCTACCACACCTTCCGCAGAACGAGCAGAACGCTCCGCATAGACTTGCCACGACGCCCCCCCCCTTTTTTTCAGCCCGCCCTTCCTTCACCCGCCCTCCTTCACGCCGCATCATGCCCGAGGTTTTGGGGACCTGGGTGCTCCCGGAATCCCAGGAGTGGAAGGAGCCGTGGACACCCCGGGGACGCTCGGCGCCACCGGAGCTCCCGGGACTCCGGGAGGCATCGGCGCTCCAAGGGTGCCGGGTGCTCCCAAGGCGCCCGGCAAGCCAGGCCCCTCGGGGCTAGGCAACTCCGCCCCGCATTTGACGCAGGCGGTATCGGTGGACGCATTGGCGGTTCCGCATTCGAAACACGTCTTGCCAGCAGAAGCGCCCGCAGGTCTAAAGCACATAATCTTTCCTTTCGGGTAGTTTTTAACTCCGGCGCCGAGCAACCGCTCCCCCGGCCGTCCAGGGTTAAGACCAGGGCGACAAGCGCCCCTCGGCCTTAAGCAGGGAACGCGACGCCGCTGATGATGGGAAGCCAGATGACGCTCGCGACCAAGAGGATGACCGTCGGCGCCCAGGATTTCCTCACATACTCGGCCATGGAGATCCAACCTTTGTCGTAGCCGATCAGGATGATGGAATCCAACGGGAAGAACGTGCTCACCACACCCAGGCCGCCGCCGATGCACGCCACGATGCCAGGATTGACGACCATGCTGCCGGCAGCCATGTTGACAGCGGACACCACGGCAACCAACAGGGGAATGACAACAGAGATGACGGGAGGGCCGATGGGGATGAACAGGTGGAGAACCAAGGTTACCAAGCACATGACGAGCACGATGAGCAGGGCCGGCCACGCTTCCACCCCAACGAGCAGCGTGTTGACGAACCACGTGGCCACTCCGGTTCCCACGAGGCCGGTGGCCAGCACCTGGATGCCTATGACCATCATGATGACCTCCCAGGGTATGCTTTCGTAGAACTCCTTTTTGGTCAGCAGGTTCAGCCCGGGCAAGAAGGCGAGAACGCAGAAGATCAGCGCGACCATGATGGAATTGATCTGCGGAAGCCACGTGCTTGCTATCATCAAGCCGAAGGCAATGACATACCAGACGATGAGCTTGATTTCCTTGACGGTGATTCCCTGGATGCCTTCGAGCTTCGACTCTACCACCAGGTAGGCGTCTTGTTTGATATCCTCGAGCTTGAAGACCCTCACTATCCACAGGCTGGAGAGGAACGTTACCGCAAGCGCGAGGGGTATGTTGGCGATGCACCAGCCCAAAAACGTCACACGAAAACCGATTGCCGTCTCCAACATGCTTATGACCAGCATGTTGGAGGAGTTGCCAAGAGGGGTGCCGATGCCGCCTATGAGAGCGGCGGCCGGGATGCCGAGTGTGAGGGCCTTGCCAAGGCCGGAAAGCTTCTTGACGCCGTTGTTCGCCTCGACGATGGAGAGGCTGATGCCCACGAAGATGGCAGATGCCGCAAGGTCGGCGATGAACATGGAGAAAATGCCCGTAACCATCATGAGACCGACAACGATCTTCCTCGAATCCCCCTTGGACCACTTCAAAACGGCATTTGCAACGCGGAACGGGATCGGCGTGGCCATGACCGCTGCGGTGACGGCAAAGATGAACAGGCAGTAGATCGGAACCATCAAGCTCGATTGGTTGAACACGGACTGTGCGACCGCCCCGTTTTCCAGTGTGGTGGTGGCAAACGGCAAAACGCCGGTCATAGGCAGCAGGACGTAGATCAGCACAACCGTGACTATGAACGGAAGCGCTTCCGTCACCCACAGGATAATGCAGCAGAGCAGGATGCCCACAGCGGACACGGCCTCGCGGGAGAGGCTTTCCGGCACAGGGCAGGCGAACTGGAAGAACGAGAACACTGCGGCTGCTGCGATTATTGCGATCAGCCGCTTCATGGACTCCTTGCCGAACTTCCCCCGAATCGAGGAATCGATAGCAATCTCGGTCATAATTCCCCCTGTCGTTGTGAAGACGAATCGCGAAAAACTCGCCTCTGAGACTTCCATTCCACGCCCCGAGGCGAAAAGGGCGGACGCGGCGCCAGTAGGCGCCCCCCCTCCGTCCGCCCGAACGCGCACCACCGCTAAGGAACGAACACGGCGGCCTTCCTTGGCTTGTCCAGAAGCTTCCGGCCGCACTCCTCGATCGTGCCGTATTCCAGGACCTTCGCCTGGCAGCACTGCACGCAGGAAGGCAGCTTGCCCTTGGCGATACGATCCTCGCAGAGGTCGCACAGCTCCGTCGGATAGGCTATAAAGTCCCAGTGCCAGGAACCGTCGGGATGCTGGTAGGGACGATCCTCGAGAACCTTGATCCCGTTCTCGGTCCTGGGAAGCCCCAGATGCGTGCGGCAGGCGATCTCACAGCTGTGGCAACCCGAGCAATACTCGAAGTCGATGTACAAAGCACCTTGCGTCATGGTTTGCTCCTCCTCTCTATTTCTGCAGGTAGACCGCAGTGGACTCGTCAGCAGGGCGCCATGTTTGCTGGACCGTGAACTCCTCTTGGCGACTTGGCTCGAGAACGATGCCGTTGGCATCCGGATCGTTCGGGCCGCCACGGCCGTCGACCCTCTTGATGCTCACCATCATCTGCTTGAACGTGTTGCCGAAGCCGAGCTTGCCGTTCACGCTATTGGGCATCAGCATGTTGACGTTGGACTTCCAGTTTCCGTAGAGGTTGGGCACTTCCCCGTTCTCCTCGGGGTACCAGAAGCCGTGCATGCAGTGGACAACGCCCTTCTTCATGGTGGGAACCACACGCGCGAGCTGTCGGATGCTCCCGTAGGGGGAGGATATCTCCACCCAGTCGCCCTCCTTTATGCCGTAGGCCTCGGCATCATATACGTTGATGTCGACCATAGGCCAAGGAGTGAGCTGGCGCAGGCTCGGAACCTGCTTATGCTCTGAGTGGAAGAACTCCTGCTGGCGAGCGCCGGTGATCATCATCAGCGGGTATTCCCGGCCGAGCTCCGGCAAGGCGCCGGGGCTGTAGACCGGAGGCTCGTAATACGGCAGCGGATCCTCGCCCCAGTTCTGGTACATGAGCGAGTAGAGCTCGACACGGCCGGTGGTGGTGGGAAACCCGGGCTGCCCGTCAGGACGCAGCTTGCCGATCTTGTACTTGTAATAGGGTTCCTCGGACATGACGACCACCTTGTCGCGCAGCTCCCGGAAGGGCAGCCAGCTGCGCATGACATGGAAGTTGTCGTAGTCTTCCTGGGTCTCGAAGCGGTTCCAGAACTCGGGATGGAGCTTCTTTCCCACCATCATCATGATCTCGATGTCGCTCTTGCACTCGCCCACCTGCACGCACTTGTTCTGGGCACCGTAGAACGAGGCGTTGGAGGCATAGTGCGTGACCACCATGCCGTCGTGCTCGATGGTGGAGGCGACCGGGAACACCACGTCGCAGCAGCTCATGATAGTCGGGTTCATGAAGCAGTCGCAGGCGTAATTGAAGTCGAGCTGCTTGAGCGCCTTGTACCAGCGCTGCGGCTCGGCGGAGATGGCCGTGCCGACCGGGTTGGAGGAGACGAAGCCGGCCATATGCACTTTGTAGGGCTGTTCGGTCTCGAGCGCCTTCAGAAACTCGTCGGGGTGCGCCGTCCACATGATGGATCCGACCGCAGGGTACTTGTCCACGCCGATACGCTTAGTGTCCCACATCTCCTGGGTCATGATGCCGTTCTTCAGCGCCAGCATAAGCGTGGAGTCGTTCTCGTCCTCGATGCGCTGGCTTGCGTCGATACCACCTCCGTCGTGCACGCGGTTGCCGCCGTCGTCGCCCATGCCGAGCGTCGTGCCACCAGGGGCGTCGATGAAGCCGGTGATGGTCATGAGCGCGATGAGGCACTGGCCAAGCTGGGTGCCGTTCGGGTTCTCGTCGACTGCAAGGCCCCAGGCGAGCGCCGAAGGGCGCGCGGAGCCGTACATCCGGGCGGCCTTCCAGATGAGGTCCTCGGGGACACCGCATATTTCGGCGGCCTTGGAAGGCGGCATGGTCTGGCAACGCTCTACGAGCTCGTCATAGCCGTAGGTCCAGGCATCTATCCACTCGCGGTCGACCAGGCCTTCCTTGTCCATGACGTAGATCCAGGCCATGGCCATGGCCGTGTCGGTGCCGGGATTCACCTGGAGCACGATCTCGGAGCGGGAGCCCAGCCAGTGGATGCGCGGGTCGACGCAGATGACCTTCGTGCCGAACTGGCGCATCATCTCGATGAGGGCATGGCCGTACATGCCGTCGGGGTTGGAGCGCAGCGGCTCCTTGCCCCAGCACACCACGACCTCGGGCGCCACCCAACCCTCGTGCTCGTAACGGTCGGCGAACTTCTGGGCGTAGTCGATCTCGGGATAGCCGCCGCCCAGCATGAACGCGGTGTTGGAGATACGCGGCCCGTAGCAGGACCAGCCGGCCTGGGCATAAACGGCATTTGGGGTGCCGAACACCAGGTTCGCCCACTGCGTGTACCAATAGTTCGCCTCGCGGCCGGTACCACCGAACACGCAGATGGTCTCGGCGCCGTACTGCTCGATGATCTCCCGCGCAGCATCCGCCACCAGGTCGGTGGCCTCTTCCCAGCTGCAGCTCTCCCACTTGTCGAGCCCGCGGTCCTCTCGGGCGCGCTTCATGGGATGGACGATGCGATCCTCATGGTAGACGTACTCGGTCAGGGCCAGGCAGCGAGGGCACAGCGCGCCCTTGGTGATGGGATGCTCGGGGTCGCCCTCCACCTCCACCACGACGCCGTCCTTCACATGGACCTGCAGTCCACACCCTACGGGGTGGCACCCCGGAGGCGACCATGCGCAGGTACGGAAGATCGTCTCCTCCCCCTCTTCCCTTTTCCACTCAGTCACCGTTTCCTCCTCACCTCGTGCAATAGTTGGCAATTCGGGTCTGCGTACGCTTTTTCGACCTGAGCCCATTGTGCGGTGGGAGTATCCGTTGGAAAAGATGCCTGAAATCTGTCGCTAACGTGGTTTCGAAGAGGGTCGACAAACCATGTTTGTCGACCAAGCAAATTTGAGCCTATGCGTCGAGGTAGCTCTTCCTAAGCCCTTGAACGAACCGCATGATGGTTGCCAAGCGGTTCGACCGCTTCGGATACAAGGCATAGATGCACCAGTCGTACCGGGTATCGTCGAACGGGACGGCGCGCATGCCCTCGGGAAGGCTCTCGACAAAGTAGCTCGTCGCGATGCCCACTGCCTCGTTGCGCTTTATCCCATAGAGCCCCGAGGCGGTCGCCGCGATAGACAGGTTGGAGAAATCGTAGCCCAGGGAACCGAGTTGGGAGAAAAGAGGCTCGTATTGAAAGGACGACTCCGACATAAGCGCTATACGCTGATCCTTCAAGTCGAAGACGGAGAGCTGCGACCTTCGAGCCAGGGGGGACATTTCGTTTACGAGGACGTACGCCTTCAGGCGGTTGACCTCCTCGAAGCTACATTCGGGAAAATCGCGCTGCATGCACAGGGCCAGGCCCACGTCAGCCTCGTCGGCGCAGATAGCATGGTAGCAGTCCTCGCAGCCAACCTCGAGCAGTTTGATGCCCCGATCGAACTGGTAGAGGTACGACTCGACCTTTTCCGGAACCCGAGCCAGAAGGTTGTACGTCACCGCCGCGCGCAGCCCTGCCTCTGCGGGCACTTGGCCGACCGACAGCGCCTGTAGCGCGTCAACGCGACTCAGTATCTCGTCGACACGACCCGCGACCTCCTGGCCTGCAGGCGTGACGACCACGCTGTTGCCCCGCCGCTCGAAGAGGGGGAGGTTCAGCTCGCGCTCCAAAGCGTTAACTGAATGGGCGATGTTCTGGCGCGACGTGAAGCACTGCCCTGCCGCCCGCGCGAAGCTCGAGTGGTTCGCCGCCGCCAGGAAATAACGCAACTGTTGAATCTCCACAATGGCCCAACCCCAAAGCGCACTATCGGATCTGCTCGCCGTTGCCGAGGCGTCGCATCCAGAGGCTTCTGCGCGCCATCGTATTATCCCATGATACTATTCAGAGCGCCAATCCGAGGCGTGGAACAATCGATTATATCCAACCAGGCGGAGTTTGCGGGCATTCAAGGAACCGGAGGAGTTGACGCACGGCGGAGCGTCAGGTTCCAACGGCAGAATGAGGGTCAGCCGCATCATGGTTCGCTCCGCCTGCCGCTGGAGGCCTGCCTCCCACCGCTCGCGTTGGTGACTATCCGCAGCAGACGCCCTAAACACCGCCTGCCATCGAAGACCCGATATGAAGCAGCGGGCATGGTACGCTTCGGATGCGGTTTCGCAACCGCATGACAGATGCAAGGCCGCTTCGCATCCCGCCTCTCTTACGGCGCCCGCCCTACCGAAAAGGAGCACCCAGCATGCCAGACATCCTTCCCAGCCCTATCCTCGCAGGCCAGACCACCGTCATCACCGGAGGCGCGTCCGGCATCGGCAAGAGCATCGTCCAGCGCTTCCTGGAGGCGGGCGCGAACTGCCTGGCCGCCGACCTCAACGAGGAGGCCCTCGCCGCGCTCAAGCAGGAGTTCGCCGCGTACGGCGACAAGCTGGACGTCGTCAAGGTCGACGTGTCGGACCGCGACGCCGTGGAGGGCATGGTCGACCGCGCAGTGCAGACGTTCGGCCAGATGGACATCATCGTGAACAACGCCGGCATCATGGACAACCTGCTGCCCATCGCCGAGATGGACGACGACGTGTGGGAGCGCCTGATGAGGGTGAACCTCAACAGCGTCATGTACGGCACCCGCAAGGCCGTGCGCTATTTCCTCGACCGCGGCCAGGGCGGCGTCATCATCAACACCGCGTCGCTGTCGGGCCTGTGCGCCGGGCGCGGCGGCTGCGCCTATACGGCTTCGAAGTTCGCCGTCGTGGGCCTGACGAAGAACGTCGCGTTCATGTACGCCGACACCGGCATCCGCTGCAACGCCATCTGCCCCGGCAACACGCAGACGAACATCGGCGTGGGCATGCGCCAGCCCAGCGAGCGCGGCATGGCGAAGGCCACGACGGGCTACGCCGGCGCCACCCGCTCCGGCACTCCCGAGGAGATATCCGCCGCCGCCTTGTTCCTGGCCTCCGACCAGGCCGGGTTCATCAACGGCGAGACGCTCACCATCGACGGCGGCTGGAGCGCGTACTAGGTTCCCTCGCGCGGGCGCGGCACGTACGCCATGGCCGACGCCCAAATCATCATGCCCATCAAGGCTCCCTCGTTCCGGCGTGCAGCACGCACGCCGGAACGAGGCCGGGCGGCCCGTCGCCGCCGACGAGACCCCTCGCGCAGGCGCGCGGTACGGCGCCGTCGGCGAAGCCAGTTCGCAGCTCCGCGCCAGCAGGCCCCTCGTTCGTACAGGCGCATGGCACGGCGCAGATCAAAGCGATGACCGAGCCAGGCCCTTCCACGCATGCGCACCGCGAACCATTCCCTCGGGCCTACCCGCAGCCCAAGGAAATGCGCACCTTAGAGGTCATTGCCGCAAAATCGGGACCCAAGTGCCAAAAACGAGCTGGTTTGGCAATCCATACAGGGAAGATAGGTTTAAGAGAAAAAATCTGACCTGGTCAAACAGTCTTCATGCAACCCCGTGGGCCTTGGAAAAGGCTCAACCATCCCCGACAAGGTTGCCAAACCTGCTCGCTTTTGGCAAAAGGGCTTTTCGGCGCCAGCAGGCGAAGTCTGCCGCAACCGGCAAAGCGCCTCATGCGCCGGCGCACCCTCCGAGACCGCAGTAACCCTGCTGGCGAAGGGCCTCGTAGACCGCCACGGCCGCGGCGTTGGAGAGGTTGAGACTGCGCAGGCCCTCTCGCATGGGGATGCGCACGCAGCGGTCAGCATGCGCCTCGATGATCCCCAGGCCCAGGCCGCGGCTCTCGCGGCCGAACACGAGGAAGGCGCCCGGCCCGTAGGAGACCTCGGCGAAGGAGCGGTGCGCCTGGCCGGTGAACAGATGCAGCTCGGAGCCGCCGTGCGCCTCGAAGAACGCCTCGGCGCACGGCCAGCGTACAAGGTCAACCTCGTCCCAGTAGTCACAGCCGGCACGCGCGAGCTGCTTGCTCGTGAGGCGGAAGCCCATCGGCTCCACAAGGTGCAGCCGCGCGCCCGTGCAGGCGCACGTCCGCGCTATGT
>OLND01002165.1_pt1 | contig 18331 bp, 19 predicted proteins | sample 1672031 | NCBI WGS metagenome assembly OLND01 (sample SAMEA3136638, study PRJEB25190) | human gut metagenome | biome: human gut; feature: human-associated habitat; material: faeces | place: Austria | collected 2013
TTGTTACTTGCATTCCTGAGTTTTTCACCGTTCTGTGAAAAGAACAGAGACAAATATAAAATACTGGATATTATGGCAAAATATGGTAATTTATTCCCATATCTTGTTGCTATGTTAGCCGGAGTTGCACTTGGAGAATTATCAAAACCGGTTCTGGAACTTGGAACAGTCATCAGAATCCCTGATTTCAATAATATCTTCCATACAGTCAGCATTTTTGCAGTCGGATTTCCACCGATTTCAAAATTCATCAGTGCACTCCCATTAGCATTGATCTGCTATGTACTGGCATTTGGAGATTTTGTTACGTCTAAGACACTGGTAGCAGAGGCACAGGAGAGCCGAAGTGATGAATATATTGACTTTAACTCAAGCAGATCGAACCTGATCAGTGGTCTGAGAAACTTGATCCTTGCAATATTTGCGCCGTTCCCACCACTGGCCGGACCGCTCTGGGTAGGTATGACAGTATCCGTTGCTATGCGTTATAAAGAAGGAAAGAAAGCAATGAAATCTCTGATCGGTGGAATGAGTTCTTTCCGTATGGCAACATTCCTCAGTGTTATTTTGGTGCCGATCGTGTCATTCATGAAGCCGATCATGGGTGTTGGTTCAGCAATCACTCTCTTATTCCAGGCGTATGTATGTGCAAGAATCGGTATGGAATATTGTAAGACAAGCACAGATAAGAGTATTGCCGGTGTTATGGCAGCAGTTCTGGCATTCAAGGGTTCAGGCTGGGCATTGGTTGTAGGCTTTGCAATGAACCTGATGTTATCGAACATGGAATTCCAGAAGAGAAAACTGGGATTGGTTGATACAGAGAATGTAGATCAGATTGAAACAAAGGACAATGAGCCTTCATAATATATGACAGCGTAACAGGGAAAACCGGAATGATTCCGGTTTTCCCTGTTTTTTTGCAATGATGAAATGATTGATATGTCAGAGTTCACAGATACTTCATTTGAAAATGTGTATTACCTGTGGTAGAATTATACCATTAATAAAGAATGACGATGTGATGGAGGTTAATAGATAATGGAAGCATATAAACAGGAATTTATTGAATTTATGGTAGAGAGTAATGTATTGAAATTTGGCGAATTTACATTAAAGAGTGGCAGAAAGTCTCCGTTCTTTATGAATGCAGGAGCATATGTGACCGGTTCGCAGCTTAAGAGACTGGGTGAGTATTATGCGAAGGCGATCCATGATACTTATGGTGATGATTTTGATGTGCTGTTCGGACCTGCATATAAGGGAATTCCGCTTAGTGTAGTGACTGCTATTGCATACAGTGAATTGTACGGAAAGGAAGTACGTTACTGCTCTGATAGAAAAGAAGAGAAGGATCATGGTGCAGATAAGGGTAAATTCCTTGGAAGCAGCCTGCAGGACGGCGATCGTGTAATCATGATCGAGGATGTAACCACTTCCGGTAAATCTATGGAAGAGACTGTACCGAAGGTAAAAGGCGCAGCTAATGTCGAGATTGTAGGACTGATGGTATCTCTGGACCGTATGGAAGTTGGCAAAGGCGGCGTGAAGTGTGCGCTGGATGAAGTGAAGGATCTGTATGGATTTGAGACAAAAGCGATCGTTACGATGAAAGAAGTCGTAGAGCATCTGTATAACAGAGAGTGTCAGGGTAAGATCGTGATCGATGATACTTTGAAAGCTGCGATTGATGCATATTATGAGCAGTATGGAGCAAAATAGCAGGAGGTGTAAGTATGAACGAAAAGGCATATAAGACAATGGGACTTACGGGAGCAGCGAATATCGCGATCGGTATCGTGGTGATGGTTGTCGGTGTGGCAGCCGGTGTGGTAGCTGTGATCGGAGGAGCAAGACTTCTGAAGAACAGAGAGGGACTGATGTTCTAATATGAGTAGAAATAAAAGGGGAAAGGGCATGCGCTTTCTGGGGAAGGTGCTGTTCGTGTTATATATAGGATTTATCATTTATTTCCTCCTGTTTTCAGATCTCTATGGACGAACAGGCGTTATGGAGGAATATCGATATAATCTGGTACTGTTCAAGGAAATTAAAAGGTTCTGGCAGTACCGTGAACAGCTTGGATGGTATGCGATGTTCACAAATCTTTTTGGAAATGTGATTATTTTTATGCCATTTGGGTTCTTCCTGCCGATGGCGAGTAAATACCGCAGCTTTTTTGCAGCGGTATTTTACAGTTTTACACTGAGCCTGTGCGTGGAGACATTTCAGTTGTTGACGAAGGTGGGAAGTTTTGATGTGGATGACCTGCTTCTAAATACAATCGGCGGAGTGGCAGGATATATTATATTTGTGATTTGTGCAGCAGTAAGGAGGCGGCATGTTAGACTATCTACGAGAAAGCGCAGATGAAAGAGCGATACGAAGAGAACATACGAAGCGCGAGAAGGAACGCAGGAAGAGAAGAATACACAAATACGGTCAGATGGAACTGAAGCATTCCAGAAGAGGATGCATCTCTTGTATGCTGGCAGTTCTGTCTGCGTTTTTGCTGGTCAGTATTTTTTCTGTGTCATATCTCAGGCATGGTGATGTGAATATTCTGATCGGCATTGCAGGGCTTCTGGCACTTGTGCTTGCCGTATCCGGACTCAGACGGGGAATCGAAGGCTTCAAAGAACGCAATAAAAATTACATAACCTGCAAGGTCGGAACGGCATGTAATGGAATCCTTTTGCTCATTTATCTTGCAATATTTATAAGGGGGCTATTTTAAATGACAACAGAACGATATGAACTGGCAGCAGAGCGAATCAGACAGATACCGAAGGAAGAGGCAGTCAGCCTTCCTTTCCGGCGGTATTTTCAGAGTGTGTCTGAATTTGTTCTGCTGCTTCTTGATTTAAAGAAAATGATGGAAAACGGAAGCTATGGGAAGCTTTCGGTAGAAGAAAAGAAAGAATGGAACCATAAGCTGTATGCAGATATACTGCCGGAGCAGTATGAAGAGAGTTATGCGAATCCGACATATGCAGTGAAGGAGCTTGGCGAAGATTACGGACAGATCTTAAGCTTCCTGTATGCAGAAGTCCGTGGAGGAATTGCCTGGGTATTTGAAAGAAAAGAAGAATACCTGACGATCCTGATGGAACTTTTTCTGGAGGTCTATAGCTGCTTTGCGGTGGCAGAGGCTGAAGAAGGACGTGAGGTATCGCTTCATGAGCTGAAGGATATCCTGTATTGGTATGCCAGCGATTACTGTGATGTATTTGCGGCAGAACGGATCTGTGACCAGATTGATCCGTCCAGGGATTTTGCGAAGAATATTATTGAAAATGCAGATCTTACGAATGCAGAGTATCTGTATAGCTTTGGAGAATATATTGGTGAGAACCAGATCCGTACAGCAGAGCATCTGGCAGAACTTCCGGAGGAAGTGATCCGTAAGATGGCAGAGGTGTATACCGAAGGTTACCGCATCGGTTTTATTAATACGGGCAAAGATCTGTCTAAGAAATCGGTTGTCAGCATCCGTTACGTGCTGGGATTTGAACGCGTGATCAAGCTTGCGATTGCAAACTTTGCGAAGATGGGACTGAAGCCTGTAATCTATCGCGCGGGCGTCAGCGTCCTGACAAAAGCGAGAAATGGACGCGCCGGATATTATGGAGGTATTCCGAATCCACAGTATGATTATGACCATAAGGATGATATGGGATTATTCTTGAATAAACGATTCATCGAGCGGAAGCTGGAAGTAATGAAGCATACGTATGAGGAACACAAGGAACTGGCAGCGCAGTTTGCTGGACCGGCAGTGATTGAGACTTTCGGCGAGAAACCATTTATACCGGAAGTTAAGGAAGAAGCAGTAACGCTGAATGAGAAGCAGGAAAAGATCTTCCTGTCTTACACCAGCAAAGCGGGGCAGCTCATGAATACCTATATCAAGGGTGAGGAAAGAAGCTTCACGATTGTGGCTTATCCGGTGCCGGAGATTGGCTCGAAGTATGAAGAGATCTTCAACGAGACGATCCGGATCAATACGCTGGATGCGGCATTGTACACGAAGGTACAGCAGACGATCATCGATGCGCTGAATCAGGGAACTTCTGTGCATATTCTCGGACGTGGCAAGAATAAGACAGATCTTACCGTACAGCTGCATACGCTTCAGGATCCGGAGAAGGAGACGATATTTGAGAACTGTGTGGCAGATGTGAATATTCCGGTGGGTGAGGTGTTTACTTCACCACAGCTACAGGGAACGAATGGTAAGCTGCATGTGACACAGGTATATCTGGGTGAATTGCAGTACCTGGATCTGGAAATGGATTTCCTGGATGGTAAGATCGCAGATTACCGTTGCAGTAATTTTGATAATGAAGAAGATGGTAAGAAATATATCGCAGACCATGTGCTGCATAATCATGAGACACTTCCGATGGGTGAATTTGCCATTGGCACGAATACGACTGCCTATGTGATGGGAAGAAAATATGGCATCGAGGACAAGCTGCCGATCCTGATCGCGGAGAAGACGGGACCGCATTTTGCAGTAGGCGACACCTGCTATAGCTGGTGTGAGGATGTCAGAGTCTACAATCCGGATGGAAAAGAGATCATTGCAAAGGATAATGAGATATCCCTGCTCCGGAAAGAGGATGTGTCGAAAGCATACTTTAACTGCCATACGGATATTACCATTCCGTATGATGAGCTGGGAAGTATCCGTGTGCAGACTGCAGAGGGAAAAGAACTCTCAATAATAGAAGGCGGAAGATTTGTGCTGCCGGGTACAGAGGTGCTGAATGAGCCGCTGGACCAGGAAAATGCATAATAACTGGTCATTAATTCATCTAATAAGTAACTTGGGTAAATGCATTGAATAATTAGTTCTGCTTATGCTATGATATGAGCGTAAATAGGAAAACAGACACATTTTCGGAAGAGAAAGGATGAAAAAGATGCCAAAAGTAGGAATCGTAATGGGCAGTGACTCGGACTTAAAAGTAATGAGCAAAGCCGCTGACATGCTGGATAAACTTGGAATCGAATATGATATGACGATCATATCCGCACATCGTGAGCCGGATGTATTTTTTAAATATGCGGGATCAGCAGAAGAGAAGGGCTATAAAGTAATTATTGCGGGCGCAGGAATGGCAGCACATCTGCCGGGAATGTGTGCAGCAATATTCCCACTTCCGGTAATCGGCGTACCGATGTCCGGCAAGAACCTGGACGGACAGGACGCACTCTATTCTATCGTGCAGATGCCGCCTGGAATCCCAGTTGCGACAGTAGCGATCGACGGAGGCATGAACGCAGCAATCCTGGCAGCCAGAATGCTGGCTGTATCTGATCCGGAGCTCCTTGACAGACTGAAAGCATATACGACAGAGATGAAAGAGACCGTACAGGGTAAGGATGCAAAGCTTCAGGAGATTGGACATAAAGCATACATGGAACAAAAATAGATAAAGGAGATTCGAAATGGATTATAAGAACGCGGGCGTAGATATAGAAGCAGGTTACAAATCAGTTGAGCTTATGAAAGAGCATGTAAAGAGAACCATGCGTGCAGAAGTACTGGGCGGTTTAGGTGGATTTTCCGGTGCGTTTTCACTGGCAAAGATCAAAGAGATGGAAGAGCCGGTACTGCTTTCCGGTACAGACGGATGTGGTACAAAGGTAAAGCTTGCATTTCTGATGGACAAGCATGACACGATCGGTATCGATGCAGTGGCAATGTGTGTCAATGACATCGCATGTGCCGGTGGAGAACCATTATTCTTCCTGGATTACATTGCATGTGGCAAGAACTATCCGGAGAAGATCGCAGCGATCGTAAGCGGTGTGGCAGAGGGCTGTGTACAGTCTGAGGCGGCGCTGATCGGCGGCGAGACAGCAGAGCATCCGGGACTGATGCCGGAGGAAGAATATGACCTGGCTGGATTTGCAGTTGGCGTATGTGAGAAGAAAGAACTGATCACAGGCGAGAATCTGAAGGACGGAGATGTGCTGATCGGAATGGCATCTACCGGTGTACATAGCAATGGATTCTCACTGGTCCGCAAGGTATTTGAGATGACAAAAGAGTCTCTGGATACTTATTATGATGAACTTGGTAAGACTCTTGGTGAGGCACTGATCGCGCCGACCAGAATCTATGTAAAAGCACTGAAGAGTGTAAAGAATGCCGGCGTTACGGTAAAGGCATGCAGCCATATTACCGGCGGTGGATTCTATGAGAATATTCCGCGTATGCTGAAGGACGGTGTACGTGCAGTTGTTGAGAAAGACAGCTATCCGATCCCTCCGATCTTTACCCTGATGGCAAAGAAAGGTGATATCACAGAGCAGATGATGTATAACACATTTAATATGGGAATCGGTATGGTAGTTGCAGTTGATCCGGCAGATGTGGACAAGACCATGGAAGCAATCAAGGCAGCCGGAGATCAGCCATATGTGATCGGACATATCGAGGCTGGAGAAAAAGGAGTTACATTATGCTAAGAGTACTGGTGATGGTATCTGGCGGCGGTACGAATCTGCAGGCAATCCTGGATTCCGTGCAGTCAGGAGAGATCACAGATACTGAAATCGTAGGTGTGATCAGTAATAACCCGGGTGCCTATGCACTGGAGCGTGGTGAAAAAGCAGGGGTGCCTGTAGAGTGTATTTCTCCGAAGAGTTATGCATCCAGGGCAGAATTTAATCAGGAATTTTTGAAAGCAATTGATAGTTACGAGCCGGATCTGATCGTACTTGCCGGGTTCCTGGTAGTGATTCCGCCGGAGATGATCCAGAAGTACAGAAACCGGATCATCAATATCCATCCGTCACTGATTCCGTCGTTCTGCGGAACCGGCTTCTATGGGCTGAAGGTGCATGAAGCAGCACTTGCCCGCGGAGTGAAGGTGGTTGGAGCTACGGTGCATTTTGTAGATGAAGGAACGGATACCGGTCCGATCATTTTGCAGAAGGCAGTGGAAGTGCAGAACGGAGATACACCGGAAGTGCTTCAGAGACGGGTAATGGAACAGGCAGAGTGGAAGATCCTTCCGAGAGCGATTGATCTGATCGCCCACGGCAAGGTCAGTGTGACAGACGGCAAAGCCATTGTGTCAGAGGATTAGATGACACAGAAGGAGTAGATAGAATGAAAGTACTGGTAGTCGGAAGCGGCGGAAGAGAACATGCAATCTGCTATTGCGTCGCTAAGAGTGAAAAGGCAGATAAGATATATTGTGCACCGGGTAATGCAGGCATTTCTGCGCTGGCAGAATGTGTGCCGATCGGCGCAATGGAATTTGATAAGCTGGTGGCATTTGCCAAAGAGCAGCAGATTGATCTGGTGATCGTAGGTATGGATGATCCGCTGGTAGGCGGTCTGGTAGATGAGCTGGAGGCAGCAGGCATCCGCACATTCGGACCACGCAAGAATGCAGCGATCCTGGAAGGCTCCAAAGCATTTTCCAAGGATCTGATGAAGAAATACAATATTCCTACTGCAGCGTATGAGAATTTTACCGATCCGGACAAAGCACTCGCATATCTGGAGACAGCGAAGTTCCCAATCGTATTAAAAGCAGATGGACTTGCACTGGGTAAAGGTGTATTGATCTGTCAGAATCTGGAAGAAGCCAAAGAAGGCGTGAAGACGATCATGCTGGATAAGAAATTCGGCACGGCCGGTAATGAGATGGTCATCGAAGAATTTATGACCGGACGTGAAGTATCTGTACTGTCATTTGTAGATGGCAATACGATCAAGACCATGACTTCTGCACAGGATCACAAGCGCGCAGGAGATGGGGATACAGGACTGAACACAGGTGGAATGGGAACATTTTCTCCGAGTCCGTTCTATACAAAAGAAGTAGAAGCATTTTGTGAGAAATATATTTATCAGGCAACTGTAGATGCGATGAAAGCAGAAGGCAGACCATTCAAGGGAGTTATCTTTTTTGGTCTGATGCTGACAGAGGATGGTCCGAAGGTGCTGGAATACAATGCAAGATTCGGAGATCCTGAGGCACAGGTTGTGCTTCCGAGAATGAAGAATGATATCATCGAAGTGATGGAAGCATGTATCGACGGAACACTGGATCAGGTAGATCTGCAGTTCGAGGACAATGCGGCTGTCTGTGTGGTACTGGCGAGCGAAGGCTATCCGGTATCTTACGAGAAAGGCATTCCGATCAGCGGACTGGAAGAATTTGACAGGCATGAGGGATATTACTGTTTCCATGCAGGAACCAAATTCGACGGAGACCAGCTTGTGACCAACGGTGGACGCGTGCTTGGCGTGACTGCTAAGGGAAAAGATCTGAAAGAAGCCAGAGCCAATGCCTATGCAGCAACCGAGTGGGTACAGTTTGCCAACAAATATATGCGTCACGATATCGGTAAGGCGATTGATGAAGCATAAAGCTATATTAGAGTTATAAATATTAATAAAAGTAACTGTATGGTTACGGATGATAAAGAGCAGCCTGTGGAGAGCCACAGGCTGTTTGAGTTAGGAGAGTACGTAAGAATGAAGACCAATGATCTGACACAGGGAAGTATCGGGAAAGGATTTGTGCTGTTTGCGATACCGCTATTTCTGGGAAGCCTGTTTCAACAATTGTATAACACGGTAGATATGCTTTTTGTGGGAAATGTGCTTGGCAAGAACGCGGCGGCAGCTGTAGGCGCGAGCAGTATTCTGGTGACCTGTCTGATCAATCTGTTTACCGGAGTGGCAGTAGGAGCCGGGATCGTGATCTCGCAGCTCTTTGGCGCGAAAAAAGAAAAAGATATGAAAGAATCCGTATGGATTGCAGTCCTGGCGGGAGCTGTGGGAGGACTAATCCTTACGGTGATCGGTGTGACCTGTTCCCAAGCAGTATTAGTCAGGCTTCACACGCCAGCTAATATCATTCCGGATGCGGTTCTCTATGTGAGGATTTATTTTCTGGCGGCAATCCCGATGGTGCTTTACAACATGTGTTCCGGTATCCTGCGGGGACAGGGAGATTCCAGGACTCCATTTCATGCACTGGCAGCAGGAGGCGTGCTGAATGTGATTACGGACGCTGTGTTCCTGATATTGCTGGACTGGGGAGTTGCCGGAGTCGCAGTGGCTACGTTATTTTCCCAGAGCATGACAGCAGTATTTCTGTTGATCCATATGCTTCATCATCGCATATTGACTCGTCAGCGTCTGCGGTGGGATCTGCTGGGCAAAATTATCTGTGTGGGAGTTCCGGTAGGGATCCAGTCGATGATCCTCACGCTTTCTAATGTAGTGGTACAATATCATATCAACGGATTTGGGGAAAATGTGATCGCTGCATTTGCAGTATATTTCAAGGCAGAGAATCTGCTGTGCCTGCCAATCATTGCATTCGGTCAGGCGATGGTCACATTTACCGGACAGAATTATGGCGCTGGTAAATATGAGCGCATCCGAAGAGGTATTTTAGTGTGCAATGGAATCGCGGCAGCAGTGCTGGTGGTGTTATCCTGGTCAGCATTAGCAGCAGGTAAATGGATCCTCAGTGCATTCTGTCCGGATCAGGCTGTTGTGGCAGAAGGGATGCGGATCATCAGTGTGACATTTCCGGTGTATTTTGTCTACAGTCTGTTTGAAGTGACCGGAGGTGTGGTGCGTGGAATCGGCAAGTCGGTGCCATCTATGGTCATTGTCATTGTGAACTTATGTGTAATCCGTATTCTCATGCTGGAGATCAGTGACCGGGTATTCCACAGTGTGCAGGCGGTGGCAGCGGTTTATCCTCTGACGTGGCTGATGGCAACATTGTCATTTGTAGGATATTATCTGTATGTCCGGAAACAGATGTTGCAATGAAATAATGCCTGTGCTACTATGGGTATAACAAAATTGTAACAAAGGAAGCGATAAGACGATGATTATTGAAATTGACTTCAATAGTGATGAAGCAATCTACATACAGCTCAGGAATCAGATCATTATGGGAATCGCCACATCTGAGATACAGGAGGGTGAATCTCTTCCATCGGTGCGTCAGCTTGCAGAGACGGTGGGCATTAATATGCACACGGTCAACAAAGCCTATACGGTACTGAAGCAGGAGGGATATATTCAGCTTGACAGAAGGAAGGGAGCTGTGATCTCTCTTGATGTGAATAAGATCGAGGCGGTGGAGAAGATGAGAGCACAGCTTCGAATCCTGTTGGCGAGAGGACTCTGCAAGGATATCAGCAGAGTAGAAGTACACGAGATGGTGGATGAGATCTATGACGAGATGATAGGAGGATAATACAGAATGAATTATACAACACAGGCACAGGAAGTGCTGAAGCTTGCGGCTGAGTCGGCGAAGCTGATGCAGCATCCTTATATCGGCACGGAGCATTTGCTGATCGGGCTCAGCAAGATCTATTCCGGCGTGGCCGGCCAGGTGCTGGATATGAATGGAGTCAAAGAGGAAGACATGCTGAAGATCATGAATGAACTGGTGACTCCGCCGGAAGATATGGAGATATCCGGCAAGCCGATGGAGAGTCCGAGACTGCAGTTTATCTTAGAAGAGGCAGCAGGAGAAGCGCAGCATCTGAAAGCAAAAGAAGTTGGAACCGAGCATTTGCTCCTTGCTGTTTTAAATGATGCTGACTGTGTGGCGTCCCGGATCCTGCAGACGTTAAATGTGAATATGCAGAAGCTGTATCAGGATATTATGCTGGCAGTGGGTGCAGATATAAATGAATATATGTCAGATCTTCAGGGTGAGGGAAGAAAGAAAGGTGTGCTGGAGCAGTTTGGTACAGATCTTACGGAACAGGCAGCAGAGGGAAAGTTAGATCCTGTGATTGGGAGAGAACAGGAGATTGGCAGACTGATGCAGATCCTCAGCAGAAGAACCAAGAACAATCCGTGTCTCGTAGGGGAGCCGGGTGTCGGCAAGACCGCAGTAATCGAAGGTCTGGCACAGCGCATTTCCGGCGGACTGGTGCCGGAAGGCATGAAAGAGAAGAAGATATTTACCATGGATCTTGCTAGCATGATCGCCGGTTCCAAGTACCGTGGTGAATTTGAAGAGCGTATGAAGAAGCTGATCCAGGAAGTAAAGGCAGCAGGTAATGTGATTCTGTTCCTGGATGAGGTGCATACCATTATCGGTGCTGGAGGTGCAGAGGGAGCCATGGATGCGTCCAATATCCTGAAGCCATCGCTGGCAAGAAGTGAGATCCAACTGATCGGTGCGACGACCATTGGTGAGTATCGCAAATATATCGAAAAAGACGCAGCGCTAGAACGGAGATTCCAGCCGGTTACGGTGGAGGAACCAACCAAGGAGCAATGCCTGGAGATTCTGGAAGGTTTAAAGAGTCGTTATGAGAATCATCATCATGTGACGGTAGAGCAGGAAGCATTGGAAAGTGCGGTCGCATTATCTGTGAGATATGTGAATGACCGTTTCCTGCCGGATAAGGCAATCGATGTGTTGGATGAGGCATGCTCAAAGGTAAGCCTCCGTGGCTTCAAAGTGCCGGACAGTATCGAAGAACTGGAACAGGTGATTGATAATCTGAAGGTTCAGAAAGAAGAAGCAATCCGGGAAGGCAATATGACAGAGGCATCGACTCTCCACAAAGAACAGATTGCAGCAGAAAAGAAATTAGATCAGGCGCGTAACCGTTTTCAGAAAAAGAATAAAGACCGTCAGGTTACAGTTACCGAAGAAGATATTGCTGCTGTTGTATCAGAGTGGACGAAGATTCCGGTGCAGAAGCTTGCAGAATCTGAGAGTGAACGCCTGCGTAAGCTGGAAAAGACATTGCACAAACGTGTGATCGGTCAGGAAGAAGCCGTTACCGCAGTTGCAAAGGCAGTAAGACGAGGCAGGGTCGGATTAAAAGATCCAAACAGACCGATCGGATCTTTCCTGTTCCTTGGTCCTACCGGAGTTGGTAAGACAGAGCTGTCAAAGGCACTGGCGGAGGCATTATTTGGTGATGAAAATGCCATGATCCGGGTAGATATGTCTGAATATATGGAGAAGCACAGCGTGTCGAAAATGATCGGTTCGCCTCCGGGATATGTGGGACACGATGATGGCGGACAGTTATCTGAACAGGTGAGAAGACATCCGTATTCGGTAGTCCTGTTTGATGAGATTGAGAAGGCGCATCCGGATGTATTTAACATTCTGTTACAGGTACTGGATGATGGTCATATTACCGATTCCCAGGGAAGAAAAGTAGATTTCCGTAATACGGTTATCATCATGACATCCAATGCCGGGGCACAGGCAATCATCGATCCGAAGCGTCTTGGATTCGTGACCAAAGAAGACAAAGGTGCGGACTACAAGCGTATGAAGTCTAACGTGATGAATGAGATCAAGCTGGTATTCCGTCCGGAATTCCTGAACCGAATCGATGAGATCATCGTATTCCATTCACTGGGAACAGACGAGATGAAGAAGATTACCGGACTCATGTGCAAAGAAATAACGAAGCGTGCCAAAGAGCAGCTTAATATCACGTTGACCATCCGTGATTCCGTGAAGAAGCACATCGTAGAGACCGGAACCAACCAGAAATACGGTGCCCGCCCGCTTCGCCGTGCAATCCAGAATCAGTTAGAAGATGCACTCGCAGATGCGATCCTGTCCGGAGAGATTAAATCCGGCGATCATGTAGAAGCGGGACTTCATAAAAAAGAAATAAAATTCTTCGTAAAAGTTGAAGCGTAACGGGGAACGATGTGGTACAATGAGCGTATAGCGACGAACGCACTTTGGAAAGCGTTCGGAGCGACAGACAGAAAGAGCGCGGATAATGATGCTGAACGCGCTAGATGAACAGAAATTCCAGGAGGATAAAACTATGGCAGTAGTAAAAGAACTGTTGAGAGCAGAAAATGACGGAACACTTAGCTTTGGAGATTACACATTGGGATCCAAGACCAAACTGGATGGATTCGAATTTCAGGGCGATATATATAAAGTAAAGACCTTTAACGAGATCACGAAGCTTGAAAAGAACGGCATGTTCGTATACGAATCCGTGCCGGGAACAGCGGTAGAGAACTTCAAAGCATCTGCAGATGAAGTAGTATTCAATGTATCTGCTGATAAAGATATTCAGGTAACACTGGAGCTTGAAGCTGATACAGAGTATGTGATCTACATGGACGATGTCAATATTGGAACCATGAAGACGAACCTGAGTGGTAAGATCAGCGTGAGTGCTGAGATGGATCCGGACAGAACCGTAGAAATCAAGGTTAAAAAGAAATAAGTAAAATATGTAAGAGATTGCGAGGGGCAGCAGATTGCGGCCCCTCGTTGCATCATAGTTGGGGAATTGTGAGTTCAACAGCATAATGTTAATGGGAGGTAACCGGGTGGCGAAAGCGAAAAAGAGTATATATTTCTGCCAGAACTGCGGACATGAGGAAAGCAAATGGCTTGGGCAGTGTCCGATGTGCAGGGAATGGAATACATTTGTAGAGGAAAAGGTGACGGTATCAAAGGGTACGGCTGCAAAGAATACAGTGCGTGAAGCAGAGGTTGTGACATTATCCAGCGTGTCTACCGATCAGGAAGACCGGATGCAGACGGAGATTGAGGAATTAGATCGTGTATTGGGCGGTGGAGTCGTACCGGGATCACTGGTGTTGGTTGGTGGAGATCCGGGAATCGGGAAGTCAACCTTGCTGTTGCAGGTGTGTAAGCGGTTATCAGATCAGGGACGAAAGGTGCTTTACATTTCCGGTGAGGAGTCATTAAAGCAGATTAAACTGAGAGCGAATCGGATGGGGACATTCAGTGACCATCTGCTGTTGTTGTGTGAGACGAATCTGGAAACAATTCGCCAGGTGATCGAGAGAGAGCATCCGGCGGTGGCAGTGATTGACTCGATTCAGACCATGTACAGTGAGGAAGTGACAGCGGCTCCGGGAAGTGTGTCGCAGGTGCGAGAGGCGACTAATACGCTGATGCAGATTGCAAAGGGATTAAATATTACCATATTTATTGTAGGTCATGTGACTAAGGAAGGTACCGTGGCAGGGCCGAGAGTGTTGGAGCATATGGTAGATACCGTGCTGTATTTTGAAGGAGACCGTCATGCGTCATATCGTATTCTGAGAGGCGTGAAGAACCGTTTTGGATCCACCAATGAGATCGGTGTGTTTGAAATGAGGGAGACCGGACTGGAGGAAGTGCCGAATCCGTCGGAATATATGTTGAACGGTCGCCCGGAGGATGCATCCGGATCAGTCGTGGCATGCTCAATGGAAGGAACACGCCCGATTCTGATGGAGATTCAGGCACTGGTGTGTCGGAGTAATTTTGGTATGCCAAGGCGTACAGCAGCAGGTACAGATTATAATAGAGTGAACCTGCTGATGGCAGTGCTGGAAAAGCGAGTGGGACTTCCGCTTTCGAATTACGATGCATATATCAATATTGCGGGAGGTATCCGCATGAATGAGCCTGCGATCGATCTGGGAATTGTCATGGCGATCGTGTCCAGCTACAAGAATCAGTCGATCTCGCCGGGAACGATCGTATTCGGTGAAGTGGGACTGAGCGGCGAAGTGCGTGCGGTGAGTATGCCGGAACAGCGTGTGGCAGAAGCAAGAAAGCTTGGATTTAAAACATGTATTATGCCGCAGGTGTCCAAAGATATGCTGAAAAAGATCGAAGGAATTGAAGTCATTGGTGTAAAATCGGTAAATCAGGCAATGAATCTGATCTAAATTGGGAAGTGGAAAAATAAATTAGTGTGGTAATGTAGGAAATAGCTTACAAATAATGATTGCGTAATTGGAATATCAATTACGCAATTTTTTTGCGCAAGTCGTTAAAAAAATATTTTGCATTGCGAATTTTATTCGGAGTGTCTGAAGCTTTATGTTTGATAGACTAGGTTAAGGATAGCGTGGACTTGTAATTTTGGTTTGCGTTTTTAGAGAGAACAGATTTTATTAAATTGAAGGAAGGTTAGTGTGATGAGTAAGACATTAAAGCTTGCAGATTATCTTGGAAAACCATTTGATTGTTCATGTGGAAGAACACATTCTACTACACTGGAAGGTGTAACAGTTAGCGCAGGAGCTATGAAGGCACTGCCAGAATATGTAGAGAAATACGGATTTAAGAATTTATACATCGCATGTGATGAGATTACATACGGTATTGCGGGAGAGAAAGTAATGAACATCCTGAAAGATGCCGGAATCAAAGCAAAAGCACATGTATTCAAGGGAAAGAGATTTATCCCGGACGAGAAAGCACTGGGAGAACTTATGATTGATGCAGACAGAGATTGTGATCTGGTTGTAGCAGTAGGAACAGGTTCTATCAACGATATGTGCCGTTTCTTCAGCTTCCAGATGGGAGTTCCTTATGCAATCGTTGCAACAGCAGCACCGATGGATGGATTTGCTTCTTCAGGAGCAGCTCTGATCATCAACAGCATGAAGACAACAATCCCGGCTCAGACACCGCTGTTTATTATCGGAGATACAGATATTCTTTGTGGAGCACCTGCAAGAATGGTATCTGCAGGACTTGGAGATCTGCTTGGCAAATTCACATGTCTGAATGACTGGAGAATCTCTAAGGTAGTTAATGATGAGTACTACTGTGATGAAATTGTAAATCTGGTAACAGATTGTATTGAAAATGTATTAGCTGATGCTGATAACGTAGCATCAAGAGATCCGAAGGTAATCGGAGACATTATGGAAGGACTTGTACTTACTGGTGTAGCAATGAGCTTTATCGGTAACTCTCGTCCGGCAGCAGGATGCGAGCATCATATGTGTCATTTCTGGGAGACACTGGAACTTCAGGAAGGCAAGATCCCGGTACTTCATGGTACAAAGGTGGCTGTAGGTACAGTTATGATCCTGAAGATGACAGAGTTCCTGCGTGAGAACAGACCAGACTTCGATGCAGCCCGTGAGAAAGCAAAAGCTTACGATCAGGCAGCATGGGAAGCTAAGATCAATGAAGTATACGGTGCATCTGCAAGCTCTATCATTGCACTGGAGCATGAATCTCAGAAGAATGAGGTGAATGGCAGACTGAAACGTATCGATGCAATCGAAGCTCACTGGGATGAGATCGTTAAACTGATGGATGACAACATGCCAACAGCAGCTCGTATGATCGAGATCCTGAAGAGTCTGGATGCTCCATACCTTCCATCACAGATTGGATTCGATGATGACCGTCTGTACAATGCAATGCTTTACGCAAAAGAGACTCGCGCACGTTACACAATGCTGTCTATGATGGCTGACCTTGGTGTAACAGAGGATCTTGCTAAGAAGGTAGTAGCATTCGTAAATGAGGAAGCCTAATTTACTTATTTATAGTATCCTAATATGCGACCGTTTAGAGACAAGCAGATTTACAGGAAAAGGCAAATTGTGCTTGCACAAATGAGACTTTTTCCTGTAAAATCTATTTGGCGGATACGCTACACCTTCAAAGTGCTGTATAGCAATTTGAAGGTTGCTCTGAAGGGAAGCAAAAAAAGACATTGTTTTGTGGATGGACAATCATCCTTGAAACACTGTCTTTTTCTTTATCATAATTTATGCATTTTCAATATTTCTTATAAGCTGGTAATAAGCTTCGTCCAATGTCAGTCCCTGTTTCATCAGACCAAATAATCCGCTGCCGACAATGTAGGATTCTACACCGGCCTGCTTTAATTCCGTGAAATGTTTTTCATTACACTGTCCATCGGCTTCTACGATGTAATGATAGCCTTTTTCTTTTCTTAATTCCTTCAGCTTACAAACGGTATCAAGAGCTTCCGGGACGAAGATACCTCCGGAAAATCCCGGATCGACCATCATGACGGTGATCTTGTCCAGATGTGAAATGTAAGGATAGATCATTTCAATCGGAGCGCCCGGTACCAGGACTACGCCAAGCTTGCGCCCGTGTTTGTGCAGGTAGTGCGCTGTACGGAATGCTTCATTCATGAGCATTTCCGAATGGAAGGACAGATAAGTGCTTCCGGCTTCGATCATATCATCCAGATAATAAAATGGATCGGTTAACATTACATGAATATCGAGAGCAGCGTCTGTAATCTTGCGCATGGCTGCGATAAATGGCAGCGTGATGGAAAAATTCTTGAGATACACGCCATCGATAAAGTCTACATGATACATCGATACGTGTTTGTTAAGTGTTTTAATCTGCTCGCCAAGGTTCATAAGATCCATGCACATGACGGAGGGGCTGATAATGTAATCCATAATGAATCTCCTTATTAATGTCTAGTCGTTAAAGTCGTCGGAGTTAAAATCCATAGAAGCTTTTTTCTGTAACTCAATCTCTTTTTTGTCAGAGAATTCTTTGGCTTTTTTCTTACGCTGCTGATTTAGACGTTGTTGTTTGAAAAAGCTGGCATTTAAGATATTTCCGCGGGCGTCTAACTTTAATGAAGTAAGATCGTCTCCGTTAATTCTTGCAACGTGCGGAGAGAGGTTGGCACCTACGTCAGGATCTACGCTCATGGCGAAGGCTTCCTTTCTGGTACGGAAAGTTACTTTGTACTGCATGATCATGCTGGTCTCTTCGCAATTCTCCAGATCACGGATATTCATGCAGATGTCGCGTTTGATACCCGGAATTCCGCATGCAGCGATGACTCGTTGATCGGTAATTACAACGATTCCCGGGAATTTATCACGGCGTGTATAAATATTGGCAATGGCTGCTGCTTCAGGTTTTTCACCTGGAAGCAGCAAAGTCTCAGCGTAATTAACAGAGGCTTTATTAATCAAGCCAGCCTTTTTTTTCTGTGTTTGGGCTAATGCCTCTTTTACTGTCATGTAATGACCTCCTGTTTATTTTTGAAAACTTCCGGCTATTGCTTCTTTCAGAAGCGCAATAAAATGTTCATAGCTCGGATCCGGAAGCAGACGTTCCACGAAGTGCTTGTCTGAAAATACTTTGGCCAGATAGTTCCACAACTGAAAAGCCTTGGAACTGTTCTTGCCGACACAGACCAACAAAACCAGATTGACCATATTTTTCTGATCATCCCATACAACTGCCTGCGGCAATTCCGTAACAGCTACAAAAGAGTCAGAAGATACAGCAGTCAATGGATGCGGTACGGCAATACCATTGCCCCAGTAGGTACTACGCATATTTTCACGCTGGAAGACTGCATCTTTGAATTCAGCTCCGTCCAGTTCGAAGTATTCACTGGATTTCTGACACATGTTTTCAACGATTTTTTCACGTTTTTTGCCATCACCGATACTGTACAGATCTTTGTAGAATATTGAGGTGATATTGTCAATATTGGTTTACACTTTATTCTCAAGAATGTTCGACCTTATGCA
>OLND01002170.1_pt1 | contig 18278 bp, 22 predicted proteins | sample 1672031 | NCBI WGS metagenome assembly OLND01 (sample SAMEA3136638, study PRJEB25190) | human gut metagenome | biome: human gut; feature: human-associated habitat; material: faeces | place: Austria | collected 2013
GGGGCTGCGCCCGCAGGCGCGTGTCGGAGCGCAACCGCCGGAGGCGGCTCTTAGCGCGGAGACTGAAGCTGTCCGCGAAGCGGACTGATGAAGGCGGAGTTTGCCAGCAGTACCCGTTTACGGTCTGCATCCGGCAACTTCCCCCTCATCCGGCCCTGCGGGGCCACCTTCCCCCCAAGGGGAAGGCTTTGGGAGAATCACTCCTTCGGCAGCAGATGTGCCTTCTCCAGGGCGGGGCGCAGGGCGATGTACAGGACAACGGCGCAGACGGTGGAGAGCAGGGAGTTGACCAGCGTCACACCGCTGGCGATCTTGGTCACGACGGAGACGAACTCCGCGGGCTGGCCAAAAATGTACAGGTTGCGGAAGTAGCCGATGAACGGGTCGGTGAACACGTTGACCAGCAGGCCGCTGAAGGCCGACGCCGTGACGGCGGCCACGTACTTGAACTTGCTGCCGGTGGGGAAGGTCCTGAGGTGGATGACCTTGTGGGACACCGCGCCGCAGACCAGACCGATGATGAATTTCAGAATAAAGGTCGTGATGGCGTAGCCCGGGTCACCGGCGACAACGTCGGCCAGCGCCAGGCCGATGGCACCGGCCAGACCGCCGGACACACCGTCCAGCAGCATGGCGGTCAGTGCCGTGAAGGTGTTGCCCAGATGGAAGCTGGACCCCGTGCCAAAGACGTTCGGGATGCGGAAGAACTCATACGCGACAAAGCTCAGCGCGGCCATGATGCCGATGATGCTGATCTTCTGCACAGTGAATTTCGTTTTGGTCAGCGCTGCGATCAGCAGTGCCAGGGCTGCTACAACGAACAGCAGCAGCCACATCGTTGCGGTAGACATAGTTTCGTACACCTCTATTGACATTTTCCTTCCGGGAAGGTATGTTTTTATTATACTGATTTCTGGCTCTGAATAAATGCTCAGTTTTTAAATTTTTTATGGGGCCAGTGTGGAGGACTGTCATGATAGAGTTGGATGCCGACCAAAAAACGCCGCTGTATGAGCAGCTGTACGCCGCCCTGGCGGATGAGATCCGCACCGGCCAGCGCGCACCCGGAACGCCGCTGCCGGGCCGCCGCACGATGGCTGCGCAGCAGGGCGTCAGCGTCAACACGGTGGACGCCGCCTACCAGATGCTGGCCGCCGAGGGTCTGGCCGAGCCGCGCCCCCGCAGCGGCTTTTATGTGCAAAAGACCTACGGCATGCTGCACAGCCGCGCCCGCCGCGCCCCCGCCGCCCCTGCACCGCAGCCGCCCGCCGCGCCGCAGCCGGTCTACGACCTGTCCACCGGCAGCGTGGACACGGCGCTGTTCCCGGCGCGCAGCTGGGGACGCATCCAGAAGGATCTGCTCTACCAGCGGCCCGAGCTTTTACAGCGCGGCGAAATGCAGGGCGACGCCCCGCTGCGCACACAGATCGCGGAATATTTGTCGGTGTACCGCGGTGTGGAATGCACGCCGGAGCAGATCGTCGTCGGCGCGGGCATTGAGTATCTGCTCGGGTGCCTGGCGCACCTGTTCAGCGACGGCATGGCGGCCATCGAGAACCCCGGCTACTTCCGCACGCGGACGGTCCTGCAGAACAGCGGCATTCCCTGCACGCTGGTGGACATTGACCGCGAGGGCCTGCCCGCCGACGCGCTGGAAAAAAGCGGCGCAAACCTCTGCTATCTGACGCCCAGTCATCACTTTCCGACGGGTGTTACGATGCCCGCGACCCGCCGTGCCCAGCTGCTGGCCTGGGCAGCGGCCCGGCCCGGGCGGTACATTTTGGAGGACGACTACGACTCGGAGTTCCGCTTTGATACGCGCCCTCTGCCCAGTTTGCAGGGCATGGCGGGCCCGGACGGCCCGGTGGTCTACCTGACGACGTTTTCAAAAAGTCTGGCCCCGGGCATCCGCATTGCCTGCATGGTGCTGCCGCAAAGCCTGCTGGCGCGCTATCGCCGGGATTTTGCGACCTACGCCAACACGGTCAGCCGCTTTGAGCAGCAGACGCTTTGCGAGTTCATGGCGGGCGGGTATTTCACGCGGCATCTTGCCCGGATGCGCCTTGCCTACAAGCGTCGCATGGAGGCGTTTGCGGCAGCGCTGCGCGCGGCGCTGCCGGGCGTGGAGCTGGACGGCGTACACAGCGGGCTGCATTTTCTGCTGACGCTGCCGGGAGCCGGCGGCGAGCGTGCCATGGTCGCCGCCGCGGCGCAGCAGGGCGTGCGGCTGCGCGGCCTGAGTGAGTATTATCTCGCCCGGCCCGAGTGCTGCCGGGCGGATACCGTGGTGGCGGGGTATTCGGCCCTGAAGGAGGACGATGTGGAGAAGGTGGCGCAGGCGCTGGCGAGGGCGTGGCTATCGTGAATGCCTCTGTAGGGGCCGGGCATGCCCGGCCCGCAGCCTTGCCGTTGCCGCCCGTTTATCTTTTGCATCGTAGGGAGCGGTCTTGACCGCTCCGCGGGGCGTCGGGGACGCCGCCCCCTACAGCGGCGATCCGTAAACCTTCCGCCGCCGCACACGCCTGCGGGCGGATATGGAATCCGCCCCTACGCACAAACAAAGCCACCCTGTAGGGGCCGGGCATGCCCGGCCCGCAGCCTTGCCGCTGCCGCCCGTTTATCTTTCGCATCGCAGGGAGCGGTCTTGACCGCTCCGCGGGGCGTCGGGGCCGCCGCCCCCTACAGCGGCGGTCCGTAAACCTTCCGCCGCCGCACACGCCTGCGGCGGCCAGAGGGCTGGCCGCCCTACGTCCTCCCGTTACCGTGATCCGTAAGGGAAAAGTTCATCCCTCCCGGGCCGCTTGTACTGCCGCCACCCCGTAGGGGCCGGGCATGCCCGGCCCGCAGCCCTGCCATTGCCGCCCGTTTATTTTTTGCATCGTAGGGAGCAGTCTTGACCGCTCCGCGGGGCGGATAGGAAATCCGCCCTTGCGCACAAACAAAAGCCGCTGCCCATGTGTAACCACAGGCAGCGGCCTTCTATTTTTCAATCAAAGATTATTCATACAGCGGGAACTTCTTCGTCAGCTCCTCGACCTTCCTGGCGACCTCGTCCTTCTTGTTCGCAAAGTCAAACACGCAGTCTGCAATGCAGTCGGCGATCACCTTCATCTCGTCGGGACCCATGCCGCGGGTCGTGACGGCGGGGGTGCCGATGCGCACGCCGCTCGTCACAAACGGGCTGCGCTTCTCGCCGGGGACGGTGTTCTTGTTCGCGGTGATGTGCACCTCGTCCAGATTGTGCTCCAGCTCCTTGCCGGTGCAGTCCTCGTCGGTCAGGTCGATCAGCAGCAGGTGGTTGTCCGTGCCGCCGGAGACCAGCTTCACGCCGCGGGCGGTCAGCTCGGCTTCAAGCGCCTTCGCGTTCTCAACGATTTTGCGGGCATACTCCTTGAACTCCGGCTTCAGCGCCTCGCCAAAGCAGACGGCCTTCGCGGCGATGACGTGCTCCAGCGGGCCGCCCTGCGTGCCGGGGAAGATGGCGGAGTTGATGCGCTTGATGATATACTCGTTGTTCGTCAAAATCAGGCCGCCGCGGGGGCCGCGCAGCGTCTTGTGGGTCGTGGTGGTGACCACGTCGGCGTAGGGTACGGGGCTCTGGTGCTGGCCGCCTGCGACAAGACCCGCAATGTGCGCCATATCGACCATCAGCATCGCGCCGTAGCCGTGGGCGATCTCGGCCAGCTTCTCAAAGTCGATGGCGCGGGGATAGGCCGATGCACCGGCGACCAGCAGCTTGGGGCGGACCTTCGCGACCTGCTTGGCCAGTGCGGCGTAGTCGATGCGGCCATCCTCGGCGGAGACGCCGTAGGAGACAAAGTTGTAGTTCTTGCCGCTCATGTTCACAGGGGAGCCGTGGGTCAGGTGGCCGCCCTGGGACAGGTCCATGCCCATGACGGTGTCGCCGACGTTCAGCAGCGCAAAGTAGACGGCCAGGTTGGCCTGTGCGCCGGAGTGCGGCTGGACGTTGGCATACTTCGCACCGAACAGCTTGCAGGCGCGGTCAATGGCGATCTGCTCGACCTGATCGACGTACTGGCAGCCGCCGTAATAACGGTGGCCGGGGTACCCTTCCGCGTACTTGTTCGTCAGCACGCTGCCCATGGCCGCCATGACGGCGGGGGAAACGATGTTCTCGCTGGCGATCAGCTCAATGTTCTGCCGCTGGCGGCCCAGCTCACGCTGCATAGCCGCGCCCAGCTCGGGGTCGTAGCTCTCCACAAAGCCGATGGTGTCGATGATGTCCTTGTACATACTGCTTTCCCTCCTAATGTATATGCTGTCCACGGCGGGAAACGGCCGCGGGCGCATTCTATAGGCGCCCGTCGTTCCCGCCGCCGAGCATCTCCCTTACAGCGTCCCCTTGGTGGACAAAACGCCGTCGATCCGCGCATCTCTGCGCGTCGCGGCGTCCAGCGCCTTGGCAAACGCCTTGAACATGGCCTCCAGCTTATGGTGGTCATTCTCCCCGTAGAGCACCTTCAGATGCAGATTCATCATGGCGCTGTACGATACGGCGTAGAAAAACTCCCGCGCCATCTGGGTGTCCATGCCGCCGCAGCTCTGGCCTGCAAAGCTGGCGTCGTACACAAAGTAGGGCCGCCCGCCCAGATCGACGGCGCAGAGTGCCAGCGTCTCATCCATCGGCAGCATGCAGCTGCCGTACCGCACCAGCCCGGCCTTGTCGCCCAGCGCTTCTTTTATGGCCGTGCCCAGCGCAATGCCGATGTCCTCAATTGTGTGGTGGCAGTCTACGTCCAGGTCGCCGCGGCAGGTGACGCTTACATCAAACAGGCCGTGGCGGGCGAAGCCGTCCAGCATGTGGTCAAAAAAGCCGATGCCCGTGTGCAGGTCGGCCCTGCCGGTGCCGTCCAGGTCAATCGTCAGCGTGATCTGTGTCTCCCGCGTATTGCGGGTGACCGTTGCGGTGCGTGCCATAGAAATCCCCCCTCTTTAGTGCTTTAAACTAACTATAGCACGTTGGGGCGTGTGCGTCAACATTTTCTTAGCTTTCCCCCGAGGGGGGAAGTTCCGCAGGTTTATAAAATTCGCCCCAATTTATTTACGAAATCGCAACACTTTTCCCGGCGGCAGGCGATACAATAGAATTATGATTCAAAAGTGTCTTTTTTGAAAGGACAAGCACCACCATGGCAAAAATAATCGGAATTGACCTGGGGACTACCAACAGCTGTGTGGCGGTGGTCGAGGGCGGCAAGCCCGTCGTCATCCCCAACGCCGAGGGGCAGCGCACGACGCCCTCTGTCGTCGCGTTCACCAAGGTGGGAGAACGGCTGGTGGGCGAGCCCGCCAAGCGCCAGGCCGTGACGAACGCCCCCCGCACCGTGTCCAGCGTCAAGCGGCTGATGGGCAGCGAGACCCGCGTGCCCATCGACGGAAAATGCTACACGCCGCAGGAGCTGAGCGCCCTCATCCTGCAAAAACTGAAGGCCGATGCCGAGGCGTATCTCGGTGAGCCTGTCACCGAGGCGGTCATCACCGTGCCCGCCTACTTTAACGATGCCCAGCGCCAGGCCACGAAGGACGCCGGGCGCATTGCCGGGCTGGACGTGCGCCGCATCATCAACGAGCCGACAGCCGCGGCGCTGGCCTACGGGCTGGACAATGGCCGCACCCAGACCGTCATGGTCTACGACCTCGGCGGCGGCACATTTGACGTGTCGCTCATCCGCATCGGCGACGGCATCGTGCAGGTGCTCTCGACCTGCGGCGATAACTTTCTGGGCGGCGACGACTTTGACGAGCGCATCGTCAACTGGCTGGCAGACCGGTGCAGGGCCGAACACGGCGTGGACCTGACGAATGACCGCGTGGCGATGCAGCGCCTGCGCGAGGAGGCCGAAAAGGCGAAAAAAGCGCTTTCCAGCGCGAAGCAGACCGACATCAATCTGCCGTTCCTCACGATGGCGGCAGACGGTGCGCTGCACCTGCAAACTACGCTGACACGCGCTAAATTTGAGGAGCTCTGCGCCGATTTGATCGAGCGCACCGCCTTGCCCGTGCGCAACGCCCTGAGCGACGCACGCCTTTCGGCCAGTGACCTGGATCAGGTTTTGCTGGTCGGCGGCTCGACCCGCATCCCGGCGGTGCAGGCCAAAGTCGTGCGGATGACCGGTCTCGAGCCGTCCAAATCGCTGAACCCCGACGAGTGCGTTGCACTGGGCGCGGCGGTGCAGGCCGGACGTCTGGGCGGCGAGATGCTCTCCGGCCCCGGCGAGGATCTGCTGCTGATGGACGTGACCCCGCTGACCCTTTCCATCGAGACCGTCGGCGGCGTGGCAACGCATTTGATCGAGCGCAACTCCACGATCCCGACGCGGTTCAGCAAGGTATTCACCACCGCCGCGCCGTTCCAGAAAACGGTGCAAATTAAAGTGCTGCAGGGCGAGCGCGAGTTTGCCAGGGACAATAAGCTGCTGGGCACCTTCACGCTGCGCGGCATCAAGCGCGCCTGGGCGGGCGTGCCGAAGATCGAGGTCACGTTTGACATCGACGCCAACGGCATTGTCAAGGTCAAGGCGCGCGACATGGACACCGGCAAGCAGCAGAGCATCACGATCTCGGGCACATCGAACCTGACAGAGGACGAGATCAAACGCGCCAAGGAGAACGCCGCCGCCTTTGCCGGGCAGGACAAGGAGCGCAAGGCCGCGCTGGAGGCGCTGAACGCCGGCGAGGCCGCGCTTTACCGCGTGAAGACCGCGCTGGGCAGCAAGGCCGGCAAGGCGCTGGACCGTGAGACCCGTACTAAAATCAAAGAAGCAGAAAGAACGCTGGAGCGCGTTCTGAAGCACAAAAAGGCCGACAAGCTGACCCCCGTGGACGTGAATGCCATCAACACCGCACGGGAGGCGCTTTCCGCTGTGGCCGCCCCGCTGGTGGCCCGGTGGGAGAGCGAGAAGGCGTAAAACGAGGCGGCAGCCGCAGGGTCCCCGGGGCGGTGCTTAGCATCCGCCCGTGCCCGTTTGCGGTACTATTGAACAATGCCTTTTCCCCGCTTGCGCGGGGAATTTTTTTGTGCTATACTACCCAACATAGCACTTTAATGGATTAAAGAGGAAAAGGAAAGTGAAAACGATTCGTTACGCCTTTGTGCGGTCCCTGCCCATCATGGCGGGGTATATCGTGCTGGGGCTGGGCTTTGGTGTGCTCTTGCAAAGCAAGGGCTACGGCGCGGGGTGGGCGCTGGTCATGAGCGGGCTGATCTACGCGGGCAGTATGCAGTATGTCGCAATTGACCTGCTGGCGGGCGGCGCGTCGCTGATCTCGGCGGCGATCATGACACTGATGGTCAACGCGCGGCATCTGTTTTACGGAATTTCGATGCTGGAACGCTATAAAGATACCGGCGCGGCCAAGCCGTACCTGATTTTTGCGCTGACCGATGAGACCTATTCCGTCGTGTGCAGCGGCGGCGTGCCCGAGGGCGTGGACCGGAAAAAATACTATTTCTGGGTGTCGCTGCTGAACCAGCTTTACTGGGTCGCGGGCGGCGTGGCGGGCGCACTGCTGGGCAGTGTGCTGCCGTTTGACACGACGGGCATCGACTTTTCGATGACCGCGCTGTTCCTCGTCGTTATGACCGAGCAGTGGAAGGCCAGCCGCGACCATACCCCCGCGCTGGTGGGGCTGGGTGTGTCGCTGGTCTGTCTGCTGATTTTCGGCAGCAGCGATTTCCTGATCCCGTCCATGGTGGGCATCACGGCAGCCTTGACGGTGCTGCGCGGTTTTATGCAGAAAAAGGAGGCCGACCATGCCGTTTGATGTACACGGTGCGCTGCTTGTGGCCGTTGTGGCGGGCGTGACAGCGCTGATCCGGTTCCTGCCGTTTGTGGTGTTCGGCGGCGGGCGGCCCACGCCGAAATTTGTGGTGTATCTGGCCGGGGTGCTGCCCTGCGCCATCATGGCGATGCTCGTCGTCTACTGCCTGCGCGGCGTGGACCTGCTCGGCCCCACCCACGGCCTGCCGGAGCTGCTTGCCGGGGCCGCCGTGGTGGGGCTGCACCTGTGGAAGAAGAACACGCTGCTCAGCATTGCCGTGGGCACCGCCCTGTATATGGTGCTGGTGCAGGCGGTGTTTGTGTAACCAGAAAAAATGCGCGTCCCCAAAACCTCTTGGCCCCCTCTGCGAGGGGGCTCCGCCCGCAGGCGGTGGGGGAGAGAACCTAGCGGCAATCCGAAACATTTCGGGCTGTGGCAAGGTTCTCTCCCTCCGGCCCTACGGGCCACCGCTCCCCCTCTGGCGCAAGCGCCACCTCCCCCGTATCGGGGGAGTCTGTCTCACAAAGGGAGACTTTTCGACAGCCTGAGCCGCTGCAGCGGCAGGACATATAAAGACAGAGGATGTAGGGTATGAAACGAATTTTGATCATTGATGGGCAGGGCGGCGGCATGGGCGCACAGCTTGCAAAGCTGCTGCTGCCTAAACTGCCTGCGGATTGTGAGCTGCTGGCAGTGGGCACGAATGTGCTGGCAACCAGCGCCATGCTGAAGGCGGGTGCAGTGCGCGGTGCCACCGGGGAAAATGCGGTGATGTACAACGCCGCCAGAGCCGATGTTATCCTGGGACCCATCGGTATCTTGATGGCTAACGGCATCATGGGCGAGGTTTCACCCAACATGTCGGTGGCGATTTCCGGCAGTGAGGCAGCCAAGGTTTTGATCCCGGCGTCCGGCTGCGGGATCTTTGTGGCGGGCACGCAGGATTGCCGCCTTGACGAGTATCTGCAAAATGCCGTAGCACTTACGCTGCGTGCGCTGGACGCATGACGCCGCTGGCAACAGCCGCCGCCCCGATCCTGCAGGCCGCACAGTTGGCCGAAGAAAACGGCCCGGCGCTGCTGGCCATTGACGGGCGTTGCGGCAGCGGCAAGTCTACACTGGCGGAATTTCTGGCGGGGCAGCTGGGCTGCCGGGTAGTGCATACCGATGATTTCTATCTACCGCTTGCTGCGCGCTGCGCGAACTGGCAGGAGCAGCCCGGCGCGAATATAGATTTCATTCGGCTGCGAAACGAGGTTCTGCAGCCGCTTTTGCGCGGCGAAACGGCGCTCTATAATGCATACAGCTGTGCGGCGGGAGCCTTCCTGCCGTCTAAGCCGTTTGCTGCCGCGCCACTGACGATTCTGGAGGGCAGCTACAGCCTGCATCCGGCGCTGCAGACTGACTTTGCGGTGTGTGTGTTTGTTACCTGCCCGCCCGATGTGCAGGCGGCGCGCCTGCGGGCGAGAGAGGGTATACGCTACGCAAATTTTGTGCAGCGGTGGATCCCGCTGGAGGAAGGGTATTTTGCTGCCCATGATCCAGCCGCACGCTGCAATTTTGTACTGGACACGGCGGAGATTTTTGTGTAATATAGTAAGCGGACCTATGGCATAACTGCATGGTTCCCGCTATAGCGGGCTTGAAGGATGCAGGAATGCCCTTATGAAAAAGCCAGGAAGGCAGTGCCCAGAAGGGTGCGCGGTTCAAACTTTTTGATAAGGGTGATATGTTGTGAAAAACCAGAATACAAAAAAATTGGCTTATGCAGCGCTGTTTTTGGCGCTGTGCCTCGTGCTGCCCATGCTGACGGGCCAGATTCCGCAAATTGGCAGCATGCTGCTCCCGATGCATATTCCGGTGCTTTTGTGCGGCCTTGTCTGCGGCTGGCAGTACGGTGCAGCGGTGGGCTTTGTTGCGCCGCTGCTGCGCTCGGTCCTGTTCGGGATGCCTCCGATGTATCCGGTGGCTATTGCGATGGCCTTTGAGCTGCTGACCTACGGCCTTGTTATCGGGCTGGTATACCGCCGTATGGCTCAAAAGGGCGCGGCAGGGGTGTATGCAGCGCTGCTTGCCGCCATGGTAGCGGGGCGGCTTGTCTGGGGCGTGGCTGAGGTCGTGCTGCTGGGCTTGGGCGGCAAGGCGTTTACCGCCCAGGCATTCTTGGCGGGCGCACTGCTCAATGCCGTGCCGGGCATTATCGTGCAGCTGGTTCTGATCCCCGCTGTGATGGCGGCCCTGCAGAAGGCTGGAGCCGTTAAAGAATACGCCGAATAAGGCCGTTTGCTAAGAGGCTGCGCAGGAAGCGCAGCCTTTTTGCTGTGTGCGGCTGTATAGCAGCTCGCTTTGCACGATACAGCAACAGGAATCGCTCGCCCCATATTTTCGCAAATGAAAACAAAAAAAGCTTGCAAGTACAGGCATTTTAGCCTTATCTTGCAAGCTTTTTTTGTTGTAGCGGTGAAAGTGGCCGACAGCCACTGCCTGCTGCTAGAGGAGCTCAGCCATACTGATCTGATCAACCAGCCAGCTTTCCTGTTTTGCCTCATGGATCACATCGCCTGGCTGGCTGTGCCCGACCAAAAAGGGTGAAGCGGGGTCGTGCATACGCATATTCTGCGCTACAGTCACACGGCTGGCGTTGGCGTAGCAGTATAGGCAGCCGTGACCGCAGGTATTGTAGGCACCGATATCCGCCGTAAGGCAGCAGGCGCACTCCTTGCGGGCTGGCTTTTGCGGGGGCAGCCGCAGGGGACGGTGCAGCGCGGTCTCAAAAGTTCTTTGTGTCATGCAGCCGCTGCAATCGGCACCATAGCGGGCAAGCGCGGTGCCCTCGGCGCAGGGGCGTATCATCATACCGTATTTTTTGCCGATTTCAACAAAAGCCTTTCCCAGCGTTTCGCGCTCCGTGTGCGGGACACTTTTTACCTGCGGAAAATTCCGCCGTACCTTCTCATAAAGGTCGATAAAGCTGATCACACAGGTCCTGGTATAGCCGGAAAGTACAGACGCCATCTGCTCGAATTCAGCGATATGTCGCGCAGCTGTGTAGGTGTCGGAAAGAAAAATGGGGTCATACCGCCATGCGATACAATCGGGACCGACAATTTTTGACAGGGTGATAAAGTCCTGCAAGACCTGCGCCTTCGGCGGTACATGCGGCTCTATCTCCGGTCCGTAGGGGGTGATCGTGACAAACCAGTACTGCCCATAGGGGCGCAGCAGCTCCATGCGGGGGAGCATCGGTGCAGGATTTTTGGTGCAAAAGCCGATCAGGTCCACCACATCCGGGTTGATGGCATACCGCGTGACGGACTGCGGATTATAAGGGTTGCGCACCAGCACAAACCCTGCACGCAGGCGGTTCGCAAACCACGTGCTGTAAAAGCCGGGTATATCGGTGCGGAAACCTGTTTGCAAAATCATAAAATGCCCTCCTGCTGGTGCAGCATGCAGCTTGCTGATTTTATACAAATTATAATACTATGCTGCAGAGGATTGCAAGGAGGCTGAGCGCCGCTGCAAAATTTTCCTTTTTAGCTGGTTCGTCTCTTAGGCCTCGATGGCTTTCTACCGGGCGCAGTGGGATAGCGTCTCTCCTATGGTGCGCTTGAACAGGCTGGTAGGGTACAACCGGGATACCTACCTCCTGTGCCACCTGTGTGATCGTGTAGTGATGATACCGGAGCAGGTTCGCCGCAAACTGGATGCGGGTCAGGGTCACATAGTCGGTCAGGTTGCTGTGCACTTCCCGGTGAAGCCGGTCGGACAGATAAGAGCGGCTCAGGTTGAAGCGGGCAGCCAGCATGGAAAGGGTCAGGTCCTCCTTCAGATGCAGGTTGATATAGTGGGTGGTATTGCGGATGACCACCGAATAGCCGGCGGTAGAGTACCGCGCCACCCGGTCGCAATATTGCTGCAGCATCTCGACCACAAGGGCCTGCTCTTGCTGCTCGGTGGTGATTTCACCGGCGGCGAGCAGATAATCGTTATAAAGGGTATCAAGGTAAAAGGCGTGCACCTCGGCCCGCTCTGCCTCCTTGCGTAGCAGGGCATTCAGGGCAACGGCGCGGAAACGGACGGTGGTGGTCTTGGTATGACCCTTGTGCCCGGGGATGGTTACGCCGCGAAAGCTCTGCAGCGCCTGAATCGCAAGCTCAGCATCACCGTGATTGACGGCGTCCAGCAGATGATTTTCCAGCGCGTAGCGGTTCTCCAGCATCTGGATGCTGAGGACGGGCTTTTCCGGCAGCATACACTGCCTTGGCAGATCGGCAGATTCGGGGGAAAGATCTGTGTAGTTTACCCAGTGGGTGCGGAAGGTGCTGCAGTTCATCGGTGCCAAATTTTTCTACAATCTGGACAAAAAAACGCTGGCCAGATGGAGACCGAGCTGAAGGAAAAGCGCGGCTGATTTACTGTAATAAGGCACGGGAAGTTTTTCCAGGGGTCTCCGGAAAAGCCTCTCACGCTTTTTGCGGTGCGCCGAGAATGAGTGCCTCCTGCGTGTTGAAAAGCACAGCGGGAACATGGTACAATTATCAAACCAAAGCACAGTACGATGAGGAAAGGAGAATAAGCACATGACGATTTTGATTGATGCAGACGGCTGCCCGGTGGTCGATCTGACCCTGCGGAGCGCAGGGAAAAGCGGTGTGCCGGTTGTGATTCTGTGCGATACATCCCATCGTATCGAGCGGGAAGGGGCACAGACGCTGGTATTTGACAAAGGCGCTGACAGTGTGGATTTTGCACTCGTCAACCGGGTGAAGCCCGGGGACTTGGTTGTGACGCAGGATTACGGTCTGGCAAGTATGTGCCTGGCAAAATGCGCACGGGTGCTGAACCAGAACGGTTTGGAATATACGGCGGATAATATAGATGCGCTGATGCTGCAGCGGCATGAAAACAAAAAGCTCCTTCGCGCCGGCAAGCATCCAAAGGGGGCTGCAAAACGCATAAAAGAGCAGGATATCCGGTTTTGCGATGCGCTGGAACGGATTTTAAGCGGCACATCCGGCGATCAGCAGACGGAATGTGAAAATGTGTCATTTGCAAGGCGATAAAATGTACAATGTGCATTTTTTACAGGTGAATAGTAATTACAGAGCGTAGCTATGTGAAAAAAGCGCAAAGAAGAAATGTGCTTTTTGGGTGGATTTGTGCAGAAATGTACACTTTTCAGGGCGGCAAAACAGCACATTTTTGCCGATATTGCCGCTTGCTGCATGAAATGTGCGATTTGCCATAAGATCATACGATATATCAACATAATTTGCCTTTCGGAATGTGACATTTGGCACATGCTATGCGTAAAGAAGCTGCACACCGCCATAAAGAGCCTATGGGGGTGAACATAGTTTAGCTGCAGAGAAATGGGACACGGTACGCGATTCCGGCACGGTAACGCTGCTTTGAGTTGGTTACAAAAGTTTATGCGGAATGCTCCGCACAGCAATGCATACTGGTTGGAAGCGCAATACAACAGATTCCTGGGCTTCAAAATACAACAATTTCCGGGAGACAAAAGTGAACCCCGGAAAATGTTGTACTCTGCGTATTGAAAACACAGGTGAATTGGGCGCTTGTTCGATGCCTACTGGTCCGCAATAGCAAAATAAGGATACAAATCAAAGCGTACAAAAGAAAGAAAAGCGCAAGCAGCATATCCTTGCCCTGCAGAGAGAATGGATTCCGGTATTCTTCCGCTGAAAGCAAGATAACAGGGCTAATTTTCCGGATTTTCCCTTGTGATTTGGTGGCGCGATAAACTATAATAAGCATAAGGCAAGCAAATGCGATGCCGGTAACAGATACTGCGCAGGAAAGGGAAGGGAAGAAACGCAATGAAGATGCTTTTCAAGCAACGGATGTTCTCCTGGTTCGACAGCTATGATATTTACGATGAATATGGGAATACCCTGTTTGTGGTCAAGGGTCAGCTTTCCTGGGGGCATTGCCTGAGAATCTTTGATGCGGCGGGCTGCCCGGTTGGCTGCGTCAAAGAAAAGATATTTACATGGATGCCCCAATTTGAGCTCTACACAGGTGAGGATGATTATGTGGGGTGCCTGAGCCGAGAGCTGACGCTTTTCCGGCCCAGCTACCATATCGACTGCAATGGCTGGCGTATTGAGGGCAGCTTTTGGGAATGGGACTATGACATCCTTGGCCCCAGCAGGCATACCGTGGCGCATATCGCCAAGGAGCTTTGGAATTGGACCGATACATACACCATTGAGGTTGCCGACCCAAGAGATGCCCTCTGCGCGCTGATGGTCGTGCTTGCGATCGATGCAGAGAAATGCTCGCGGAATAACCATACCTGACAGGCTGCACACAAAAAATACTCCCTTATTCTGCTGCGCACGCGGCAGGGTAGGGGAGTTTTCTGGTTCGTGAAGCAGCACGCCGGTGTATAAAGACTGTATGGAGCTGCACAGCAAAAAGGAAGAAACAACCAATGAAAACATTTAAAACGGCAGTTATCGTCTGTGGTATTACGAGCTGACTCTCTCAGGCGGTGACCCCGACAGCGTGCGCGAGATGGCCGACACACTGTTTGCGGGCAACCGCACCGAGCTTGCCATGGTCTACCGCCTGCGCGATATGCTGCTGAGTCAGCGCGCCTACCTGACCGCCATGGCGGCAAAAGCCGCGGCAGCGCACTGTATACCGATCTGACGGGCGGCACCAAGCCGTTTGGACAGCTCCCCGACACCTTCACCTTTGCCTTTGACGAGACCGAATCCCCGCTGATTCAGGAGCTGTGGTTCGAGGCCGGTGCCTGCCGCACCGCTTGGCGCGCCCCGCGCCCCATCCCCGAGGATGACGACTTCTTTGAAAACGTCTGGCGCAGCTACCGCGAGACAGAGAACGTTGACTGAATAGATGGTTCTGCCTGGCCTGATAAACACAACACTAGTATATCATAAAAACGAATATCCCGGGCCTGATTATATGCGATGCAGAAGCGCTAAATCATGGAGCGTATCCCTGTTATCGACCTGCTTGCATACATCTGCATCCTGATACCGGCAAAACGATACGGCATCGTTTTGATAGTAGGGGATCAGTCTGATTTGCTCATCAACGATTCGTTCTTTCATATCTGTACACCGGCCAATGCCAGAAACTTTTTGTCGGACTGGATACCCTGTGTCAGGAATACGCCGTCCCGGAACAGTGCGTAGGTTGTGACGGGTGCGGATACATTCTGCGCGGCTTCTTTGTCGGTGATGTGGATGGCCCGGAACGGGATGTTATGCTGCTGCGCGGTCTGCTGCACCTTCGGCACCCAGTAATAGGTAAAGGGACACTGATCGGTGTAGTAGAGGACGAAGCCTTCTCCATCAGCTTTAGGGTGCTTAGCGCAGTTCTTGAATTTCGGCAGTGCTGTATCGGCGTTGAGCGGGAGGCACATGAGGGTGATTCCACAGTCCGAGACATCTGCGACTTCAAATCCCTTGTGGGACAAAAACTTGGGGTCGGCGAGAAATTCCCGTTTGCGTCCCTCGGCGCACAAAATGCAGATGCCCTTTTTGCCCTGCGCTCTTGCATCGCTGAGGCATTTTTCCAGCAGGTCATTTGAGCAGCCGTGCCCTTTCATGGAACCGGAGACCCACAGGCAGTTGATGTACAGCCAGCCGTCCGCTGTAATGGGCACCCATGCGTTTTCTGCCGGGATGTACTCGATAAAGCACTTGCCGCGCTCAACACTGCGGTAGAAAACAAGCCCCTCAGCAAAGCGCTGCTTGAGCCATTCTTTTTTGGCAAGGCTCTGCTTGCCGGACATCGCGCAGCAGATATGTTCCTTGTCGATGTTCTCTTTGGTGATTTGGATGTAGTCCACAGGTGGCCTCCTTGCAGAAAAGGCGCAGCATGCCCCAGCCTCTGGGGCACACTGCGTCTTGAGCGTCTGGTGAAATAGTGTTTATACGAATTACTATATGCCAAACAGCTCGTATTGTCAATAAAGCGTTAAAAACTGCGTTACAAAGTATGATGACAGTGGACATTGCTGCAAGCACAAAGAACATCCTGTGCAAGGCGGCACATGCCTGACAGAGAAGCGGCGGAATCTGCAGACTGCACGAACCGTAAATATTTCGTGAAATTTCGCAACAAGCAATTTACTTGGCGCGAGTTTGTGATACTATAAAGAAAATACGGAGCTGCAGGGGATAAGAAATGAACTCGCGGGCAGGTTGGCATAGCGTACCCCGCAGGCAAACGGTGGAATGGAGTTGTGTTGTGATGAAAATTCGTAAGGCAGAAGAAAAGGACATCCCAAGAATTATGGAGCTGCTGGGTCAGGTGCTGCAGATCCATGCAGAGATACGCCCGGATGTGTTTATCCCCGGCACCACAAAATACATCGCCAGCGAACTGAAGGAACTGCTGGAGCAGGAGGATAAGCCTATCTTTGTTGCAGCCGGTGAGGATGATGTGTGTATGGGGTATGCTTTCTGCCAGCTGAAAGAGCAGCCGTTTTCTACCAATATGGTACCGTTTAAGGCACTGTTTATTGATGATCTGTGCGTTGACAAGCAGACGCGCGGACAACATATCGGGGAAAGCCTGTTTGAATATGTGAAGCAGCAGGCAAAGAAGCTTGGCTGCTATGAAGTCACCTTGAATGTCTGGGCGGGGAACACATCAGCCGAAAGCTTCTATGAGAAGATGGGGATGAAAACAAAGGAACGGCAGATGGAGTATATTCTGTAAAGATAGAATGATGGAAAGGGTTTGCGTCAGCAAGCCAGCAGACGAAGTGTGAAGCGGGCACAGTGGCCCATAAAGAACAGGAGGGGCAAACGCCATGAAGGAAAACAGAAAGCTGCTAAAAGAAGTGCTCAAGGACATCCGCCATGATATGAGCGATGAGGAAGTGTTAAATCTGCTGGCAGACAGCAAAATTTCAGTTAGCCCCGAAAGCGAAAAGGAAAAGTATACGCTGGGGCAGCGTGCTGCGGATGTAATAGCAAAATTCGCCGGTAGTTGGGCATTTATCTTTTCCTTTACCGGCGTTTTAGTTCTTTGGATGATTGTCAATACTCTGCTGGCGGCCAAGGCGTTTGACCCATATCCGTTTATTCTGCTGAATTTGGTGTTGTCTTGTGTGGCGGCAATTCAGGCGCCGCTTATTATGATGAGTCAGAACCGGCAGGAGGAAAAGGATCGACGCAGAGCGGAAAATGATTATAAGGTCAATTTGAAAACCGAAATTATGATTGAGGATCTGTACGATAAAGTGAATGCTATTCTTGCTAAGCAGTCGGCACTGGAAAAGCGGCTGCAGACTGAGGATAAAAACGGCAGGGTATAGAAGCATAGGAAAATAAAAACATCCAGTCTACGAGTCAAGCGCACTTGTTTACATAAGTGTACTTGCGGCAGACGGGATGTTGCTGTTTTATTTACAGTACAATAAAGGTGCAGGTGGCAGCAGGCAGGGTCAGCCCACCGGCAGCGGCGGCAACCGCAGACTGCTGTTGGCTTCGCTGCACAATCGTGATTTCGTTGTGTGGACAGGGCATTTCGTGTCCCTCCTTTCGGTAATTGGTGGATGGGGTGGCGTTTTACCACCTCATTTTGGGCAGAAAAAAAGCAGGAGACCTTTTTCAGATTTCCTGCTCGGTGTGCCGCTGTATGGGCGGCGGGTATTTAGTTATAAAAGTTCGGGGCAAGTTGACCCGATGTGTGTGGAATAACAAACTGGAATTTTGGCAAGAAAAAAGCAGTCAATCCTAAAGACTAACTGCTTTGTGTGTAGGGATATGAAGTTGTGAACTGGAATTTACATTTTGACATTATTTAACAATAGTTGAGTCAATTCTTCTAACTCCCCAGTAGACAAATCATTTTTATCTATCAAAACCATTTTATTATCTTTTCGTTTAACATATATATACTGCCCCATAGTACCGTACTCTTTAAATGCAGTCCAATAATTTTTGCTATATCCCATCTGGGAAATTGTTTCTATCCCTTCAGCGTCAAAATGATACTCTACAATTCCAGTACGAAAAGACTTATCTAAGAGTAACTCCGCTTTTTTCAATACAAATTTTTGAAAAGACTTTGCATTAAACGCAAGAAGCAGACAAACTATTCCAAGCACCATATAGATATACCATAAAATAGCAGGAGAATTTATAATTAAAAATATGCTACTAAAAATAATGACGATACCCAAAATCATCAGAAGCGGAACCGCTATCTTACGCTTGCGAACATTTCCTTTACTTTCCAAAGCAATTTTAATTGCAGTTTCTTTTTTTTCATCACTTAAATTCATACAATATTTAACCACAAAATTACCACCTTTACTTTTCACAGTTCTATAAATTCCGATTTGTCGTTGACTTCATTATACTTTATTCGACCGTCAAAGTATAGAGAGATTTTGTAAAACTTGTCGGCTGGGAACAGCTTGCAGCGCAAGGTGTCCCCAGATGGCAAGTCCACAAAAGGGTAGCTGGCGGCAGCCAGCG
>OLND01002171.1_pt1 | contig 18271 bp, 17 predicted proteins | sample 1672031 | NCBI WGS metagenome assembly OLND01 (sample SAMEA3136638, study PRJEB25190) | human gut metagenome | biome: human gut; feature: human-associated habitat; material: faeces | place: Austria | collected 2013
TCTTTTGAAGCCCGTTGCCGGACTTCGTTGCCGACACCCTCTGTCTGGCTATTTTTATGTGCGCAGGCAATGAGCCAAGTGGATATTCTTGCATATCTATGTGGCGAATGCTGCGACAACGATAATTATGGAGGATAACTGCCTATGGCGAATAATAAGATGAATGTTGAAGGAAAAAATTACTCGGATATTCCGGTGTGGCGTAGATATACGCTTACCATTGAGGAAGCTGCCAGGTATTATCATATCGGCGAAGGGAAACTGAGAATGTTGATTGAAGAGCATCCGAATGAAGATTTTTATGTTATGAATGGCAATCGAGCCTTGATTAAGCGTGAAAAATTTGAACGCTATCTGGATCAGGCAACGGCTGTATAACTGGCATTAGAAATGCTTAACAGAAATTCCGAAATCACATGGCATAACTATACGGAGAGCCGGATTTGTGATAGTATAAAACTGCAAGTCTGGCTCTCCTTATTCTGAAAGGAGAGATTTCGATGAGTGAAAAAAGACGAGACAATAGAAATCGGATTTTGCGTGAAGGTGAATACCAGCGTACAGATGGGAGGTATCGTTACCGATATATTGACGAGGATGGTAAGGAGAAGAATGTGTACAGTTGGCGTTTGGACAAGAATGACCCGACTCCCAGGGGTAAAAAGCGAGAGCTTTCGCTGAGAGAGAAGGAAAAGCAGATTCAGGCGGATCTGTTTGACCATATCGTTACCCGTGGCGGCAATTACACGGTAGTTGAATTGGTAGAGAAATATACTTCTCTGAAAACCGGTGTCGGTCATAACACCAAGGCGGGATATAAGACCGTAATCAATATCCTGAACAGAGAAGCGTTTGGAAAGCAGCGCATTGACAAGGTTCGCCTGTCTGATGCAAAGGCGTGGCTGATCAAGCTTCAGCAGGTGGATGGCAGAGGGTACAGCTCTATTCACTCCATCAGAGGTGTTCTGAGACCGGCTTTTCAGTTGGCGGTAGATGATGATCTGATCCGTAAAAATCCTTTTGGATTTGAACTGGCATCGGTGATCGTAAACGATTCCGTCACCAGAGAAGCAATTACCCGTAAGCAGGAGCGTGATCTTCTGAAATTCATCAAGGAAGATAAGCATTTCTGCCGATACTACGATGCGATCTATATTCTCCTTAACACGGGGCTGCGAATCTCGGAGTTCTGCGGGCTGACGATCTCCGATCTTGAGTTCGACCAGAAGCGTATCAAGGTAGACCACCAGTTGCAGAGAACATCGCAGATGCAGTATGTAATTCAGGCTCCTAAAACGGAAAGCGGTATCCGCTATGTGCCGATGAGCGAGGAAGTTGTGGCGTGTTTCCGTCGTATTCTTGCCAATCGAGTAGCACCGAAAATAGAACCGATGGTAGACGGATATGCTGGATTTTTGTTTCTCGACAAGAACGATAAGCCAATGGTCGCCCTTCATTGGGAGAAGTACCTGGAACATATTATTGAGAAATATAACAAGATTTACCGTATTCAGATGCCCAAAGTAACTCCTCATGTATGCAGACACACTTTTTGTTCCAATATGGCGAAATCCGGAATGAATCCAAAGACGTTGCAGTATATCATGGGTCATTCGGACATCAGCGTAACGCTGAATGTTTACACCCATGTGCAGTTCGATGACGCACAGGCAGAGCTGCTTCGAGTAGCAAAAGCCTAAAACACCCCGTTGGTACAGAGCATTTATTTACCAACGGATTTACCAATATTGCAGGGAAAAGCACGAGAAAATACGGGAAGATTTGAGAAGATACCCCGGAAACACAGAAACAGGAAAATGCCGAAAAAACCTGCAATATTGGGCATTTGAGAAGAAATACAAAGCAAAAACGGAGTTATAAGAATATGATAAAAATACTATTCATCTGCCACGGCAATATCTGCCGTTCCCCTATGTCCGAGTTCATCCTTCGGGACATGGTTGCAAAACGCGGCATAGCGGATCAGTTTGAAATCGCATCGGCTGCGACGAGCCGGGAGGAAATCGGCAATCCGGTCTATCCGCCGGCGGTGCGGAAGCTGCGGGAGCATGGCATTGACCCGTCCGGGAAGCGGGCACGCCAGATGACGAAGCAGGATTACGAATATTATGATTATCTGCTGGCAGCGGAGCAGTATAATATTCAAAATATGCTTCGAATCGTTGGCGGAGACCCGGAGCATAAGATCCATCGGCTGCTGGATTACTCAAAGCATCCGCGCGATATTGACGATCCGTGGTACTCCGGGGATTTCGAAACCGCGTACCGGGACATCGTGGAGGGCTGCGAGGCATTCCTGGAGAGTTTCAGATGAATAAAAATGGCTGCGAAGCAGCGGAAAGTATCGCAGATTCGTTTCTGCGAATGGCGTGTGTGAACTGTAACTTTGCAGATGCTTCAGGAAAGAGAACCTCAGATTCCCCTACCTATTTAAGAAAATGTATGCTACAATAAAAAAGATATCAGGATCAAAAACTCTTTTGTCTCTGATATCAGGACAACAGTATCCGTCGCGGGATGACTGATTATCAGATTGCTGTTCCAAGGGTGCTGCGGGCAGCGAATAAGATCGGAGTTTTTGAATGAGTATCAATTCCATGATTTTTCTGACGGCTTTTTTGCCGGTTGTATTTGTGTTGGACAGACTGTGCGTGCGCAAAACAGCGCTGAAAAATATCCTGCTGCTTTTGGCAAGCCTTGTGTTTTACGCGTGGGGCGATCCGGTTTATATTGTCCTTTTACTTGTTTCGATTGCGGCAAATTACGGTATCGGACTGCTGCTTGGATGTCAGCGGGATGAAAGCGTGGCGGCGAAAGCCGTTCTGGCGGCGGGCATTTTGGTAAACCTGGGGATTCTTGGGTATTATAAATATTTTGACTTCTTTTTGCGGATTGTGAACCGGCTGACGGGAAGCGAGCATGAGATGCGCAATATCCCGCTTCCGATTGGTATTTCGTTTTTTACGTTCGGAGCGATTTCGTATCTGATGGATTTATACCGCGGTCATTATGAGGCGGAGAAAAATCCGCTCAATATGGCACTGTATCTGTCCTTTTTTCCAAAAATTTCAGTCGGACCGATTGCGCGGTATCGCGATTTTGCCCCGCAGCTGACAAACAGACAGGAAACCGTGGAAAAGACAGCGGAGGGAATCCGGCGCTTTGCCTATGGACTTGGTAAAAAGGTGCTGGTCGCAAACATTGTCGGCGCAAGTGTAGATAAGATCTATGCGCAGGACATTACAAATGTTACGGGCGTTATGGTGTGGTGCGCGGCGATTCTGTATGCGATTCAGATTTACTATGATTTTTCCGGTTTCACGGATATGGCCATCGGTCTGGGCAAAATGTTCGGATTCGATATTTGTGAAAACTTTAATTATCCATACCTGTCCGGTTCGATTCAGGAGTTCTGGCGCAGATGGCATATTTCCCTGAGCAGCTGGTTTCGGGATTACCTCTACATACCGCTTGGCGGAAACCGGAAAGGAAAGATTCGGACATATTTGAATCTGGCGATCGTCTTTTTTGCGACCGGATTATGGCATGGCGCGACGACAGCGTTTATCGCATGGGGCGCGCTGCACGGATTTTTCATCATTGTGGAACGGATCGGATTTAAGAAAATTCTGGACAAAATCGGCTTTTTGCGTTATGTATACACGGGGCTTGTGGTGTTGTTCGGCTGGGTGATTTTCCGGGTGGCAAATCTGCAGCCGGCGCTGCAGTACATCCGCAGGATGCTGACGCCGTGGCAGTATACGCAGAGCACCTATGCACTGCGGGAGCTGATCGGAAACCGTTGTATCGTAATGGCGGTTGTCGGTGTCCTTGGTATGGGGCTGTTGCAGGTCGGAATCAAAAAGTTCTGCCCGGCAGCGGAGAAATTAAAGGGCGGCGTGTTGGAACTGGTTTACTGCATGTTCCTGATCGCAGCGTCGATGCTGCTTTTGGTCAACGGAACCTACAGCCCTGCAATTTATCTGAATTTCTGAGTGGAGAATGCATATGAATAAAAAAATGGCGGCGGCATGGCTGATTTGCTTTGCACTTTTGCTTTTGATGCCGGGAGCTGTGTGGGCGGTAACAAAGGATCGTTTCCAGACGGATGCGACGGAAAATACGGTTTCAACAGAGATTCCGAAGCTGACGAAGGACAATTACAGAGATTATCCGGGATTGGTGGAGAGCGCGTTTAACGCGGCGGTTCCGTTTCGAAGTCAGCTGATTTCCTTTTCCAGCCTGACAGATTTAAAGCTGTTTTGTGAAAAATCCATCAACGACAAGGTTGTGATCGGTTCGGATAACTGGTTGTTTTACAGCATGGAATCGGACATTGATGATTATAAGGGAACAAATCTGTTTACAGAAGGACAGCTTGCACAGATCGCATCGCAGCTTACGACATCGGAGCAGTGGCTTTCCAACCGGGACAGTGAATTTATCCTGATGATTGCACCGAATAAGGAGACGATTTACGGAGAAGAGCATCTTCCTTCCTATTATAAAAAGGCGGAAGAAACGCGGACAGATCAGCTGATCGCTTATCTGAAGAAGAATACAGATATCCGTATTGTATATCCGAAAGAGGAAATGCTGAAATATAAGAAGGAATATTCCCTGTACTGGCACTATGACACGCACTGGAACGCTGCTGGCGGCTATATTGGGGCGAAAGCGCTGTTAAAGGAGTTGGGAGACGAGCTTCCAGAGGTGGAGGACATTACCTTTACTCCGGATACCTTTTCCGGATATGATCTTGCAAGAATGATGAATCTGCAGAGCTACTACGAAAAAAACATGCCTGCGGAAGAAAATTATATCGTGACTGGTTACAACGGCAACAATTTGCAGGCAGTCTCTATTGACGATGCGACGGCTCTGGTGTATCATTCAGATGCGCCGGATACGAGAAAGCTGTTCATGGTGAGGGATTCCTTCGCCGGAGGAATGGCGGGACCGGTGGCGAGCAGCCTTTCAGACTGCTATATGGCTCATTGGAACGGATTTTTTACGCAATCTATGGTAGAAGAACAAAAGCCGGATGTTTTTGTTCTGGAGCTGGTAGAGAGACGGCTGGATTATCTGCTTTCTTTCTGCCTGACAGACTGAGCAGAAAGGTAACGGATGGGAACAAAAAATAAGGGAGAAGGCAGTTCCTTTGTAAAACAGGCCGGCATTCTGGCTGCTGCCGGCATTATCTGTCGAATTATCGGCCTATTGTACAGAAGCCCCCTGACGGGAATTATCGGAGAGACAGGAAACGGCTATTATGCGCCGGCGTATCGCTATTATCAGATGATTTTGCTGATCTCTTCCTATAGCATTCCGTCGGCGGTATCCAAAGTAATTTCACAGAGACTGGCAACCCACCAGTACAAAAATGCGCAGCGGATTTTTCACTGCTCGATTATTTATGTTGTTGTCGTGGGCGGAATCGCCAGTCTGTTTGCGTTTTTTGGAGCAGATTTTCTGATTCCGGGACGGGCGGCGATGGTGCTTCGGACGCTTGCACCGACAATTTTCTTTTCCGGTCTGCTCGGCGTTTTGAGAGGATATTTTCAGGCAAACCGAAGCATGGTGCAGACGTCCGTTTCACAGATTCTGGAGCAGATTTTAAATGCGGCGGTCAGCATGCTGGCGGCATGGGGGCTGATGCAGATATTTGCTGGGGAAGACGAGCTGACCTGTGCTGCGTGGGGTGCAGTCGGAAGTGCAGTCGGAACCGGTGTCGGCGTGCTGATAGCACTGGCGTTTATGCTGATGATTTACCATATGAACCGGAAAATAATCCGCCGCAGGATAGAGCGGGATCGTTCCAGAGATTTGCTGGAAACCGGCGAGATTTTCAAGATCATTCTGTTTATGGTAACGCCGGTTCTGCTGAGTACGTTTGCATATAATGCGAGCGCACTGATCAACCAGACCCTGTATCTGAATCTGATGCAATCGGTACACAACGCTTCTTATGATGATATTACGATTATTAACGGTATTTACGATACGGAAGCGGTCGGACTTTCCAATATTCCGATTGCAATCGCGTCTGCGATGGCTTCCGCGATCCTGCCGAGCATTGCAGGAAGCTTTGAGACAAAGAAGAAAAAAGACGTCCGGCATAAAATCAGCGTGGCAATCAAGACGATCATGTTTATCGCGATTCCGTCTGCAGTCGGCATGACGGTACTATCCAGACCGATTGTATGGCTGTTATATAATACGAATACGGACAGCATCCGTCTGGGCGGACGCCTTCTGGCGGCGCTTGGTGCGAGCATCGTGTTCTATTCCCTTTCCACACTGAGCAATTCGATTCTGCAGGCAGTCGGCAAGGCGTCGAAGCCGGTTACAAACGCGGTGATTGCGCTGGCGGTGCAGACTGTGGTGGCGGCAGCCCTCCTGATCTTTACAGATCTTGGTATTTACAGTTTGCCGATCGCCGTTACGGTATATTCTTTTATGATGTGCCTGTTAAATGGCATCGCGGTGAAAAAAGCGACTGGCTATCATCAGGAAATCGAGAAGACGTTTGTCCTGCCGCTGGTATCCTCTGCGATCATGGGGCTTGTGGTTGCAGGTATTTATTATGGGCTGACGCTGACAGTGCTGAAAGGATATCTCGGCAATGCGGTTGCACTGCTGCTTTCGGTGGCAATCGGCGGACTGACGTATTTTGCGGCGGCGTTAAAGCTTGGCGTCATGTCGAAAAAAGAACTGCTCGGAATTCCCGGAGGCAGTATGATTGTGAAATTTGCGGTAAAATTGCATTTGCTGAAGAATTAGACCGTAAATTTGTAATAGAATTGTAATAAATGCAGAAAAAGGCTGGATTTTTACCGCCTGCGGGAGTACAATATTTAAACTAGGTTGGTTTAACCTTTTCAAAAAAGAAAAATATTCAGGAGAATGATATATGAAAAAAACCAGTTTGTTCTGTCTGGCGCTGGGATTATCTGCAGCATTATGTGCATGCGGCTCTGCAGCGACAGAAACAACCCCTGTACCTGAAACGGATTCAGCTGTTGCAGCGACGGAAAGTAACGATACAACCGGAACAGAAAATGCAGCAGCGGAGACGGAAAGCGTTGTTACAGAAGACGCAGTTCCGACCAGCTACCTGACCGGTCTGGAATGCACCGAAGAGGAACGCGAACAGCGCCCGATGGCAGTTATGCTGAACAATATCAAGGCAGGAACCCCGCAGGCAGGAATCGGACAGGCATCCGTGATTTATGAAGCGCCGATGGAAGGCGCGGATGTGACCCGCCTGATGCCGTTGTTTGAAAACTGGCAGAATCTGGATACGATCGGCTATATCAGAAGCAGCCGTGATTACTTTGTATACAGCGCACTGGAATTCGATGCGATTTATGCGCATTTCGGACAGGCTACCCCTTATGTCGGCGATCTGTTAAACAGCGATCTGGTGGACAACATCAGCGGCGCGGTTGCAGGAATTGACCGTCCGGCTTCCAAAGCGTTCATGCGGACGGATAAGCGGAAAGCACCCCACAATGTGTATACAACCGGTGAGGCACTGGCAGAAGCGGCAGAGAAATTTGAATACAGCCTGACTTATCACGATACGCATAAGCAGAAATTTGCCTTTGCACCTCTGGGCGAAAAGGCAGACTATCCGGATAACGATACCGTTGTCCTGATGTATCCCGGCGGTGAAAAGACCGGTGTTGGAAACGGATACTCTAATGTGCAGGCTTATTTTGAATATAACGATGAAGACGGAAAATATTACCGTTATCAGTACGGTGACAAGCATATTGACGAGACAACCGGCGAACAGCTGACAGTCGATAACGTTATTTTCCAGTATTGTCACGGCGAGTTCCGGGATTCCAAAGGCTATATGGCATTTGATGTGCATGGCGGCTGGGAGCCTGGTGCAGATCTGAACAATTACAAGGTTCAGGTATTTACCGGAGGTAAGATGGTAGAAGGAACCTGGTCAAGATATTCGGATACCGATCCGGCGCTGTATGTGGATGCAGACGGTAACCCGATCCGGCTGAATCGCGGAAAAACATGGGTTTGCCTGATCTGGAACGAACATGCGGATGACGTTGTACTGAAGTAATCCGAAAATCTGAGAGGTACACGATAGTATGAAAGAAGTTTGGGCAAGTTTTCGTCTGGCTTTTTCGATGTATTCGATTTTTCCTGCCAGGCAGATCAAAAAAACCCGCAGAAATATGAAGTATATTTTGATTTTCGTACCGCTAGTCGGCGCGATTATCGGGTTCATTCTAAAACAGTGGCAGGTGGTCAGCCCGTATCTGATCGATAAAGATCTGCTGGGCGCGGTTATCTGTGCGATGCTTCCGATCTTTTTATCGGGCGGCGCGTTTCTGGATGGTTTCTTCCGGACAGTAGATGCGCTCAGTTCCCATCAGCCGAGGGAAGTCAAGCTGGAAATTCTGCGGGATTCCCACAGCGGATACTTCGCAATTATTATCTGTGTCTGCTATTTCTTCCTGATCGTCGGTCTTTGGAGCGAAATGCCGCTGGACAGCTGGCCGGTTCTTGCATATGGCTTCATACTTTCCAGAGCGCTCTATGGTCTTTCGATCGAATGCTTCCCGCATTCGCAGGAAAGCAAATGCTCCCTGTATGTCGGAAAAGGCAAAAGCAGAGGAATTGTGATCGCATTTATGATCGCTTATATCGTGATCTCTGTAGTGGGCATGCTGATGTGCGACATTCAGGTAGCGATTCCGTGTCTGGTCGGTGCACTGCTCGCATTTTTGTACTATTGCTATGTGGCGTTCCATCATTTCGGGGGAATTACAGAGGATATCGCATGCTTCTTTGTTCAGGTGTGTGAAATTATGATGCCGCTCGTTGTACTGCTGACCAGCATTGCGACGAGACTGGATATTGCAGGGGAACTGTAAACAATAGAATGCACGCTCTGAGAGCATTCTATTGTCATAAATTAAAAACTGTTACGAGCCGGTGCAGATGTTTTAATCTGTACCGGCTCGTTTATGTTGTAGGGCGTGCCTGCACCGCAGATTGCCGCAGTGTATCGCACCTGCCTTTCATTTTTTTACTTTTGTCCGTTGTTCGCCGCGCTCTGCAGAAACTGCTCCTTCGCATAGACCGCTGCGCCCAGCATTCCGGCAGCGTCTCCGAGAACTGCAGTGACGATCGTACAGCAGCCATAGGGAATCCGCAGTGCATGGGTATCCAGAATTTCACGGGTGTACTGAAGCAGGCGATCGCCCATACGGGACATGCCGCCGCCGACGATGATGATTTCCGGATTGTACAGGCTGAAAACGGCGCACAGACCGTAGCCGAGCAGCTCTCCGGTTTCTCTCATGGTCTCAATAGCAACAGCATCCCCGTCATCGTAGGCACGGGAAAGCATGTCTGCAGTGACCTTATCAAGGTCATTATCTACCCAGTCACAGATGATGCTGTGCTGTCCCAGTTGGACTTTTTCCCGAAAGGTGCGCAGGATACCAAGCGCGGAAACATAGCGCCCAAGGCAGCCGGAGCTTCCGCAGCGGCATTCCCGTCCTTCACGGAACATATTGATATGCCCGATTTCGCCTGCGGAACCTGTAGCACCGTAGATCACGCGTCCGTCGATGACCGCAGCGCCGCCAAGCCCGGTTCCGAGGGTGATCATCAGGACGTTATTGCGGTTTTTGCCGGCTCCGAATTTCCATTCCCCATAGAGATTGACACGTGCATCATTATCGATATAGGTCGGGATATGAAGATGGCTCTCCATCCAGGCGACGATTGGAACCTCCTCCCATTTCGGAAAATTCGGAGAAAAACGGGAAATACCGTTTTTGATATCGAGGATGCCGGGGACGCCGATGCCCATGCAGGTAATATCCTGACAGGTCAGGTGAAGCTCATCGAGAAGTGCAAGAATAGCATCATAAATGCGATTGAGGACGTGCTCCGAACCGAAGCGAACTTCGGTGGGTGTGCGCTTTTCCCCGAGCTTATGAAAAAAATCATCGAAAACAGAAATTTTAATATTGGTTCCACCGAGATCAAGCCCGATATAGGTTGCCATAAAATCCTCCTATTTACAGGTGTGTTTGCCGGAAAGCAGGAACTGCACCGTGTTTTTAACAGCTGAAAAACGTTTATATCCGTTCTTTTTTCAGTATAACATATGCCCCGTGGAAGAAAAAGTGGAACTGTCAAAAATAGTGTGATAGAATATGGACAGATTTCAAACTCACAAAGATGCAGAAAAGAAGGATAATACTATGATTGCAGAACAATATCGAAAAATGCTGGATGCAAAGTCAGTGATCCGGCAGTTGTCCGAGAAGGCGACGAAGCGGGCGCAGATAATTGGTGCAGAGAATGTATTCGATTACAGCCTGGGAAATCCGTCCGTACCGGCACCGGCAGAGTTTAAGCAGGCACTGCTGGACCTGATTGAGAAGGAAGATCCGATGACCCTGCACGGCTACAGCCCGACGCTCGGTATCCCGTCTGTAAAGACGGCGATTGCGGAGTCCTTAAACTGCAGATTTGACATGAACTATGGACCGGAGCATATTTTCCCGGTTTCCGCAGCAGCGGCGGCAATCGCGCATGCGCTGCGTGCAGTGACTGTGCCGGGGGATGAAGTGCTGACCTTTGCTCCGTTTTTTCCGGAATATCATCCATATGTAGATCTGACCGGAGCCGTTTTAAAGGTTGTTCCGGCTGACACGAAGAGCTTCCAGATCAATTTCGAAGCGTTTGAAGAAATGTTGGGACCGAGGGTTGCGGCAGTGTTGGTGAATACACCGAACAATCCGTCCGGCGCAGTTTATTCGGCGGAGACGTTGACGAAGCTGGCGCAGGTTCTGACGAGAAAAGCAGAACAATACGGGCATGATATTTTCCTGATTTCGGATGAACCGTATCGGGAAATCGTATTTGACGGCAAACAGCAGCCGTATGTATCGAAATTTTATGCCAATACGATCAGCTGCTACTCTTTTTCCAAGGCGCTGTCGCTGCCGGGCGAGAGAATCGGCTATCTGGCGGTCAATCCGGCGTGTCCGTATGCGGCGGAGATCGTAAATATGTGCGGACAGATTTCGAGGGGAATCGGCCATAACTGCCCGACGTCCCTGATGCAGCTGGCGGTATCGAAGGTGCTCGACCTGACCTCCGATTTCTCCGTCTATGAAAAGAACCGCAACCTGCTCTACGAATGCCTGACGGACTGTGGCTTCGAGGTTGTGAAGCCGGAAGGAACCTTTTACATCTTCCCGAAAGCACCGGAAGCAGACGCGGCGGCATTTTGTCAGAAAGCGCTGCAGTACGATCTGGTGCTCGTTCCGGCGGATTCGTTCGGCTGTCCCGGATATTTCCGCATGGCATATTGCATCGATACGGAGAAGGTGGAGCGTTCCCTGCCGGTGCTGCGCAAAATGATGAAAGAAATCTATGGTTGAATGGAAAGCCCTGATATCATAAAATGAGTGAAACGACAAATGAGACAGCAGGAGTTTTGCAGCAAGGAGGCGCATATCTATGATGTATCAGGCGGGACTGGTGCTGGAGGGCGGCGCGATGAAGGGCGTTTACACCGCCGGCGTGCTGGATTTTTTTCTGGATGCAGGAATCGACTTTGCCAAATGCTACGGCGTTTCGGCGGGAGCGTGCTGCCTGTGCAGTTATCTTTCCAGACAAAAAGGCAGACAGTACAGCGTTTTTACCGACTATCTTGAGGATAAAAACTATTGGGGACTTTCGAGCCTGTTAAGGACCGGCGATTATTTCAATGTCCAGATGTGCTATCACGATATCCCGGAGCACTTAAATCCGTTCGACTACGAGACGTTTGATAAAAATCCGAGTAAAGGATACGCGGTCGTAACCAACATTGAAACCGGACTGGCAGAGTATCTTCCGATGAAGAATATGCACAGGAATATCGATGCAGTGCGCGCATCGGCATCGATGCCGCTTGTGTCAAGGCCGGTAGAGATTAACGGAAAGCTGTACTTAGACGGCGGACTTGCGGATTCTATTCCACTTCTGCATGCCGTGACGGACGGATGCCGCAAAAATGTCGTTGTGATGACAAAAGAGGTGGGCTATCGTCGTGTCCAGTCAAAGCATCTGGAACTGATCAAAGCCAGATATGCGAAATATCCGAAGGTATACGAGCTGATGGCAAACCGCGCAGCAGCCTATAACCAGCAGCTGGATTATCTGGAAGCGGAGGTAAAAAACGGCACTGCGTTTTTGATTCAGCCATCCCACACAAATGAAGTGGGACGCATCGAAAAAAACAGGGAAAAGCTGCGCGCGCTTTATGAAGAAGGATATCAGGAAGCAGCGCGCCGCAAGGAAGAGCTGATCGCTTTTCTGGAAAAATAAAGGAGGCAGAAAATGTTGTCATTTATTGAAATTTTAAAGGCGATTCTGTTCGGAATCGTAGAGGGCATCACCGAGTGGCTGCCCGTCAGCAGCACAGGTCATATGATTCTGTTAAATGAGTTCGTTCATATGAACGTTTCAGAGGAATTCTGGGATATGTTCCTGGTTGTTATCCAGTTGGGCGCGATTTTAGCGGTTGTGCTGCTGTTCTGGAAACAGATCTGGCCGTTTAATTTTACCGGAAGGTCCAAAACAAACGGCATTGTGAAAAAGGACATCATGAAAATGTGGTTCAAGATCATTGTTGCCTGCATTCCGGCGGCAGTAGTCGGTCTGCTGTTCGACGATATCCTTGAAAAATATCTTTACAACCCGATTACGGTTGCAGTGATGCTGATCCTGTTCGGTATCGGATTTATCCTTGTAGAAAATGGTCATAAAGGAAAACGTGCAAGAGTTCGCAGTCTGGCACAGCTTACCTATAAGGATGCGATTATCATCGGTCTGTTCCAGCTGATTGCGGCAATCTTTCCAGGAACCTCCCGTTCCGGAGCAACCATTCTGGGCGGCCTGATGATCGGCGTTTCCAGAACCGTTGCAGCGGAGTTCACGTTCTTTCTGGCGATCCCGGTTATGCTGGGGGCGAGCCTGTTAAAGGTGATCCGCTTCGGCTTTGCTTTTTCAATGGCGGAGGCAGTGATCCTGCTGGTTGGCATGGCAATTGCTTTTATTGTATCCGTGCTTGTGATTCGCTTCCTGATGGGCTACATCAAAAAACATGACTTCAAGGTGTTTGGCTGGTATCGAATCGTACTCGGTATCCTTGTGCTTCTGTATTTCTTTGTAATTAAATAATAGAATGCACGCTCTGCGAACATTCTATTATCATGAATAATAGAACGCACGCTCTGCGAACATTCTATTGTCATGAATAAAAGATTGCAAAAGCTGCTTTGCGGCGGGCAATTGGTAGAAACTGATCTGAATTGTGGACTGTCCGGTGCGACAGTCCCTTTTTTTGTTTCTGATAATAGAATACATGCTCGTAAAAGTCACATCTTGCCGGGAAATGTAAAAAATTTTACATGAATTTTACAAAAACGGTGGGCAGATTTTACGGACGCCTGTTACAATGAGCTGGAAATGAAGATCAGATCAAAAAGGAGAGAGTTATGCAACTGGAAGGAATTTCGGTATTGTTTTCATTTATCGGCGGCCTGGGAATGTTTCTATACGGCATGCATGTAATGGCGAACGGCCTGCAGCATTTTGCGGGCGGAAAGATGCAGCGGCTGATGAGTTTTCTGACGCAGAACAGGCTGATGGCAATCCTGGTAGGAACCCTCGTCACGGCAGTGATTCAGAGCTCTTCTGCGACAACAGTTATGGTGGTCGGCTTTGTCAATGCCGGGATGCTGAATCTGTCGCAGGCGGTCGGCGTCATTATGGGTGCAAACATCGGTACGACGATCACCGCGTGGCTGGTATCCCTGAGCGAGTTCGGCAGTTTTTTGAACCCGGAATTTTATGCGCCCCTGCTGCTGGGAATCGGCGCATTTGTCATTTTATTTGCAAAATCAGACAAAAAGAAACAGATCGGTGAAATCCTGATCGGATTTGCCGTGCTGTTTATCGGTCTTTCCTTTATGTCCGACGCAATTAAGCCCTATCGGGATTCGCCGATCTTTTCCAATGCATTTACCGTGCTTGGCAAAAATCCGCTGCTCGCGATCCTGACCGGTACAGTTGTAACGGCGATCATCCAGAGTTCTTCTGCTTCCGTCGGCATTTTACAGACGCTGGCGATGAACGGCATTGTCAACTGGAAATCCGCGGTGTTTATCACGCTCGGACAGAATATCGGTACCTGTGTGACCGCGCTTTTATCCGGCGTCGGTTCCGGCAGAAACGGAAAACGCGCGTCTGTCATCCATCTTTCCTTTAATGTCATCGGCGCGGTATTGTTCGGCATAATCATGTATGTGCTGTTTTGGTTTTTCCCGGCGTGGGGCGCATCTACGATGAGCAGTGTGGACATTTCCATTTTCCATACGGTATTCAATATCACCTGTACCGTGGTGCTGCTTCCGTTTGCAGAAAAGCTCGTCTGGGTTTCCGGCAAGCTTGTGCCCGGGGCAGAGGAAACAGAGGACGAGCTGGAGGGCAGCGAAGCAAGAAAGATGGCGAAGCGCTTAGACAGCAGAGTGCTTGGAAATCCGCTCTTTGCGCTGGCAACCGTAGTGCGTGAAGTATCTGTAATGGGACATGCAGCCTGCCAGAACCTGGAGCTTGCGCTTGCGGCCGTGTCAGAAGAAAATCCTCAGAAGGCGCAGAAGGTATACGAGCGGGAAAAAGATATCAACAGTATGGAAAAAATCCTGACGGAGTTTTTGGTAGAGGTGGATAATCTTTCCTTGACAGAGGGGCAGCAGGAGCAGGTGAAAAACCTGTTTTATACGGTCAGCGACATCGAACGGGCGGGCGATCATGCGGAAAATATCGCAGAGCTGGCGGAGACGCTATCGAAAAATTCCGGCAGTTTTTCCAAAAAGGGAAAAGCGGATCTGGAACTGATTTCCGCCCAGACGATGCAGTCCTTGCAGATTGCGGTAGAATCGAGGGAAACAGGTTCTGTCAAGTCTGCAAATGCAGTCCGTGTGCTGGAACAGAGCGTGGATCAGCTGGAAGGGGAGATGCGGGAAAAACATATCCGCAGACTTTCCAAAGGAAAATGTGACCCGGAGAGCGGCGTAATCTTTTTGGATATCATCAGCAATCTGGAGCGGATCTCCGACCATGCGGTGAATATCGCAGACTATGTAAAAGCGGAGTCGGAGGCTGGAATCCCGGCGATCAGGATCTAAAGCTGACGTAGCGCGCGGCAGTGTAATTCATGACAATAGAATGCTCGCAGAGCGTGCATTCTATTGTTGCATGGCGTGTCGGATGAAGATGTAATCGTGCGGCGCGGCAGGGTACAAAACGCACGGCAGCGCAAAACGCGTTTATAAGAAAAGGAGAATCCGGAATGATCTATATTATAGAGGACGATGAAAATATCAGAAATCTGGTTCAGGTGGCACTGAACGGTTCCGGCTATGAGACTGCGGCATTTGAAACTGCGGAGGAAGCACTTGGCGCATTTAAAGTAAAAGCTCCCCAGCTGGCGATTTTTGATCTGATGCTGCCAGGAATGGACGGACTGGAAGCAATCCGCAAAATTCGCGCAAACGATGCATGGAAAAAGCTTCCAGTGCTGGTGCTGACGGCGAAGGATAAGGAATACGACAAGGTAGCAGGACTGGATGGGGGCGCAGACGACTATATGACCAAGCCCTTCAGCGTGCTGGAGCTGCTGGCACGGGTGCGTTCCCTGCTGCGCCGTACCAAAGAGGAGGAACCGGAACAGCCGAAACTTTTCGACTGCGGTGCCCTGCATTTGGATCTGGAAACGCGGGAGGTAAAGGTAAATGGAAGTGAGGTTCTTTTAACCTACAAAGAATATGAGCTGCTTGTTTATCTGGCAGAAAATCAGAACCGTGTGGTATCGCGGGATGAGCTTTTGGATAAGCTCTGGGACTGGCGGGCGGACGTGGAGACGAGAACGCTCGATATCCATATCAAGACCCTTCGCCAGAAGCTGGGGGAAGAGGCGGGACACTACATTAAAACGGTGCGCAGTGTCGGCTACCGTTTTATGAAGCCTCAGGAATAGGAAAGCAAAAGGAAAAATGGGGAAATGAAAAAAATTATGATAAAAAATCCGGTACTGGTCCGCTTTGGCATGATCTTAGTATTGGCACTGGCGATCAGCAGTATTGTTTCGTCTTTTTTTCTTGGAAGCCGGATGCGGCAGGAAAATGTGGAGATGATGGAAAAGACGATTTCCGTAGTCGAATACACACTCAATACGGACAAACCGTTGCAGGAGCAGCTGCAGAAGGTTCATGCCTCTGCACTGGATGCAAATGTTCGGGTTACGATAATCGCAAAAGACGGAACAGTGCTTGCTGATTCTGATCTGAAAAATGTGGACGGTATGGAAAATCATCTTGACAGGCAGGAGGTAAAGGAGGCACTTGAAAAGGGTGAGGGCAGTTCGACCCGTTATTCTGAAAGTCTTGGTCAGGAGATGCTGTATGTAGCAAAGCTTTCAGAGGATGGAAAGGCTATTATTCGTATGTCGATTCCCTACACCGGCCTTTTCCGGTATATGATCGTAGTGCTTCCGCTTCTGCTTGTCGGAATGATAGTTGCGTTTGCTGTAAGCGTTGCAGTTGCGGCGAGATATTCCGGATATATCCGCTCTGATGAAATCAAACGGCAGATGGTGCAGATGGAACGGGACCGTAAAATTCGCCAGGAATTTTTCAGTAATGCCTCCCATGAGCTTAAAACGCCGATTACGTCCGTGCGAGGCTATGCGGAGCTGTTGAGTCAGGATTTTGTCAAGGATGAGGCGACCAGGAAGGATTTCCTTTCGAGGATTTTAAAGGAAACAGAGCATATGACAAGTCTGATCGATGATATCCTGATGATCTCGCGGCTGGAAAGCAAGGATGCGGAGGTAACGCTGAGTAAGGTGAATTTAAAAAGCGTGATGGACGAGGTCCTGGAATCCCTGACACCACAGGCGGCATCCTGTAAGGTGGAAATTTCGGGCTCGTGTGGAAATGTGATCCTCCAGGCAAGTCTGCAGCAGATGCGGGAGCTTTTATCAAATCTGATCAGCAATGGCATCAAATACAACCATCCGGGCGGACATGTCTGGACAAAAATCTGGCAGGAGCCAGAGGCAGTATATATAGAAGTAAAGGATGATGGCGTAGGAATCGATCCGGAGGATCAGAAACGTGTCTTTGAACGCTTTTTCAGGGTGGACAAGGGAAGAAGCCGAAAAATGGGCGGAACCGGCTTGGGACTGTCGATTGTGAAGCATATCACGGCGTATTATGGGGGCAGTGTAAGGCTTACCAGTGAGCCTGGAGCCGGAAGTACATTTTTTGTCGAAATTCCGATGTCCGGAATAAATAAAATGTAAAAATATTTTCTAAAAAGCGTTAATCTTTTCGGTGAAAACAGAGGAAAGGTTGACAATATCTGGTTTTAGAAGTAAACTAATCACTAAATTCAGGTAATTGCTAGATAATGATATGACAAGGAGAATGGATACCTGGGTGTTAAGGAGGAGATCATTATGAGAAAAAGCACAGTGAAGAAAACTGTAACAAAGGCACCCGTTAATAAAAAAGAAACCGTAAAAGCTGAGACTGTTGCGGCAGTAAAGACCGAGGAACCCAAGACAGAGGCTGTTGAAGCAAAGGCAGAAGAAAAAGCAGTTGAAGTAGAAGCAACAGCTGCAGCTAAAGCAGAGGAAAAGCCCGCAGCAAAGAAAACAGCTGCAAAGAAGACCACAACAGCAAAGGCAGCCGCTGAAAAGAAAGCGCCGGCAAAGCGCGCAACAAAAGCAGCTGCTGTAAAGACCGAGGTAAGCGTTCAGTTTGCAGGCAAGGAATACACAACTGAGAGACTGGTTGAGATTGCCAAAGATGTATGGCAGTATGACCTGGGCAACGCACCGGAAGAGTTCAAGAGCGTTGAGCTGTATGTAAAGCCGGAAGAGAGCGCAGTATACTATGTGATCAACGGTACAACAAGCGGAAGCTTCGGAATCTAAGTGTCTGAGCAGACACCGCAATCGAAAGCAGGCGTCGCCATAATCTGAGCGGGCGCTGCAGAGTCAGAACGTACATAATACACAGAAATAAGAACAGCCGTATCGGGGACGAATCCTTCCCGGTGCGGCTGCTTTTTTTTATAAATTCTCCATTCCGCAGGCGCTTTGCGCCGAAGGAATCGCGAGGCGAACGTCCAGTTC
>OLND01002184.1_pt1 | contig 18177 bp, 23 predicted proteins | sample 1672031 | NCBI WGS metagenome assembly OLND01 (sample SAMEA3136638, study PRJEB25190) | human gut metagenome | biome: human gut; feature: human-associated habitat; material: faeces | place: Austria | collected 2013
GCTCAATGAGGTAGCCCACTCTATTTTTTATGCACCGATGTATGTGGCAATCGAAAAGGGATATTTTGCCAACGAAGGAATCGACCTTTCTCTCGTGACTGGTTTTGGAGTTGGCTAGTTAGTACAAAACAATTTTTGACCATCCTACATACGTCTTTCCGGAAAATCTTATTTTAAATTCCCACTGCCCTGTAGTCCAGAAGTCTTCCATCTTTATACGCTTCATATCTTACTACATAATGCGTATCCGTATCTGGTGTGAAGCTTGCCCACTGGCCGGAGAACTGTGCGAACCACTGTTTTGTTTTTGTATTATAGAGCTTCATCTTGAATTTTACATCAGGATTGTTCGATGTGCAGCCGATCAGGATCTCTTTTCCTCTCCATCCAGCATAGGTTCCGGTGATTACCGTTCCCGTACCAGCATCTGTGCCGATCGTCTTGGTATCTACTAACTTGCTGTTAAGATTATAGAGCTGACACTGCACCAGATACTGTGCCTTGTCGATCGCAAGTGTGATCCAGTTGGATGCTGTCCATTCTACCAATGTGCTCCATTCCTGTTTCTGCAGATCGTATAAGAGCCACTTAAAACGTCCTTCTTTTGTTGGAAGTGAAAAGTTGAATCCGATGTCCAGGGTCTCTTTGTTTTTTCGAAATACTGGCTCTCCCAGACCGTATGACGGTTCGTTTTCTAATGCAGGTGGTTCGGCTGGTGTTAATGTCGGCGTGGATGTGCCCGAGCTGTTCAGGATGCCCTCCACGATAGCTTTGCAGATAGCATTAACTCCAACCTTGTTATACAGATCTGCATCATCTTTATCATCTACGAATCCTACTTCGATCAGCATTGCCGGGGAATTGGTGTGTTTTAATACATAAAGTCCCGTGCTTGTTTTCACGCCCCTGTTGGTAAATCCCAGTGCTGCCAGCTTGGTGCATACTCTTCCAGCTGCAGCATAAGCCTTAGAGCTGGTACTGTATACGAACACTTCCACACCTTTTGTCTTTCCGTCTCCAGGATCTACCTTGGCAGCATTCTGATGAATGGAAATATCTAAGTCTGCAGAGTGGGTGTTGCATTTGGCTACAATATTCGCAAGATTGGCTCCTACCGTTTTTCCAACATCATCAGTACAGTTGTAAGCTGTATGTCCTGATGCCTGCAGTAATGCGATTACACCAGCCGTGATTTTTCTGTCTTCTGTTACTTCGTCCAGATAGTGTCCTGCTCCCGGTACAATCCTATTGTGTCCACCATGCACATTATATACTCCCATGATTACACCTCCTGTTCTGCCAGCTTCTTGGCTGCTTCTATTTCTTCCGGTGTCGGCTCGATACCTTCGTCGAATTCATAACCTTCGTTCTGATCAGTTGCTACTTCCATGCTTTTTTTATCTTCCATATTGATCTCCTTTCTGTGCGACGTCGCACATATCCATATATGGAGGACTATTACTCGTCCTCCGAATTCTTATCTTCCTTCTTATCTATATTAATCTGTTCTTCCACCTGCGATCTGATATGTTTAACCAGCGGCTGCAGGAAAGCCGGAATATTTACTCCCATGTCCTGAATATTTTCCAAAATCGAAATGATTTCATTGCAGATTAGCCACATTGCCACTACACATGCTATCAGGAATGTAACCGGCATCGGCTTTCCAATCGTTGTGGCTGCATATAGTAACAGTTCGTCAATTATTGCACCTACTACCACTAAAAGCCACATAGAAACTTTTTTAAAAATACCTCTTATGCTCTTATAGGAATTAATATCCTGCGACCTGTATTTGCTCGCCATCAAACCCGTAGCGTAGTCTATCAGGTTACATGTGACCAATAATATTACCGGCACCGCCAGAACACCCAGGAGAGCCGATATAAAGGCGAATACCGCCGTGAAAATTGCTTTGATATAATTTGCCTGTTCCATTTTCATATACCTCACTTCTTTCTTATTATATTTTTATGTATAAAAATAAGACCTGCTACGGTCTTGCTCTGATTTCCATATAATCACCTCTCATTAATTAGTATTCAGCGCTTCCTTGATTGCTTCCAAATCATCCGTTGTCAATGCTGGATAATCTGCTGCAATGTCCTCTTTATGATGAATATGTGCAGATCTTCACCCAACTACCGTAACTTGTTCCATTGCGGTACATGGATGCGTAGATTCCACTATTTCCGATAGCAATCCTAAAACTCATCTGATCGTTGTACTTGAATACCAGGATATAGCCGCCTGTACATGGTTGATTTGTAGCATTGTACCATTTGTATATTCCACTCTCTCCTGTCTGGGTAAGACAGTCCTGCACTACTTTGGCGTTGCTTGTCAGCAGCTCGATCAGGTTTGCTGTTTTGCCGATCTTGCTCGCAACCTCGTCCAGAAGATCGTCCATATTCTTCAATTTCTTAAACATCGGTTCTACTGCCACAATATTAAGACCTTGCAGTTTCACTCTATAGAGAGCCATCTCATGCAATGTTGCACCTGATCTTATATCTCCGGTTGTCACTTTGGGATCTACCGCTGTTCCTGAATTTGCTGTGCCCTTAATAACTGCATATTCTGTAGTTTCTATTTCAGAACTCTCATCTTTCTTGTATCTCCGTACAATTACATCATTTCTGTTCATCCCCTGAGATCCATTGGCAATAGTTACATCTGTATATCCGCCTGCCGCAACAACATCTCTACGCCCCTGTATGCAATACACTCCATCAAATATTCGTATACTGTTATTAGTTAATACCTGCGCTTCGGATTCTCGCCCGCCTGCTAATACGTAGTCATCTGGTCCGAATGTTGCCTGATTTGCAAGTCCAATCTGTGTCTCAGTAATATGCGGACCGCCTGCATAACCGTCCATTAATGTACTTATCACAAATTCTGCCATTACTCTTCTCCTTTCAATTTGTAAGTAATATTCACACGTCCTCTTCCGGTTACATCTACAATCTTTCGAATAACCGGTGCAGCCATATAAATATTAGTGATTCTTTCCCGGCCGCCAACAATATCTCCCAGCTCAAGATCTGTATCATCTACAGATATCTTAAGCTGTTTATAATTCATCAGCTCTTCGAGTTTCTTTCTCCCTTCCTCTTCCAGCTCTACCAGAGTATCAACAGTTGTATTTTCATAATATTGTTCAATCAAATCAATACCTGTATAATATCGTTCTTTTTGAATACTTCCGTCCGGCCATGCATACAGATCTACTTGCTGTCGCTGTTCAAGTTCTCCAGCTCCGAGACAGATCAGATGATTAACTCCATTCTGATAATCCAAAATATTAAGTTTTACAGAACCATCTTCATTCAGTTCAACATTGCCGGAATGGTCTGTGATGGGCACTACCCGGAGTTGTACATACCCTTTTCCATTTGCTGGTCCCTGTTTATATCGTATTTCAACCCTTGCATTCTGTAATGCAAGAGCCTGGTCGAATGCATCCAGTAACATTGTTTGAAGAGGAACCTGAAAATTTCTAATAGTAATTCCACTGTTTTCTCCAGATACTTCAAAGATCTCCCTCATTCCAAGCTTTGAAATATACTCAGCCAATACTACATTTGCTTCGCCGTTCAAATAAACATATATATTCTTATCTGGATTAATTGCCCGCTGATTCAGCAATCCTCTCCAAGTCATCCCTGTCAGTTTTACGGTTTTGTCTGCAGTAACAGGATTCGTATTTCTGATCAAACCACCATATTCTGTATCCGGACAAAAAAATCGGCAATTCTTCCCGTGTCGTTCCTTATCATATAAACTATTCTGGATCGTTATCTGAAAGTCATTATCCGTTCCAAGGACCATGTTCACTCCACAATGTTCAAGAGGCCCCTTCTCCTGTCCGTATATATCTGTTAATGTGAAGTCCATCTTGGTGTTCCCCTTTCATTAAAGAGAATGATGTCAAATCCAAATGATCCATTCCAGGAAACAATACTAAGCCCTGCCGGAATCTTCTCCCATATAGAACTCTCATTATTTTTGCTGTTGAAAAGATTTTCTTCTGTTCCATCAACTTTAACCTTAACAATCTTCCTGTCTTTTGCGTATCTGGTACTGGAATCAATCACCGCATATTCTCCATCGTATAATGTTGTTCGAAGCTCATATATGTGTCCGGCAATTCGAACCAACGGATTAATACATGGGCCATAGATAATCATTTTGAATCCAGAAGCGGTGTAATTACTATTATTGATGTACTGCAGATTTCTAATTTTCGAGAATTCATAAGGAAATTCATAGGGAAATTCCAGCCATTCCAATGCTTCAGAGCTTTCACTGCCTTGCTTGTGGAACCGAAATTCTTCCTCTGTAATCCAATATGGATAATCACTCTTAAATGTCAGCTCGTTACTGATACTGTCAAGATCTTGTACCCATCGATCCTTTGTTGTGCCGACAATCCACCCTTTCATATAGCTAGGGCCAACATAGAGACGCCCCGGTGTTATGTTTACCACATCTTTTTCAGCTACATTTTCTAATTGATCAATAGCTTGCTCCAATGACACTCCAACTGCATGTATTTCTATATTTAGCTTTTTACTGGTGATTTTTCTTTCCCACCCTTGAATCCTGTCATCATCTTCAATTGCATCAAACTCTCCATCGAACAAGTCTCCACCAGTGACCATATACGGCCACTGGCAGAAGTCAATTCTTTCAGAGTTCTGTGCTCCAATGTAATAGATATTATACATAATCAATCAAATCCTTTATTAGTCTAGCAAACTCTCTATCGTCACACTTAAATCCAATTCCCGCTGCAATCATGGCGTCAACTGTGGCTCGTCCAAATTTTTCATAATCAAAATCTTTGCTCTGTCCCTGTACACTCACATTGACACTCGGCGCGCTTCGGTCAATCATTCCAATCATTCCTTCCAAGCCACCATAAGATCTAAGCACGTCCGCCTCCTCTTTGGTAAGTACCCACTCGCCTTCGTCCAGGTATGCCGGATACAAATCATAAGGCACATAGTCCATACCTATCTTCATTCGATGCATCTTTGGAAGGCTCCAGGAACCGCCTCCGATTCCTGGTACCCATTCTGGGATAGTTACACTTCCAAGGCTACCAGCCAATCCGTTCCAGCCATCTACAATCGCATTGATTGGAGCCTTAAAAATTGTAGCCAGGCCCGACACCGCATTGCTGAAAATCTGTTTTACGTTTTCCCATGCTCCACGCCAATTTCCCGTAAATACGTTCCTGATGAAGTCTATTAAGTTTCTCAGTATATTTGTAATGTTACCAATAATACTTGTTGTGTTAGACAACATTCCAGATAATACACTGGAAAACACGCTTCCAAGGCTGTTTAAAATCGGAATCAACAGACTGGAAATAATTTGTATTACTGGCGTAATTGCATTTACCAGCGGAGTCAATCCTTGAGATATAAGATTTACAATCGGCGTTAAAAGACTTGTAAATAAATCAAGAATCGGCTGAAGCACACCTATTAACGACTCGCAAATCGGCATCAATGCCGATACCAACTCAATGAGTGGCGGCAATAACGCGCTGATTATTTCCACCAACGGCGGAAGCAGCATACTCAGCAGATTCGTAATAACCGGCAGGATTTCTCCAACCAATTGCGCTGCTAACGGCAAGATATCGTTAATCGCACTCAGTAACACTGGAAGAATCTCATTCACAAGATCCATAAGAGGTTCTCCGATATCTGCAAGAGCGTCCATTAGTACCGGAAGAACATCCTCAATAGCCGGCTGTAACGCTTCAATTACATCTGATACGGCATCAATAATCGGCGGAAGAGCATCTTCCAATAATGGCAATGTATCGTCAATCAGTTCTGCCAAAAGCGGAATCAACTGCTCACCTAATGGGACGATTAATACTTCGAGACTTCTTTTTAGTCCCTCAAATACGGAACCGATATCATCGTATTTGATGTCCTTGATCTGCTGCATCGCTCCGGCAGTATCATAAGCACCATCTTCAATGCTTGCTAATGCTGTAACGGCTTCAGGGCCAAGATCCTCCCACATAGTACCGAACAGATCAACACCTGCGGTATTCTGTTCCAATGGGTCTTCCATAGACGCAAGCGCTGCAATGGTCTCCTGAAATGCCTGCTTTGCGGTATCGCCTCCGGCAGAGAATTTTGCTGCCATCTCATCGGCATTAAGACCAATGCGCTTAAATCCGTCAACTGTCGTATCAGAACCATCAATGGCACGGATAGAAAACTCTTTGACTGCATCACCAACCTTGTCCAAATTAAAAGCTCCGGATTCCGCACCTTTCTGGAATACCTTGAACATATCATCAGCATCCAGTCCAACTTTTGCAAACTGTACAGAATACTCTGAGATACTATCGAGAAGCTCTCCGGAATAATCAAGTCCATTCTGAGCACCTGCAGCAATGAGATTCATTGCCTCTTCGCCAGATGTACCAAAATTATCCATCATAGCCTTGGCAGCTCTGGTTGACTCCGGTATTTCGTATCCGAACGTATCACGAAGTGCGAACGCTGATTCGGTTACGGTCTGCAGTGACGTATCATCAAGATCGCCGAGATTCTGAGTGATTGACGCCATTGCCTCCCCGATGTCTTCGAAGGAATCCCCGTAATTATTGGTGTAGATATCCTCCATGACCTTTTTATACCGTTCTGTTTCCTCGGTACTTTTTCCGGTACTGGCAATGTATTGGTTCATTGCCTGGTCGATATCATTCGCGCTTTTCACAGCAGCAACACTGACGCCTGCAATTGCCGTCCCTGCCGCAAGCATACCCGCTCCAATAGCCTTGGCTGTTCCTGATGCTATAGATGATAGCTTGGATCCATGCGACTTGGCGGACTCCTCGCGGTTCTGATACGAATCATCATCATCTTTTTCCTGTTTGTCATTTTCCTGCTCATTCTTCTTGGTAACGTCCTCTTTCACAGATTTTTTTACCTCAGCGCTTTCCTTTTCCGCATCTTCCGATTTCTTCGCTGTCTTCTTGGCTGATTTTTCAACCTTTTTCCCTGCCTCATTAAGATCTGACTCAAGTTGACTGTCATCAGCAACAATTTCATAAGTAACTTCTCCGCCACTGTTCTTGGACACCTGTCCCACCTGCCTTTATTCATTCGCCGGCACAGTGGCACAATGGCTGTTATAGTCTTATTTCAAATTCCTTTCTGCAGTTTGGATTTTTGCACTTAAAAAAGAGCCCTCTGCAACTGGCTCCTGTTTTGTAAAATATGTTCTGTTTATGCCCGCAATGCGGACACTCTACCTTTTTAATTTTCTTTCCGTCTGCTATCATCTCTTTGCCATTCCCTCCAATGTATGGAACAATAGATCTAATCCAGACTGTCCTCCTCCGCCTTGCACCGGAAGAGCATAATAAGATTTCATCTCATTGATTTCCTGTATCTCTTTTGAATTCTTGCCGTTGTATTCCGGAACCGGCATCTGCCTGATCCGCATAATCTGTTTGATTTTTGTATCCGCCGGCAATCCATTGAACAGATACAAGAACTTTTTCCAGGGTAATCTTCCCTGCTCGTCAATCAAATCAATCCGGTATGCCTGCATAAATGAAGCGTAAATGTAATCTCCGTCCCGTTCAAAATCTAATACCGGAACTGGACTTTTCTTAATCTGTGGGCGCTTTTCCACTTCAATATATCTGCTTGTGATATCCTGCATGATCCTCAACCGTTCTGCCGGTTTCAATAACCTGAGATTCCACCTGTTTCGAACCAACATATTCAACGCCTGCTGGATTTTCTCATAATCCGTCAGTGATTCCTCTTTATACAGCCTCTGTACTTCAAGGACAATATCAAAAGCCGGGTTGATGTCAAATCTCCCTTTGTCTGTGCAAATACGATAGGACGGAATCTCTGTCAGGACTCCCATTACCAGAATCTCCGTCTCTTTTTGGCACGATTATACTGACTCACCAATGCTTTCTTATTCTCCGCCTTGATTTCAGTAAGCCTTGGAATAACAACTCCGGTGATAAATGGGATGACTTCCTTTGCCATCTCGATATAATGGTCTTTGTAGAATTGCTGAATAGTCTCTGTCCCGTCTGCTCCAAATACGGCTTCAAACATGTCTATTTCTGCTCTTCCAAGCATCTCGACCGCATCACTTAGCTGTTCGTTGCTGGCTTCTTTTCTTTTGATTTCCTGCACATCCGAAAGCGCTCTGACCAGTGCCGTGTATTTCCGATTAATCTTTGCAACCATATCATCTGCATCCAAGGATACTTTCAATGTATGCTGCACAACGCCATTTTCATCTACCAGTTCGAAGTCTTCCTCAAATCTTTTGTTTCGTTTTGCCTGATATGCCATGATCTTTACCTCCTAAAAAGGGAGAGCTATGCCCTCCCTATGCTGTTGTACCAATTGACGGACGTCCATTACCATGAATGGTCACAGTCAATGAATTGATATTATTCGCATCTCCGTAAGCCGGCGTAATGTTCGCCAGTGTAATCGGCCAAATAATTATCTTTTTGCCTTTCTGCAGCTTCATATGTGTCTTTCTCTTCTCGCCAAGTCCGTACATCACATCATCACTCAAAATATAATCACACGCATCATCACCTGGCTTCACTGAGCCTGTCAGCGTTAATGTAAGCTGTGCACCTGTTACCTCACTGGATCCCCAGCCTTTGTCGGCGTAATAAGTAAGCTGTTGAATGACCTCATTTAAGCTCTGCGCCATATTTGTTGTCAAATTCGCAAGCGACGCCCAAGTAGGCTGTCCTTCTGCCGGAGACGTGTTGATGAATGCCTCTGTCTCATAGTTGATTTCCGGAGTAATCGGATTACTTGGGACATTTGGCTCCGCGAATATCTGTAAATCCATGTTCTTCATAATATCACCCTTTCTTAACAATATATTTTACAGTTCAAGATGCAGGAATAATGATACACCCCGTCCTCATCTCGCCCTATCTTACTTGGTTCCTTTGCTACTGTTGCATCCAGCCACGAAAATGTCTTTCCTTGTGGATACTTCTTTAATCCCTGCAGGTATCCGGCAATCTCGCACAGTTGTTCCAGACAACGCTTCTGATCTGCATGCCGGCACAGGAATAATACCGGGATCATCTTGACTTCCTGCTTGTTGTAACTGACAGACTCCGTGAATCCTTCACCAAGTTCAGCATATATACCTCCATCTTTCGGAAGCTCTTCCAGGGAAATCTCCGTGCCGAGATTGCAGTTCTTCTCTGCCGTGTCTGCAATTAGTTCTAATAATTCTGTCAGCATCATTTAAGCCTCCTCTTCAACGCTGCCTGGAATACTTGCTTCCATTGTTCACCATATACTTCCCTAGCATACTTCGCCCACTCTTCATGAGCGAGTGCCGATGTGAAGGAAATCTTTTTTGGCCCATACCTTCTTTCTGTCGGATTACCGTACATCACGTCTCCATTCCAGAGATATCGGGCATATGGTGTATGCCAACGCATCTTAAATACATGCTTTACAGCCCTTTTATAACTATTAGTCAACCCACTATCTTCAAGTGTTCCTTGGTCATGTGGTACATGTTTAGATGCATCTTGTAACGCCTGTAATCCCATATCCGTTAATGCAGTATTGCATGCTGCCTTTATTTTTGCTGCAGCCTGTGGCGTGTTGACTGTAACCCGCGTGTTAATCTTTGCCATATCTCACCATTCCTATCTCGTAATGATGCAGTTTTGAATTATCATACAGAGGCTCTACCGTTTTTATCTGGTGCTTCTGACCGTTGAAATCAACTACTTGATCAACTTCAAAAGAAACATCAGAAGGTCTGCTGTTGCGACAGTCATAGAAAAGCGTAGCAGCCAACTGTACCTCTGCATTATTCTTATCCCGGATAATCTGTTTGGATGGCTCTATCCGGATGTTAGACAGTTCCTGTCCTCCATTCAGTTCGCCTTTCCCCCACTTATCCACATTGACTCGCTGATACAGGGTGGCTGTGTGAATCAACAGTCTTTTCGGAATCGGTCTCATCAACAGCTCCCTCCTCGATAAGTCAGACCAGTCGGCCACAAGATTCTTTCCGCCCTCGGCGAAAATATGGACTGTTCCGTGGATCCGTTGCCAGAAGATGTTCCAGAGTATGAAAACTTGCCAAGTGTTGCTCCTGACATTCCATTTCCCATATCCATCTCTGCCCCGCCGTTCGCGTCCAGATATTCAATCTGTGCGCACACCGCATTCTTCACAAGCTTCTGCGTCGTTTCCGACATCATAGGAAAACCCTCTTCTGTAAGCCTATATAACGTCAGCTCCTCAACAATCTCTCCGGCTCGTTGACACAATGCAGAGAAACCGGCAGATTCTACCGGCTCCCCTTTGAATACATCATTGTAATATGTTTCATCCACATACATTCAGATCAGCTCCTTACGCCTCTGTACGCTTCACATATACGGTCTGTGGTTTTGAGATCTTCATACCGTAGATCTTACGACCCTGTACTGCAGAAGCTCCGATATATTTTCCAGATCCACCAAGATCCTGAATATGGACATCCACGCCCCACTCCTGCACACGATGGCACCAATTCGGGTGACCGGCAATAAATTCAGTTGTAGTCTTCTTAGATGCAACGGTTTTGGTATCATCAACCATTGTGTTGCCGGACTCAAACAACGCGAATCCTGCAATCGCTCCTGTTGCTCCTGCTTCTTTCATTCTCTGAGAAAGATCTCCCTGACGAATAAAGTGATCGTCCATCATCAGTACCGCCATGAACTCCGGAGAACAAATCATCCAGCGTCCATCTGTTGGAACACCAATACGTGTCAGATAGGTCTTAGCATCAAGCACATGTTTGTATGCATTCGCATCTGTAGCAGCTGTTTTTGTTGCACACACTTTAATACCTTCCGCTGTCTCCAACATATTGATAGATTTCTTATCCATCTCCAATGCAAGTGCGTATCCAGCTGAATCCAAGCGATCTGCAACCAGATTATCCGGAACTGCTGTGGCATCATATCCGTCAATCAGCTCATTGACTGCTTTGTCCTGGTCGATGTCCAGATCAATATATCCGGTCGAACCTTTGTCCAGGTCAACTCCTGTAGCTTTGTCATAATCCTTGACCGCTACTTCCGTGTCTCTTACCGGAATCTTAACCTTTCCGGCTTTTGGATTTCCTTCGTAGTTAGTGTTAAAAATATAGTTATCTCTTGTAACAAGAGTCTGTCTGAGCTTTTTGTCCACCAGAGAAGACCAGCGCTCCTGGTGTGCGTGTGCAAAAAGCTGTAAATACATCATAAATTTCATACTGTTATCACTCCTTAATCATCTTTTAATCCTGGATTCTTTGAATAGAACGCCGCCTCAACACCAGACATTTTCTTTCTGCGGCCATTCTGTCTCTGTCCCCAGGACTTGCTTCTTGATTCTTCTTCATCATCCTCCTCGTCTTTATCCTTGGAAGATTCTTTGAACTGTGGGTATTTCTTCAATACCTCGTCGATAGCGTCCTCGATATCCATATCCTCATCTTTAGCCATGTGCACTCTGGCCAGTGCAAGAACATCATCCACACAAGCCTTATCCACGTCATGCTCCAGGCATGTCCATTTCATCTCCATCTCATCTGCCTTGGCAGCCTTATCACGGAGTTCCTGTGTTTCAGTATCATCATCTTCTTTCTCGCTACTCTCTCCGGTCTTGACCTTACCGTTCGGTTTCTTTCCAGCCTTTTTCTGCTGTTCTCTCTGCCATTTTCTTTTTTCTCTGGCAAGACGTTTCTTGACGGCATCATCTACATCCTTCTGGGAAAATTTCTTTTCATTCTCTTCTAGCTCATCATCGTCACTGTCGTCATCGTCGTCTCCTGGATCATCGTTATCATCATCTCCGCCTTCATCTCCCGGATCATCGTCTCCTCCGTCTCCGGCAAAAAGCTGCAGGTTTATTGTCCAGTATCTTTCTTTCATGTTCATGTTCTTCATGATTATCCTCCATTTCTCCGCTTAACGCCCGTCGGCAGCCGTAGCTTGTACGTATTCAGTACCATAAGTTCTCTGTATGTCACTCACGGCAATAAAAAAAGAATCTACCAGAAGGCACCCCTTTTCTGATAAATCCTTATATTCTATATCAATATGCCCGTCAGCAATATGATAAGAGATCTCGTCATCTGTAAGCGATTTGAGCGAATGTACAAGTCCCTGTGTTAATGCTGATACCGCAGCACAAATGATATCGTTTCCGATTTCTGCATATCCTGCATGGCCATCTACCGTAAGACCGTGTTCTGTGATAGTTACCGTCATCACCACGTAGTCCTCCTTTCCGGAGTCGTCTGCTGTTTCACGGACAGCTCCGAGATATCTGGATCACCGCCTTTCTACGGATATCCGTCTGCCATCAAACATGATCGTGTCACCGATCTGTGCCACCTCATCACCTTTTATCCTCACTCCTTTCACTTCTGCATGACCATCTCTGGTCTGGTACAGGATCGTTGCTATGCCTCTCTCGATGCGTTCTGACAACCAGGATGGTGCCAGGATGTCCACATCCTTTGTGACTGTGTAGTATTGATTAGATTGCATTCACAAATACCCAGTCTTCTGCAAGCATATCCGCTTGTGACGCCAGCCATCCAAGCTGTACTCCAGATGTTCCAACAAATGCAACCGCCTTGTTACCGATTGCTTCATGCTCGCAATTCACAAGTTCTCCTTCTGCCGATACATAAGAAATACCAGTTGCAAGCTGAATGTACTGTTTCTTTCCATTCCATCCCTTACGTGCAACCTTCATTCCACGCTTTAAGTATTTGATTGCTTCTCCAAATGAGAAAGTAGCTTCTCCTCCAAGAATCGGACAGTTCTGACCATCTGCGACAATCCATTCATCAGAAAGAATATTTGTAAGGGTGTATTCCACATTCTTCGTCTCTCTTATATCCAGGCAGTCACCGTCTTTCGTGAACATAAGGATTGCCTGAGATTCTTCATCCCACCACCAATATCCTCCCCATGACGGGAGTTTTACTCCTATTCCTTCTTTCATCGTTTTGAATGCTTCTGAAAATTTCATATTCTTTTCCTCTCTTTCTTAAAAACGGGTATAAAAATACCACCGGCCTACTGACCAGTGGCATCTATTCTTCTACTATTTCAAAATATTTTGGGGGATACAAATAATCTTCTCCGGAGTCATCGACAATTCGGTACCAGCCTTTTTCCACAGAGATAACATCATAGATTTTATTATTTGTAAGCACGAGAAACTCTGTCTTTCCAAGATATTTAACCTTCATCCAACCACTCCTTTACTTTGAATTTCACCTTACCTACGTCTTTTGCCTGGAACCAATGAACTTCTGCTTCTAATTCTTCTCCCGTATCAGGATCCAGTAGTGTTCCAAAACCTTTCGCGTGTTGCCAATCAGATACTCGCCCACCATACTGTTCCGTCAGTCCTTCTGCAACCCCCTCATGCAATGAATGCCGTGTACCTTTACCGGCAAATACTTCTGAGTCCTGTATCCGGCTACCCGGCACAAATTCATACTCAATTCCAGTCGTTTTATCCACGACCTTGTAATTCTTTCCCTTTGCACTTAGTTTCTTGACGATATAGGTATCTTTCAATTTTATTGTATCAGTTTGCATTGCCTTTGTATAGGCTTTATTTGATGCTGCCGCTTCAGCAGATAGCCTTTTATCAAACCCGACCACTTGCTCCCTGTCAGTCCTGCGGTGTAATCCGGGAGTATCTTTCACGTAATACTTTAGCTTATTCTCTGTCCGCTTAAGCTTTACAGAAGCTTCCTCGAACCCCTCCTGATCTCCTGCCGCGTCCAGCATCATACATTCCCGTTTCTGCTTTCGCACTTCCCTCTCAAGAGCTCTCTGCACCTGTGTTTGCTTATACAGCTTATCATTTGCATCCATATCCTCTATCGGAAAATGCCTCTGTATATTCACGCCTGGAATGAACGGCCACTTATGATGCCCGCAATTGATTCCGAGAATCCCGTCCGGCTCACCATAGCTGGAGGACTTCCAAGGATAATATCGAATCTTCTTGCCACGCAGATCTTCCGTGTAGCCACTCCCATTATTTAGGTCAAATATCTTGCCTTGGTCCTTTGCGCATTTGGGGCGTGCACCGGAATGACTGTCAATCTGTATCAAGTGACACCCGGCATCTCGTATCCTGACGTCCTGAACTTCCTCGGCTGTACTTCTAGCCGTATTCCTCATAGCCATGTTCACATAGGCTTCTGGAGTCCACTCTCGCCCTCGCTTATCCACGAATGCCGGAATTCCTTTATCATTCAACTGTCTGATGCACCGTCTAACCGCCTGCTGTCTTGACTCAACACCACTCACCACTCCTCCAGCGCCACTGTTCAGAATGTTCCATGCCTCCTGCGCTATATTGCTGACGAGACCTTTGTATTTCTCAGATGCCTTGTACAACATGACTGTGTTGCACATATTCAGCGTATCTTTCGCCTGTTTTCGGAAGCTATGCACTACACGCTTCACGTTCTTGCTCTTATCAGCCTGTACAGCTTCCTCAGCGAGCCCCCGCCTTGCGATGTATCGAAGTCCTGGTTCCATATTGTTGATAGCATCCTGTGCTGCTTCATTCAGCATTCTTTCAGCTGCAGTCTGACTTAATCCAGACATCTTGGCAATCAGCCGGATATTTTCCTGATTAAGCTTTCCAATCTCAGCCAGCTTCTGCATCAGCCACCTGTCAGTATCAATGGGTTGCTCCCACCCTTGCAGATGTCTGGCAATGTTCTGTAATATTTGAGCCTCTAAATCAATATAGATGCCGTCCACAGGTTCTGCAAGCTGTTGGTTCTCCAGTATATTCACAAACTACCACCTACTCCTTATCGCCTGGAACAGGCGTTTTGCCACTCTTAGAATCATCGGGGTCTTGATTCTCCTTACCCTCTTTTTCTTCGGGTGAATCGTCCTCCTCGTCCAATTCATCATCATCTCCTCCTGTCCAGTCAATATCCTGTCCTGTAATTTGATTGTCTTGCCTGATTCGTTCTAATTCTTCCTGAGCTTCCTGTTCAGAGCACTTGTTAATCTCCATGATTGCAGTAAGCTTGGAACGAAGACCTGCATTCACAAGCTTAACATTCTTATCAATGAGTGAGTTGCTATCCTCAATGATAGAATCGTCAAAATCCACTGTCGCATCAATAGCTCCGCCAGTATCAAGAAACGATACCGCACGGACCATATTGATAATTACATCAGATATCACAATGCAGTGCTTCTGTCGATTCTGATAGAGATCTGACTTGTCTGAGATAACCTCTGTCGCGGTCTTGACTCCTCCAGAGTCATACTTGTACCTGCCCGCACCCATGCCTACCTTGAGGCTCAGCAGATCTAATGATTTCTGAATACCAAGCTCATGCTCCTGTGCCCGGATTGACATATCGACTTCGGTCAGTTGATTATTGCCATTCTTATCTTCTGGGAGTAAATAGTACACCGTATCGTCTGGGTCGAATGTCGGAGAAGATATTCCATCCGCCTCCATCTGTCTTCTCGCCATGCTGATTGGCACCATGATTCGTTTTCGACCTAAGACGAACTCGTTCATGTAGCTGTCGTAGATAAGGTCACAGCCTTTCACCTCGTCAATTCCGTTCGCGTATACGGATACTCCGAGCGGGCTGTCCAAATCTATGTTATTACAGATATTCGGCGTTATAATCTGGAATAACGGCTCTGCGCTCTTTGTAAATACCAGCTCTTCAATATCCTCCGGGGCTTCAATCTCTTTCCCGCTTTTTGCATCAATATAGACATTTTCAATGTAATACTGATCTTTTTTTTCTCCGTCATCAACCTTCCCGAATCGATGCATCTGTAAATAGATGACTTCTTTCCCATTTAACATCTTCACTGTTCCAAACGCACACTCTGTAATATCCCCATTATCCCAAGACAGCGGGTATATCATATCGGCACGAATATAATCAATAATCACCTGACCATCTGCATTTAGATACTCCACGAAAGCTCCTGTACCTAGAGCAAAAGCTTTTTCTATAAGCCGATTCCCTTGTACGCGAAAATTATTGTAGTTTAAAATTTCTGCCAGACGCTTACTGTATTTTCCTGCTTTAATAGCCACCTTCTCATTGAGCAACAAGTTCGCCCAGTCCTCACAGACTGTTTTCGCCATTCCCAGTTTATAGCGTTCCTGATTCGTCATTACGGCTCCATTGTATAGCTTATAGTGGTGGAACTTCTCAACGTCGTTCTGATACCACTCCAGCCATTCATCAATATGGTCATATGTTTCATCTGGTACTGCGGGATATCCTCTCTGTACCAGATACTCTTTTACTTTCTTGTATGTGCTATCACTCACGTTTTCCACCTCCTATGCTGCAATATACATGATTTCATCCTGTATACTCTCAGTGCTGTATTCCGTGCTGTCCAGACTGTCAACATTCATCTCACCATCGTCCAGTCGCACATCCATGTTCTTTTTCTTTTCGTCATATACCGCCTCTTCAAACGCAGCAATGATATGCGTGCAGTGCTTCATGACCTTCCATCTGTGCTGCGCTATCAGGCTGTTGTAGAATGCTATTCGGTCATTGATTGGACCCTTAAGTGCATTCTTAATATCAATCACAACATGCTCCTGAATACAGGCTGTCTCAAGCCCAGATATAAGCGTCTGCTCTGCACTGTCACAATATGCTTCATATACTTTGTACTTCGATTGCGCTCTCCGGACAAAATCAATGAAGTCATCCTGCAACTGCTTCGGATTAATGCGCTTCTTGCAGTAATATTCATCCAGCACAACCACCTGTTTAAATCCTTTGGTGAAACCTGTCAGGGTAAAAGAATGAGCCGACTTCGTACCACCAAAATCGACTCCTATTACTGCATATACTATTTGATTTTCATCCAGCCATTTCTGATCAACAAGATACTCTTGTACATGATCCGCAAACTGCTGATAAATAAGTCCATCTGCTGCAACCCATTTTCCAAGAATAAAACGCTTATAGAATACGCTGCCATGCGGCCATGCATTTTTGTATTCTTCTTTACGCTTCGGAGAAATTGAAAGGTTATCATCCATCGTAAAATGCAAATGATATACTTTTTTCTGCTTCATAGCTTCTTCTGTCAGATACTCCTCACGTATAAAATGATGCGGTCCTGCCGGGTTACAGTTCATCCAGAACTTCCAACCATCCACTGAACATCTGGCAATTGCCTGATCCACAAAACTCTTTGGAAACAATGCTGCTTCATCAAGATAAGCACCGGCAGCAGTTAATCCCTGCAACGCATCTTGTGCCGCTTCTGTGTTTGCTCCGTACAGATAATATGTGTTTGTTCCAATCTCCAACCTCGCATCCGTTCCCGATCGGATGTATTCATAAGGCCATCCCCATGCTTCCAGCATTTGCAGCATCGGTCTGACCACATTTTTCTTTAATGCACCCATCGTCTTTCCGGCCAGGATAAATGACTCACCAGAGAACATTTCTTGTGACCAGGTTAGAAAGCCAATAATACAGGCAATCGTCTTTCCCGATCGGATAGATCCATCTGCGATCACATAATTGTTCTCCGAAGTTCTGATCATTGGTCTCCACCAGTGAATCAATCTCTGCTGTTGCGGAGAAAATGGCTTGAAATTAAACTTCGCCGGTCTCTTCTTCCGCCTCGGCATTTTCTTCATCCTCCTCAAATAATCCCTGCAGATCCTCTGCTGTTGGTCTCATTGCTTTCAGGAAACTCTGGATATTATCATCTTGACTATCTGTATCCCCAACTTCCTGATCTCTGGCTCTCTTAGCTCTGTCTGTCCGGATCTTCTGTTCTTCCAAATCTTCTGCTGATTTATCTGTCTGTCCAACTGTTTTCATGATTGCTTGATAAGCTTTTACATCTCCAAGCATTGCCTGTTGGATCATGGCCATTGTAATTACTTCTTCATAAGTACTCTCGCCACCATCTGCCCGTAATATATCTGATAAGCCATCAACTTCTACTTGCATCGTTAACAGCTTGTTCATTGTGTCTCTGAGAGCTGCTTTCCTACGTCTTGTCGCACCGGATTTAATTCCGCCGTTTCTTCCACGTTCTCTCGCTTCCCTCTTGCT
>OLND01002186.1_pt1 | contig 18169 bp, 10 predicted proteins | sample 1672031 | NCBI WGS metagenome assembly OLND01 (sample SAMEA3136638, study PRJEB25190) | human gut metagenome | biome: human gut; feature: human-associated habitat; material: faeces | place: Austria | collected 2013
GGATGTGAGGACTGTAGGTGAATTTAACAGGGGGCATATGAAGGGATTCACCAATATTCTGTGGCCGGACTTCAACCGAAATGAGCTGAACCGGGCATTGGCAGATTTCGCACAGCGTGGCAGACGATTTGGAGGCATCTGAGTATGAAAGTACGTATCATCTCCGGCGTCGTCGGCGCAATTCTGGCAGTTGCAATTCTGCTGCTGCATAAAACATTTGTTTTTCCGCTGGCAATTGCAGCGCTGATCTGCATTGCTTTGTTTGAACTGTTTCGTGCAGGGAAGTGCCTGCACTGCCGCATTTCCATCGGCGCAGGTTTCCTGTACGGTGCGGCACTGCCGTTTTTGCAGTACTACGGAAACTATACCGCAGTGATTGCACTGACATTCCTGTGCATCATTGCCATGTTTGCGGAAATGGTTCTGCTGCATAAGCGCGTGACATATCAGTCTACATTGTTTATTGCAGCAATCACCCTGCTGGTATCGCATTCCTTGAGTATGCTAAACACACTGCTGCACATCAGCAGCTATGGTCTGGCAAGTGTGATCCTGGCGCTCTGTTCTGCTTGGGTGGCAGACACCGGCGCATACTTCGCCGGAACATTCCTGGGCAAACACAAGCTCTGCCCGGAAATCAGCCCGAAAAAAACCGTGGAAGGTTTCTTCGGCGGCATTGCGGCAGACGTAATCTTCATGGTGATTTTCGCACTGATCTACAGCTTGATTGCACACGCTCATGTACATTACCTGTGGCTTATTTTCATTGGTATTGTGTGTGCAGTTATCAGCGTGCTGGGCGATCTGAGCGCATCTGTTCTGAAACGCCAGCAGGGAATCAAGGATTTCGGAAACATTATGCCCGGACACGGCGGCGTAATGGATCGCTTTGACAGCGTTCTGTTCACTGTCCCGGCGTTCTATGCACTGGAAATGATGTACCCGGTATTCTTTGGATAATTGTATAGGCTCTCGGGCAATACTGCCCACACACCACACACGATGCAGGGCGCTTTGCTTTGTGTCGTGTGTGGTGTTTATGAGCCTGTTTCAAAAAGGAGACAGAAAAAATGGGGAAATGTATTTCAATACTAGGCTCGACCGGTTCGATCGGCACGCAGTCGCTGGAAGTTGCAAAGGCACATGATATGCAGGTCCATGCCCTGGCAGCAAATCGAAATATTACACTGCTGGAACAACAGACACGGGAATATCACCCGAAAAAGGTCTGCATTTTTGAAGAGAGCCAGTATCAGGAACTGAAACAGCGTCTGGCAGATTTGCCGGTACAGGTGCTGTGCGGCATGGATGGACTCTGCGACATCGCAGCAGATAAAAACGCAGATATCCTAATCAATTCCGTTGTAGGCATGGTGGGACTTCTTCCCACACTGACCGCTATTTCTGCCGGCATGGACGTTGCCCTGGCAAACAAGGAAACACTGGTTGCCGGAGGTTCACTGGTCATGGAACAAGCTGCCCGGAAGGGTGTGCATATCTATCCCGTGGACAGCGAACACTCCGCCATCTTCCAGTGCCTGCAAGGAAATCGCCGGGAACAGCTGAACAAGATCATTCTGACTGCATCCGGCGGGCCGTTCTTCGGAAAGACTCGTGCGGAACTGGAAAATGTCACTGTTGCAGATGCACTGAATCACCCGAACTGGAGCATGGGCAACAAGATCACCATTGACTCTGCAACGCTGATGAATAAGGGATTGGAATTCATTGAGGCAAAGTGGCTCTTCGATCTGACCCCGGATCAGATCGAGATCGTGGTACATCGTCAGAGCGTTGTGCATTCGGCGGTAGAATACCAGGATTGTTCCGTCATCGCTCAGCTGGGCGTACCGGATATGAAAATTCCGATTCAGTATGCCCTGCTGTATCCGGAGAGAATGCCCTGCCCGACAAAGCATCTGTCTCTGACAGATTACGGCACACTGACCTTCGAAAAACCGGATATGGAGACCTTTACCTGTCTGAAAACCGCAATTGCGGCAATCACCGCCGGCGGTACAGCACCCTGCATCGTAAACGGGGCAAATGAGGTTGCTGTTGCAGCGTTCCTGGCGGGAAAGATCGGTTTCCTGGAAATCGGCGCACTGGCACAGCAGGCGATGGCATCCATTCCGGCGACAGCAATCAAAACATATGAGGATGTTATGAAAGCAGATACACAGGCACGGGAGTTCGTTCGAAACGCCATTGCATAGAAAGGAAACAGCATATGCAGCACATTGTAACTATCCTCATCGCAATTCTGATTTTTTTTATCATTGTTGTCATCCATGAATTCGGGCATTTTATCGCTGCGAAACTGAACCGCATTCAGGTGAATCAATTTGCCGTCGGTATGGGCCCGAAACTTCTGCACTTCCAAAAAGGGGAGACAGAATACTCTCTCCGCCTTTTTCCCGTTGGCGGATTTTGTGCCATGGAGGGCGAAGATCAGTCCAGCGACAATCCGAACGCATTTGAAAAAAAGCCGGTGTGGCGGCGCATGACCGTTATACTTGCCGGTCCGTTCATGAATTTGGTGCTTGGATTCCTGCTGATAGTGATACTGCTTTGTACTGCACAAAAAGTCCCTTCTCTGACCATTGCCCGGTTTGCAGAGACCACCAATGCAGCCGGTGAAACCGTGACCGCTGCGGAAAGCGAACGCTCTGGTCTACAAGTCGGGGATAAGATTGTTGCCATTGACGGCAGCCACATTTTTTCTACCAGCGACTTGATCTATAAACTGCAAACCACAGACACCGAAACCTATGACATTACCGTAAAACGGGACGGCAAGCGTGTCACCATTGAAAATGTTACGTTCCACAATGACAACACAGACGGGCTGCTGGATTTCGCAGTGGAAGGAAAGCCGAAAAATCCAGTCACGATCGTTTCCTATGCGGCAAAAGATACGGTTGCAACCGCAAAGCTGATCTGGATGTCTCTGGTGGAACTGGTAAGCGGTAAGTATGGTCTGCAGGATCTTTCCGGTCCGGTCGGCACCGTCAGCGTAATTGAACAGGCAGCCTCCAGCGGAGATAATTTCCTGGAACGGTTTCAGTCTGTCATAAATCTGACGATCTTCATTACTGTTAATGTAGGCGTGTTCAATCTGCTCCCCATCCCCGGTCTGGACGGCAGCCGTTTTGTGTTCCTGCTGATCGAGGCAATTCGCCGCAAGCCCATTGCCAAGGAGCGGGAGGCACTGGTGCATTTCATCGGCATGGCAGCTTTGTTCCTGCTGATGATCCTGGTAACCATACAAGATGTGGGACGCTTTTTTCAAAAATAGGGAGTGACATATATGAGAAATTTGAAACCTGTAAAGGTCGGAAACTGCACGCTGGACGGCAGTCATATCTATATCCAGTCCATGCTGAACACTCGTTCCGATGACATTGCCGGCAGCGTGGCACAGGCAGTGGCACTGGAACAGGCAGGATGTGAGATCGTCCGTGCCGCAATCCCGAACCACGAGGCAATCGCACTGATTCCGGCAATCAAAGAAAAGATCTCGATTCCGCTGGTTGCCGACATCCATTTTGACTACCGCCTGGCGCTGGAGGCAGCAGAGGCAGGGATTGATAAGATCCGGATCAACCCCGGCAACATCGGCGGCATGAGCCGGGTGCAGGCGGTCGTAAAAGCCTGCCAGGCAAGAAATATCCCCATCCGCATCGGCGTCAACTCCGGCTCGCTGGAAAAAGAAATCCTGGCAAAATACGGTGCGCCTACAGCTGAGGCATTGGTTGAAAGCGCCATGGGACACGTGCAGATGCTGGAGGCGTGCGGCTTTGATGATATTGTCATCTCTATGAAATCATCCGATGTCAACACTATGATCGACGCTTACCGCCTGTGCGCACAGCAGTGCAGCTATCCGCTCCACCTGGGCGTTACAGAGGCAGGCACAGAGCGAATGGGTCTGATTAAATCGGCGATCGGTATCGGTTCGCTGCTCCACGACGGCATCGGCGAAACCATTCGTGTTTCTCTGACGGAAGACCCGGTAAAGGAGATCAAGGCTGCCAGAGATATTCTCAAGTGTATCGGCAAGCGTGGAGGACCGCAGATCGTCTCCTGTCCCACCTGCGGCAGAACCCAGATCGACCTCATCGGTCTGGCAAACCAGGTGGAGACGCTGGTACAGGGATATCCGCTGGATATCAAGGTTGCCGTCATGGGCTGCGTGGTCAACGGACCGGGCGAGGCAAAAGAGGCAGATCTTGGTGTTGCAGGCGGAAAAGGCGTCGGCATTTTAATTAAAAAAGGTGAAATCGTGAAAAAAGTACCGGAGAGCGAGCTGCTGTCCGTCTTAAAGGACGAGCTGGATCACTGGGGCAAGTAAAAAAGAAAGCAGGAATAGGAATGGAAAAACAGTTTCAGGAAGTATTTCCGGATTTGAGAATCGAAGGGGGCATGGCAGAGCTTCTCGATACCGTGGAGGTTTCGCGGGTATCGATCAATAAGAAAAAAGATCTGCTGCGGATCTATGTGGTCAGCCATCAGTGGATTCACAAAAAATATATTTATCAGCTGGAGCGCCAGATCGAGGAGCAGCTCTTTTCCAACGTGCCGCTGCGCGTGAAGATTATTGAGCGGTTCTATCTGTCGCGCCAGTATACGCCGGAAAACTTTCTGGAGGTGTACCGTCCGAGTATCCTGCTCGAGCTGAAAAACCACAGTGTCTTTCTGAATCATCTGTTTTCGACTGCCGAGATTACCTTCCCGGAGACGAACAAAATGCACCTGGTGCTCGTGGATTCCGTTGTGGCAAAGGAGCGCGAGGAGGAGCTGGTCCACATTCTCGAGAAAATCTTCTGTGAGCGGTGCGGCTTCGACCTGATCGTGGAAACCGAGATGAGAAAGCCGGAGGGCGAGAGCCGCGCCATGAGAAATTCCGAGCTCCGCATCCGGGAGGAAGTGCGCCACGTTCTGGCGCATACCCATTACGGTGAGATGCTCGGCGAAAAAGAGCAGAACCGGATGGAAGAGCAGGCGGAAGCAGCAGGCGAACAGCCAAAAGCAGCCGCAGCAGCCAAGGGCGGCGAGGCGAAAAAAGAAAAAGCAGCAGACGGCGGAAGGGGAAAAGGTTTTTCCGGCGGCGGACGCGGTTCCTTCAAGAAAGGCAAGGGCAGTTTCAGCCGGAATGCGGACAATCAGCCGCGCAAATCCTCCAATCCGGATGTGCTGTACGGAAGAGATTTCGAGGATGAGAGCGTGGAGATTCTGAAAATCGGCGATGAGATCGGTGATGTTGTCATCCGAGGAAGAGTCCAGAGTGTGGATATGCGCGAGATCCGGAATGAGCGTACGATTTTCATGTTCACGATCACCGACTTTACGGATACCATCGGCGTCAAGATTTTCGTCCAGAACGCGGAAGTGCCGGAATTAAAGGATGCGATCAAAAAAGGCGCGTTCATTAAAGTAAAAGGAAAAACGACGGTTGATGCATTTGACCACGATCTGACGGTTATGTCTGTCTGGGGCATCAAGAAGATCACCGATTTCCGTACCGGCCGTCAGGATACGAGTCCGGTGAAGCGTGTGGAGCTGCACTGCCATACAAAGATGAGCGATATGGACGGTGTCACCGATGCTGCCCGTCTGGTACAGCGTGCCTACGAGTGGGGCCATCCGGCGATTGCAATCACCGACCACGGCGTTGTGCAGTCCTTCCCGGAGGCAAACCATGCGATCGAGGCGATCGACGGCGCTTACCGGAAAAAATACCAGGCAGAGCACCCGGATGCGACAAAAGATGAGCTGAAAAAAGTTTCGGCTCCGTTCAAGGTCATCTACGGCATGGAGGCTTATCTCGTCGACGACTTGAAAGATATCGTTGTCAACAGCAAAGGACAGGACATCCACGGAAGCTACGTTGTGTTTGATATCGAGACGACGGGATTTTCCCCGGTTGTCAACAAAATCATTGAGATCGGTGCCGTCCGTGTGGAAAACGGAGCGATTGTCGATAAGTTTTCCACCTTCGTCAATCCGAAAGTCCCGTTCCGGATTGAGAATCTGACCGGCATCAACGACAACATGGTTCTTGACGCGCCGGACATCGAAACGGTGCTGCCGAAATTCCTGGAGTTCAGTGAGGGAGCCGTTATGGTTGCCCACAATGCTTCGTTCGATATGAGCTTTATCGAGCACAACTGCGTCCTGCAGGGGATCGAGCGGGAATTTACAACGGCGGACACCGTCGCCATGGCGCGTTTCCTGCTGCCGGGCCTCAACCGTTTCAAGCTGGATACCGTTGCGAAGGCGGTCGGCGTATCGTTGGAAAACCATCACCGTGCGGTGGACGATGCCGGCTGTACGGCGGAAATTTTCGTGAAATTCGTAAAAATGCTGGAGGAGCGCAATATTCTGACTCTGGATGACCTGAATGCGCAGGGAAAAGTATCGGAGGAGGCTGTGCGCAAGCTTCCATCGTACCATGCGATCATTCTGGCAAAGAACGAGACGGGACGTGTCAATCTGTACCGCCTCGTGTCGGAATCCCACCTGAAATACTACAACCGCCGGCCGAAGCTGCCAAAGAGCGTCTACCTGAAATACCAGGACGGTCTGATGATCGGATCTGCCTGCGAGGCGGGCGAACTCTACCAGGCAATCCTGCGCGGTGAACCGGATGCGGCGATTGCGCGTCTCGTGGACTTCTACGATTATCTGGAAATCCAGCCGATCGGCAACAACGCGTTCATGATCAAAAAAGAGGACGTTTCTGCCGTAGAGAGCGAGGAGGATTTAAAGGAGATCAACAGGCGCATCGTCAAACTTGGCGAGCAGTTCCATAAGCCTGTTGTGGCAACGTGCGACGTCCACTTCATGGATCCGCAGGACGAGATCTACCGCCGCATCATCATGACCGGAAAAGGTTTTGACGACGCGGATGAGCAGGCACCGCTGTTCCTGCGCACTACCGAGGAGATGCTTGAAGAGTTTTCGTATCTCGGAAGTGAGAAAGCGGAGGAGGTCGTCATCACCAATCCGCGCAAAATCTCCGACCTTGTCGAGAAAATCTCCCCGATCCGTGCTGGAAAATTCCCACCGGTCATCGAGGATTCCGACAAGACACTGCGGAGAATCTGTTACGACCGCGCGCATGAAATCTACGGCGAGGAGCTGCCGGAGATCGTTTCCGCACGCCTCGAACGGGAGCTGAACTCCATTATTTCCAACGGATACGCCGTTATGTACATCATCGCACAGAAACTAGTGTGGAAGTCGAACGAGGACGGCTATCTCGTAGGATCGCGTGGTTCCGTCGGTTCCTCGTTCGTTGCGACGATGGCGGGAATCACGGAGGTAAACCCGTTGAGCCCGCATTACTACTGTGAATCGTGCCATTACAGCGAGTTCGATTCGCCGCGCGTCAAAGAGTACGTCGGCCGTGCCGGATGCGATATGCCGGACGCCGTCTGCCCGAACTGCGGCAAGCCGCTGAAAAAAGCCGGATTTGACATTCCGTTCGAGACGTTCCTTGGATTCAAGGGAAACAAAGAGCCGGATATCGACCTGAACTTTTCCGGTGATTACCAGAGTAAGGCGCACAAATACACAGAGGTTATTTTCGGCGCCGGTCAGACGTTCCGTGCGGGAACCATCGGTACGCTGGCGGATAAAACAGCGTTCGGTTACGTGAAGAACTATTACGAAGAGCGCGGCCAGCACAAACGGAACTGCGAGATCGACCGGATCGTGGAAGGATGCACCGGCATCCGCCGTACCACCGGCCAGCACCCGGGCGGTATCATCGTTCTGCCGTTCGGTGAGGACATCAACTCCTTCACCCCGGTGCAGCATCCGGCGAACGATATGACAACCGACATCATTACGACCCATTTCGATTACCACTCCATTGATGCCAACCTCTTAAAGCTCGACATTCTCGGACACGATGATCCGACCATGATCCGTATGCTCGAGGATATCACGCACCTTGATGCGCAGACGATTCCGCTCGATAACCCGGAGGTCATGTCGCTGTTCAAGAGCACCGAGGCGCTCGGCATCAAGCCGGAGGACATCGGCGGCTGCCCGCTTGGATGCCTTGGCGTGCCGGAGTTCGGTACCGATTTCGTTATCCAGATGCTTCTGGACACGAAGCCGCAGTCGTTCTCTGACCTGATCCGTATCTCCGGTCTGTCGCACGGAACCGACGTATGGCTCGGCAATGCGCAGACATTGATCGAGGAGGGCAAGGCGACGATTTCCACCGCCATCTGTACCCGGGACGATATCATGATCTACCTGATCGACAAGGGACTCGAAAGTGAGCTTTCCTTTACGATCATGGAGAGTGTGCGAAAAGGAAAGGGCTTAAAACCGGAGTGGGAAGAGGAGATGAAGGCCCACGATGTGCCGGACTGGTACATCTGGTCATGTAAAAAGATCAAGTACATGTTCCCGAAAGCCCACGCGGCGGCGTACGTCATGATGGCGTACCGCATCGCTTACTATAAAATTTTCTATCCGCTGGCGTACTATGCGGCGTATTTCTCCATTCGTGCGTCCGCATTCTCCTACGAGCTCATGTGCATGGGACGCGACCGGCTGGAATATTATATGAAAGATTACGAAAAACGGAAAGACACGCTGACTCAGAAGGAGCAGGCAACTGTCAAGGATATGAAGATTGTCCAGGAAATGTACGCCCGCGGCTTCGATTTCGTGCCGGTGGACCTCTATAAGGCACAGGCGCACCGCTTCCAGGTCTACGATGACAAACATCTGATGCCGGCGCTCGACTCGATCGAGGGTCTGGGCGACAAGGCGGCCGACGCCGTTGTCCTTGCGGCACGAAACGGAAAATTCCTCTCGAAAGATGATTTCCGCGACCGCACCAAGGTCAGCAAGACGATTATCGACTTTATGGCGGACCTAGGTGTCTTCGGAGATCTGCCCGAAAGCAACCAGTTTTCGCTGTTCGACTATTAAAAGGAGCGTCCCCTTTCCGTTGCAATCCCGTGCGTCTTGGGGTATAATCAGACGTTGTGGAAAAGAACGAAAACGATTTAGATAAAATAAGGTGAAAAACATTGAGAAGAAGATTGGAACAACTGCTGAACGGCAGATTTGAATATGAGGTTCCCCATCTGCTGCTGTCCGAGACGGAGGTGGCCCTGACGCTGGACGAGGGGCAGAATTTCCGCGGAGAGCTGAATATCGGAGCGGAAGACGGGAGAAGAGTAAAAGGAATTGTGACCACAGATCATCAGAGAATCGTTCTGGCGAAAAATCAGTTCCAGGGAACGGCGAGTACGATTGAGTACGGCGTGGATACCAGCGGATTAAAAGCAGGCGATGAAATCTGTGGAAACATCACCGTCAGCAGCAATCTGGAGGAACGCTGCGTGCGGGTACACGTCTCGATTGCGGGAAAGACAATGAACATTTCCGGGCAGGAGATTCATTCCCTGGCAGATTTTGTGCATCTGGCAAGCCATGATTTCGGCGCAGCGTACCGCTTCTTTGTAAAAAAAGAGTTTGCACGTCTTCTTCAGAAAGAGGCACCGGAGCAGATGGCACTTTATCAGGGACTGTCCCACAAGCCGGTGACATTTCAGCATCTGGAGGAATTTCTGGTTGCCCTCGGTCAGAAAGAGCCGGTGATGCTTTCGGCGGAACAGCCGGAGAAAACTGTGCTTACCGTGGACCAGCCGCGCAAGGAAACACTGTATCTGTATAAAAATACCTGGGGCTACGTCCGCATGGAAATCGAGGTGCAGGGAGACTTTCTGGAAGTGGAAAAGAAAGTCGTCACTTCAGAAGATTTCATCGGAAGCGTCTACGGTGTGGAATACATTATCCATCAGGAGAAAATCGGAAACGGCCGCCATTACGGCAGAATTACGGTGCGTCAGGGAAAACAGGAGCTTCGCTTTGAACTGGAAGTGACAAACAGCGAAAAGCATGTGACCAGCAGGAAAAATACGGAGCGCGACCGTCAGATAACTGCCATCGCGCGCGGCTATCTCGATCTGGCAGTCCATAAACGCGACTACCGTACCTGGTATCAGGACACCTGGGAGGCCATCGAGCAGTTCGAAAAAGCCGGCGGAGACATGGCGTGGGTGACGCTGGGAAAAGCATGGCTGTACGAGAGCCATGAGGAAACCGGAAAAGCAAGAGAAACGCTTTCTTACGTAAAAGAGCATCAGGAACTGCTGGACACCGCGGAGAAAAAAGGAGCGTACCTGTATCTGGCATGGAAGCTGAAAATGGAAGTGGGCCATACCGGGCTGGTATCACGCCTTGGAACACTGATGCGGCAGGAGAGTGCAAGCTATTTTCTGCTAAAGCTTGCCATTGATGCCGACGATTCCTGGCAGCAGTCGCTGACCCGTCAGCTCTACGCGATGGAACTTTGCTATGAGTGCGGGTGCAAGAGCCCGCTTCTGTATCTGGATGCGGCACAGCTCTATCTCCGCCAGGAGGGACAGCTCCGCCGGATTTCGCCGTTCACCGTTCAGGTGCTGAAATTTGCGCAGAAAGAAGGCATTTTAAGCGGGGAACTGTTAAAACGGGCCGCTTATCTTACAGAGACGATGAAAACGTTCGATGAGAATGTCTATCAGATCCTGACTGCGGGCTATGAGCGTTTTCCATCCGATGAAGTGCTCGAAGCCATCTGCAAACTGGTGATGAAGGGCCGCCCGGTGCGGAAGGAATATTTCCCGTGGTATGCAAAAGCCGTGGAGCGGAACATCCGCATCACGCGCCTGTACGAGTACTATATCGAAACGATGGATGCGTCGTTCGACGAGGTCCTTCCTCAGGTCATCCGGATGTATTTCTCCTACAGCAACACACTGGCAGGCCAGAAGAAAGCGCTGATCTACGCCAACGTGATCAAAAACCGCGAAAAAGACCGCCATACATTCCAGAGCTACCGCCCGGCGATGGAGGTTTTCACGGCAAGACAGATCCAGAAAGGCCGCATGAACCGCGAATACGCCGCACTGTACCGGACTTTTCTGAAAAAACCGGAAGATCCCGACAGCGCAAAAGCGATCGCAAATGTGCTGTTTACCCATCATGTAACGTGTGAAAATCCGAAAATCACGCGTGTGATCGTCTGCCATCCGGCGATGGCGGGCGAAACGTCCTATCCGATGACGGAACGGGGTGCTTATATCCGTCTGTACGGCAAAAAAGCGCGGATTCTTCTCGAAGATGAGCAGCGCAGAAGATATGCGGTGACAGAAACCTGCCGCGTAGAGCCGTTGTTTACGGATGAAGAGCTTGCCCGTGCCTGCGGCGGTTTTGCCATTGAAAATCCGGGTCTGCTGCTGCACCTGTGCGGGGAGCAGGAAGAGGAGATGCAGCTTACCGCAGAAAATCTTGCCTGGTATCAGCAGGCAGCGCGCACGAGCGCATTTTCCAGTGCTTACCGGAAAACAGTGCGTCAGAAACTGCTGGAATACTATCTTGCCCATCCGGATGAGCGTGAGACCGAGGCAGCTGTTGCAGAGCTGGAGGACAGCGCTTACGCAAAGGTGGACCGTATTTCTACGATCGAGCTTCTGGTACGCTACGGCTGTTACAGCCGCGCCTTTGCCCTGACGGATCGGTACGGCTACGAAAAGATCCCGGTGTCGTGTCTCTTCCGTCTGGCGCATGCGATGATTCTGGAAAAAGAGTTTACAGAGGACGAGGAGCTTCTCTATCTGGCATCCTACGTGGTAAAACAGGGCATTTACGATGAAATTGTATTGTGCTATCTGAGAGATTATTTCACCGGTTCTATTGAGGATATGTGCAGTTTATGGGATAAAATCCGCGGCTTTCAGATGGAGAGCGACAAGCTGGAGGAGCGCATTCTGACCTGGTCCGTCTTTGTGCGCAGCCACCCGAAGTGGGAGCAGGAAATGCTGGAGAGCTACATCCGCCAGAGCGGAAAAGAGCATGTCATTCTGGCATACCTGACGTATCTTGCGATCGGCTATTTTATGGACGGAAAACCGCTTTCGGATCAGATGTTTGACTACTTGGACCGCGCCTGGAAACAGGGCTGGGAGCTGGACGAGATCTGCCGTTTTGCGATGCTGAAACATCTTTCCACGAAGCCGCAGCTTTCTGAGGAGGAAGAAAAAGAGGCGCATACCCTGCTTCTGGCGTTTACGAAACAGGGACTCCGCTTTGCCTTCTACAAGGATCTGCCGGAGCACCTGACCGAAGGCTTCCAGATCGGCGACCGCATGTTCATCGAGGAGCGCCAGAGAGCGGAGGCAAAGGTGACGATTCATTACCGGACAAACGCCGAAGAAACATGGAAGAGCGAACCGATGCGCAATATGTATCAGGGCATTTTTGTGAAAGAGTTTCTGCTGTTCTACGGCGAGAAAATGGAGTATTACCTGACCTTTACGAACCGTCAGGGTGAGGGAAAAACAGAGGTGAAAACCGTCTCCATGACCGGCGAACCAAAAGCAGGAAAGACGCGGTACCAGCTTCTGAATCAGATGAAAGCAGCGCGCGCGGCAGGAGATTCGGAAAAAGCAGAAGAAGCATTCCAAAAGTATCTGCAGCAGGAGGCTCTGGTTCGGAACTGTTTTGCACTTGTGGATGAAAAGAAGCAGCAGGAGGATACGACATGGAACAGAAAAATTTGATTTTAGGATTTGATTTTGGAGAGAAATATTCCCAGTTCTGCTGCTATGACAGGGGAACCCATACGGCCGTCTCCATCCCGGTAAAAGAAGGAGAAGAGGCGGTGGAATTTCCGACCGCCATTGCCAAAAAACGGAATGAGGAAACGTGGAAAACAGGACCGGATGCAGAAAAATCTGCTCACACGGAAAACGGCATCTGGCTGGACAATCTGTACGAGATCTGCATGGGATCCCGCATCTGCCAGATCGAAAACCGGGATTACACGCCGGGAGAAGTCCTTGGCACGTTCCTTCGCGAAGCACTGAAGATGATCGGCATCGAGCGCCCGGACCAGCAGATCCAGGCGATGATGATCACCACGGGCCATCTGACCCGTCCATTTGTGGAAAATGTGCGTGAAGCATACAAGATAATCGGACTGCCGCGCGGCAGAGCCTACCTGCAGGAGCATGACGAGAGCTTTTACTGCCATGTGCTGAACCAGAAGCCGGAGCTCTGGAGCCGTAAAGTCGGTCTGTTTTTCCTGAAAGATGAGGAAGCATCGTTTTCTGAACTTTCCATCAGCCGTAAAACGAAGCCGGCAACTGTGACCGTAAAACGGGGGCCAAAAGCCGCACTTTCGATCGAGCCGATGGAGCGCGACCGCGATTTCTGCCATCTGATGGGAGAAGCGATGGGGAATGAAATTTATTCCAGCGTATTTCTGGTGAGCGAGGAGTTCGACCTTGCCTGGGCCGACAACTCTCTGCGTCAGTTAAAGAAAAACCAGAGAAGAATCTTCGGCGGAACGAACCTGTTTGCACAGGGCGCCTGCTTTTCCGCGCGCGAAAAAGTGGAGGAGCGCCGCTTAAAGGGCTATCTCTTCCTCGGAAATGACCTCGTGCGCTACAACATCGGCATGGAGATGACGATTAATGGTTCTCCGGCATACTATGCGCTGATTGCAGCCGGTGTGAACTGGTATGAAGCAGAAAAAGAATGTGAGCTGATCCTCGACGGAACGGAGGAGCTGGAATTTGTTGTAAGTTCCATGGAAAGCGGAAAACGAAACCGCTATACCATGAAGCTGGACGGGCTGCCCAAACGGCCGCCGAAGACAACACGGATCCGTCTGCGTCTGGAGTATGATTCTCCGGTTACGTGTCAGATCACCGCAGAGGATTTAGGTTTTGGCGATATGTTCCCGGCAAGCCACAAAACCTGGCACGAGACGATGGGGGAGGTGTAAACGATGAGCGGTTATATTTTATGTCAGGTCAAACGGGCGAAAAATCCGTATTATATTTCCAACATCAGCACAAATATTTATTCCATCGAGGAACTGTGCTATTATCTGTACCACAACATCTATCTGCTGGACGAGACCATCATTAACGAGCAGCTGCTGGTGTGGATGAAAGAAGAACTCCACTTAAGAAGACTGTACCAGCGTCTCTACGTCCTTCTGGAGGAGAAAAAGAACATCGGTGAGTTTATCCTGCCGATCTTCAAGGAGATCAATTATCTTTCCCACGATCAGTTCCGTGAGATGAATGAGCGCCTGAAACGGTTCGAGGAGCAGCCGGAGATTGTGCGGAAAAAAATCAAGGGAGACTACCTTGTCGACCACGAAAAATATATCAATGCGATCCAGGTTTACCAGGAAACGCTGAAAGATACCGAGGAAAACGAAACCAACATGGGAAGCCAGTTCACCGGAAGTATTTACAACAACATGGGCTGTGCCTACGCAAGTCTGTTCCAGATGAATGAAGCACTTACGTGCTTTCAGAAAGCAAATGAAGAGCTGCACACGAAAGCATCGTTAAAGAGCTGGCTGTTTGCGGTCTACATGAGCAAAGGACAGGACGCCTATGAGCAGATGTGCACCGAGCGGAAAGTGGATGCCGAGACGAAACGGGAGATGGACCGCCAGATCACCGAGGCAATGCAGGTCGAGCTCCCGCGCGATCTGGACGAAGCTCTTGCGGCGTGGACACGGGAATATCATAAAAATACCGGACTTTGAACAAAAAGAACAAAAAAATTACTTGACAGAAAAAAAGAATGGAACTATAATACAGCCCATAAGAAAAAAATAAATACTTCGAAACCGATGAAGTGGAGATAACGTTGGAAGCGCACTCACAGAGAGCCCGGGCAGGTGGAAGCCGGACAGAAAGCGGATCAGCAAATGGACCACGGAGGGTACAGGGAAAAGCGGGAAACCGTCTGAGTATTCTGTAACGTGCAGGCATACGTTAGTTGCCAGGAATATGATCGTATTCTGCAGAGCGTGTGAGCAATCGCAAAACAAGGTGGCACCACGAGTATAAAAATATACCCGCCCTTGGCAAAGAACAAAGTGATTCTTTGCCGGGGGCGGTTTTTTGTATATCAGAAATTGGTTCTGAGGACCAGTGTTGATGACAGCCTTTGCAGACACAAGGAGAGGAGATAACAAGATGAAACAGATGACGTTAGAAGAAATTTCAAAAGCAGCCGCATCGGGAGCTTTTCGGAAAATCCCGGTAAGCAGAGAAATTTATTCGGATATCCGTACACCAGTAGAAACACTGAAAGTCCTGCAGGGCGTCAGCAGCCACTGCTACATGCTCGAAAGCGTGGAGGATAAAAAACAGTGGGGAAGATACACCTTTCTCGGCTACGATCCGTCGCTGGAACTCACCTGTGTCAACGGAAACCTGACAATCACCGCCGATGCGGCAGAGATGAAAAAAGTAGAAGATATTCCGGAAAGCCACGAAGAACAGCTTCCGACCGGACAGATCCGGCTGACTGCAAAGACAGCCCATCCGGGAGCCGTCATCAAAACCCTGATTGAGAAAAATAAAAGTCCGAAGATCGCGACACTGCCGACCTTCACCGGCGGCCTCGTCGGATACTTCTCTTACGATTACATCAAGTACAGCGAGCCGACCTTAAAGCTGGACACAGAAGATCAAGAACATTTCAAAGATGTCGACCTGATGCTGTTCGATAAGGTCATCGCCTATGATAATTACCGTCAGAAAATCGTACTGATGATTAATATCGAAACCGAAAATCTCGAAGAAAATTACGAAAAAGCCGTACAGGAACTCGAAAAAATGGAAGAGCTGATCCGCTTCGGAAAACCGGCCGAGACGAAAGCCGGCCACCTGAAATCCGAGTTCCGCCCGCTCTTCGATGAGAAAGCGTACTGTGAGAAAGTCGAGCAGGTCAAACATTATATCCACGAGGGAGACCTCTTCCAGCTCGTTCTCTCCAACCGGCTCGAAGCTGATTTTGAGGGAAGCCTCCTCGATACGTACCGCGTCCTCCGCACGACGAACCCGTCGCCGTACATGTTCTACTTCTCGAGTGATGATGTCGAGATCGCCGGTGCATCTCCGGAAACTCTTGTAAAAGTCGAGGACGGAGAGGTCCGGACCTTCCCGCTTGCCGGAACGCGGCCGAGAGGAAAGAGCTATGAAGAAGACAAGCGGCTGGAAAAAGAACTCCTCGCCGATGAAAAAGAGCGTGCCGAGCACAACATGCTGGTTGATCTGGGAAGAAACGATCTCGGAAAGATCTGTGATTTCGGAACCGTGGAAGTAGAAAAATACATGTCAATCGAACGTTACTCCCATGTCATGCACATTGGTTCCACTGTAAAAGGACAGCTTCGGAAAGACAAGACCGCAGTCGATGCCATCGATTCCGTTCTCCCGGCCGGAACCCTCTCCGGTGCACCAAAGCTTCGTGCCTGCCAGATCATCAACGAGCTGGAAAACAACAAGCGCGGCATTTACGGCGGTGCGATCGGCTATCTGGATTTCACCGGAAATATGGACACCTGCATCGCAATCCGGCTTGCGTTTAAGAAAAACGGAAAAGTGTTCGTCCGCTCCGGTGCCGGCATTGTAGCCGACAGCGTACCGGAAAAAGAGTATCAGGAATGCATCAACAAAGCAAAGGCCGTGATGGTCGCACTTGCAGAGGCAGAAGGAGGAAGTAACTTATGATACTGCTGGTAGATAATTATGACAGTTTTTCCTATAACCTGTATCAGCTCGCCGGTTCGATCAATCCGGACATGAAGGTCATCCGGAACGATGAGATGACGATCGACGAAATCTGCGCACTGGCACCGGCATCCATCATCTTATCTCCCGGACCGGGCCGTCCGGAGCAGGCAGGCCGATGCATGGAGATTGTAGAAAAATTAGGCGGCGAGATCCCGATCCTCGGTGTCTGCCTCGGCCATCAGGCAATCTGTGCCGCGTACGGCGCGACCGTCACCTATGCGAAACAGCTGATGCACGGCAAACAGTCCGAGACAACGCTGGATCTTACCTCGGAATTATTCCAGGGGCTGCCGGAAACCGTTCCGGTTGCAAGATACCATTCCCTCGCAGCTGATGAAGCGACACTGCCGGAAACCTTAAAGGTAACGGCAAGAACTGCAGACGGCGAGGTCATGGCAGTCGAGGACAGTGAGAAAAAGATCTACGGAGTCCAGTTTCATCCGGAATCCATTCTGACCCCGCAGGGCAGACAGATGGTAGAAAACTTCTTAAAAATTACAAGATAGATCACAGGACAGCAAAGAAAGAGAGAAACAGAATATGATTCGGGAAGCGATTGTAAAACTGGTAAATAAAGAGAACTTAACCTACGAGATGGCAGAGGGCGCCATGGATGAAATCATGGGAGGAAAAGCCGATCCGATCCAGATCAGCGCATTTTTAACTGCCATGACGATGAAAGGCGAGACAATCGAAGAGATCACCGCATGTGCCAACGGCATGAGAAAGCACGGTGTTCACATGGAACATGACAAGGATGTTCTGGAAATCGTCGGAACCGGCGGAGATAGATCCAATTCCTTCAACATCTCCACAACAGCATCCCTTGTGATCTCTGCAGGCGGCGTCGCAGTTGCAAAACACGGAAACCGCGCCGCATCGAGCAAATCCGGCGCAGCCGACTGTCTCGAAGCGCTCGGCGTCAAAATCGACCTGGAGCCGGAGAAAAACAAAGAAGTTCTGGAAAAACTTGGAATCTGTTTCCTGTTCGCACAGAAATACCACATGTCCATGAAATACGTGGCACCGGTCCGCAAGATGCTCGGCATCCGGACCATTTTCAACATCCTCGGACCGCTGACCAACCCGGCAGCAGCCACGATGCAGGTGATGGGTGTCTACGAGGAAGCACTTGTCCGCCCGATGGCAGAAGTTCTCTTCAATCTTGGTGTCAAACGCGGCATGGTTGTCTACGGCCAGGACTGCCTCGATGAAATTTCCTTAAGCGCACCGACAAGCGTCTGCGAGATCAAGGACGGAACGTTTGAGGAATACGTCATCACACCGGAAGAGTTCGGCATGACCCGCTGCACCAAAGAAGAGCTGGTCGGCGGAACTCCGCAGGAGAATGCTGAAATTACGAAAGAAATTCTTGCAGGAAAGAAAGGCCCGGCAAGAGACGCTGTTGTCCTGAATGCCGCCGCAGCCCTTCATGCAGCAAAAGAAATCCTTAGCTGTAGTAGTCGATGAATTCGGAGGTACAT
>OLND01002191.1_pt1 | contig 18132 bp, 13 predicted proteins | sample 1672031 | NCBI WGS metagenome assembly OLND01 (sample SAMEA3136638, study PRJEB25190) | human gut metagenome | biome: human gut; feature: human-associated habitat; material: faeces | place: Austria | collected 2013
CGCACAGGCTGTTGTGGCAGTTGGTGAGCACATACGGGATGGGGAACTTTTCCAGCCCCGAGGCACGGGCCGTCTGGATGATGCCCACAAAGGTGATGTCGTGGCTTGCCATGGCATCAAACTTGATCCGGAGATCCCGGTCGTTGCCGCTGGTGTTGTGGGCGGTGAGGATGCCGTAGGCCATGGTACCCTTGTAGGCCTGGCCGGCCTGCTCCGCAGTCACGCCCGCGGCTGCCAGTGCCGCAGGAGCCTGCGCGTCGGCGGGCACCCACTGCCCCCGCAGGTAGTATGCACCCGAGGTGCTGCATTTGATCGATTCCAACATAATACTTTCCCCTCGCTTTTGCAAAAAAGGGGCTGTTGCCAGCCCCTCTGAATTAGTCAAACAGCATATCGTGGATGGCGCTGACCGCCTTGTCAGCGTCGTCACGGGCAATGATGCAGGAGATCTTGATCTCACTGGTGGAGATCATCTTGATGTTGATATTGTTGTTGGAGAGTGCCTCGAACATCTTGGAGGCAACGCCGCTGTGGCTCTGCATACCGGCACCCACGATGGAGACCTTTGCGCAGGTCTCGTCGCAGGTGGCATCCTTGAACTTGCCGCTCTCCTTGAGCACGCGCATGGCGGTCTCAGCCTCGCCCTCGGCGCAGGTGAAGGAGATATCCTTCTTGCCGTCGCGGCCGGTGGACTGCAGGATGATATCCACGTTGATGTTCTTCTGGGCCAGCAGGCCAAAGATCTTGAAGCTGGTGCCCGGCTCATCGGGAACGTTCAGGATCGTGATAACGGCAACATCGGTGTCCTTTGCAACACCCTTGATCAGCATACCTTCCATGTCTTTTGTAACCTCCTTGACCACCGTACCGGGCACGGGATTCAGGCTGGAGAGCACCTCCAGCTCCACATTATACTTTTTGGCCAGCTCCACGCTGCGGTTGTTCAGCACCTGTGCGCCCAGAGATGCCAGCTCCAGCATCTCGTCAAAGGTGATCTCATCCAGCTTGCGGGTGTTGCGCACCTTGCGCGGGTCGGCCGTGTAAACGCCTTCCACATCGGTAAAGATCTGGCAGCGGTCTGCGTGCAGGGCTGCTGCAATGGCAACAGCGCTGGTGTCGGAGCCGCCGCGGCCCAGAGTGGTGATGTCATCCATCTTGTTCAGGCCCTGGAAGCCCGCCACAACGACCACACGGTTGCGCTCCAGCTCAGAAGAGATGCGCTCTGTCTCCAAGCGGGTGATGCGCGCCTTGGTATAGGCGCGGTCGGTGCGGAAGCCAGCCTGCCAGCCGGTCAGGCTGATGGCATGGCAGCCCAGCTCATTCAGTGCCATGGCCAGCAGCGAAATGCTGATCTGCTCGCCGCTAGCCAGCAGCATATCCATTTCACGGGCCGAAGGGTTGTGGGTGATCTCCCCAGCCTTGGCGATCAGGTCATCGGTGGTATCGCCCTGAGCGGACACCACCACAACTACGTCATTGCCCGCGTTGTGGGTGTTTGCCACAATGCGTGCCACGTTGAAGATACGGTCACGGTCCTTCACCGAAGAACCGCCGAACTTCTGTACGATCAACGCCATATCTTGTCACTCTCCTCTTTTTGCTCCCTCAGTGTGTGAGGGGTACACCGGGCGGAAGCGGTCTTGCACTTCCGGTCCTGTTTATCATTCCACTGTCGCACCGGTGTTGTCGGCATCCAGCCGCAGCAGTGTAAATGCTTCACATCCGTCCAAGCCTTCCAGCAGCTCGAGGCCCTTTTCCAGTTTGGAGTAAAATTTCTCGGCGTTGGCCTTTTCGGCCACAGCCATTACGGTGCTGCCGGCGCCCGAGACGTACACCGCCTTGGCACCGCAGAGCCGCGCCATATCGAAGACTTCCTTCGAGCCGGGCATCAGGGGCATCCGGTAGGGCTGGTGGAGCTTATCCTCGGTGGCAATGGCCAGCAGGTCGTGGCGGCCCTCGCAGAATGCCGCCGGGATGAGGGCTGCACGGGACAGGTTATACACCGCATCCTTGTGGGTGACCTCTTTGGGCAGGGCCGCACGGGCGGCTTCGGTCAGCAGCTTGTAGTCCGGTACGATGGCTGCAAAGCAGAGGCTCTCGTCCACATCCCGCTTGACGGAGTAGACGACGCCGTCCTCGAAAACGCTGCTGGTCAGACCGCCCAGAAGGGCCGGTGCCACGTTGTCCGGGTGGCCCTCGATGGAGGTAGCCAGCGTCAGCAGCTCCTGGGTGTTGAGCACATCGCCCAGCATCCGGTTCGCACCCAGCAGGCCCGCGATGATGCAGGCCGAGGACGAGCCGAGGCCCCGGGCCATCGGGATGGCGTTGGTCTGGACGAGCTTGAGGGGCGGCATGGTCTTGCCGACCTTATCGAATAGACCCTTGGCCGAGCGGTAGACCAGATTGGTCTCGCCGCGGGGGATGCGGGTGCCGTCCGCCGCCGAGATGTCCAGATGGTCGCTCTCTTCGAACGTCACGGTATTATACAAGGTCACAGCCAGACCCAGCGCATCGAAGCCGGAGCCGATGTTGGCACTGGTGGCCGGGACGGAAACTTTTATCTTCATCGCAGTTCCCTCTTCTCTCACGCTCAGGCGTCCTCAGGCAGGCGGCGGAGCACCAGCTTCACGCTGCCGCCCATGGCCTCTACCTTGCGGGCTGCTTCGGCCAGAGCCTTGCCGTCAGCGCTGTCCACAAAGTAGGAGCAGCCGTCGAAATGCTCTTCCACCACATGGCCCTTGCCGTAGATGGCCTCGGCCACCGCCGGGGCGATGCCTTCCACACGCACATAGTATGCGGCGGGAGCGGGGTCGGTGAGCATTCCTTCCACCGGCTCGGCGGGCTGCCAGAACAGGCTGTCGTGGACCTTGACGCCGTTCTTGAGGGCGTCCACCACGTCGGCCACGACAGCACTGGCGGTGGGCAGCTTGCCCGCGCCCTTGCCGTAGAAGACCACGTCGCCCAGCATATCGCCCTTGACGAGGACGGCATTGAAGACGTCATCGACACCGGCCAGCTGGTTTGCCTTCGGCACGAGGCAGGGCTCGACACCGGCGGCAACGCTGCCGTCCTCGCCCCGCTTCATCCAGGCGATGAGCTTGATGACGCAGCCCAGCTTCTCTGCCGCAGCCACATCATCCACCGTGATGTCGCGGATGCCGCGGGTGGGGATGTTCTGAGGGTAGATCTGGTGGCCGCAGACCAGCGAAGACAGGATGGCGATCTTACGGCAGGCGTCGCGGCCGTCCACATCGTCGCCGGGGTCCTTCGTCTCGGCGTAGCCCAGCTCCTGGGCGATCTTCAGAGCCTCGTCAAAGCTCAGATTCTCCCGCACCATCTTGGTGAGCATGAAGTTGGTGGTGCCGTTGACGATGCCCTCCACCTCGGTGATGACGTTGGCCGCGAGGCACTGGTGCATCGGGGTGATGATGGGCGTGCCGCCGCCCACGGAAGCCTCGAACAGGAAGGCGCAGTTGTGTGCCCTGGCCAGAGCCAGCAGCTCTGCGCCGTAGGTGGCCACCATCTCCTTGTTGGAGGTGCAGACGCTCCGACCGCTCTCGAGACAGGCCTTGACATAAGGGTAAGCGAAGCGGGTGCCGCCGATGGTCTCGACGACGACCTTCACTTCGGGGTCTTCCAGAATGGCGTCAAAATTCTTTATAAACAGCTGTGCAGCCGGATGATCCGAGAAGTCCTTGGGGTCAAGGATGTACTTGACCTCCACCGGTTCGCCTGCGCGGCGGGAGACACCTGCGGCGTTGCGGCAGAGCACCTCGTACACGCCGCTGCCCACCGTGCCAAAGCCCAGAATCGCGATTTTTGCCATGATACTGCCCTCGTTCCTTTTTTCTATGAATGTACTGTCACAGATTGTATCCGCAGTGTACGCCCACGACCATCCTCTGGCGCGAAAGCTTTTCCGTCAGCTCCTCGGGGGTCATCTGCATGGTGTCGGTGCGGATGGTGACAGCCACCAGCGCGGCTCCGTTCTCCGGAGTAGACTGATTGATGGTCACGATGCTGGCACCGGCGGCACTGATGCCGGCCAGAAGGCTCTGCAATGCACCCGTCTCGTCCCGCAGGGTCGCCATGACAGTGATGACCTCGCGGCCATTCTCCGAGTCGAAAATGCAGTCCTTATATTTATAAAATGCACTGCGCGACAGGTCTACACTGCGGGTCGCAGCCGAAATGCTGCGTGCCTCTCCGCTGGCCAGAAGCTCCTTGGCCCGGACGACCTTGAGGAAAACTTCCGGCAGGACCTGTGCATCCACCAGATAAAAACGGCGTTCCAACTTGTTCACCTCTCAAACACAAGTGTTCTTGCAGAAAATATAATAGCATCCGACTCCCTGCATTGCAAGAGGTCGGATGCTATTTTGTCAGATTATCCAGTTTTGAGCCGTGAAGTACCCCTTCAGCGCACCGAATCTGCAACCCGATGTGCCAAAAAGTATGATTTTTTGCCTCAGTCGGTGTCCAGGTTGGTGGTGTCCGGCTCAGGCGCGAGAGGTTCGCTGGCGACAGCTGCCTGACCGTGGGAATAATTGCAGATGTCGGGCAGGTCGTCGGCACGGTAGTAGCCCACTGCTGTGCTCGGGCAGGAGCCGCTGGCCAGCAGGCCGCTCTGGGTGCAGTAGCTGCGCTCCACGACGCCGTCAGCCGCCGGGAATGCCTTATAGGGCAGGTCTGCCTGGATCTGCTCCATCAGGGCCTTCCATGCCGTGACACAGGTGCGGGTCTTGGCCTGCTGCTTGCCGAGGGTCTTGGTCATATCGTAAGGCGCATCGTAGCCCCACCACACAGCGGTGACGTAATAGGGCGTGCCGCCTACGAACCACAGATCCTTCTCATCGCTGGCCGTACCGGTCTTACCGAAGGCTTCCATACCGTTGGAGTTGGGGTAGCGGCCGCTGGCCGTACCGACGCTGGAGAACAGGACGTTCTTCAGCAGACGGTTCATGACGTAGGCCGTCTGGGGCGTCAGAGCCTGATAGCTGGTGTCGTTGCTCTCCATATAGATGTTGCCGTCCCGGTCGAGCACACGGGTGTAGAGGTGAGGCGTGGTGTACTCGCCGTCGTAGAAGATCTGGAACGCCGCCGCCAGCGCCATCGGGGTGACGCCGTGGGTCTGGCTGCCCATGACCATCTGTGCAAGGCCCACATCGTTGACGGGGTCCAGCGTGCTGAGCTGCAGGGTATTGTAGACGAAGTTGAAGATGTTGTTCGCGCCCACGAGGTCGCCAACGCGGATGGCGATGGTGTTCAGAGAGCGTGCGAGGCCGTTCCAAAGCGGCAGGTCGGAGCCGTCGCCGTAGTTGCCGCCGTAGTTGCGGGGCCAGCTGCGCCATGCGTTGGGGTAGGCTTTCAGCTGCTTGTCCGTCAGGCCCATGAGGCCGTTCCGGCGGCAGTAGTCCTCGTCACGGATGACCATGTCCTGCTTGAGGTAGAGGGGCGAGTTGTTGAGCATGGTGGACCAGTTGACCAGACCATACTCGATGCCCAGCGCATAGGCGCCGATGGGCTTGATGGTAGAACCGGTCTGACGGGTGACGCCGTAGGCGCGGTTCAGGGAAAGGCTCTTGGTCTTTTCGCCCAGACCGCCCACCATGGCGATGACATTGCCGTCATAGTCCAGCGTGACCATCGCCGCCTGCGTGCGGACATTGCGGTAATAATAGACCGTACCGTCGTCGCCGGTGCGGGTCTTGGGGGTACCGTCCTCGTTGTAGACCTGCACATCGTCGTCGGAGATGCTGGTCACCTCTTCCTCATGCCAGCCGGCCGGGAAGTAGGCATCATCGGTGTTGAGCATCAGGTTCTCCATCGCGGTCTGGATCTTGGGGTTGACCGTTGCCTCGATGGTGTAGCCGCCGGTGTAGAGCATACTCTGGGCGGTGGACTCGTCCACGCCCTCCTTGGCCATGATGTCCTTCACCACCTCGTTGAAGAGGGCATCGGTGAAGTAAGAGGTGGTGGAGCTGCTCTTCTTCGTGTTGTCCGTCTCTGCCAGCACCAGCGGCTGGGCAGCGGCGCTACGGTAATCATCCTCCGAGATGACACCCTGCTGCCACATATTGTAGAGCAGGAAGTTCCGGCGGTTGATGAGGTTCTCGGGGTTGGTGTAGGGGTTATAGTTGGTGGGATTCTTGGTGATGGACGCGATGGACGCGCACTCCCAGAGGGTCAGCTCGCTGACATCCTTATCGAAGTACTCGTTTGCCGCCGTCTGGACGCCCTGGATCGTACCGGTGAAGCTGATGGTGTTCAGGTAGGCTTCCAGAATGGTCTCCTTGGAGTAGCTGCGGCTCAGGATGAGGGCGCGATAGATCTCGCGCAGCTTGCGCAGTGCGCCCTCGATGCCGCTGGCGCTCTTGTCGCTGGTCAGGTTCTTGATGAGCTGCTGTTCCAGCGTGGAGGCGCCCTGCTTGGAGCTGTAGATAGGCAGCAGGTATTCATTGATCATCGCGCCGATGGTGCGCTTGAAGTTGACGCCCGGCTCGCTGTAAAAGTCTTTGTCCTCGGTGCAGATGAATGCATACTGTAGGTTGGTGGGGATCTGCTCGAGATCCGCCCAGACGCGGTGGCTGTTGGAAGAGCGCAGGGTGGCGTACTCCACCTGTGCGCCGGTGTCGGGGTCGGTGGCCACCACAAGGCTCGACTGGCTCAGTTCGATGTTGTCGAGGTCCAGCAGGTCGCCGTCACTGGCCGTAGCCTGCACCACATAGTACACAGCGCCCACTGCCACCAGACTGCCCGCCATAATGCCCAGACAGACGAGGGTGACGATGGTCCGGCCCAGGAATCCGAGAACGGGATGGCCCTGCTTTTCTTCCTGCTCCTGCGGCCCGCGGGGCTCACGGACCCGCCGGTTCTGCTCCGCTGCGGGCCGCTGCTCCCGGAGCGCACCATCACTGTGGAGTCTCCGTCTTTCATTGTTTGAGATAAGGATCGCCTCCTATCGCAATTTTCACTGTTCTGCATCTCAAAGCATCCTCTGACGATGCCGTTTGCTGTTCCTGCTGCGGCCAGACTGCCCACAGCCATAATAATACATTATAGTCCGCACCGCCCGCTTCCGCAAGGGGGGAAATCGACCGGATACGATGTTAGTATAGCACATCTGCCCCGCCAAAGTACAGCATCCGGGTGTGAAAATTCTGCATCCCTGTCTGAGGCAGTTTTCTTTTGCACATACTACCGTCTGAAACACCATTTCAGCCGAAAGGAGTCCACTGCCATGCGCAAGGTCTGGCTCTGCATTTTTTATGCGCTGTGCATTTTTACCATCGTGTTCAGCCTGTTCTGGATGGCCCTGCCCAGTCTCCCCTTCCCTGCCGACTCCGGCGAAGAGACGCCGGCCTCCGAGCCGGGTCTGGCCGCGCAGGGCTCCGCCGGGCAGAGCGGCACCGACTTCTACCTCTGCGACGAGGGCGGGCGGGTGGTCGTCTACACCTGCTCCGACAACGGACTGCCCGACAAGCGGCTCCTGCGCACCGGCATCTATGTCAATCTCCTGCCCGAGGCCGATGCCCTCCGGCTCAAGCAGGGCCTCTACGTCACCGGCGAAACGGCCCTCCGGGCGCTGCTGGAAGACCTGGGTGAATAAACAAAAACAGTGCAGACGCTCCCCGGGGAGGTCTGCACTGTTTTTATCCTTTATCAGAATCAGGCTTCGAGCTGTTCCAGCGGGATAAGGTAGTCCTTACGGCACTGCTCGTAGTTGAGCATATATTCCTTGGTGGGGTTGTGGTGCATCATGTTCTTGAGGGTATGGGAGTCGTAGTCCTCGCCTGCCTCCATGCCCACCAGACGGGCGGCGATGTTGGAGCAGTGGTCCGAGATACGCTCTACATTGTTCAGCACATCGAGATAGACGACACCGGTATCAATGGAGCAGGCACCATCTTTCAGGCGCTTGATGTGCTGCGCACGAAGCCGCTCCACGAGGATGTCGATGACCTGTTCCAGTGGCTCCACCTGGCTGGCGGTCCGGGCGTCGTCGAACTCGAAGGCGTCCGTGGTGAGGGTCAGTATCTTTTCCAGCGCATTGTCGAGAAGCTTCAGCTCCTGCTGTGCCTTCTCGCTGAAGGTGACTTCCTTGTCGGTCAGCTCCTGCGCTTTTTCTTTGATGTTGACTGCATAGTCGCCGATGCGCTCGCACTCGGTGACAAAGTTGAGCAGCTCGGTCACCTCATGGCTCTCCGCGTCGCCCAGCTCCTGGTCTGCCAGCTTGATGAGGTAGTTGGAGATGTCCACCTCCATCCGGTCGATGAGGTTCTCGCGGACATCGATGGCACTCACGACGTCCTCGTCCATCTTGAGCAGCAGCGGGGTGGCGAGGCCGACGTTGCGGGCTGCGCGGCGGGACATCTTGACCACCGCGTTCTTAGCCTGCTGCAGAGCCACAGCCGGGCTCTTGAACAGACGCTCATCCAACACAGGCATACTCAGCTCCTGCGCCTCCTCCGCGCTGTTCGGCACGGTCATCATGGCCAGCCTGGACAGCACGCCGCTGCAGGGCAGGAAGAACAGCATCTCAATGACGCTGGTCATGGTGTGGATGTTTGCAATGCTGCTCTTGTTCATCACATCGCCCCACATGGGGATGCCGATGGTGAACTGGACTGCATAGACCAGCGCCAGCAGGATGACGCTGCCGATAATGTTGAAGTACAGGTGGATGAGGGCGGCGCGCTTGCCGTCCTTGGAGGAGCCGCCGATGGTCAGCAGCGGGGTGAAGGCCGTGCCGATGTGGGCACCCAGCACGATGGGGATGGCCGAACTGAAGGTGACGAGGCCGGTGCTGGAAAGCGCCTGCAGGATACCTACAGAGGCCGAAGAGGACTGGATGATGACCGTGACCACCACGCCCACGAGAACGCCGAGGATGGGGTTGGTCATGGTGACGAACAGCTCCTGAAATGCTGCGCTCTCACGCAGGGGAGACACACCGGTGTCCATCAGGCTCATGCCGGTGAACAGGATGCCGAAGCCCAGCATGATCTGGCCGATGTTCTTTTTCTTCGCGTTGCGGATAAATACATAAAAAATGCAGCCGATAAACGCCACCACCGGCGCAAACGTCTTGGGCTGGATGAGGGTCAGGATGAGGCTGTCGCCCGAAATATCCGCCATGCGGATGAGCTGACCGGTGACCGTAGTACCAATGTTTGCACCCATGATAACGCCTACCGACTGCGTAAGGGTCATGATGCCGGAGTTGACGAGGCCGACGCAAATGACGACCGTGCCGGCCGACGACTGGATGACGCCGGTGATGAGGGTGCCGAAAATGACGCCCTTGATGGTGGACGAAGTCAGTTTCTGCAATATGCCCTGCATCTTGCCGCCGGCCAGCTTTTCGAGGCCGGCACCCATGATCGACATGCCATACAGGAACAGCGCAATACCGCCCAGCAGAGAGGTGATGTGTGTAATGTCCATAAAACAATGCTCCTAAAATCTTCCTATTGCTCCATTGCACAAGACGGCTGTGCTTAGCTCTCCATACGCAAAACGCCGTCCTTTTTATTATAGCATCGAACCCCCCGGCTCAACAAGCATTATTTTACAGGAAAATCACTTTTTTGACCGGAATTTTAAGATTTCCGGGTCTCCTTAGACGGTTCTTTTCTTGAATTTTACATTCATTTTACATTAGTATTTTCTAACCTCTGCTCTGACGTTTCCCGGCATTCCCGGGAATGCATCAGGCGGCATCCAGCTCTTCCATCGCCTCGTATAATAAAATAGTAGTATTTATAGACCGCTCTCCAGCGGAATGCTACAATAAGTTCAGGATGCTGTGGATTGGTGGAACATCACCTACCGCAAAGACGGTTTTCGGGAGGCTCCAACCACAGCTTCTTTGTTGAAATGTTAATCAGTTAGATACCGCCAGACGGTTTATTTAGAACGAGGTTACAAGAGCAAAGAAGTCTGTGGTCCTGAACAGCATCGAAATAAATATACCGGAGGTATCAAAATGGTTTGTGTTGGAATTGATGTTGCCAAGGATAAGCATGACTGCTGTATTCTTGATTCAGACGGAATGGTTCGTGCTGACTGCTTTACCATCCCCAACAACATGGATGGATTTAAGCAGCTGCTTCAAACGATTCGAAACTGCACCAAAAAGTCAGACAAAATAAAAGTAGGACTTGAGGCTACCGGACATTACAGCTACAACATTCTTGGGTTCCTTCTTGACAACGGTCTGCCAACTTATGTCATTAACCCTTTGCACACTAACCTGTACCGAAAAAGTCTCAGCCTTCGCAAAACCAAAACCGATCGTGTGGATGCAAGAACGATTGCAACTATGCTATTGTCCGATGTAGACCTCAAGTCCTACACGGATATAGCATACCATAACGAAGAGCTAAAGTCACTAACAAGATACCGATTTGATAAAGTTCAGGAACGCGCTAAACTAAAGCAATCGGTGTCCAGATTGGCTACGATTCTGTTTCCCGAATTGGAAGGGCTTGTTTCGTCTATCCATGGCACTTCAATCTACGCACTTCTCAGCGAATATCCCGGTACAAAGCAAATTTCAGAAGTCCATCTTACCAAGCTGACAAACCTTCTTACAACAGCGTCCAAAGGACGCTACGGAAAAGAGAAAGCCATCCAGATTCGAGAGGCAGCCAGAGCTTCTATTGGCTCTGTCATGCCTGCCAAATCTTTGGAATTGAAGCATACCATTAAACTCATTCAAGAACTTGCCTCCGAGATCAACGAAATCGAAGATTCTATTCAGAAAATCATAGATGAGCTCAATCCACCAATTCTCTCGATTCCCGGCATGGGAGTAAACTCCGCTGCTGTGATCCTTGCAGAAATCGGGGATTTCTCCAATTTCAGTTCTCCTGACAAAATTCTTGCTTACGCTGGCTGCTCTCCATCTACATACCAGTCCGGAAAACTCACGAACTGCTATGCTCACATGGAAAAACGTGGCTCCCGCTACCTGCGACATGCCCTTTACAACGCAACCAAGTACGTCTGCTACTGGAATCCTGTCTTTGCTGAATACCTTGCCAAAAAACGTGCCGAAGGAAAACACTACAATGTTGCCCTGTCCCATGCCATGAAGAAACTCGTTCGGTTGATTTATGCCTTACAGAAATCCGGGAAAGCATATCTTGCAGCTGCATGATTTTCTCCTGAGCCTGAGTTAATTCCAACAGAAACTTAGCTGGCGCAGCGAACCCTTGACGAACCGAAGCATTCAAATGCTATCCTGTTTGTGCGAGGGCTGGCTGGGCTTGCTTTGCTGTTTTCTCCGTCGCCCTCGCTGCTCTGATTCCAGCATTTGAATGCTGTTTGTCAGGGGCAGCGGTCGGTTGGCGGATTTTTTCATTTTGGGGCTTGACTTTTAATAGTTAGTCTCCCGCAGGGTGTCCGCCGAGAACAGGAACGCGCCCGCCCCCGTATACACCTCCACATGACCGCCCACATACCGCAGTTCAACGTCTTTCATTCCTCTTCCCTCCTGTGTCTTTTTGTTCTGACAGGAGTATAGCAGAATAAAAGTCCAATAAAATGTATCTTCAGGAAGTTTTTTGAGCAAAAAGGCGCAGAAAAGCTCTCTGTCGGCGTCCTTGCCCTCTCCGCACAGCGATAAGCAGGTTCTTTGACAGAACGATGCTATCGCTGCGCCTGTTCCTCTCCGTCAGCGTCCTTGCCCTCTCAGGCGCTCCGCGCCAGCTCTCCCAAAGGGAGAGCCTTGGGCAAAGAGGGCAGGCTTTACGGGATGCAAAAGTCTCTCCCTTTGGGAGAGGTGGCATCGCGCAAGCGATGACGGAGAGGGCAAGCCCGTCTCCCGAGAGCCGCCGCACAGCGATAAGCAGGTTCTTTGTCAAAGCCAAAATCTGACGGGTTTTCTCCATTCACGCAGGAAACAGGGCGATTCGCGCAGGTTTTATTGATTTTTTCTCCGCAGATGTGGTATATTCAAAGCAACCTGATATTCTACGGTCTCACCATTTCTTTTCACCGTTCAAAGGAGGTTTTTGTATGCTGTCTTATCGTAAGCTTGCGATGCGTGTTCTGGGTCACCCTCTCCATACGGGGGGGATCGATTCACCCCGTCCGGCCTCTCAGCGGGCAGCAGCGTTTATCCTGACTGCCGCAATGCTCACCACCCTTGCCGCCCCGGCTTTTGCCGATATATGGCACATCGAAGATGGTGACATTACCGTGAAGGCAAGTGGGACCGAAGGGAAAAACACGGTCTCACAGGGGAATAAGAAGGATGTGGAGGACACCAACACCATCATCACAAATCGTGATAAGAACACCGCTTCTTCCCACACCGTGACCATCGAGACCAACGATAAGAACGATAAGGTCGAGGTCACGCTCAAGGATGTGAACATCAAGGCCGACTCCGGTTCCGCCCTCACTTCGAAGGGCGACGTGACGCTGACCCTGAAGGGCGACAACTCTCTCACCGGTGGTAACGGCAACGGTAACGGCTACGGCGGCTACGGCATCTACAGCGACAGCGGCGACGTCACCATCTCCGGCGGCGAAACTGACAGCCTGACGGCCCAAGGCGGCAGCGGCGAAAACGGCGGCGACGGCATCTACAGCGACAGCGGCGACGTCACCATCTCCGGCGGTAGTACGGTCACTGCCAAGGGCGGCGACGGCGGCAGCGGCGGCAGCGGCATCTACAGCAGCAACAGCAGCGTCACCATCTCCGGCGGTACGGTCAACGCCAAGGGCGGCGACGGCAAAAACGGCTCCGGCGGCTGCGGCATCTACAACAGCGGAAGCCTCATCATCTCCGACGGTACGGTCACCGCCAACGGCGGCGACGGCAAAGACGGCTACGGCGGCTACGGCATCAGCAGCCTCGACGTCGCCATCTCCGGCGGTACGGTTACTGCCAACGGCGGCGACAGCAAAGACGGCTACGGCGGCTACGGCATCTCCAGCAACAGCGGCGTCGCCATCTCCGGCGGTAGTACGGTCACTGCCAACGGCGGCAGGGGCGAAGACGGCTCCGGCGGCAGCGGCATCTCCAACGGCGGCAGCCTCACCGTCTCCGACAGTACGGTCACCGCCAAGGGCGGTAACGGCGACAGCAAAGACGGCTACGGCGGCGACGGCATCCGCAGCAACGGCGTCACCATCTCCGGCAATACGGTCAACGCCGCTGGCGGCAACGGCGGCAAAGTCGGCGGCTACGGCATCTGCAGCTTCGACCGTGTCGCCATCTCCGGCGGTACGGTCAACGCCGCTGGCGGTAACGGCAGCACCGGCGGCGGCAGCGGCATCTTCAGCAGCCGCGACATCGATCTGTCGGGCAGCCTCGAACTGACCGCCAAGGCCGGTAGTCCCAGTGGCAAGGCCCTCTTGCAGAACGGCCGTGAGCTCGACCTCGACACCATCAAGGACAAGCTGGGCCCGGGCGCAAAAGTCACCGCCACCGATGCCGACGGCAAGGTCAATCAGGTCTCCATCCCCCGCCCTGTGGAGCCGGAAGAGTCTTCTTCCTCTTCTGACGGCGGCTCTGCCACCCCGTCCGCACCCGCCTCTCCCCTCCCCGGCCTGACTGTCACCGACAAGGACGGCCAGCGCATCTCCTACACGAGCACCCAGAGCGGCAATACCCTCACCGTCTGCGTCGGACGGTTCACAGCCTCCTTCCGCATCTCGCTGGCCACGCTGCGGCAGCTGCGGGCTGAGGGCATCGAGACCATCACCTTCCAGACCATCCTCTGCTCCACCACCCTCTCGGTGGACGAGCTGCTGGCCATGGGCGGCGAGGACGCCGAGGCTGTCCTGACCCACCGGTTCACCGATTCCAGCCTCACCGTGGGCTGAAGCACCGCTCTCCCTTTCCCACAGGCATAGAAAGGCCCCGCTGCCCTGCACATTTCATGCAGAGCGGCGGGGCCTTTTCCTGTTTTACTGCACCCCGGCAGAAACCGGGACTCGTTTTTCCTGCTTTTCGGGCTTTCTGCGCTGCTCTGCGGCGGCAGCGCGGGAGCGGTCGTAGCAGTAGCGGATGATGGCCTGACGGCGGACGATGCCGATGAACATTCCCCGGTCATCCACGACGGGGACGAAGTTCTGGTTCATGGCCGCCTCGATGAGCTGGTCCATGCTCGTGGTGACCGTGACGGCCTTGTAGTCCCGCTTGTGGGCAAAGTCCCGGATCGGGACATCCTCTGCCGCCTCAAGGTCGAGGCCGTGGAACTTTTTCAGCCCCCAGAGGATGTCCCCTTCTGTCAGGGTCCCCACATACTCTCCCTTGCGGTTGAGCACCGGGATGGAAGCGTAGCGGTTGTTCTCCCATTTTTCCAGCGTCTGGCGAAGGGTGAAGTCATCGTACACATACATCAGGTCCTGCTTGGGGGAAAGGAAAAACAGAATATTCATGAAAACAACTCCTATTGTGAACTTTTCCGCCGCCGGGCCGCAGCTCCTGTGCAGCCGCAGCAAATTCCTGTCTTCAGCACCTTGGCAGCCGAATGCCCCGGCATCCTGTGCCGGATACAGTCTTACTCTTGCCACCTTAGATTTTAGCACTTTTTCATAGTAAGATAAAGATGCCTGCGTCATCTTTTATATTTTATTCACAATCACCTTTTGTTTTGTCGGATAAATATTCACGAAATGGATGCACTGCGAAGGATTTTGTGCTATACTAACAACAGGAACGCGGCCCTTTGCGGCTCTGTCTGTCTTTCAGTATACCGGCATTGCAGTGTCGAAACAGACCGAGACGGGTAAGCCGTGCCTGACTTTTTTCTTTCTGTCAGCAATTATGTGCTGTACAGCTTCCTCATAAAGTTGTATAATAAAAGTGGTACGCCGCCTTCTTTGGCCCGCGCACCGCCCCGCCGCCGTGCGGACCGGGGTATCATAATGAATAAAAGGAGCAGAGCGACTATGATCACTTCCCGTTTTCCGCTGGGAGATGTCAGCTTCTCCGCCGAGTATTTCTCGACGCTGGTGGGCGAAGCAACCAAACAATGCTACGGTGTGGCTGCGATGACGCCCCGCGATCTGACCGACAAGGTCCGCAGCATGGTGCACGGTGCCGATTTTTCTGCAAAAGGCGTCCGCGTCACGCAGGAAGAGGGCCGTCTCGTGATCGAGCTGCACATTGCCGTCAGCTATGGGCTGAACATCTCGACCGCCGCGCGCAGCATCTCGCACCGCGTCAAGGATGAAGTCGAACAGGCCACCGGCCTGAAGGTTGCCCGCGTGATCGTCTCCGTTGATGACGTGATCGCCTGATCGGACAAGATAATAAGGAGTAAATTCAAATGATTTCTGGTAAGATCCTGCGCGACGCGATCATCTCCGGCGCGAACAACATCAACAATCAGCGCTCCCGCGTGGACGAGCTGAACGTCTTCCCCGTCCCCGATGGCGACACCGGTACCAACATGGGCATGACCATCGGCGCCTCCGTCCGTGAGCTGGAAGCTCTGGACGACAACTGCACCGTCGGCGAGGCTGCCAAGACTGCCGCCTCTGCCATGCTGCGCGGCGCGCGCGGCAACTCCGGCGTCATCACCAGCCTGCTGTTCCGCGGCTTCTCCAAGGCGCTGGAAGGCAAGAAGGAAGCCGACGTGGCCGACATCGTGGCTGCCCTGCAGAAGGGCGTCGAAGGTGCCTACAAGGCCGTGATGAAGCCCACCGAGGGCACCATTCTCACCGTGGCCCGCGTGGCCAGCGAAAAGGCTGCCGCCAGCGATGCCGCCGACGTGCCCGCCCTGTGGGACGTTGTGATGGCTGCCGGTCAGGAAGCCCTGGACGACACCCCCAACCTGCTGCCTGTCCTGAAGAAGGCTGGCGTCGTGGACGCAGGCGGTCAGGGCATCCTGATCATCTTTGAGGGCATGGGCAAGGTGTTCCACGGCGAGCCCATCGTGGCCGGCGGCGAGGCTGCCCCCAACAAGGCAAAGCTCTCCACCGAGAACGCCGGCAAGGGCGTGTTCACCGATGACCTGATGAAGGTGGAGGACATCAAGAACGGCTACTGCACCCAGTTCCTCATCAACAAGTACGAGGGTGCCAGCGCCGCCAAGATGCGTGCCTTTGCCGAGTCCAACGGCGACAGCGTGGTGTGCATCGAGGACGATGATGTGATCAACCTGCATGTCCACACCGCCGACCCCGGCAAGATCCTGAGCGAGGCCATCAAGTACGGCTACCTCACCAACTTCAAGATCGAGAATATGCACGAGCAGTTCCTGGCCCGCCAGAAGCAGGGCAAGAGCCTCGAGAAGCAGGCTTCCGCCGAGAAGAAGCCCGACCCCGCCAGCGAGTTCATCTACGCTGCCGTTGACCCCAGCCGCGACTATGGCTTCGTTGCTGTCGCCGCCGGTGAGGGCCTGAAGTCTGTCTTCACCGACCTGGCCGCTGACGCTGTCGTCTCCGGCGGTCAGACCATGAACCCCGCCACCGAGGACATCCTTGCCGCCATCCAGAGCGTCCCGGCCAAGACCGTCTTTGTCCTGCCCAACAACAAGAACATCATCATGGCTGCTGAGCAGGCCCAGAAACTGGCTGACCGTCAGGTGGTCGTTCTGCCCACCCGCACCGTCCCCATGGGCATCACCGCTCTGCTGAACTTCGACCCCTCTGCTACCGTCGAGGCCAACACCATCAACATGATGTCTGCCGCCGATAAGGTCTCCACCGGCCTCATCACCTACGCCGCCCGCGACAGCGAGTACGACGGCAAGCGCATCCGGAAGGGCGAGATCATGGTCCTGGAGAACGGCAAGATCGTCTCCACCTCCAACGACATCACCAAGGCCACCTATCGTCTGGCCCGCGGTATGTGCAAGAAGGATTCCAGCTTCGTCACCATCATCTCCGGCTGCGACGTCTCCGACGAGGATGCTGAGAAGGTGACCGAGATCGTCAAGGCAAAATGCCCCAACCATGTTGAGGTCAGCCACATCCGCGGCGGTCAGCCGGTCTACTACTATATGATCAGCGTGGAGTAAGCCTCTCCCCTGTTCAGAAACTCAATCGTATAACAAAACGACCCCTGCTTCCGGTCCATCCGGCTGCAGAGGTCGTTTTTTGCTGCAATTTTAGAAGAAGCTCACCTGACTGCTTTCCGGCAGCTCACCCAGAGCGCCCACCTGACGCAGGCGGTCGATGATGCTGCTGCCAACGCCGGAGGCCTGCTGCAGTTCCTCGATGGAGAGATACTCTTCGCCGTGGATGGTCACATTTTCCAGCGCATCGGCGGCGGCACCGCCCAGACCCTTCAAGGAGCAGAAGGGCAGGCGTACCTTGCCGTCCTCCACCACATACTTCGAGCCCCGGCTCTTGCCCAGCTCGATGGGCAGGAACTCGTAGCCGCGCACCAGCATCTCGTTGACCAGCTGGAGCGAGACGAGCACATCTTCATCCTTGGCGTTCTTCTCTTCCTTGAGGCGGCGCTTCACCTCGTTCATGTGGGCGCGGGCCACCGCCGCACCGCCCACAGCGGCTTCATAGTCGATGTCATCGCCGCGGACGGTGAAGTACACCGCATAGAACGCCTGCGGGTGGTAGAGCTTAAACCACATGAGGCGGATGGCCGACATCAGGTAGGCCACCGCATGGGCTTTCGGGAACATATATTTTATCTTGCGGCAGCTCTCGATGTACCAGTCCGGCACATCGTGCTCCCGCATGGCCTCTTCCCAGCCGGGCGCAAAGCCGCCCTTGGCCACCTTGCCCTTACGGACGGCCTCCATAATATCGAAGGCCATCTTCGGCTCGAGGCCCTTGCGCAGCAGATAGAGCATGATACTGTCACGGCAGCCGATGACCTCCGCGATGGTACAGGTGCCGCTGCGGATGAGCTCGTCGGCGTTGCCGGTCCAGACGTCGGTGCCGTGGGACAGGCCCGAGATCTGGATCAGCTCGGAGAAATTCTTGGGACGGGCCTCCACCAGCATTCCGCGCACGAAGTTGGTACCCATCTCAGGGATGCCGAAGGTGCCGGTCTGGCTGTCGATCTGCTCCGGCGTCACACCCAGCTCTTCCGGGCTGGTGAGCAGGCTGTAGACCTTGGGGTCGTTCATGGGGATGCTGTCCACGGGGATGCCGGTGTACTCCTCGAAATACTTGTAGAAGGTGGGCATATCGTGGCCC
>OLND01002194.1_pt1 | contig 18096 bp, 14 predicted proteins | sample 1672031 | NCBI WGS metagenome assembly OLND01 (sample SAMEA3136638, study PRJEB25190) | human gut metagenome | biome: human gut; feature: human-associated habitat; material: faeces | place: Austria | collected 2013
TCACCAGCGGTGATTACCAGAACTACTATCAGGATATGTACAAGAATAAGTAACAGCCTGTAAACCAAGCAAAACCAAAAGCCGGACAGCCCGCAAGCTGTCCGGCTTTGTTTGGTTCAAGGGGTGTTCTTCCGCGCGGAAAGGGGAAATCAGGAATACACGCTGCAGGTCCAGTACATCTGCCCGTCAATGGTCACAACGGCAATGCCGATTTTCGTGCAAGCGCTGCGATTAAAGGCAGGATGCTTCAAGGCTTCCGACAGCTCTGCCTTGCCCTCCGGGGTATTGGCTGGAACCTTGGCAAGCAGAATGTCGCTCCACTCGCCACTCGCATCTTTCTTCATACCCAAGCCGAAAGTACCACATTGCGTCCAGTTCCCGGTCATGCTTGCCCATTTCTGATGGGCTTCGTTCGTTGTGCTCTCTGGCAGCTCGGTCTTGCCGGCGGCGCGAAAGCCATTTCAAATCGTCCCGCTTTGGGTGGTGTCTACCACAAAATCCGCCGTCTCCGCAATGTGGTACTGGGCAAAATAGCCCTCCTCCAGCGGCACCCACCGGGCGGCAAAATTGGCATATCGCTCCCCCTCCCGCGCCTGCAGGCGGCGGGTCTGCTCTTCTTTTGCGTAGGTCAGGAACACCCGCAGCGTTTCGTAACCGGTCAGCAGCGGGTGGTGGCTGTAGCTGCCCTCCAAAATCACCAGCGGCTGCGCGGCCAGCTCCCGCGCGGGCAGGTACGCACCCTCGCGGCAGGAATAGGCACGGTACTGCACCGGCTGGCCCTCGTAGGCTGGGCGCAGGGCTTCGTCCCGCAGGCGGGCAAGGTCCATATTGGCGCAGGGCGTTTTCTCCCAGCCGCGGATGCGCTGTGCAGGCGGCTGGTAAAAATCATCGGTGTGCAGGGTGATGCTGGCCGGAAACTGCCGGGCCAGCGTATTTGCAAGGGTGGTCTTGCCGCTGCCGCAGCGGCCATCCAGCGCCAGCACCAGCGGCTTTGTGGGCTGCTGTGCCAGTGCGGCGGCAAGAAGGGAGATCAGGCCCGGCGGTGCAATGTTCTGTGGCATGGATGCGTGCTCCTTTTATAAGATAGAACCCTCTCAGTCATTGCTGCGCAATGCCAGCTCTCCCGAAGGAGAGAGCTTTTGAATGCGCTGACTCTATAAAGAGCTCCCCCTTCGGGGGAGCTGGCGCGTTAGCGCCTGAGAGAGTTTTCCTTATTATACCATACCGTATCTCAAAACGGTAGAATGCACAAAAAGCGAGGCGGAGAAAACTGCGGTTTGCCACGAATAACTTTTTTCAAGAAAAGTGTTGACAACGGCCCACTGCTGTGGTAAGATACAGTCACGTTAGAAATAACTAACCACAAGAAACAGATCGGCAGGCCGAAGCCTTGAATGCTCCGCGCAAAGCTGCTTCTTTTTTGGAATCGGGGTTAGAAATATCTAACTCATAACCACGGCGCATCCGGGGAACAATAGCCCGGAGAAACAAGGCGGGAGGGCGCAGACATGGAGCGTAATTTTGAAACGGTCATGATCGAACAGTGTGCCCCGGTGCTGGCAAGCCTGAAACCGGCAGGCCTGTTCCGCTATGAGACCCGCGACTGCGCCGACCTTGCGCGCCGGGTGAAAAACTGGAACACTCAGCTGAACCCCAAGGGCCTGCGTGTGCGGGTGCTCAAGGGCTGCGTGCTCAACCACCGGTATCTTGTGTATGTCTACCGCGAAAGCAGGCTGACTGCCGTGCTGGCAGATGAAAAGGTGCAGAGCTTTCTGCGGCAGGAGGGCTACCGCCTGCCGGAAGCGGGCGAAGCACCGGATGTGGGCAATATGCTCACTCAGCTTTCCCGCAAGCTGTGCTGTTCGGCAGAATTTCCGCATGAGATCGGGGTGTTCCTTGGCTATCCGCTGGGCGATGTTGTGGGCTTTATCGAGAACCGTGGTAAGAACTTTACCTGTTGCGGCTGCTGGAAGTCCTATGGCGACCCGGATGCAGCGCAGAAGCACTTTGACCAGCTGAGCAAGTGCACAGCAGTCTATCTGCGGCTGTTCCACAGCGGAACGCCCATTCTCCGCCTTGCCGTGGCGGCTTAAAAATTGTCATTCTCTTTTCAAATACTCTCTTTTTATCCTGGCACCTGCTGGTGTCCACGCACTGGCAGGAAAGAAATCCTCCTTTTGACACGCGGCCGCGCGGTGCAGACTGACCACTGTACCACGCGGCTGTGTCATTTGCAGCAAAAGAGCACAGTAGAGCAGAGAAAAAGCTTTGTGATAGTTTACAAGATGCCGCCAAAAAAGAACAAGAAAATGTAAACAATGGCTAACTTTGATTCAATAATTTGAGTTAGTTGTTGTTGATTGTGGTGAAAAAACGGAAAAAATCGGGCAGAAAAATTGTTTGTTCATATGAACTAACTTTTAATTGTGAAAAAACTATTGACATAAAAGGTTAGTGAGCGTAAACTATCCACGTTGATAGTTGCGGCTGACTAACCGCAGCGATATCCCAGATTCAAACAGGAAGGGAAGCGGAAGTATGATGCCTTTGACAATGGCAAAAGCAGGGGAGACCGTCACCATCAAAAAGATCACCGGCAAGGACGAGATCCGGCTGCATCTGGCAGAGCTGGAAGCCGAGGCCGCAGAGGCCACCGAGCGTATCCGCCTGCGTATCACCGACGACGTGGAATTCGAGGGCTGAGCCATGACAGCAGAGATCATCAGTGTGGGTACTGAGCTCCTTCTCGGCAACATCCTCAACACCAACGCCCAGTACCTCAGCCGGGAGCTGGCCGATCTGGGCATCACGGTCCAGCGGGAGAGCACCATCGGCGACAACCATGGCCGTCTGGCCGATTTCGTCAACGAGGCCAGGAGCCGCTGCGACTTGCTGGTCTTTACCGGCGGCCTCGGCCCCACGGCAGACGACCTGACCAAGGAGACCGTTGCCGCCTGCTTCGGGGATGAGCTGGCCTTCGATGAGGCCGAGTGGGACAAGATCACCAGCTACTTTGCCCGCACCGGCCGCGAGACGACCCCCAACAACCGCAAACAGGCGATGGTCCCCACCAAGGGCCATAAAATCATCAACAACCACGGCACTGCCCCCGGCGCGTGGTTCGAACAGGACGGCCACTGCGCCGTCCTCATGCCCGGTGTCCCCCACGAGATGAAGGCTATGTGGACGGAGAGCGTCCGCCCTCTGCTGATGGAGCGCCAGAACTGCACCCTCCACTCCGTCACCCTCCGTGTGCTGGGCGGCGAGAGCGATATTGAGTATAAGGTGCGTGACCTGCTGGAAAATCCGAATCCCACCGCCGCCATCTACTGCAAGACCGGCGAGTGCGAAATCCGCATCACGGCACGCGCCCGCTCCGACGAGGACGGCGAAAAAATGTGCCGCGCGTATGCCAAAAAGTTCTATGATATGCTGGGCGATGCGGTGTATGATGAGGATGTGGCTGGTCTGGAAGAAACGGTGGTCCATACCCTGCAGGAAAAGGGGCTGACCATCGCCACCGCCGAGAGCTGCACCGGCGGACTCATTGCACAGCGCCTGACCTCCGTGTCCGGTTCCAGCGAGGTGTTCGGCTATGGCTTTGTCACCTACTGGGAGCAGGCCAAGGCAAAGCTCGTGGGCGTGGACCCGGCGGTCATCGAAAAGTACAACGTCGTGTCCGCCCCCGTGGCGGCACAGATGGCTCTGGGTGCGGCAAAGGCTTCGGGCGCTGACATCGCTGTGAGCGTCACCGGTGTGGCCGGCCCCACCGGCGGCGACGAAGTGCGCCCTGTCGGCACCGTTTATCTGGGCGCTGCCCGGGATGGCGTGGCCTACGTCAAGAAGCTTTTCGTCTCCCGGCCTGACCGTGCGCTGGTGCGCGCCCGGGCCGCACAGGCTGCACTGGAACTGGCGCTGCGTCTGGCACAGGGCAAAGTCCCTGCCGGGACGCAGGTCCTCACCACAGCCCAGCAGTCGGACGACGAAGCGCTGGCTGCACTGGATGAGGTGTTCGTCCGGTAAAAATCAAAAATGAGGGGTTGATGGGATTTGGCAGAGGAGACCCGCTGTGTGCTGCGCCTGTACGGTGCGCCGCAGGGACGGCTGGCGGCCGCTGTGGCGCTGTTTGCGCCCCAATGGAGGGCTGAGGCCCAGTGGAAGAGCCGGGGCGCAGAGACGCTGTTGGCTGTCCATGCGGACACGCCCACGGGACTGAAAAAGGCGGCCCAGAGCCTCCGCAGCAGCTTTGGCGCGGACGTATACGGTGCAGGCGATACCAGTCTGGCCGCTGCCGCCGTGCAGGCGCTGGAAGCCCATGATCGTCTGCTGGCCTGCGGCGATGCCGCCGCCGGTGCGCTGCTGGAATCCCGGCTCGAGAAAGTCCCCGGTGCCGAGAAGGTCTACGACTTCGGAACCATGAGCTATGCCGACGCCAAGGTCGGCCCCCAAATCGAAAAGCGCGTCCGGGCCAAGCTCGGCGGGGAAGGGGACAAACCCGACCCTGTCCGTCTGGCCCTCGCCCGGGCGCAGGCGGCCCGCCGCATCGTGGGAACAGAGTTGGCCGTGGCCTGTGCCGAGCGGGAAAGCGACCATGTGCTGGTGCTCAGCACCAAAAAAGGCTGCTGGCTCCGCACCGTCCCCGTCGCAGATAACCCCGGTCTCTGGCTGCTGGATATGGTGCGCCGCGCCGCTGCCGGCCTGCCGCAGGCCGAGGGGACAGGCTTCCTTCCCGCCGGACAGGTCAAACAGAGCGATCCTCCGGGCCGTTCGCAGAGCAAGGACCCCACCCCAAAGAAGAAGCATCCTCTCCGCGTTCTGCTGGCGGTGCTGGTGATCCTGGCGCTGGCGGCGTTCGGTGTGGCATGGTATCTCACGGACGGCGATCTCGCCGCCCTGCCCCAGCGCCTGAAGACTCTGCGTCTGCCCGAGTGGGTCACCCTCTGGCAGGCCCATGAGCCGAAGCCCGGTGCAAGACTGATATAAAACACAAAGAGGCCGCTTCCCGGCAGAAATACGGGAAGCGGCCTCTTTTTATACAGCACAAAACCCCGCCGCAATGGGATGCTTCCCAATGCGGCGGGGCATTTGTGTTAAAATACAGTCAAGTGACAGTGCTTAGAGCTGGCTCTGATATTCCTTGCGATAGCCTTCCAGCTCCTTCTGGTTGCCATAGACGAAGTGGCCGTTGGCGATCTCCTCCCAGACCGGCTTGTCCACGCTGTAGTCGTGGATGGAGGGGTCGTAGACCAGAAGCTTCTTCTTCTTTTCCAGACCCGGGTCGGGGATGGGAACAGCGCTCAGCAGAGCCTTGGTGTAGGGGTGCAGGGGATGGAGGAACAGCTCTTCAGCCTCTGCCAGCTCCACGATGCGGCCCTTGCTGATGACGGCGATGCGGTCCGAGATGAACCGGACGACCGACAGGTCGTGGGCGATGAACAGGTAGGTCAGACCGCGGGACTTCTTCATGCTGTTCAACAGGTTCAGCACCTGCGCACGGATGGAGACGTCCAGTGCGGAGATGGGCTCGTCGGCCACGATGAACTCCGGCTCCATGACCAGCGCACGGGCGATGCCGATACGCTGACGCTGGCCGCCCGAGAACTCGTGGGGGAAGCGGGAGGCGAACTCCGGCAGCAGGCCGACCTCGTGCAGAGCGTTCATGACCTTTTCGTGCAGGTCATTCTGGTCCTTGTACAGGTGGTGGTTCAACAGACCCTCAGCCACGATGTACTCGACCTTGGCGCGCTCGTTCAGAGAGGCCATGGGGTCCTGGAAGATCATCTGCACCTTGCGGATGACCTCACGGTCCAGCTCCTTGGAGATCTTGCCGTTGATCTTCTGGCCCTTGAAGAAGATGTCGCCGCCCGAGGTCGGGTTGATGCGGCAGATGGCACGGCCAATGGTGGTCTTGCCGGAGCCGGACTCGCCGACCAGCGAGAAGGTCTCGCCCTTGTAGATGTCGAAATTGACATGATCCACTGCGACGAATTTCTTTTTGCCGGAGCCAAAGGTGATCTGAAGGTCTTTCAGCTCAATCAGCTTTTCACGCTCAGCCATTTAAGTTGGAACCTCCCATCTTTCCCATTTTCTCACGCAGGTTCTGGATGGAGTGCGGGCGTTCCATCTTGGGAGCCCGGGGATCCAGATACCAGGTCTTTGCCGCGTGGGTCTCGGACACCTGGAAGAACGGAGGTTCTGCCACGAAGTCGATGGCCAGCGCGTGCTTGTTGCGGGGTGCAAATGCATCGCCCTTGATCTCATTGAACAGGTTCGGCGGCGTACCGTCGATGGTGGGCAGGGCCTCACCCTTGGTACCCAGCTGAGGCAGAGCCTGCAGCAGAGCCCAGGTGTAGGGGTGCCATGCGTCGTAGAAGATCTCCTCGACGGTGCCGTACTCGACGATCTGGCCGGCGTACATGACGGCCACGCGGTCTGCCACGTTTGCCACAACGCCCAGGTCATGGGTGATGTAGATAACGGACATGCCCAGCTCCTTCTGCAGGTCACGGATGAGCTGCAGGATCTGTGCCTGAATGGTCACGTCCAGAGCGGTGGTAGGCTCGTCGCAGATGAGGATCTGCGGACGGCAGGCGGCAGCGATGGCGATGACGACACGCTGACGCATACCGCCGGAGAACTCGTGCGGATACTGCTCGTAGCGGCGCTCCGGGTCGGGGATGCCGACCTTGGCCAGCATCTCGATGGCGGCCTTCTTAGCCTCCGCGCCCTTCAGACCCTGATGATGCTCGATGCTCTCCTGGATCTGTTTGCCGATTTTCTTCAGCGGATTCAGGCTGGTCATCGGGTCCTGCATGACCATGGCGATCTTTTTGCCGCGCACGCCCAGCCAGTCCTTCTCGGTGAACTTGGTCATGTCGCGGCCTTCGTACATGATGGAGCCGCCGGTGATCTTACCGTTGACATCCAGCATACCCACGAAGGTCTTGGTGAATACGGACTTGCCCGAGCCGGACTCGCCCACGATGGCCAGCGTCTCGCCGTCATAAAGGTCCAGCGAGCACTTGCGGATCGCGTTCAGCTTCTTGCCGCGCAGGCTAAAGGTGATCTCCACGTCTTTGGCAGAGATGATCGGTTGTCTATCCATTTTTGTGATTTTCTCTCCCATCTGTTAAACGTGGTTGCGCGGGTCAGCAGCATCCGAGAAAGCGTTGCCCATGATATAGAAGGAAATGGAGATGATGGACACGATGGATGCGGGGAAGACCAGCAGGTAAGGATAATCGAGGAAGAAGCCGCGCACTTTGCTCAGGATGAGGCCCAGAGACGGAGTCTCGATGCCCAGACCGATGCCCAGATAGGACAGGGTGGACTCGAGGTTGATGGTGGCGGGGATGCTCAGCGCCATGCGCAGGATGATGACGGAGACCAGATAGGGCAGGATGTTCTTGGTCAGAACGCGCCACAGCGGGGTGCCAAGGCAGCGGGACGCGAGGTTGTACTCGCGGTCACGGAACATGAACACCATGTTGCGGACGCGGCGGGCCATGACCAGCCAGCCGATGGCGATCATCGAGACGGCCATGATGGTGAAGCTCTGGCCGACGACCAGTGCGATCAGGGTCATGTAGATGATGTAAGGCACATTGTCGATGAGGTTGTACAGCTCGGTGAAGAAGCGGTCCAGCTTACGGACATAGCCCCAGATCAGGCCGATGATGACGCCGAGGATGCTCTCGCCCACGGCAACGATGAGGGCCAGACGGATGGACACCTGAGTGGCGTACCACACCTGACACCAGTAGTCGCGGCCGAGGTTGTCGGTGCCGAACCAGTATTCGCTGTTGGGCTTCCGGAAGGCCAGAGAGGAATCCGTCACCAGCGTCTGATAATCGTACTTGCCGATGGCCAGTGCGATGAAGGAGAAGATGACGAGGAACAGGAACAGGAACAGGCAGACGACAGCAGCCTTGTGCTTGAGGAAGTTCTGGATGACAGAACCCCAGTAGCTGTAGTTGGAGTAGCCGACACGCTCGGCTTCCTCCGGAGAGTAATCGACGAAGTAGAACAGTTCGTCCTGCTTCTTGCCCTCAAAATCAGATGCTTTAGCCATCAGCGTGCGGCCTCCTTTCCGGTCAGAGTAATGCGCGGGTCAACCAGCATCATCAGCACGTCGCCCAGGAAAACACCCACGATGCCCAGTGCAGCGTAAAGGATGACCAGAGTCTGGACGACGTTCAGGTCATAGCGCTGGATGGCGTCGGTCAGCAGGGGACCCATGCCGGGAACGGAGAAGAACCGTTCCATCAGCAGAGAGCCGCCGACCGTTAGCAGGATGGACTGGGGGATATACTGCACCATGGGGACCATGGCGTTGCGCAGCACGTGCTTGAACATGATCTCGCTGGAGCTCAGGCCCTTGACGCGGGCCAGCTTGATATAATCGCGGGTCAGCTCGTCCACCATGTAGCGGCGGGTCCACAGAGCGTAGCCTGCGATAGACGCCAGCGACAAGCAGACGATGGGCAGCACGCTGGACGGGCCGACATTACGGGTGGAGTACAGCGTGGGGAAACCCAGGTATTTGGAGCCGAAGACCAGCACCAGCGAATAGGAGACCAGAGAAGGCACAGCGTTGACGAAAACGGTGTAGGCCGTGCCGATCCAGTCAAAGACTTTGTCCTTGAAGGCGGTCTGCAGGATGCCCAGCATGATGCCCACCAGCAGAGAGATGCCGGCAGAGATCAGGCCGAGGCGCATGGAGACGCCGAATTTCTTGCCGATCACCTTCACGACGGAAGCGCCATTCTGGATGCGGCGGGAAGTGCCGAAGTCCAGATGGAGCAGGTCATTGTAGAAGTGCAGCAGCTGGGTGCCGATGGGGTCGGTCAGACCGGCGGCTTCCAGCGCGGCGTATTTCTGCTCTTCGGTAAACTTCATGAGCTGTTCTTCCGTGAAGTAGTAGTCCGTAGGCAGGCAGCGCATCAGCAAAAAGACGATGGTTGCGATCAATAAGATCGTGACGAGCGACTGAGCCAGCCGCTTGACGGTGTATTTTAACATGATAACCAAACCTTTATAAAATAATCATCAGGCTTTGGTTGCTGCATCGAATGCAGCGGAGAAAGCCTCGTACTCCTCGGTGGTGTAGCCGTCGCCCTGACGGGTCTCCCAGTTGACTGCCTTGTAGTTGCAGGGACCGTACATGGCGTTGATCTTGGTGTACTCGTTGACGTGGGTCAGGCACCAGAGCACCTCGTACAGGCAGGGGATGCACAGTGCGTTGTTCAGCATGGAAGCCTCAGCCTTTGCGAATGCGGCATAGCGTGCATCGGTATCGGTGACGATAGCCTTTGCCTCGGTGACCAGATCGGTGAACTCCTGGTAATCAGCCAGCAGGTCCTTCTGGTAATCCTTCGGGTCGGCCTCGACGGCTGCGATCCAGGAGGTGGTCTGAGCGTAGTAAGCGTTGTCGTCGCTCAGGACTTCCTGACCCAGGAAGTTGACGGGGTCGCCGAAGTCAGCGCCCCAGCCGTTCTGCAGGATGGAGTGCAGCTGGACGTTACGGACTTCCTTATAAAGAGAAGAGACGTAGGTGCCGATGTCCAGCACGACGAAGTCATCGCCCAGGCTCTCGGAGAAGCACTGCTTCAGAACGGTGGCGGTATCCAGAGCAGTGGTGTCGCCGCTCTTGATGTAGTGGTAGCAGTGGACGGGGAAGGTGACGCCGATAGCGCTCAGCTCTTCCATTGCCTGCTTCTTCAGGTCGGCGATGTCGCCGCCGTTGTCGCGGTGGCGGATCATGGTCTTGCCGTCGTAAGCCTGACTGTCGAAGCCCATCTCCTTGGCGACCAGAGTGGTGTACTCCTCACCCTTGGTGTTGTAGCAGACACCGGGCATGGTGTAGTAGTCGTTCTCGCACTTCAGGGGGTTGATCTTGTTGGTGCGGGCGTAGTAGTTGGTGAAGTCGATGCCCTTGTAGAAGCACTGACGGAATGCGCGGTTGGAAACAGCCTTGTTCCAGTTCTCGTCCAGATTGCCGTTCTCATCCTTGCGCTGGAAGTTCAGGTGCATCTGGTAGCTGAACTTGGTGGGGCGCTTCTCGCACAGGAACTTGTTGTGCTCGTTGTTGGGGTCGGAGGTGATGGTGGTCAGGTTGGACTCGGTCAGGTCGATGTTATCGACCTCGCCGTTCTCGTACAGCTGCAGGCCCATGGACAGGTCGGGGATCATGGTGATGGTGTGATGCTCGAAACGGGTGCAGTCGTTTGCAGCGTAGTAGTTGGGGTTGGGGATGAAGCTCTTGGTGTTCTGCTGGATGTACTCCTCGATGAGGTACGGACCATTGTACCACATGGTGGAGTAATCGCAGGAGCGGAAGCCATCGATGCCCAGCTCGTTGATGAGGTCCTCAGAGGCGGGGTAGAAGCTGTTGTAGGCAGCGACAGTGTCGAAGTAGGGGCAGGGGCTCTTGCAGGTGAAGACCAGAGTGTAGTCGTCCGGTGCCTCGACGCCGACACCGGCAGCCAGCATATCCTCGTAGGTCATGTCAGCAGCAGCGTCGCCCTTGTCCTTGGTCAGGTCGTAGTACTCAGCAGCGCCCACGACGGTCTCAGAAGGCATAGAGGTGTTGAAAGCCTCGTTCTTGAGAGCGTTCAGGACCCACTCAAGACCCACGAGGAAGTCCTTGGAGGTCAGGTGAGACTTGACCTCGCCGTTGACGTCGCACCAATCGACATCGTCGCGCAGGTGGAAGGTCCAGACGGTGGAGTCCTCGTTGTGCTCCCAGCTGGATGCGATGGCGGGGGCTGCCTTGCCGTAGCAGTCGAAGCTCAGCAGGCCGTCCCAGCAGTTGGTGGTGACGTTCAGGTCGGAAGCGGACTGGCTGTACAGGAAGTTCCAGGTCTCCAGCTCACGGTTGGCAGTCTCGAAGGAGACGTAATCGGTGATGGCGTCGGCTGCAGGTGCAGCTGCGCCGGAGGCAGCACCGGAGGTGCTGGCAGCAGTGCTGCTGGAAGAACCACCGCAAGCGGCCAGGATGCTTGCAGCGCCCACGACGCCGGAAGCCTTGAGGAAGCTGCGGCGGCTGATGGAATGAGACTCAAAATTTGCGTTCATTGTGTTTTCCTCCCAATTATTCTTTCGTGTCTCGGCTCTATGGCGCAGGGTACCTTGCCCTGCCGATTTCCCACTCCTACGAGATTATCTGCCCCTCTGTATTACCAGAGAATACAAAAGAGCGCAGAAACAGACCCCTCTGTCTGTGTCTGTGCTCCTCCCGTAAAATCCTTAACACGACATATATTGTACCATCGAAATAAATGGTTGTCAATGGAATGGAAATCGCTTTTTCTTCCAAAAGAAAGCCGTACCCTGCATAGAGATGAAATAAATTTACTTTACTGTGATGAAGAGTGACGAAAATAAGATAAACAGGCCCAAAAACAAAACAACGGGAGCTGTTCTTGGATTAAGAACAGCTCCCGTGTGTGGGATACGGGCCGGAAGCAGGAACTCCCGGCGGAAAAGAGTTAAGAAAAAGTTAAGATTTTGCGGCGTCGAAAGCCTTGGCAAATTCCTCGTACTGAGCGGTGGTGTAGGCGTCCTCGCTGGTCTCCCAGTTGACGTACTTGAAGTTGCAGGGGCCGAACATGGCGTTGATCTTGGTGTACTCGTTGACGTGGGTCAGGCACCAGCGGACATCGTAGTAGCAGGGGACAGCCAGCGAGTTGTTGATCATATAGGCCTCGGCCTTTGCGAAAGCCTCATAGCGGGCGTCGGTGTCGTCCACGATGGCGTTGGCTGCGTTGACCAGGTCGGTGAACTGTTCGAACTCGTCTACCAGCTCCTTCTGGTAATCGGCGGGATCCTCCGCCACCAGCTGGATGTTGGAGTAGTTGACGGCGTAGTAGGCGTTGGAGTCGTGCAGGATCTCCTGACCCACAAAGTTGACGGGGTCGCCGAAGTCTGCGCCCCAGCCGTTGATGACGAAGCCGTGGAGCTTGGGGATGCGGACTTCCTTTGCAAGGCTGGAAACGTAGGTGCCGAGGTCCAGCTGGATGAAGTCGTCGCCGAAGCTGTCGGTGAAGCACTGCTTCAGAACAGTGGCGTTGTCCTGAGCCACGGTGTTGCCGGCCACGAAGAAGAAGGGAGCCTTGACCGGGAAGGTGACGCCGATGGCGGTCAGCTCATCCATGGCCTGCTTCTTGAGGGCGGCGATGGAGTCGGCAGTGGACTTGCGCAGATGGACCATGGTCTCGCCGTCATACTTCTCGCCGTCGATGCCCAGCTCCTTGGCCACCAGATCAACATAATCGGTGCCTTTGGAGTTGTAGCAGACGCCCTTCATGGTGTAGTAGTTGTTCTCACACTTGAGGGGGTTGATCTTGTTGAAGCGTGCATAGTAGGGAATGAGGTTCAGGCCCTCCTGGAAGCAGCGGCGGAATGCCCGGTTGGCCACGGCCTTGTTCCAGTTCTCGTTGGGGGTGCCGTCGGTGTTGAGGCAGTAGAAGTTGAAATGGAAGTCGTAGGCGTACTTGGTGGGGCGCTTCTCACAGAGCTGGTCGTTGTAGGCGTTGGAAGTGTCGGAGGTGATGGTGGTCAGGGTGCTCTCGCTCAGCTCCAGCTCGTCCAGCTCACGGTTCTGATACAGCTGGTAGCCGACGGTCAGGTCGGTGATCATGCTCAGGGACACGCGCTCGAAGCGGCTGCACTCGTCAGCTGCATAATAATGAGGGTTCGGGATGAACCGCTTGGAGTTGTCGGAGACGAATTCCTCGATGAGGTAGGGGCCGCAGCACCACTGCTGGGTGTAGTCCACGCCGCGGAAGCCCTCGACGCCCAGCTTTTCCACCAGAGCCGGGGGTGCCGGATAGCAGCAGACGTAGGAAGCCACGGTGTCGAAGTAGGGGCAGGGATTTATGCAGGTGTAGACGACGGTGTAATCATCCGGTGCATCGATGCCGACGCCTGCGGCCAGCATATCGTCGTAGGTCAGGGCCGCGGCGGCTGCATCGTCCATCGCATAGGTCTTGTCGTAGTAATCGGCTGCGCCCACGACGGTGGTGGAGGGCATGGAGGTGTTGGCGGCCTGATTCTTCTTTGCGTTCAGCACCCACTCGAAGCCTACGAGGAAGTCTTTGCTGGTCAGGTGGTCCTGCACCTCGCCGTTCATGTCCACCCAGTCCACATCGTCACGGAGGTGGAAAGTCCAGACAGTGGAGTCCTCGTTGTGCTCCCAGCTCTTAGCCAGAGCCGGCACCGGTTTGCCGTAGTTGTCGAAGCTGACAAGACCATCGATGATGTTGGTCGTCACGTTGAAGTCGATGGCCTGCTGGCTGTAGAGCATATTCCAGCTCTCGATCTCACGGCCAGAAGTCTCGTAAGTAAACAGCTCGCTCAGGCCTTTGCTGGAAGCAGCTGCACCGGAAGAAGCCGACGAAGCACTGGCTGCGGTGCTGGAAGAAGAGCCGCCGCAGGCAGCCAGCAGACTGGCTGCGCCAACAGCGCCGGCACCCTTGAGGAAGCTGCGGCGGGTGATGGTGTGAGACTCAAAATCGTGGTACATATTCTTTCCCTCCTGTAATGATTGGTACGGCTCTGCGTTTCCCAAATCCCTATCCTGTCCATACTACTTTACCTAAAAAGGGTACAAAAAGGGCGCAGAGACAGATTTTATTGATCTGTTTCTGCGCCATTGCAGAACCCGTATCGATTGCAAATATTCTATCATCCCACAGGCGGGAAGTCAAGAAAAAACACTCTGGTACGGATTGAATCTTATTGATTCAGCAAACACATAAAAATGAAAAGATTTCATGTGGTGACTGAAATAGAATGACTTTTGTGCCTGCTTAGCCCTGAATAGCAGCGTCGAACGCCTTGGCAAACTGCTCGTACTGGACGGTGGTATAGGCTTCCTCGGAAGTCTCCCAGTTGACAGCCTTGTAGTTGCAACCGCCGTACATGGCGTTGATCTTGCTGTACTCGTTGGCATGGGTCAGAGACCATGCGATGTCGTAGTAGGTGGGGCTGACCAGCACGTTCTCCAGCATATAGGCCTCAGCCTTGGCGAAGGCCTCGTAGCGGGCGTCGGTGTCGTTGACGATGGCGTTGGCGGCATTGACCAGATCGGTGTACTGCTCGAAAGCATCCATCAGGTCCTTCTGGTAGTCGGCAGGAGCCTCAGCCACCCGGGCGATGTTGGAGTAGTAGTGTGAGTAGAAAGCATTGTCGTCGTGGAGGGTCTCCTGACCGAGGAAGTTGACGGGGTCGCCGAAGTCGGCGCTCCAGCCGTTGATGACAAAGCTCTGGAGCTGAGGAGTGCGGACCTCCTGGGTCAGGCTGGAAACGTAGGTCTGGACGTCCAGCTTGATGAAGTCATCGCCGAAGCTGTCGGAGAAGCACTGCTTGAGGATGGTGGCGTTGTCCAGTGCAGAGGTGCTGCTGGCGATGATGAAGTAGGTAGCCTTGACGGGGAAGGTGACGCCGATGGCGCTCAGCTCCTCCATGGCCTGCTTCTTCAGGGCGGAGATGTCGCCGCCGTTGGCACGCAGGCGGATCATGGTCTCGCCGTCGTACTTCTCAGCGTCGAAGCCCATCTCTTTGGCCACCAGAGTGGTGTACTCAGCGCCCTGCGTGTTGTAGCACAGACCCTTCATGGTGTAGTAGTCGTTCTCGCACTTCAGGGGGTTGATCTTGTTGTAGCGGGAGAACCATGCCTTCAGGTTCAGGCCGCGGTAGAAGCACTGACGGAAAGCGGTGTTGGCGATGGCCTTGTTCCAGTTCACATCGGGGGTGCCGTCGGCGTTGTTCTTCTGGTAGTTGAAGTGCATGGCGTAGGCAGAGGGGCGGGCGCGCTTCTCACAGAGCTGGCTGTTGTACTCGTTGTTGGGGTCGGAGGTGATGGTGGTGATGGTGCTCTCGTTCAGGTCGATCTCGTCCAGCTCGCGGTTCTGGTAGAGCTGGAATGCGATGGCCTGATCGGAGATCATGGTCACGGTCAGACGCTCGAAGCGGCTGACGTTGGCAGCATCGTAGTAGTGGGGGTTGGGGATATAGCTCTTGGTGTTGCCCTGGATATACTCCTCGACGATATAGGGGCCGCAGTACCACATATTGGTGTTGTCGCAGCCACGGAAGGTCTCGATGCCCAGCTCGTCGATCAGCACCTGAGAGGCAGGGTAGAAGCTGGTGTAGGAGGCCACGGTATCAAAGTAGGGGCAGGAGTCCTTGCAGGTGAACACCAGAGTGTAGTCGTCGGGAGCCTCGATGCCCACGCCTGCGTCCAGCATATCCTGATAGCGCAGGTCGGCGGCGGCAGCGCCCATATCCTTGGTCTTCTCGTAGTACTCCTCAGCGCCCACGATGTACAGGGTGGGCATGGAGGTGTTGTTGGCCTCGTTCTTGGAGGCGTTCAGCACCCACTCCAGACCGACCAGAAAATCGGTGGCGGTGATGTGCTCCTTCACCTCGCCGTTGCAGTCCACCCAGTCCACGTCGTCGCGCAGGTAGAAGGTCCAGACGGTGGAGTCCTCGTTGGCCTCCCAGCTCGTGGCGATGGCGGGTACCAGCTTGCCGTAGCAGTCGAAGCTCATCAGGCCGTCCCACAGGTTGGTGACGACGTTGGCATCGCTGAGGGTCTGGCTGTACAGCAGGTTCCAGCTCTCGATCTCACGGTTGGCAGACTCCCAGGAGATATACTCCTTGAGGGGAGTGGCACCGGTGGAGTTGGGGGCTTCCGCGCCGGAAGCGGCCGTGCTGCCGGAGTTGTTGGACTTGCTGCCGCCGCAGGCGGACAACAGGCCGGCGGCACCCACGACGCCTGCGCCCTTCAGGAAGCTGCGGCGGGTGATGTTGCGGGACTCAAAATCGATGTTCATTGAGATACGCTCCTCCGAGATATTGTTTTCCTTTTTTCCTATCCTAAATGCAAAAAACGGCGCGCTCCGGGTGCCAAAAACGCACAAAGCGCCCGGGACCGCACCTTTCGTATTCTAACATTGTGGGCAAAAGAAGTCAATGACATACAGCGCTGAAATAGAAACAAAATGGTAACGGATGCTTTTTTCTGAAAAATGACGGCAAAAAAACGGTAAAGAATGGAAAGAAGTCATACCTTTACAAGATGACGAATGGATACAACGAAAGTTGGAAAACGCAAAGCGGCTATCTTTTTTCATAAAATCATGCTACAATACTACTGAATGAATCCTATATTAAGGAGTACACGGATGAAAAAGCTGGTTTCGATGTATCAAAAATATATGTTCCGCCCCATTCTGTATAAATCTGTCACCCGGGTGTCGGTGGTGGCTGTGCTGATGCTGCTGTGGGACCGCTACGTCAGCGACGGCACTTTTACCATGTGGCAGGCCCCGGCCCTGCTGCTGGGCGTCGTGCTGCTGATGTGGGCGTGGGTGAACTACCTGCGTCTGGACGGTGTGACCATCCATCATCTGGGCGAAGAGTTTAAGGATATGGGCAAAAAGAAGAAGTTCCACTCCACCAAGTCCATCGTGGACTTTGCCGATGAGCGCATCGTTTCCTTCGAGGAGCTGGAACCGGAAGAGCGCACCTATTGCAGCATGCTCTCGAATCTCATCCTGGGCGGGGCGCTGCTCATCATCGGCCTCATCGCAGGCGCAGTGTGAGGGCAGTGGATATGGCAGAAAAAAGCGAAAAACAGCTGGTGGTGGGCATCCTTGCCCATGTAGACTCCGGCAAGACCACCCTCTCCGAGGCAATGCTCTACCGCGCGGGCAGCATCCGCAAGCTGGGCCGGGTGGATAACAAAGATGCCTTCCTCGACACCGACACGCTGGAAAAGGCGCGTGGGATCACCATCTTTTCCAAGCAGGCCCTGCTGAAAACGGGAAGTACGAATATCACCCTGCTGGACACCCCCGGCCATGTGGACTTTTCCACCGAGACGGAGCGCACTTTGCAGGTGCTCGACTACGCAGTGCTGGTCATCAGCGGCACCGACGGCGTCCAGAGCCATACTGAGACGCTCTGGCGTCTGCTGCGGCGGTATCAGTCTGGATATATCCAGACGCATATTGGGATTGGGTATCGTATGATTAATAAAAGCCATTTCGCCGGATGATATTCTATGATATGATTCCCCTTAAGCAGACAAGGTAAATAACCAAATCACTCTGGGAGGTATCATTTCTTTCCATAACACTTTATACCGCCTGCTTCTTTGTATAAAAATGCCAAGCCAGCCCCAGACACTGAATAAGAGTCTTAAAGCTGCGGACAATATTTTTAATTTGCTTTCCTGAGAGTTAAAGGGGAGTCCCCACAATCTTAGCTTCCAAGCGGCAGCCGGGACTGTGGCAAGCACCCGCTGATGCTCAAGCTGAAGATCCGGACAAAACCGGGGATCGGTCTGAAAACAAATACGCATAATGGTTCCCTCCCCGCGTTAAATCCAGCCGCACTGACTGAAACAGAAAATCCACAGAAAGATTGTCGGAATGCAGAAAACCGTGCTCAACAATAATCCCTGACTGGCCAGTTCGCTGTCGCTGCCCATTCCTTCGGCCATGGAATACGAAGACACCGCGTTGGGGGAAGCGAAGATCGCTAACAGACTGACGAGCGCCACACCGCGAATGCCTAACAGAACCGCAATACCCAGCGCAGCCAGCGGGGTCCAGACCAACCGGGCGGAAACGGAGGCAAGCAGTTCTTTTTTATTCTCCGCGACGCGTTCCGGCTGAAAGCCCGCACCTAAAATAATTAGCGCCAACGGTGTCGATACCTTGCCCATATCGCCGATCACGGAGGCGATCGGTTTCCACAGGTGAACTCCGGAAAACAAGCAAAGCAGGCCCAGTGCCGAAGCAATGATCAGCGGGTTCGTTACGATTCCTTCAATCAGCTTGGATATCCGCGCTTTCCCGCCGCGGAAGGATTCCAATACGATGACCGATAGAATATTAAACAAAGGAACGATCACTGCGATCAACATCGACATCACGCCTAACTGGGAATCCCCATAGATCAGCTGCACGATCGGCATGCCGAACAACACGGCATTACTCCGGTACGTATTCATGATCATGACGCCCTGTTTGCGCGGATCGGCTGTAATCCGCGGCATGACCAGCCAGCCCGCACCGCAGGCGA
>OLND01002195.1_pt1 | contig 18095 bp, 14 predicted proteins | sample 1672031 | NCBI WGS metagenome assembly OLND01 (sample SAMEA3136638, study PRJEB25190) | human gut metagenome | biome: human gut; feature: human-associated habitat; material: faeces | place: Austria | collected 2013
CGGGCGTCTCGTTGCAGGCGTAGCCGAACATCATGCCCTGGTCGCCCGCACCGGCCACGTCGTCGTTGGTGCCCAGCGCAATGTCGGGGCTCTGGCCGTCGATATTGGTGATGACACCGCAGGTGTCGCAGTCAAAGCCGTACTTTGCGCGGTCATAGCCGATGGAGCGGATGACCTCGCGCGCCGTGCCGGGGATGTCCACGTAGCAGCTGGTCGTGATCTCGCCCATGATGTGGACGAGGCCGGTGGAGCAGGTCGTCTCGCAGGCAACGCGGGCACCGGGGTCCTGCGCCAGGATGGCGTCGAGGATGGCGTCGGAGATCTGGTCGCAGATTTTGTCGGGATGCCCCTCGGTGACGGATTCGGACGTGAAAAGAACTTTGGACATTGGGAAAAGCCTCCTATAAAATATTCGGCAGAAACGCAACCGTGGAAACAAAAAGCGCGCAGCCGGAAAGACTGCGCGCGGTAACGCTTATCTTTCGGTTTCCCGCAGGACTTGGCACCTTGCGCATACACGCAGGTTGTCGGGCTTCATCGGGCCTGTTCCCTCAGCCGCTCTTGATAAGTTGCTATTCTGTTGTTGTGAAGTTAGTGTACCACAGGTTTTTGGCAAAGTCAACGATATTTCGTTGTGCAGTTCAGACGGTTTGCACAAAAGTGGGTCAGATGCGGCAGCGTGTGTGGTTTTGGAGGAGAGCCTTCCCCATCGGGGGAAGGTGGCCGAGGCCCCGCCTGAGGCCGGATGAGGGCAAAGCTCTCCTTGCCGCCCATAGACGAGTGGTTGCGTCAACCCAGCCCTCATCAGTCACCTTCGGTGACAGCTTCCCCCTGCGCGGGGGAAGCCTTTCTTACTTTCTCCCGTGCAGCACGCCGGACAACGGCTTGTAAATCAGGAAGCAGAGCGCCGCGTCCAGCAGACCTTTAAACAAGGTAAACGGGAAGTTGAAGGTGATCAGGCAGGTCAGCAGGCCGTCCACGCTGGGGTTGATGGCCTGGTACATACCGATGATGGCCTCGAGCGGTAGATGATACAAAACCACATAGGCCGGGTAGACGATGAAGTAGTTGTACGGCACGGACACAACGGCCATGGCCAGTGCGCCCAGCCCTGCGCCGATGAGTGCGCTGCGGCGGGTCTTGCTGCGCTTGTACACAAAGCCGGCGACGCCCACAAACAACGCACCCATGACGAAATTGAACAGTTCACCCACCGCAGCAGTGCTGGTGCTGGGCAGCTTGATAAGGTTTTTGATCAGGCACACAGCGATGCCGGACACCGGCCCGTAGGCGTAGGCGGCCAGCAGCGCGGGCAGCTCGGACACGTCCAGCTTGACGAAGGACGGCATGATGGGGATTGGAAACTCCATGTACATAAGTACGGCGGCGACAGCGCCGAGCATGGCGGTGCCGGTGAGCTTGCGGATGTTGGTAGTCTTGTTTTGCATGAGAAGATGCCTCCCGTAAAAATTTGTGAAAGTCAGCTCACGAACCCGGGAGGCTCTGCCCTGCCCTTGCGAAGACAAAACGCCCTGCCGCAAAATATACGACAGGGCGCAAAAAAACAAAGCAAACAGCTTTCCGTTTCTTTCATCCGGACTTTAACCGTCGGCCCCGGAATCACACCGGGTCAGCAGCCGCATTTGCAGCTGGTCGCGGGCTTGCGGGCCATGCCGCTCACCGCCGGTGGGGAATCACACCCCGCCCTGAAACAGACTTTCCGGGAAGTATTATAGCATAGATTTTACAAAATGCAAGGGGGTGTGGTATAATTAAGGAAATTCTTGCCCACCACCTTCTTGCCTCCCTCTGCGAGGGAGGTGGCCCCGCAGGGCCGGAGGGAGAGAACCTTGCGGCTATCCGAAATATTTCGGGCCGCGTCAGGTTCTCTCCTCCACCGCCTGCGGGCGGAGCCCCCTCCCAGAGGGGGCCAAGGATTTCCACAACCATAAACCGAGGTACCCACCATGGAAGAACTCACCCACGATTTTCTCTCGTTTCTGCCCGCGGCGTTGCTGGCGCTGGCGGCTGCCGGTGCACCCGAGGTGTACAAGCTCGCCGCCCGGCGTTTTCTGGAACGCGCAAAAAGTCACATGGCATCGTGGCTTTACATTCTGCTGGACAGCTTTCTTACGCCGGTGGCGGGCCTTTTTCGGGTACTGCTGGGTGCAGCTGCCGTCAAGTCACTGCCGTTTGAGCTGGTGATCTCTGCATCGTAGTCCAGATCAGTTTTATGTTTTTTGGCAAATTTCTGCATTTCATTTTCAATTTCCGATACACGTTTTTTATCGACATGGAGCAAAACAAGCTTTGTCGGTCCCTGCGATACAGTTACTCCATCTATACGATCTTTTTTATCTGTAATAATGCTTCCGTCAATAATATTCGTATACTTCCACATTTTTTGCGCTTTTTTGAAGTATTCATCCGAGAACACAACCACATTCTCCAGTTTTCCCTGTCGGAAGCAACCAATCAGGCTGCCGAATTCTTCTCCTGCAATTGTCCTTTGTATATATGTCGGCGAATCCAGTTTGGCACGAAACATAGAAAATCCTTCACAAGGGATTCCGATATGTAAAAATGGTTTCTTCTTTCCATATGACCAGTCTACAGGCTGTGCCTTTACCGAACGATCCTGTTGATGCACCAGATAAACCTTATTTCCATTTGCATCTAACGCATTTGGGGATAATTTCGGAGTCTGACCATTTGCCCTTTTTAACGCGCGGTAAGTCGTCTCCGAGATTCCAATCTGCTGCCCCTGTGGTATCTTTTCTTCTCGGATACTTTCCGACTTTTCTGTCTTGTCTGCATTGGTCACTCTCACCATCGGAAATGATGTGATATCCGCATGATACGTTTCTTTGATATGGTCAAAAAACTTATCGTCCTCATCATCAGAGATACATACATAATCATATGGGAACAGGGATTCCGGTTTCTCTGCAATGGTAACCGAAACAGCCGGAAAGGCAAAATAAAACAGCGCACAGGTATGCAGGATGACTAATGCAAACATATACCATGCCGAAGTCCTCGATTTGTGATAAATCTGATTGTCCTGTAACATACGGTATATATACGTTCTCTTCTTTTTCTTATTTCGTATCCATATACTTTCCGTATAACGTATCAGCAGGAACAGTCCTAAGAACAGAAATGCCATTAATTTTATATTTTCATAGTTCCTTAATTCACGGTACTGCAGTAGACTCCATGCACATAATACAAATCCTATAATCCAGAATACCGATACAAATTTCCGTGGTACTTTTTCTTTCCGTATTCTTCTTACTGCCGCATTGGTAATATCAAAATCGGTCGCAATATCTCTGGTCGCAGCTAGTGCAATCAGATAAATCAGAAACATCACAAACACAACTTTTACATACGTTTTCCAGGTAACTGCTGCCAGTACCATATCTCTTCCAATCTGAAAATGCAGACATTTACGAAGTATCATTACAATGCCATTTCCAATGATGCATCCTGTAAGAAGAGAACAGATAAATGCGATCACAATTTCCAGACCAATGATCAGTAATAATGCTCTTTTACGGATTCCGAGTGTTAAAAATATACTATAACTCTGCATCCATTTCTGCATATAAAAAATCAATACAAATACCATCAGAAATACTGCACATACTCCGATTGGAACCATTGCATTCCACACGATCAGTCCAAGTCCTTCCCCTATCAGAAAATTTTCTGCCCGGTGCAGCCCTGCCATCATCTGATAAGAAGCAATTCCGGCAAAAATAAGAGCTGTCACAATCGTCCCGCATAACAGAAATAATCGGTAGTCCTGCCAGTCATACTGAAAATTTTTCCAGACAATCTGATAAAATAATTTCGTGTATTTTCCCGGGAACGATAGTCTTCTCCGTTCTTCCTCTTTTTCTGCTTTTTCTTTTCTGGAACTTTCCTTTGCCTGCTCCACGGATTCTTTCCAGATGTCAATCATGCGGATCGCCAGAAATTCAACCGCATTCACTCCGGTAAGTACGAGGGGATAAAGCATCGTCATCGTCGTATTATCGGCAATCGTTACAAGGCCGGTCGTCAAGTGTAACAGCATGGCCGCATATCCCAACACCATAACGATAATATTCAGTCTTTTATCTTTTCTTAATATTACTGTTATTATATACGCAGCCGAACATAATTCATATAACCCAAATACAATAAGCGGGATTTTTAGCAACAGGAGATTCCCGTTCCATATGGATGCACCTGCCTCCGACAAACCACTTGTTCCATATCTCTTCACATGAAAATATGCACTATAAAGATTATATCTTTTCCCCTTTAATACGAACCAGGGAAGCTGGGCAAGAACAAGTGAAATGGTATAAAGAACGATCGATACACTCATTTCTATTTTTTCTTTTTTGGATATATGTTTCTTCTCATCAACCATTTTTATTACCCCGTTTTCTCTACAACTCTTTCATCTTCCCGAGAATCTCTTGATAAAACAATTCCTGATCCCCACTATTCTTCAAATCTTCCAGAATCACACCATCTTTTAATAAAATCAGCCGGCTGCAATAGCTTGCCATCTGTGGATCATGTGTGACCATGATGATTGTCTTTCCCATATGTTCGTTTATATCCTTCAACGCATCAATCACGATCTTCCCGGACTTGGAATCGAGGTTTCCGGTCGGTTCGTCCGCTAGGATCAGATCTGGATTATTGATCAGCGCACGGCAAATCGCAACTCTCTGTTTTTCTCCGCCGGATACTTCATATGGCTGCTTCTCGAGAAGGTGTGATAAACCAAATTTTTCGGCATATGTTTCTACATTCTTATAACACTTATCAACCGGTGCCTTGTCCAACACCATTGGTAGCATGATGTTCTCCTTTACAGACAGACTATTTAACAGATAAAAATCCTGAAACACGAATCCAATCTCTCTTCTGCGTATATCTGCCAGTTCATCACTCCATAATTCAGATGCATCTTTTCCAGTGAAAAATATCTTTCCGGAAGTTGGCTTATCGATCAGACCAAGCACTTTTAAAAGCGTTGTCTTACCGCATCCTGATTTTCCCATGATCCCGACAAATTCCTGTTCTTCAATGGTAAAATCCAGCCCTTTTAAAACTTTAATTTCTTCTTCACCCTGTCTGTCAGAATAGACCATTTTATAATTCCGAACAAGGTTCTCCACTTTCATAACTTCCCGTTTATTCATCTTTTCCTTCCACCTTTCGAATGATAAATCTTCCTAATATCCATGCAAATCCCCACTGTACTGCCAGATACATAAGCCATATCCAGACAGCATGTTTCAGCCATGCAATTCTGACGGCATGCGTATACATCCGAGCATGAAACGTTGCTGCTGTAAAGATACTGGTCACGACTATCGTTATCAGCTCCGGCAGCCAGTAAAAGTAATACAGTTCTCTTTTCAGGAGTGATACTCGTTCTTTCTTTCGCATTCCCATACATTTCAAAAAGTCAGCTCTTGCTTTCTTATCACTCATTTCTGATAACGATTTAATATACATCAGGAAAAGGCCGGAGATGGTCATTGTAAGCAATACGAATGTATTTATGATCAGTTTCATCGTATATTCTGTCTTCAGATCATTGACTGCCGTCTTTTTTGAATACCAGCAATGTACTTCGAAATCATACTGCGCTTCATATGTATGATTCTTTTCCAGCTTTTTCATTTTCTTTTCAATTGCTTTCTGGTATTTTGGGTCTGTCTGGATCAGTACAAGCTTCGTCGGACCCTGCTTAATTGTGACACCATCTATTCGTAAAGCCTTTTCTTCTATCTTGTCTCCGGTTAATATGTTCGTGTATTTCCACATTCCCTGTGCTTTCTTGAAATATGCATCCGAGAATACAACGATATTTTCCAGTTTTCCCTGACGGAAACATCCAATCAGACTTCCAATTTCTTCCCCTTCTATTGTTCTTTTCGGATATGCTTTGCTCGGCGAATATAAGGTATAATATTCACATGGAAGACCGATATGCAAAAATGGTTTCTTCTTTCCAAATGTCCAATCCACCGGCTGTGCCTTCACGGAGCGGTCCTGTTGATGCACCAGATATACCTTCTTTCCGTTTTGATCAAGATGCAACGCTTTTTCTTTATACGATGGATCTACATATTTTTTCAACTGCCTGTATGTCGATTCTGAAATCCCAATCTGTTGTCCCTGCGGCCTTTTTCCTTGTTGCACGCCTTCGTTTTGTTCTGTCTTATCTGCATTTGCCACACGCACCATCGGATATTCTATGATTTTTGCCTGATAACCGTTCTTTATCCTATCAAAAATCGCATCATCTCCATCATCTGCAATACAGACAAAATCATACGGATACAGACTTTCCGGCTTCTCTGCAATCGTTACCGAAACTACCTGAAACAGAAAGTAAAACACTGCGCATACGTTCAATATTATAAGTGCCAGCACATACCTTGCAGTTGTCTTTGATTTATAATACAAATGATTCCGGTTCAGCATCTGTGGCAGATATGCCGGTGTCTTTTTTGCACGTCTCAAATATCCGGCTCCTACAAAACGAATCAGTAAAAATATACCCGCAAAGAATGCAGAGAGCAGATACATACTTTCATGATTTCTCAACTGCCGGTATTCGAATATAGCGATCATACAGATTATGATTCCGGCTGTTATGAATAACTTTGTCCTCCTCTGCGGCATAGGTTCTTTTGCAATGTTTCTGATCGATGCCCTGACCAGATTGAAATCCGATACGATATCCCTGGTCGCCATCAATGCAATTATATACACTGCCAACACCACCAACGTACCTTTCACATAAGTAAGCCACGTCACCTTTGACAGAACAATTCCTTTTGCCAGCATTGAGAAAATCACTTTCCGGAACAGAAACATGATCATATTTCCCAATAGACCGCCGGCAATCAGCGAACACAAAAAAGCGACTACGATCTCTATCCCAATAATCGTATACAACGCTTTTTTTCGAATTCCCAGCGTCACGAATACACTGTAATTCTGCGTCCATTTTTTCATGTAAAATACGAGAACAAACACCATCAAAAAGATGGCACATACCGCCATCGGAAGCATTGCATTCAACAATATCCTTCCAAGTCCTTCACCCAGCAGGAAATTCTCTGCCCGGTGAGCCTTCGCCATCATCTGATATATTCCAAGTCCTGCAAAGGAGAATGCAGAAACGATTACACCACAGAACAGCAGGAGGCCGTAATCTTTCCAGTCATATTTAAAATTGTGCCAGACCATCTGATAAAAAAGTTTGGTATAATTTCCCGGAAAATATAATCTCCTGCGCTCTTCTTCTTTTTCTTCCCGTTCCTTTTCCGCAAATATTTCTGCTGATTCCTTGGCATCTTTCCATACATCAAGTATTTTACTGATCAGCACTTCTGCCATAACAAATATCATGATGATTGCAGGAATCAGAATCGTTTTTGTTGAATTATCCGCAAGCATTCCAAATCCGGATTCATTCACCACAATATATACACCTAGAACAACTAACGCAGCGATATTCAGATAATATTCCTTATGCAGCCACTGCGTCACTATATGTAATACAATCACGATCTGAAATACAATAAGCAGTATTAACTGTATCCGGATTATCGTAATATTCCCATCCCAGACAGACGCTGCCATCTCCGAAAGTGCTTTTATTCCTTTTGCTTTGATTCGGAAATATGCTACATATATACTGTAATTTTTCCCTTTCAAAACCACCCACGGAAGCTGAATAAAAATCAAAATCATACCGTACATAATTGTCGATACAATATATCTTCTTTTCTTTGTTTCTTTCATATTCACCTGCCTCCTATCCGTAAATAGTAATCACAACCTCAAACCGATCCTCCTGGCTTTTACACTGAAACATTCCATTGTATTGTTCTACAATATCCCGGATATTTTTCATTCCATAACCATGTAACACTCCATCCTTTTTTGATACAAAATTTTCATCTGTCTGTATTCCCGTATTTTTAGCCGCATTTACAATCTCGATGTATAAGAGTTGATTCTTCTTTTTCATTTTTATATGTATCCAGCGTTCTCCTTCTTTGATCTGCTCACACGCTTCCAACGCATTGTCCAAAAGATTTCCAAAAAGTGAAATGATCTCTCTGTCAGAAAACGGAAGCGTTGTGAATACTTCCGTGCTGATCTGCATCTGCGTCTTTTGCTTCTCTGCCTCCTTCTCTTTCTGGTTAAGAATCATATCCAGCATATGGTTTCCTGTCCAGATCTGATAATTGTAATCCAACATGTCCCGGCTGAGTTCGTTCAGATATTCTTCCAATCCCTTCCAGTCCTGTTCCTGCGTATATTTCTTTAATGCAAGCAAATGATTCTTCATATCATGAACAATCTTCCGGCTCTTTAACATTTCCCTATATTGTTCTTCCATCGCCTTTACTTTCATCTGGAGCATCTTCTTATCCTGCTCTTCCAGTTCAGCTCTGTGCTGTTCTGTCTCAACGTCCCATGCTTCTGCCTGAATATCAAGAAATATCCAGATTCCTATGACAGCCAGAAACAGCATCATATAACAAAACATCGGCATAGAATAAAATTCTGCAAATCCGGTAGATGCTATAGCCATAAAGATGTAAAATGCTGCAAGATAAGTAATCCAAACAAATACATGATAATTTGTTGATTGATTCCCGTTTTTTATGCACTGGTATAATTCATACAATTCTATACTCTGAAGCAAAATCAGGAATATTAACATCAGCAAAAATATAAACGCAACTACCTGTGAATGTTTCCATTTCCACATATGCTGTTTTAAAAATGTATGATTATACATCTTGATGTAATCATTTTCCTGAAAGGTCTTAATTACATACATGTGAATCGTATTCCATTTTCTATTTATGCGCATCCACGGGAAGAAACAGTACACTTGCAATAAAATCCCCATAAAAGTATCTACTTTTCTCTTTTTTGTCCATCCATTCATTTTATCGGTCTCCATCTTATTTTCACATGAAATCTTTATAGTTATTGTACCATGCCTTTTCTTCTTCCGCCTTATAATGGCCATGAATAGCGGGTTTTCTGACCATGAAATTTTAAAAATATGGATCTACCGTGGTAATTACACACAGAAAAACCGCATGTTTTCTTTCATCCCCTGCTATACGAAGAACGGTCAGACATGTCTTGATAAACATATCTGACCGTTCTTATAATATGACCATGCATTAGTATAAAGCTGCTACCCACAGAACCTGCCACTAACAATTTCTTACAGATACTTTTCGTTCTGTATCTCTTTCATAATATTCTTTAATTCTGAAATATCGATCTCTAACATTTCTGAAATTTGCTCAATCGAAAATTTATCAGACAATTTTTCTAAGAGTTCTCTTTTTCCTCTTAATCGTCCAATTTTCTCGCCTTCTATTCTTCCCTCAGTAATTCCCTCCTGCCTTATCATTATCTGTTCTTCCCATGCCTGCATATACTTCACCTCTGTCTTTTCACTTGCTTTGATCTGACAAACTCGTCTATGCATCTCTTGAATCCGCTTACTTTTACACTCCCCTGACACTTCATCCGTACTACGTTCCATATACTTCAACAATTCTATCAATTCTGGTGACACCAGCTCGGGATGTTTGCCCCTGGTATTCAGAAATATCCTCGTTGCTCCATCATCCAGCTTTAGTTCGGGGACTTCCTCACATCTCATCTGAAACGTGTAACGATATAAACCATATCCAAATAAATCAAATGGTGTGATCAGCACAATCAGTACTTCGTTCAGTAAGTTAAAGTCAGCAACTCCCGGTGGCAGCAGCTTACTATCGATGATTCCCTGATACAGCCGGCTTCTTTTCGGAAGATTATGTGTATTCTCTTTTTGTGCCTCCACTTCATATATCACATCATCTTCATCTATAGCATAGACATCCAGCCGGATCTGCCGATTATCTATAGACGTTCTCTGTTCTTTTTCTGTTTGCGGTGGATGTTTCAGATTGGTATTCTGACTCAGTATGATATCCAACATCGTCTTTACATTTTCCGGATCATCCATCGCTTCATCGAACAGAAATTTATCCAGCAAGTTTAATTCTTTTAATGATTTTCTTTGGTTCATAAGCAATTCTCCTCTCTTGTACAGATATAATACCTGCAAAGAAGAACTGTTTAGCTTTATGCATATGATAACATAGAATTTATATACATACCAGTATATACCGTTATCTTCTTTTATCAGGCAGGCATGTATTTATCTGTTTTTTATGATTTTCATCTTGGATTCTTACCCGATTGTTTGGGCTTGAAATAAATGAATTGGTAAATATAGATGCGTTGCAGATATTAGAATTCATCTGCGTGTTGATAGGATAACATGCTCTATTCATACTTTCAATATATATTTTAGAAATGCTCAATTTTTGTAAATCTCCTACAAATTATCCCCGGGCAATTTTACTCCACAGACATATATTATATTGTAGACACATATATGAAAGGAAGGTTAAAAATATGGCTCAATTTACGAACCAGGCACAACTCCGTTACGGAAATTCTGTTACTAATTCAAATATTGCCGTCGGTGAGATTCTCGAAGTATTGTCAATCTCGAAAACTGCAGTAAAAAATACCTATCATCCGGGAGGTACCGTCACCTATATTATAAGTATTGTTAACTCCGGTACCACTCCTATTACAGGACTTACACTCACAGATGACCTTGGTGCGTATGCATTTTCTACTACTTCACTGACACCGTTAACGTATCTGGATAACACGGTAAAATACTATACAAACGGAACGTTACAAGCTGCACCTGCTGTAACCACAGGTCCTCCGCTTGTCTTCTCTGGATTAACTGTTCCCGCAAATGGCAATCAGACACTGGTCTATGAAACAGCTGTAAATCAATACGCTCCTCTCACCAATGAATCATTCATTACCAACACGGTCACTGCAAGTGGAGACGGCATTACTTCTATCACCGCTAAGGAAACGGTAAATGCAGAAGCCTTGCCGCTCTTAGGTATCACAAAATCTATCAGTCCGGTACCTGTTACTGAAAACGGAAGCCTGACCTACACGTTCCTGATTCAGAATGAAGGAAACGTTCCTGCAAATGAAGCCACGGCCGTAATCGTTACCGATACGTTTAATCCAATACTTTCTAATCTGACTGTCACCTTTAACGGAAGCACATGGACAGAAGGTGAAGACTACACTTATGATAAAACTACCGGTACTTTTGCTACCGGTGCCGGAAAAGTTACTGTTCCTGCAGCAACATTTACCGTCAACGAGACTACCGGTGAATGGAGTTCTAATCCGGGATTCAGCACTCTGACAATTACCGGAACAGTATAAGCATTAAAAAATGGCAGGAGAGACCATCTGAATAATGTCAGATGGTCTCTCCTGTTTTGCGATTATTTTCCGATTCAATCTTCTGTATCATATTGTTCCTCAATGATATGTTTCACCTCTGAAACATCCATATCCAATACATCTGCAATTTCCTCAATGGACATCTTATGATTCATTCTTCTGAGCAATTCTCTTTTTTCTTTTTGTCTTTCCAGCAATTTTTCTTCCCATGCCTGCATATACTTCACCTCTGTTTTTTCACTTGCTTTAATCCGACAAACTCGTCTATGCATCTTTTGAATCCGTTCACTTTTGCACGGTTCTGACACTTCATCTGTACTGTGTTCCATATATTTCAAAAGTTCTATCAGTTCTTGGGATACCACCCGGCGGCAGCAGTTTACTGTCGATGATTCCCTGATACAAACGACTTCTTTTCGGAAGATTATGCGTATTTTCTTTCTGCGCCTCCACTTCGTATATCACATCATCTTCATCCATAGCATAGACATCTAACCGGATCTGCCGATTATCCGTAGACGTTCTCTGTTCCTTCTCTGTCTGCGGTGGATGCTTCAGATTCGTCTTTTTACTTAATATGATGTCTAACATCGTCTTTACATTTTCAGGGTCATCCATTGCTTCATCGAATAGAAATTTGTCCAGCAAGTTTAATTCTTTTAATGATTTTCATTTGTTCATAAACAGCTCTCCTTTCTTATACAGATATAACTCCTTTAAAAGAAAAACTGCTTATTTTTATGAATATCATAGCATACATTTTATATATATACCAGTATATATGAACAACTTTCTTTATCAGGCATGTATTTATCTGTTTTCTGTGGTTTTCATTTTTGATTAATGCCCGAATATCTGGGCTTGAAGTAAATGAATTGATAAATATAGATACGTTGCAGATGCTAGAATTTATCTGCGTGCCGCTAGAATAACATGCCTGATTTTTATTTTCAATGCAATTTCTAGAAATACTGATTTTTTGTGAACTTTCTACAACTCCTTCATCTTCCCAAGAATCTCCTGATAAAACGCTTCCTGATCCCCGCCATTTCTCATATCTTCCAGAATCATTCCATCTTTCAGAAGAATCAGCCTGCTGCAATAACTTGCCATCTTCGGATCATGTGTTACCATAACAATTGTCTTGCCAAGTTCCCGATTGATATGACTCAGTGTATGGATTACCACATCACCGGACTTAGAGTCGAGGTTTCCGGTCGGCTCATCCGCAAGTATCAGATCCGGATTATTGATCAATGCTCTGGATATCGCCACTCGCTGCTTTTCGCCTCCGGATAATTCATACGGCTTCTTGTTCATCAGATGTGTAATTCCGAACTGTTCTGCATATTTCTGTGATTCTTCCATACACTCTTTCGCACTCTTCTTATCCAGGATCTTCGGAAGCATGATATTTTCCCTGACGGACAGACTGTCCATCAAATAGAAGTCCTGGAACACGAATCCGATCTTTCTCCGTCGTATGTCCGCAAATTCATCCTTCCACAAATCTTCCGTATCATGTTCTTCAAAGAACAGCTTTCCTCCGGTCTGACGGTCTATCATACCCAATAGTTTCAAAAGTGTCGTCTTTCCACATCCGGATCTTCCCATAATTCCGACAAACTCCTGTCTCTGGATAGAAAAATTTAATCCCTTCAGGACGTGGATCTCTTTCTTCTTTTCACCATCTTCTCCATACTGCACATAATCACGGACCAGATTCTCTGCTCTTAATACGTCTGCCGTTTTTTTATTTTCATTCTTTTCTAATTTTTCATTCATTACAAATCTGCTCCCTTTTCAATCTTTTTCACAATCGTATCTTCCAGCCACTTCAGATTCAGCCACTGTAATATGAAATATATAATCCAGAGTACACCTGCATTTATCACATAATTCTTCACATCATTCAGATGATAATCCCTGAGTCCAAATACAATTTCAGAATACAGTACCGTAACTATAACGACAATAACAGATGGGATCGTCACAAACCGGCTGATTTCCTTTTTTTCGATGCGGATCCGTTCCCTGCGATTCATTCCCAGACGGTTCATGAACTGATACCGTTTCCGCATATCCGGCAGTTCCATCTGAACCTTCATATGAAGTAGGAGCATACTGATCACAGATAAAATAATAAGCACAAATCCATTCATCACACATTCAAGGATTCGCTCCATCTGCCGCTTTTTCGCTGCTTCTGTCTTCGTATATGTACTTTTTACAAGCGAATCAAATGACTCATCATATGCATGTTGCTTTGCAAAATCTATTGTCAACTGATCTGCTTTTTTCTGGTATTTTTCCGGTACATTTGCAAGGACAAGTTTCGTCGGCCATTCATGGATATTTTCTTCCAATACCGCATCCGACGTTTTTATTTTTTCTCCCGTATTCATGTCTGTCGTTTTCCAATAGTCTTTTATTTTGTCAAAATATGCATCAGCGAATACAATAAGATTCTCGTATTTTCCCTGTTTGAATGCACCGATCAGACTCGAAGTCTCGGAGCCTGTAATCGTCCGTACCGGATAATAAGTCTGGTGCTCCATTGTATCAAAGCCAAACAATGGCTGTCCGATATGCAGATTCGGATGTATCATCAACTGATAGTGATCAATTGGTTTCGCCTTTGTTCCCTGATCTTGCTGATACACGACATAAATTTTCTTTCCGTTCTTGTCAAGATTCAGATGCTTTTTCGGTTTTTCTCCGACTGCCTTCTTTAACTTTCGATAACTGCTCTCTGATATACCGATATTCTGGCCTTGCTGCCAGACAAGATCAAATGGTCCTTCCAGACGTTCTGTATTATCAATCGTTGTTGCCCGGACCATCGGAATACTGGTCACTTCTGCTTTGCATTCTTGCTTAAGCTTTTCGATAATCCCTGTATCATTACTATTCGCAAGCCATACATAGTCGTATGGGTACAGCGTATCCGTCTTATCTGCGATTCTGTTAGATACAACTTTTACCGAGAAAAAGGACATCACACATACATGTATCACGATCATAAGTGTCAGATACTTTACAGTTGTCTGGTATCTGTGTCGTATCATATGTTCTTCCGGAAGGGTTCGCAGGTATTGATCTATAGACGTTTCTTTTTTACGCAGGATCATGGCACCTATATTATACAGAAAAACATACAAACACAGGAAGAACCCACACAAAAGAAAGATACTCTCTGAAAATCTTCTCTGTGTATACAGATACAGGACGATTACTCCCAGCAGCCCGCTGATCAACGCCCCTGCTTTTCTGTATATTCCCGGAATCTTCTCACTTTTCACCGCTGCATTTCTGGCATCGGCGGAACGTTCTCCTGCATGGATATCCCCAGAGATACCAAAAGCAAACAAACAGATAACAGCTATCACGATTGCCGTGATCAGATACACCTTCCACGATACCTCTGATTTCATATCGATTTTAGGAAAATGCTGTATAACAGCGGCATATATGCCAAACAAAATGGCTCTTCCAATCACAAATGCCGTCACCAGTGCCACCGCAAATCCGGCAAGTAATTCTCCGATCCAGGACCAGAACACGGCATTGCTCCGCATGCCAAGTGTCCGGAAAATCCCATCATCCGCCATCCGTTTTTTTCGGTAGAATACCATGACAACCGTAATCAAAAACAATGATATCAGTACGATCACGATCAGGCAGTCCTTCATAATCTCAGTCAGCCCAAGCCCTAGTAATTCATTATCATATCCATAGCTTCCGGAAAATGCCTCTCTCATTCCAAATCCAATGAACAGAAATGCTGCCGATAACAGAACCGATACAAATAAAAAAGAAAAATCTCTCCAGTGATATTTAAAATTCTCCCACAGCACATGGTAATAAAGCTTCGAATATTTCCCTGGAAAATATAATCTTCTTTTCCGTTCCTGTTTATAATGCTTATCATTTTCCTGAGTTTTCAGGATCTGTTCACCGGATTCTTCCCATTCTTCCATGGATTTATGCATCAGTAACCGTATCCCCGTCCATATCGGAAATACTGCCAGATACCCAAGTAGATACATCGGGAACACCTGTATCGTACCCGCACTGCTCCATGAACTGTTAAGTCCAATCTCGGCCACTACCGACAGCATTGCAAATAATCCGATAAGTTCTATGATAGATAAAAATTTTATTTCCCATCCCTTGATGTTACAGATAAACCGTATTGTTTCGATTACTTCAAGAACGACATACAGCATAACACATACCGTGAATGTTTTTGCCAGTGTATGAATATCCAGTGGTAATGCATCTGCTGCTCCGTCTAAAAACGTCGTGTTATATGTATCTGCACAACTGTGATTTCTCAACACAGCAATTACATACATAATAAAATTCTTCCGTTCTCCCGTTATATTCATCCACGGAAACAGAAAATATATCTGAAGTATGATCCCCAGAATAATATTCATCCGTCTCTTTTTCTCTTCCATTCTCATTCCTCTTCCGCCCCTCTTATATCATATATCGAGATGATACAGACCAGATACTCCCCGTAAATTTTATATCGGAATATGCCGTCATATTTTCTGACAATATCCTGTATGTTCTTCATTCCATATCCATGAAGTATCTCATCTTCTTTTACTGATACAAATCCTTTCTGATTCTGCACCGGCATTTCTTTAATTGCATTTGAGGTCTCAATATATAATAAATGATTCTTCTTTTTTATCTTAATTTTTATCCAGCGCTTTTTATCCTGGATCCGTTCACAGGCTTCCAGCGCATTATCTAGAACGTTTCCAAAAAGTGAAATAATCTCCCTGTCTGAAAACGGAAGGGTTGCAAATACTTCTGTCTCAATCTGCATATCCGTCTCTTTCTCTTTTGCATCTTTCGTCTTTTGATTGAGGATCATATCCAGCATGCGGTTACCCGTCCAGATCTGATAGCTGTCATCCAGCATATCATCACTTAATTCATTCAGATACTGGTGCAGTCCTTCCCAGTCTCTCTCCTGATCGTATTTTTTCAATGCAAGCAGGTGATTTTTCATATCATGTACAACCTTCCGGCTCTTTAACATTTCCTGATATTTTTCTTCCAGCGCTTTCACTTTTACCTGCAGCAACTGTTCGTCCCGCTCTTTCAGTTCTGTCTTATGCTTTGCTGTCTCCGTATCCCATGCAGCCGCCTCGATATCCAGAAACATCCAGATTCCAATAATACCTATGAATATCACCATATACATATAGATTCTAAGCTTGAACAGCGCACTGTCATCCAGATAGATGTATGAAGCATCAAGATATAAGAAAAAAAGAACGATGGCAAGAACCCAGACATACCTGTGTATATCAAACGTTTTGATCCCTTTCATATGTCTGTACAATTGCCATAGTTCGATCATCTGCATCACAATCATAAATGCTATGATCATGGTAAATGTCACTGCCGCAAAACCGGAATATTTCCATAAGATTGGATGCCCAGATAAGAAAATATAATTATATGCCTTGATGCAGCTTTCTTTCCGGAATATCTCGATCAGATACACGTGAATCGTGTGATACCCTCCGTCTATACGGATCCATGGAAAGAAGAAATATATTTGCAGCAGAATCCCCATACAAACATCTGCTTTTCGCTTTCTCGTCCATTCTTTCATTCTACATTTCTCCAATATTCCATGATCCGTGTCTTCACATCCTGAATAGTCTCTGCCCCTGCCTGAATCTTAATCCCGTCTTCCAGATAGACTGCATCCGTCGTGATCCGATCCACATGATCGATATTGATAATATAACTTCTTCCGGCAAATATAAAAGCCGGGCTTTTCAAATCTTCAAAAATCTGATGCAGTGCCAGACGTTCTTTGTATGCGCCATTTACCATTACAAATTCAACATACTTCTGCCCTTTGACCTTGCGGATACAGATAATGTCTTTATGATATAATTTTCTCTGGTCCGTCACCCCACCGATCCAGAAGAAATTCTGGCTCTCTTTTTTCTTTTCCTGATAAATTTTCTGTAATACTGCCGGCAAACGTTCTTTCATATCTCTTTTCAAAATATACTGATATGCCTCGAGGACATAACTATCCACTGCAAATTCGGCGTACGATGTCAGGAATACCAGGCAGATATCTTTTTGTTCTGCCTTTAAAATTCTTCCCAGATCGATCCCGCTTTTCCCCGGAAGATCAATATCTGAGATAACTACATCGTAGTGCTTCTTAACTTCCAGAAATTCTTCGGCTGTTTTATATATTTCGGTAGTTATATCCTGCACCTTAAGTTTCTCGAACTCCCGGCTAATAAGTCTTTCCACTTCCTGTTTTGTATGTTCTTCATCTTCTATCATTGCTATCTGAAACATTTATATTTTCTCCGTATTTATTCACATAATTATTGCATTCATTGTACCACGATAGTTACAAATATTGTTATAACTGGCCATGAATTCCGGGATTTGTGGCCATGAATTCTTGAAAAACGTCTGCTGATACAGAAAACTTACCATTGGCAAAACTCCTTACAGATGTTTTGGCAGCCAAGCAGCTCCTTACGAACACATGGCAACACAAAAGAACTGCTATTTTAAGACTTTACTCCTAAAACAGCAGTTCTTATTTTTTCAATCATTTACTTCTAATATTGTGAACTACCCATTGTCTAAAGCCAATGGGCTTCCTGCTTCGCAGACCTCGTAAC
>OLND01002202.1_pt1 | contig 18062 bp, 18 predicted proteins | sample 1672031 | NCBI WGS metagenome assembly OLND01 (sample SAMEA3136638, study PRJEB25190) | human gut metagenome | biome: human gut; feature: human-associated habitat; material: faeces | place: Austria | collected 2013
GGTATTTTTACTATGGGGTATAGCAAAAACTATATATAATGTATTGGGGGGTTTTTACGGTTATTATAATAGCATGCCCCGCCAGATAAGTGTGCACAAACTTCACAATTTTGTGCACACGTTTTTATTCATTTTGTATAGTACCTTCTGCCCGGTTTTTCTTTTTTCATTGCCGTTATGCACAATTACTGCTCAAACAATGCCTCAAACTCCTGCTGGCTGATTTTTTCCTTCTCCAGCAGAAGATTCGCGCAGGCATCCAGCACGTCGCGGTGCTCCGCAATCATCTGCTTCGCTTTTTCATAACATTCGTCAATGATCCGCTTCACTTCCAGGTCTATGGTGGTCGCAACGCCCTCTCCATAGCCTCTCGTGTGCGCCAGGTCTCTGCCGATAAATACCTCATCGTCGTCATTGTCGTAGCAGATCAGACCAATGTTCTCTGACATTCCGTATTTTGTGACCATATCCTTTGCCATCCGGGTCGCCTGCTTGATGTCCTGAGATGCCCCTGTCGTGATGTCATCAAATACAAGTTCCTCCGCCACACGTCCTCCCAGAGATACGATAATATCCTGCAGCATCTTGCCTTTCGTGTTGAACATGTCGTCACGCTCCGGCAGCGGCATCGTGTAACCGGCAGCTCCCGCTCCCGTCGGAATGATCGATACGGAATAGACCGGACCGACATCCGGAAGCAGATGGAACAGAATCGCATGACCGGATTCGTGGAATGCGGTGATACGCTTTTCCTTCTCGGAGATCACGCGGCTCTTTTTCTCCGCGCCGATTCCCACCTTCACAAACGCCTTCTTGATGTCCGCCTGTGTAATATACGCACGGTCTTCCTTCGCTGCGATAATAGCCGCCTCATTCAGAAGATTCTCAAGATCCGCGCCGGTAAAGCCCGCAGTCGTCTGTGCGATCTGTTTTAAGTCGACATCATCCCCGAGCGGCTTGTTCTTCGCATGAACAGAAAGAATCTCCTCTCTTCCGCCGACATCCGGACGTCCCACATGCACCTTCCGGTCGAAACGTCCCGGACGCATGATCGCCGGGTCCAAAATATCCACACGGTTCGTCGCCGCCATAACGATAATTCCCTCATTGACACCGAAACCGTCCATCTCAACGAGCATCTGGTTCAATGTCTGCTCACGCTCATCGTGGCCGCCGCCCATACCGGTACCACGCCGTCTTGCGACAGCATCGATCTCATCGATAAACACGATACACGGCGCATTTTTCTTGGCTTCCTCAAACAGATCACGGACACGCGAAGCGCCGACGCCAACAAACATCTCCACAAAATCCGAACCGGAAATACTAAAGAACGGCACGCCTGCCTCACCGGCAATCGCCTTTGCCAGAAGTGTCTTACCGGTTCCCGGAGGTCCCACGAGAAGAACACCCTTTGGAATACGCGCGCCAAGCCTGGTATACTTCTTCGGGGCACGCAGGAAATCCACGATCTCCTCAAGCTCTTCCTTTTCCTCTTTCAGACCTGCCACATTGGCAAATGTCACCCGCTTTGCCGGGTCATCTGTCATGAGCTTTGCGCGGCTCTTGCCGAAGTTCATCATCTTACCGCCGCCGCCGGAATTGGCAGCCGCCTGATTGGTCATAATCATGAAGAAAATGAACATCGCCGCAAAAATAATCAGATACGGAAGTATCGTCACGATCCAGCTCTGCTCCGGCGGATTCTCCACGGTGTAAGACGTAAACTGCTGATCGCGCAGATAGTCTTCTATATCATTTACATCGTTTACCGCCAGAACCTGTGTCGAGGAGTCCTTAAATGTAATGTATACATTACCGGTCGGCACCTCGCCGCGGTTCGGTACAATCTTCAGCTGTGCAACATTTCCATCTGCAACCGCAGTCTCAAACTGTGCCCGCGTGTAACTGTTGGTTGACGTGTTTCCGTCCATCCAATACCAGATACCTATGATGGCAAGTATCAGGAGCAGATAGATGCCAAATCCTCTGTAACTGCTTCTCTTACTATTCAATCGATTTCTCCTTTATTCCTCTATCTCAACAAATCCGATATACGGCAGATTGCGGTACTTCTGGTCGTAGTCGAGACCGTATCCTACCACAAATTCATCCGGAATGACAAATCCCACATAATCCACATTGACATCCACCACTCTCCGGTCCGGCTTATCCAGAAGCGTACACAGTCTGAGTGTCTTCGGATTTCTTGTCTTCAAATTCTCCAACAAATAGCTTAAAGTTCTGCCGGAATCGATGATGTCCTCAATTACCAGCACATTTTTGCCTTCAATACTGGTTCCAAGATCATTTACGATGCGCACCACGCCGCTGGAACTTGTGCCTGATCCATAGCTGGATACCGACATAAACTCTATCTCAACCGGTGAAGTAATACGCTTTGCCAGTTCGCAGGTAAAAAATACCGATCCCTTCAAAATACAGATCAGACATACCGGCTCATCTCCGTACACCTTGCTGATCTCGGCTCCCAACTCTCTTACTCTCTGCTCAATCTGTTCCTCTGTGAGATGAACGTTAATTTTCTTGATCTTCACAATCGTTTCCTCCACTTAACCGTACTTCTAATATCTTTTCTGTATTCTCTCCGACTTTGCAGCCGGCGCCGATGCGCCCGCCTGCCACCCACAGGATCTCGGACCCCGTTGCCAGAAGCCATATAGCGTCTCTCTTCGCCGCCGGAATCTTCTCATTGACAAAATATTCCTTCAGCTTCTTGGTATGTCCGGCAGCATCTATCTTCAGGTAATCGCCGCTCTCTCTTCTGCGCAGCCGCAGACCAGATTTTATTTTACCATAATCGAACCATTTCGTATATGTTTTTTTCGGGATTTCCTGCATATTCCCCGAAAAATCACGTATCCGCAGGTGCAGCCTGCCATCCGGCAGCGCAAGCACCACCTCTTCCTTTTCTGCGCGCGAAAGCATCTCCCCGGTAACCTCAATGCTCTCCCGTTCCATATCAGCCGCCGGCTCTTCCCTGTACAGCCGGATTCCCTCATACACACGCTCCGCACGCACGCCGTAGGGCAGGCAGATCACACGGCCGACCTGTCTTGTATACAGTGTGCACAGTTCTTCTACATGCACACTTCCGATGTCACGGCTGCTGCCCGCCACTTTTTGCAGCGTCACAAGCAGTACTTCCCGGATTAAAAGTGCGGGATATTCTGAAAAAAGAACCGCATCGATCACACAGGCATCCGGGGTGTCACGGCACACACGCTCCGTCGCCCGGCGCGTCTCTTCCTCCAGGTAATCCGACAATTCCATTAACATCTGTGCGCTCTGCATCATATGATGCACCGCCCCCGTATTCACCGCTTTTAATTCCGGCATCACCTTATGGCGAATCCGGTTTCTGCTGTAGCCGGTATCCTCATTGGTCGCATCCCGGCAGTAAGGCTGTCCCTGTGCCTTAAGATACGCCTCGATCTCCGCTCTCTCCATTCCAAGCAGCGGCCGGATCACCGTGACGCCCTCCGCAAGCCTGCGCGCCGGGCGCATACCGTAGAGTCCGTGGAGTCCGCTCCCCCGGATCAGCCGAAACAGCATGGTCTCCGCATTATCATCCGCATGATGCGCGAGCGCGATCTTCACCGGTCTGCCGTCATAGTCCTCTGCTGCCTCCCTGAAGCACTCATAGCGGAGCTTCCTCGCCGCCTCCTCAACGCCGAGGCCGTGTCCCTTTGCATACACCGGGACATCCACCGGATAAATCCTGCAGCAAACGCCCCGCTTTTCGCAAAGCCTTTTAACAAACGCGGCGTCTCTCCTGCTGGCATCTCCCCGGATCCCGTGTTCCACGTGCACCGCCTCCAGGAAAAAATCGCAGTGCTTCCGGTACTCAAGCAGCATAAGCAGCAGACATACCGAGTCCGCTCCCCCGGAGACGCCCGCAAGCACCACATCCCCGGATTTAACAAGCCCCTCCAGTTCCATTCCTTTCTTCTGCATCGCATTTCCTCTATCGTTCCACATTCTATTCTATGCCTTTTTCCAGATGCACGCCGCAAGTACCGTCATATCGTCCTGTGCGCGCCCGCCGGTAAAAAGCATCACTCTGTCCATAATCTTTTTTGCCAGAATTCCCGGATTGTTGGTTTTGATACTGAGAATCATTTCCCGCATCGTCTCCTCCGGCTTCGGAACATGTAAGTATTCTAACACACCATCCGTCACCATGACAATAAAATCACCGTCACTTAGCTGGATCTCCCGCGGTTTTGCATCCAGGTGCGCACGCGCCCCCACCGGCAGATTTTCCGATGCAATGCACTCCACCTCATCCTCCCGCCGGATAAAGGCAGCCGCCGCTCCCACCTTGTACAGGCGTGCCATACCGCTGTACAGGTTCACCATGCAGAGGTCTAACGTGGAGTAGATGTCATTTTCCCCTTTCATCACCATCGCCGAATTCATCATGCGTATTGCCGTCTCCATGGAAAACCCTGCTTCCAGAAAACGTTCCACAAGATCCAGCACCATCTCGCTCTCCTTGCAGGCACTGCTCCCGGAGCCCATGCCGTCCGACAGTCCAAGCAGCATTTCCCCTCGCTCGAGTTCCAGAAAAGAAAAGTTGTCGCCTGAAATTTTTGCCTCATCCTTCTTCACCCGCGCAATTCCCTGCACGCTCCGGTATGCGGTGTCCTCGTAGATCAGGAACCGGAACGGCTCCTTTGCAATAAACGTCCGCGCATCCGCGGTTGTCCGGAGCTTTTTTCCAAGCACGGCGCCGGAGAGCGCCAGAAATGTCTTCACCGCGACACAGCCTCCCAGCCGGCTTTTTAGCACTGCGTCAATCCGGATCCTGCCGTCCACCGCCTCGATCAAGTGCAATTCCTCCACCACAATCCCCTGCTCCTTCGCACGGTACTGAATTTCTGAGAGAACATGGCGTTCCCCCACATCCAGAATTTTCTCCTCCCTGGCGCAGTCCTGCATGATATACGCCATCGCATCCAGCTGTTCCGCTATCACCTCCCGGTTCTCCACCAGTCTCTGGTACCACGCCCGGTTTAAGCTGACGCGCTCAAAGACGCGCACCGCCTCCTCCACCATATCGCTGCTGTGCCTGCAATACTGTGCAAGCTCCTGCTTTTTCTCCTCCCCGGGAGTCTCTCCGTTCCAGATCGCGGAAAGGATCCCCGACAGCGCGCCGTATAAGGGTGCAGGATCTCTCTCCCAGCAGACTGCACACGCGTCACACGACGCGCAGATCTTTCCAGTCAGCTCGTTCTGTATCTGTCCCAGTTCCTCCGCGTCACCGTTCTGATGTGCGGCACTCATACTGTGAAAAACCTGGGACAAGCCCTGAAACGATTCCGCATACCCCATCAGCCGCTCCTCTCTTCCTCCATCCGGCCGCTCCGGCACCCCCGCCTTTCTTCCCCAGTGTAATATCATATGCAGGGCACGGTTAAAAAGAATCACGGCTCCCAATATAAACGCACCCTCCAGCGCCGCCGCCAGAATTCCGGGCTGATCCTTCCATTCAAGAAGCCCCCCCGCCACCGACAGGATCATGGTAATAATTGCTGCCATACTGCCCGCCATATAGGAGGGGCATCCCTCGTTGGCCCATTCCACGAGCCGGATTGCTCCCATCACCACGACAAGCGCCACCGCATACTTTACTGCTGCCGCCGTCGGCATAAACACAAACATTCCTATGTACATCATACCGAGCAGCACCGGCCCGCTGACCCGCTCCAGATACAGCGCCGCAAAATACGCCGGTACCAGAGGGTAACACCCCATCACGCCCACACTGCACATTACACTTCCCGCCATACAGAGCATCATTTGTCTTGCATTCATTTTTTTCATCGCCTACCTCCATTCCCGCCTCCGGTCTGTCCCGGTGTTTTTCGCGGGTGACATCGATTATAGGGTTGTTCCCGGAAAATCTTTGTCAAAGGAAGGACCCCTTTTGAAAAACTTTTCGCCAAAATATCGGTTCCATTGTCTGTTTCATGGACTTTGAAGCGCTTCGTGCCTTTTAGGAAGTTCATCCAGAAATATTCCTCTACCACATTTTTTCATGCCGGTGTTATAATGTACGCAAAAGCATAGCCACCATGATATGAAAGGAGATTTTCTTATGGGTTATATGGCAAAAGAAAGCCGCTATGATACCATGCAGTACAATCGCTGCGGCGCCAGCGGTTTAAAGCTTCCAATGGTTTCTCTCGGTTTCTGGCACAATTTTGGGGACACCGGACATTATGACAACATGAAGGCAATGTGCCGCACCGCTTTTGATAACGGTATCACGCATTTTGATCTTGCGAACAATTACGGTCCCGCTTACGGCAGCGCAGAGCGCAACCTGGGACAAATCCTGCGGGACGACTTTTCTGCGTACCGGGACGAGCTTCTAATCAGCACCAAAGCCGGCTACGATATGTGGCCGGGACCTTACGGCAACTGGGGCAGCCGCAAGTACCTCATCGCAAGCCTGGACGCCAGCTTAAAGCGCCTGGGGCTGGATTATGTGGATATTTTTTATCATCACCGCATGGATCCTGAGACACCGCTCGAAGAGACGATGGGCGCTCTCGATTCCATTGTCAAAAGCGGAAAGGCGCTCTATGTCGGTCTGTCCAACTATGACGGTCCGACACTGGAACGTGCATGTGCGATTCTAAACGACTTGAAGTGCCCGTTTATCATCAACCAGAACCGCTACTCCATCTTTGACCGCACGATCGAGAAAAACGGTTTGAAAGATACTGCCAGAAGGCTGCAGAGAGGCATTATCGCCTTTTCACCGCTGGCACAGGGCATGCTCACCGACCGCTATTTAAACGGTATTCCGGCTGACAGCCGCATCGCGACCGACGGACGTTTCCTCAAGGAGACCGCACTTACGCCGGAGCGTCTCTCACAGATCCGCGCTCTCAATGAGCTTGCCAAAAAGCGTGGACAGACGCTCGCGGAGATGGCATTAAGCTGGATCTTAAAGGACGGTGACGTGACCAGCGTGCTGATTGGTGCTTCCCGCCCGGAACAGATTCTCGACAATATCGCCATTGTCGGACATACTTCCTTTACGCCAGAAGAACTCGACGCGATCGATCAGATTACACTTTAACAGCCAAAAAAGAAGCCTTATCCGGGATGATCTCTCCGGGTAAGGCTCCTTTTATTCTGTCATTCTTATGTTCTTAAGGTTCTTCCTTAAATATAATCTCATTGTCATAGGCTAGTCCCAGTTTGCTCTTCGCAATATCCTCCACATACTCCTGGGACTGTGTATAGGACTGGTAATTCTGAAGTTCCTCCTGCCTTGCCGTCTCATCCTGAAGCTGCACCTCCAGCTGTTCCTGCTTTCTGGCGTACTCCTGATCTTTCTGATAAGCTTTTACAATCTGGACAGACATTGCCGCTGCAAATACAACCAGAATCATGCTGATACAGATCTTGCCCGCCCTGTTATTCCGATTTGATTTTCTCTTCTTTGCTGCCATTCCTGTCCCTCATTTCCTGCATCTGTGTAGCAATTTACAGTTTACATAAACCTATTTTAACCGCTCTCACAAACTTTTTCAATCGTTTTCCACAAAATGCTGCAACTTTTTTTAAGGTTTTCCACACCGGACGCACGAAAAAACCCAGCACTTTTCCAATAATTCCCAGTATTTTTTTCCAGATCCACACCTGACAGTGCACGATCAGGCGGCTGAGCAGCAGATAATAACACGCCATTCCGACCAGCAGACCGCCAAACGCAAACCCGCGCACCATGCCGTCATTTTCCCGGTATAAAAGGACAAAGACCACGCCTGTAAAAATGATCCAGTACAGAAAATCCTCCACGCCGATCCAGATATTTCCGTGCGGAAGAATCCGACGGAAAATGCGCAGGATATCATAGAGGAAGAAAAGTCCCATTCCTACCAGCACAGAGCTCCCGAGAAACAGCAGTTCCTGATAGATTGATGTGCTTACCGCCATCTACCGGAACAGCCTTCCCAGAAGAGATTCTGCCTGTTTTCCCGCCGTTTTGACATCCGAATAGGTCAGGGAATCAATCCGTCCTTCAATATCCACTTCCCCTTTTTCCAGGCTCAGTCGGTTCACGTGCAGATCCTGTCCCTTGATGAGCAGCATCCCAAGTTCCGTCTCGAGCAGAATCTCCGCCACATCAAAAGACAGCACATCCACAACACCGGAAAACGCGCCGTTTCCCCGGTTTACCAGCAGGACCTTATGTGATTTTGCCGTATTATTATAATTCTTTTCCTCCATAAAAAAACCTCCCGCTTTCCTTTTCTATTAGAAAGTATATGGGAGGTTTTTCATATTATGATACATATTCAAACAAATCCTTGGCTTCTTCCTTTTTCGTCGTATCCTGCAGATCCAGCACGCGGACTTTCACGGTCTTCGTTCCAAAACCGATCTCAATAATGTCGCCGACTTTTACATTCACGGAAGCCTTCGCCGGTTTGCCGTTGACCATCACACGGCCGGCGTCACAAGCTTCATTCGCCACTGTGCGTCTCTTGATCAGCCGGGACACTTTTAAAAATTTATCCAGTCTCATCTTCTTCTCCTTATGCCTGCGGAGCGTTCCTGCTTCCAAAGGCTCCTTTTCCCTGAAAGCAAAAAAGTGGATTCTGCAACCGCAAAATCCACTCTGCTATCTCTATATCACTTAGGCGTTGATCATATCCTTTAAAGCCTTACCAGCCTTGAACTTCGGAGCCTTGGAAGCTGCGATTGTCATCTCTTTACCAGTCTGCGGATTTCTTCCTGTTCTCTCTGCTCTCTCAGATACCTCAAATGTACCGAATCCTACTAACTGGATCTTCTCGCCCTTCTTTAATTCCTCAGCAACAACATCTGTAAATGCCTTTAATGCTGCCTCTGCGTCCTTCTTGCTTAACTCAGTCTTCTCAGCCATTGCTGCAACTAACTCTGCTTTGTTCATGTTAAAAATTCCTCCTCTGGATTTTCAATATAAATAATATTCGAGGTTCTCAAAATACCTACTTCATATTTATACTTGTTTTTTCTTTCTTTGTCAAGAAAAATCCCCAAAATATGGGGATTTTCCGAGCTTTTTTACGTTTGGGAAGCGTTTACATCATGGTGTCGATCAATGCGTGAACCGCTTTTGAGAGCGCTTCTGATTTTGCGTCCGCATCCGCGAGCGATGTCCCCTTTACGCCGAGATAAAATTTGACTTTCGGTTCGGTTCCGGACGGTCTGACGCACACCCATGCCCCGTCGGTCATCTCGTAATAAAGAACATTCGACTTCGGCAGACCTGTCGGCCGCACTGCCCCCGCTGCCGTATCCGTGATGGTGTCCAGCTTATAATCCCGCACCGCCGTCACTTTGTATCCACCGATCTCTGCCGGAGCATTTTCACGGAGCGTATTCATAATCTCCTGGATCTTCGCCAGTCCTTCGATTCCCTTTAATGTGATGGAAGTCACATCATCCTTGTAGTAGCCATAACGCTCATACATGGCAAGCATTGCATCCCAGAGTGTCATGTTCTTCGTCTTATAGTAAGCCGCCGCCTCGCACAGCATCATCGATGCTGCAACGGCATCCTTATCTCTCGCGTAAGTTCCCGGCAGGCAGCCATAGCTCTCCTCCATACCAAAGAGGTATGTGCCCTTTCCTGTCTCCTCAAACTCTAAGATCTTCTGTCCGATAAACTTAAATCCGGTCAGCACTTCGATCAGATCTATTCCGTAGTATGCCGCAATCGCATCTGCCATATTCGTGGATACGATCGAACGGATAAATGCGCCGTCCTCCGGCAGTCCGAAGAGCTCCTTGCGCTGTCCGATCACATAGTCGCCAATCAGGCATCCGGACATATTTCCGGTCAGGCTGTGGTATTCTCCGGTCTGTGCATCCTTCACATAAACACCCAGACGATCCGCGTCCGGATCTGTCGCAAGAATCAGGTCGGCATCTACTTTTTTACCCAGTGCAAGTCCTAATGCAAATGCCTCTGCCGCCTCCGGATTCGGATAGCTTACCGTCGGGAAATCGCCGTCCGGCAGTTCCTGCTCCGGCACAACGTAGACATTCGTGAATCCAAGCTCTTTGAGCACACGGCGTACCGGAAGGTTGCCGGTTCCGTGAAGCGGTGTGTATACAATCTTTAACTCGGATGCAACTTTGTCAATGCAGTCCTGATGAAGCACCAGTTTTTTCAGCTCCGCAATATACGGATCGTCAATATCCGCGCCGATCGTCTGATACAGACCATCTGCCTTTGCCTTTTCAAGCGGCATCGTCTTCACAGAAGCATAATCCGTCACGTTTCTCACTTCATCCATAATTCCCGTGTCATGCGGAGGTGTGATCTGCGCGCCGTCCTCCCAGTATACTTTGTATCCATTGTATTCCGGCGGATTATGGCTTGCCGTGATGTTGATGCCCGCTGTACACCCAAGCTTGCGCACCGCATAGGAAAGCTCCGGCGTCGGTCTTAACGATTCAAATACATATGCCTTAATGCCGTTCGCTGCAAGACAAAGCGCCGCCTCGTCGGCGAACTCCGGGGACATATGTCTGGAATCATACGCGATGGCAACACCTTTTGCCTGTGCTCCCACTTTGCAGATATAATTCGCCAGTCCCTGTGTCGCTTTGCGCACCGTGTAGATATTCATGCGGTTGGTTCCCGCTCCGATCACGCCGCGCAGTCCGGCAGTACCGAACTCCAGATCCATGTAGAAGCGCTCTTCAATCTCCTTCTCATTCCCGGCGATCGCCTGAAGCTCCGCTCTGGTCGCCTCGTCAAAATATGGATTGTTCAGCCATGACTCATATGTTTCTCTATATCCCATCTCAGATTCCTCCTGCTTTTTTTCTAAGCCTATCTTATCTTTCCTGTTTTGCTTTTTCAAGTACCATTCCTGTCATAAATTGATACAATTCTCTCAATTATTTCCCTTAAGCGCATTGAGCAGAGACGTAAGGGTAGAAAGATAATCCGAAGTACTGCTGCTACTGCCGGAACTGCTGCTGGAACTGTCTCCATTCTTGTCCAGAATCTCGTTTACGATAGCATCCAGTGCCGCGTCACTCGTCGTGTCCGCTGTTCCCGTCGATGTAGAAGACGAACTTGAAGCTGAACCCGAGGAACTGCTGTCCGAGTGGCTTCCTGCCAGGCTTCCCGCGAGACTTCCCGCCTGTCCGTCTGCGCTCTCTCCTGTGGATGTACTGCTGTCTGCCTCCGATGACTGCGTCTCACTTCCGGTCGTAGTCGACGAGCTTCCCGATTCTCCTGTCATTCCGATGGCGATCGTTGCCTCCGGTGAATTCACAAACAGCTTTTTGCTGTATGTATCATAACCGTCCGCCGTCACGGTGAGCGTATGCACTCCATACTGTAGTTCCACCGGCTGGCTGTAATCCACCAGCTGCCCGTCTACCTGAAGCCATGCGCCCTCAACATTGACTGCGAAGAGAATGCTTCCGTACTTCGGTCCCTCGCCCTTTAACGTCTCAAGGTCCAGAACCGTCTCCTGACCTCTCGTGATCGTAATCTCCGTACTTCCGCCGTATCCGTTATTCGCGACAGCTGCCGTGTATGTTCCCTCAGGAATCTCAATCGTCATCTCTCCGGTAATCTGGGCAAACACCTTGCTTCCCACCTGAATGTAACTTCCATCAAAGACACTGGTATTGACCAGCTTTAACGAACCGTGCCCGGTGGTCACCGAGATGGAATATATTTTCTTGTCAATTCCGACCACCCGAAGCGTATCCAGTGCCGTCAGATCTGAAAGCTGGAGGGGACTTCCGTCCGAAACCACAAACAGATCCTCATCATACGAATAATTTGTATCCGCAATCTTAAATGCACCGTGCTCCTCATCTACACTGTATCTGGTCACATCCGGGTATTCCCACGCCAGATCGGAGATCTGCGCTTCCACAAGCCTGCCCTGCTTATCTTTTTCCCCGACACGGATAATGCGACCCGCGTCAAATCCAGACACCGGCATCCGGCTGCCATATTTGTCAAGGAACCGGGTAGCAATCGTGTAATTATACATATACTGCTTGCCGGAGTTCAACTGTGTTAAAATCAGGCACTCCGCCTGCATATCATTGTTGGTGATTAAAAACAGGTCTGCTCCGATCGATGTGCCTTCCTGCTCCGTCCCCTGTTCCATCGCATCCAGCACGTTGTTCGCATCCGCCTCCGTCCCAACAATCTGTGCTGTGTTTTCCGCATCCTTTGACGGATTATAGTAAGTTCCTGTCACAACTGTATTGCTGCTTTTTCCGCATCCGGCCAGTAACAGCATCATGCAGACCGGCAGGATCCATCGAACTATTTTCTTCTTCAAGTATATCTGCTCCTTTATCGTATACACAATTCTACGGCAAAAGTACCGCCAGATTGATTATATCATCTTTTTTGCGCTGCTTTCTGCGCATCCGAAGTTCCACCGGAACTTCTAATATGAATCTGTCAAGATTCATTATATCATATTAAACAACTCAGCGGAACTTTTATCTCAGGACGTGGGCGGCTGCAAAGTGAAATGGCGCATCATTTCCAGAAATCGTTCCCGCTCATCCTCCTGCCGTATGAATTTTTCCAGTTTTTCAATATTGCGGCCGGACACCCATGCCTTGTGTGTGTTATAGTAGCGGTTCGCAATTTTCCAGAATTTTTCCGGATAAGCCATGTACAGATACAGATAATTCAGTTCCACGGCAGTCAGCCGGCGCACACGGTCATACGCACAGACGAGATCCATGCCAAGCCCGGTGTTCCAGTTATTTTTTTCCAGCATTTTCCGCATATAATTTGCCAGATCACTGACCTGTATCTGGTAGGAAAAGCACTCAAAATGGACAATGCCGATCCCGTTTTTGGAAAATACAATATTGTGCTGGTTATAGTCGCCATGGCAAAATCCTGCGCTCTGCCCGCCCTGTCCCATTGCAGAAAGTTCCTGTGCCACCTGCCTTGCTTTTTCCATAAAGCGCTCATACTGCCCGTAAAAAAGCACTTCAAAATCATTCTTTTTCTTCTTGGATCGTATGTAATTCCGGACTTTGACCAGTTCCCTGTTATGTTTCTCATACAGTTCCTGCAGTTCATTCGGGTCGTTGCAGACAAACTCCGGAACCGTCTCCGAATAAGTTCCCGCCGCGTTGTGCAGCATTGCAAGTTTCTCCGCCCCCGCGATCATGTCCGCCCGGTTTCTGGTGTCACACTCGCTCCCCGAGACAGCCGTCAATACCATATACTTTGTCTCATCCTCCGCGACAGCAATCGGGGCGTCCTCCTTCGTCCGCACGACCCGCTCCGTTAAGAGTCCCTGTCCACCCAGATGCCCGAGTATGGCAGAGAGAAACTCCGCCCGCTCCGCCGAGCCTTTGTATTCTTTTAAAAGTAACTGCCCCTGTGTTGTATCACAAATATAACTTTCACGCCCTTTGGAAACCGCTCTCACTTCCAGGTCGTACTGCTCCAATACCTGCTCCGGTCGATTATACACGAAAACCCCTCCATATGATTGATCTGCGGCTGCTCTGCCGTGTCTCTTCATCATATGTGAGGGGTTTTTATTTCATGACCTGTTTTGATCAGAAATCTTTCCTGTCACAATTTTTAATAATTGTTCCTTCGTATTCAGCCCGGAATCTTCCAGTACCCGTTCCAGCAGTTCATTCAGCATCTCCCCGATCTGCTTTCCCGGCTGCATTCCGGCTGCAATCAGATCCTGACCGGAAACTGCCAGTTGCCGGATCGTAAGACACTCTTTTTTCTCCATGCACTCCCGGTACATCTGTTCATATGCGTCCACATACGCCAGCTTTTCCGCGCGCCGGTACCCGCTCTGCGCCAGAATATCCGCGCGCTTGACCGCAAACAATGCCGGGTACTGTTCCACGCCGATCCTGTGCATCGCCCTGCGGACCGCCTTCCCAGAAAGCTCCGGATTATCGTCGTGCCAGTGCACCAGCCGGCACACCCGGTCGGTGGTATCGTTGTCAAATTTCAGCCGGCGCAGAATCCCACGCGCCATCTCGCTTCCGCGCACCGGATGTCCGTAAAAATGATCCACGCCTTTTTTGTCCGTCGTCTTGCAGGCAGGCTTTGCAATGTCATGCAGCAGCATCGTAAGCCTTAACACCTTATCCGCCGGCACTGCTTCAATCGCCTTTAGCGTATGCTCTCCCACACTGTAGCAGTGATGCGGATTGTTCTGCGGTGTCTCCATCATCATGTCAAACTCCGGCAGAAAAACAGCCGTAAGCCCCGTGCGATACGCCACTTTCAGCTCTCCCGGATTCGGCGAAGTCAAAAGCTTCACCAGTTCGACCTGAATCCGTTCCGCACTGACCTTTTTTATATTGCCCGCCAGTCCGGCAATGGCTTCCTGTGTCTCCCGTTCAATCAAAAAGCCAAGCTGCGCTGCAAAACGAACCGCCCGGAGCATGCGAAGGGCGTCCTCCGAAAAGCGCTCCATGGCATTTCCCACGCAACGGATCACGCCTCTCTCCAGATCGCCGATTCCGTCAAAGGCATCCACCAATCCGGTCACTTCATTGTAGGCCATCGCATTGATCGTAAAATCGCGGCGTTTCAGATCCTCCAGAAGATTCGCGGTAAACGCCACTTCCTTCGGGTGCCTCGCATCCTCGTATTCTCCGTCAATCCGGTAGGTTGTGACCTCGAATCCCTCATGATCCAGCATGACCGTCACCGTCCCATGCTGGATTCCGGTATCAATCGTGTGCCGGAAAAGAGCCTTGACCTGCTCCGGTCGCGCCGAGGTCGTAATGTCCCAGTCCTGCGGCATTCTCCCGAGCAGGGAGTCGCGCACGCAGCCTCCGACCGCATACGCTTCATATCCGTGCCCACCTAATGTATTCAGAATCCTCGCGACCTTCGCAGGCAGGCTGATCTTTGCATTTTTATCCACGCACTTCTCCTTAATATGCCTTGCCCCAGTATACCAGCTTGTGTGCCGGTCTGCCGCAGCATACGCAGGTTCCGGAAATCTGCTCCTGATCATGGAACGGGATACAGCGGGATGTCACGGCAAGCTCCTCTTTGATCTTGTCCTCGCACGCCTGATCCTCGCACCACATACCGCGGATAAATCCCGGTTTGTTTGCCGCGATGTCCTTTAATTCTTCATAATTGTGGGCATCCCAGATATGCGCGTCGCGGTGTGCCTTTGCACGCTCGAACATCTCTTTCTGGATGGTCTCTAAAATCTCCGGAATCTTCTGCTCCAGATCCTCCAGTGCGACCTCGATCTTCTCTCTGGTGTCTCTGCGCACTACTACGCACTTGCCTGCCTCGATGTCTTTTGGTCCAAGTTCGATACGAACCGGAATTCCGCGCATCTCCTGCTCGGAGAACTTCCAGCCCGGGCTCTTGTCCGAGTCATCCAGCTTCGCGCGGCATACTTTTCCAAGGCGCTCGCAGACACTCTTTGCGGCATCCATAACGCCGTCTTTGTACTGCTGGATCGGAATCACCATCGCCTGTACCGGTGCAATTCTCGGCGGCAGAACCAGACCCGAATCATCGCCGTGTACCATGATGATCGCACCAATGAGACGTGTGGTCATACCCCAGGAAGTCTGATGTACATACTGAAGCTTATTATCTTTATCGGTATACTGGACACCGAACGCTTTTGCGAATCCGTCGCCGAAGTTATGGCTGGTACCGGACTGCAGTGCCTTTCCGTCATGCATCAACGCCTCAATCGTATAGGTAGCCTCCGCACCTGCAAACTTCTCCTTCTCGGTCTTGCGTCCGCGGATGACCGGCATTGCCAGTACCTCCTCGCAGAAGTCCGCGTACAGATTCAGCATCTGAATCGTGCGCTGCTCGGCTTCCTCTGCGGTCGCATGCGCGGTGTGTCCCTCCTGCCACAGGAACTCCCTGGAACGGAGGAACGGTCTCGTCTCCTTCTCCCAGCGTACCACCGAACACCACTGGTTGTATACCTTCGGGAGGTCACGGTAGGAGTGAATAATATTTTTATAAAAATCGCAGAACAGTGTCTCAGATGTAGGTCTGACGCAGAGACGCTCCGGCAGCGGGTTCAATCCGCCGTAGGTTACCCATGCAACCTCCGGTGCAAATCCCTCCACGTGATCCTTTTCTTTTTCGAGCAGACTCTCCGGAATAAAAAGCGGCATGTATACATTCTCCACGCCGGTCTCTTTGAATCTGCGGTCAAGCTCTTTCTGGATATTCTCCCAGATCGCATAGCCTGCCGGACGGATGATCATACATCCCTTTACCGCGGAATAATCGATCAGCTCCGCCTTTTTTACCACGTCCGTGTACCACTGTGCGAAATCAACATCCATCGATGTGATCGCTTCTACTAATTTTTTGTTGTCCTTTGCCATCATCTATCTCCTTTTCATAGCTCTTACTGCCGTTGCAAGCAGCTTCAAGGTTGTCTGTGTGCAACTCCTGCACAACTTATGATTTTATGATAAATGGAAAGGGTTGTCAATTTCAAACGCAAGATTTCTGCGTGTTTTCGGGTGTCTGAACCCGATTTTGTACGAACAGAGGCAGAGCGGTTCCCCCGACGGCTTCATATTCTCTTTAAAATTGTACTTCCGGTCTCCCACAATCGGCATCCCTGCATGTGCCAGCTGCGCGCGGATCTGATGATGTCTGCCGGTTCCCAGTTGAATCCGAAGAACGGCGCGCCCGTTTTTCTGCTCTAAAACCTCGTAGGAAAGCTCTGCCCTCTTTGCTCCCGGCGTACTGCTTTCTACAACCGCAGACGTATTGGTTCTGCCGTCACGCAGAAGATAATCTGTAAACTGCCCCTTTCCGGCTTCCGGCACCTCGTCTGTCACGGCATAGTAAAACTTGTCCGCCAGCCCCGACGCAATCTGCCGGCTGAGTGCGGCTGCCGCCTCCTTCGTCTTTGCAAACACCATCACTCCGGATACCGGCTGATCCAGCCGGTGCACCACTCCGATATACGGCAGTTCGCCCTTCCCCGCCCGCCTGTTTTTAAGCAGGCTCTCCATATCCGCCTGTCCGAGCCTTTTCGTCTGTACCGCCACACCTGCCGGCTTTTCGCAGACAATAATCTGCTCGTCTTCAAATAAAATTCTGATCTCCATATTCTAAACCGCATCCACCATAGTCTGTGCCCACTGGCGTGCATCCGCAAAATCTTTCTCATCCGGATGTGAAAGCGCCTCGTCAAAATTTTTTACGCTCGCATTCAGCTTCTGATCTTCCGGGTGCTCCCGCAGCATCGCCACATAGCGGTTTCTCACTCCGATCGGCATTTTCCCCTGGCAGTAAAAGCTTCCGAGCACCTCACTGGTATCCGGAACGCACTCCGTTACCCGGCACGCCAGCTTCTGATAGTATTCTCTGGAGCCACCATAACCGGCAGTGCCGAAAACCGCCAGTTTTTTTCCTTCCAGCTGCTTCAAATACTCACCAACCGTTCCATCACAGCTTCCCTTGTCCGTCCAGGATCCTACAAAATAAAGATCCGCCACAATGTCCGGCTTCGGCTCACCGAAGTATACAATCTCTTCACCGCCAAGCGCATCCCGTATTGCTTCTGCCACCTGTCTGGTATTCCCTGTCAGACTTTTGTATATGATTGCAATTTTTTTCCCACTCATCTGTGCTCTCCTTCGCCCGCTCTGTCATCCTACTGCCTATGATCTCTTTACCGGTCTGCCGTCGATACATCCGGTAAAATCTGCTTCGCGCGCAGACTCCTCGCCCGGAAGCGGCGTATTTCTCTGCCCGCCGCTCTTAGAGCACTCTTGGCAGGTGTCCGAACCCGCGTTTGCTTCCTTTCTGCCAAATCGACAGACAGTTTCTTCCGGTCCCGACGAATTATCTGTCGAACCGCCGCTCGCCAGATACACGCCCTCCGCATACTCTTTTGTCTCCACAACTTCTGGTTTTACATACTTTTTCATTTTCCTGCACTCCTTCCAAATTATAAATTACAGCTTAAACCGGTACCCTACTCCCCAGATTGTTGCTGCTTCGCAGCGCAGGCGCTCATTTCAGT
>OLND01002214.1_pt1 | contig 17984 bp, 14 predicted proteins | sample 1672031 | NCBI WGS metagenome assembly OLND01 (sample SAMEA3136638, study PRJEB25190) | human gut metagenome | biome: human gut; feature: human-associated habitat; material: faeces | place: Austria | collected 2013
CATAGTTCACCATCACCGCAGCCAAGTTCCAGCACTTTCATATTAGACTTCAGATCTAACTGCTCATAGATCCACGGAAACCATCCCTGCGGGTTCTGTGAATAAAGACTATGAAGATTAATTCTCGCCGAAATATTCGATGCGTCCTGATACTGATTCTTCAGACTCTTTTCCATACCAGTCAGGTGGATCAAATTCAGCATATTGCTCCAGTCCACCGTTCGCTCTGTCTGTATTACATCCATTGTATCCTGAATCGCCTGCTCCACTAGCTGCATCTGTTCCAGCCTGTCTTTCACAAGTTTTAACTGAATCCCTAGTGAATTCAGAAGAAAATGATAATCCACATCGTCAATCGTCATCTCCTGGATATCATCCAGTGAAAATCCCAAATACTTGAGAAGTAGTATCTGCTGAAGTCTTGCGAAATCCTCTTCCGTATAAAATCTGGCTCCTGCTTCACTTACTAACGATGGCTTTAATATATTCTGTTTATCATAATATCGTATCGTCCGAAGCGTTACACCCGCCATGCGGGCAAACTCCCCGGAGGAATAATAGCCTGGTTTTTTCATCACTATTGTCTCCGCAGTATCAATTTACTTTAACAAATAAAGCAACTCCCTGTTTTCCACAACGGAAAACCGGGAAGCCTATTCAATACACTATAATTATTTAAATACTCTGCCCAGCCATCTGATAAACAGGAACACATAGATGATAAATACTGCAGTAACAACAAAAGTCTCAATATCAAACCGGTGTGTCACAGTCCGCAGTACCAGCACACCCTCGCCTTTTTCTCCTTTTACCGTAAGCGGTGCTTCTTTGTCCGCTCCCGGAACTGCATATACAATCACCTGTGCATCCTTTTCACACTTTTCGGTCGTCAGCTCAAATGTATATGTTTTACCTTTACATCCTGTAAGTTCATCAAATTTCAGGTTAAAGAACTTGCCTGCTTTAATTTTATCCAGCGATGCACTTCCAGATGCTACTGTTTTACCATCTTCATCTTTCAGCACATAGCTGATCTTCTTCCCCTTTGCCTGTCCGGATACCGACATTTTTACATTGATCCCATCCAGTTTATCTTCTTTGGAAGTAAATATCTGAGATACCATCTCGCCCTGTTCCAGTCCAAGTGATACATAATTACTGGTATCCGTTTCTCTGTCATAGATTGCATTATTCTTATCCACAACCGCATACAGACCTGTAAATACAATCAGAATAACAGCAAGAATTATCCAGCTTAATTTCTTCTTCATTTTCTACGCTCCTTGTATACTCTAATATGACGTTCTGTAGATTTCTGCAATTTCTTTACAGTCACCAAACATCCGTACATTACCCTTTTCAAGCCAGACTACTTTATTACACAATTCTTCTACCTGCTCAATACTATGAGATACAAAAAGTAAAGTAGTACCCTTATCCAGCATTTCCTGTATTCTCTTCTGACATTTTTCCTGAAAGCGGAAATCTCCAACTGATAAAACTTCATCACAGATCAGTATATCTGGAGTGCCGATTGTCGCAATTGCAAATGCAAGTCTTGAAACCATACCAGATGAAAAATTCTTAACCGGAACGTCTATAAAATCACGCAACTCCGAAAAATCTATAATTTCCTCATAATGAGCTTCCATCTCTTCATGAGAACGTCCCATTAAAGCTCCGTTAAGAAAAATATTCTCTCCTGCAGTAAGGTCAAAATCAAATCCGGCTCCTAACTCAATCAATGGTGCAACCTCACCACGTACCGCTACAGAACCCTTTGTCGGCTTCAGAACACCTGCAATGATCTTCAGCATCGTACTTTTACCACTTCCATTTAAGCCGATCAGTCCAAGTGCATCTCCTCGCTGGATATTAAAAGAGACATCCTTCAATGCCCAGAATTCATTTGTCGAAATCTGGCTTTTCAACGTTTTAATAAAATACTCTTTTAAGCTGTCAACTTTTTCAGATGCAAGTGCAAACCGCATAGACACCTGCTCTACGCTGATAATATCTGTATGATCCATTCTTCTCTTCTCCTATATATCCAGTATAAATGTATCCTGACGCTTATAAAATACATATAAACCAAGTACCATCACAACTGCAACTTCAACTGCTGCAAGCAGAATCGAAGAAATGCTCGGCAGCATATTATTAATCATCACATTTCTGAACATAGTCAGAATATTTGTAAGTGGATTCAATAATACAATTTTCTTCAGCCATTCCGGAAGAATCGACATCGGGTAAATAACCGGTGTCAAATACATCAAAGCAGTAACAAATACGGAATACAAATGCATGATATCACGGAATTTGACTGTGATCGCTGATAGGATAAGTCCCACTCCCAGTGAAAAGAACACAATAAAAAGCAATGGTATCGGTGCAAGCAGAACTGTATAATGTAATTCCACACGCATAGCAAGCATCACAAAGATCATCGCCGTAAATGATGCCAGCAGATTAATTGAACTCGAAAAAATTCGTGACAATACAAACATATACTTCGGAACATAAATCTTCTTGATCAATGGACCATTCATAACAATAGCTCCCATTGCATTCGTTGTCGCTTCATTGAAAAAGTTGAAAATCAACTGACCACTTAGCAGATACACTGGAAAGTATTCTACATCAAATTTAAACATATTCGAGAACACTATTGACAGCACCACCATCATAAACAGCGGATTTAAAATTGTCCAGAACACACCAAGAATCGACTTGCGGTATTTTGTTTTGATATCTCGCATGATCAATTCTTTTAACAGCGGACGGAACTTATTAAAATTTTGTATATATTTCGACACTATATTTCCTCCACGATAAGACATATTATACCTGATAAATACGAATCTATTTTATTATACAGAACTGACTATCTGCTGTCAACGAAAGCAAAAAATTACAGCGGTTTCCATGTTTTCTGAAAACCACCGCAATTTTTCTTTGCTTATCTTACATCAACAGCCAGGCTGAAGTCATTTTTCGCCAATGTTAAATTCGGACTATAATATGGATCTCCCGTTTCCAGTACCTCTTTCCAGCGTTCCTGAAACAGCGCGATCTCTAAATTGAACCGGCGCACTTTTTCATCTGTATCTTCCATTCCTCTGGATTTTGATTCATAATGTTTCAGTTCAGCGTACGGATCATAGACGATCAGATAACCGGCCTTCCGAATCGCAAGGCACAGATCCACATCATTAAACGCCACTGCATACTGCTCATCAAAGCCTCCTGCTTCTTCAAACACTCTGCGATCCACCATCATACACGCTGCCGTAACGGCACTGTAATCCTGGGTCAACATGATTCTGCCACAGTATCCCGGATCATCATGCTCATATCCTACAAATGCATGTCCTGCTACGCCGCCAAGCCCTACGATCACGCCGGCATGTTGAATCGTTCCATCTTCATAATACAGTCTTGCTCCAACCGCACCGACTTCCTTCCGCTGGCACTGTCCAAGCATTTCTTCAATACAGTCTGCGTTCACGATTTCCGTGTCATTATTCAGAAACAACAGGTAATCTCCGCCGGCATGCCTGACACCGGTATTATTGATTGCCGGATAATTGAACCCCTTTTCTTTCCAGTATACAACCTTTGCTCTCGGCATCTTCTCCGCAAGCTGTTCGTAATACGCAAATGTTTCTGCCTTTTCACTATTATTCTCCACAATAATATACTCGATATTATGGTAGGTATTTATTTCTTCCAGCGAACGCAGGCACTTATCCAGATCCTCTATGTGATCTTTGGTCGGTATGATAACCGAAACCAATGGTTTCTCTTTCACACTGTACTTCACACGAAAACAGCCTTTTGCTTCTGCCGGAAGTACCTCCGCACAGATTCCCAGCCGCTTTAGATGCGCTTCCAGCGCACGCTTCTCTGCATGGTATTTGTCTGCTTTATTTGTATCCGCAGTATTCCGCACATGATATAACACTTTCGGAATATGAACAATATGCTTCGGATCTGCGCATTCCGTACAGCGCAGTATATAATCATACTCCAGCGCATCATCAAATGACGGATCCAAATATCCTGCATTTTCAGCTATATCACAGCGAACCAGACACAGATGTGAAATATAGTTACAGCTCCTTAATAAATCCAGATTATAATCCGTCTTAAACTGCGGAGCGTAATATCTGCGTCTTCCCAGATCCAGCTTATCTTCATCTGTATACAGGATCACAGCTTCCGGTTCCTGATTCAGTCTTTTCACACATTCATAAAGCGCATCCGGTGCCAGACAGTCTTTTGCATCTGCAAGTACCATATAGTCTCCAGACGCTTCCCGTACTGCCCCGTTCAGCATCTCTGCCAGACTTTCCTGTTCTCTCATACGTATGATTCTTACCCTACTGTCAGCACATGTGCCAAGCTCAATCTTAGTATCCATCGCCGCTGCGATACAGAGTTCCCAGTCTGCATAGGTCTGCTCCAGCATTGACCGGATAAGGTCTGTCAACAGCCCGCCGGATTCCTCTGCCGATACCAGCACGGAAATCTTCGGCTGATATTCCAGATATTCATCTCTCTGTCTCTGCAGTTCTTTTTTATCAGGTGTATAGAGCTTCCGCCAATTTTTATATGTAATCTGATCCTTTTTCAGCAGTTTTCTCTGAATCTTATCATACGTTCCCCGGATCCCATACTGATGCATCGAATCACTGGTCTTTTCTGCAATCCGCTCTATCTTTGCCAGCCTGCCAAACACAGCACTGTCATCTGGATGCAATCTTGACATTCCATGTCTGTTTCCAGCGTTCAGATACAGCTTCCATGCATCGGCTTTATCCACGCATGCAGCTGCCTCGAACCCTTTAATATCTGTTAAACAGGCTTCCGGGATAACCGCTTTCACATCCGGTCTTGCTTCATTCTTTACTTCCACCGGAATATACTTCCCATGACTAGTAAGCGTAATCTCGGTATGTGTAGGCTCCGCATACCATCCTTTTACAATCACCTGTCCATCCTGCATCTGAACCTGCTCAATCTTATACGCCAGTTCCATCTGCATCTTCTTCAATCGAGAAACCGCATACATTCCTGCAAGTCTCTTTCCGTCTTTGCCATATTGTACGATCCTGAGTCTGCTTCCCTGCTGCCAGTCATCCGGGAGCTGCACCCACGCATAATACTGCTTCGTAAGCGTCCCTTTCTGCTGCATAAGCGAAAACGGAAGGTCATGTTCTTCCACTTTTATCTCCAGTTTCTGACGATCCAGCGTAGCAACAAGCCGTTCACCTGCCATCGTGTCCAGTCTGAAACTTCCGCACAGAAACAGCACATTCTCATCATATAAATGAAATCTGCAGTTCTTGATATAAAATACATTTTTAATCATGATAATATCCTCAGTCCATTTACTGTCTCAAATCAAAATTATTCTCATTCAGCGTCAGATTCGGATTATAGTACGGATCTCCCTGATCCAGAATATCAAACCATTTCTCATGGAATGTCTCGATCTCTCCCATAAAACGGCGCACCTTCTTCTCGCTGTCTTCTTTACCTCTTGACTTGGATTCATAATGGTACAATTCTGCATATGGATTATATACAACCAGATATCCTGCTTCTCTTACCTTCAGGCAGAAATCAATATCATTGAATGCCACAGCTAATTTTGGATCAAATCCATGTACCTTGTCAAACGCTTCTTTCTTAACCAGCATACATGCCGCTGTCACTGCACTGCAGTCATGAGCAATGATCGCTCTTCCAAAATATCCCGGTGATTCATGTGCCTGGCCGGCAAATGCATGACCTGCAACTCCCTGGATACCCACAATCACGCCTGCATGCTGGATTGTTCCATCTTCATAGAACAATCTTGCTCCGACAATTCCCACATCTTTCCGCTGACAGTATCCCATCAGTTCTTCCAGGCAATTCTCATTGATAATCTCTGTATCGTTATTTAAGAACAGATAATAATCTCCCTTTGCAAACGATACTCCGTAATTATTAATCGCGGAATAATTGAATTCCTTATCCCAGCGGACAACTCTGACCTTCTTATTTTCTTTCTGCAGTTTCTCATAATAGGTAAATGTCGCCTTATCAGTACTATTATTTTCCACAATGATATATTCGACATTCTGATACGTAGATTTATCTTCAATCGACCGGATACATTTATCCAGATCGTCAATATGATCTTTGTTCGGTATAATGATCGAAATTAACGGCTTTTCCGTTACCCGGTATTTACTTCTATATATGCCAAGATATTTTGTAGACTCTACATCCGCCGGAATTCCCACTCTGTCATAGTGCGCCTGCACTGCTCTTGCACCTGCCTCAAATGCATATAATTTACTTTCCGGATTTTCTGCCGTTGAATCTTTATGCGCACGCCAGTGATACAGCACCTTTGGAACATGCTTCACACATTCTGCGTGTTCCACACACCGCAGCACAAAATCATAATCCTGCGCACCATCAAATTCTCCATTCAGCACACCTGCTTTTTCAAACAGATCCCTGCGTACCGTTGTAAAATGGCAGAAATAATTCGTTCCCCGCAGCATATCAATATTAAAATCTGATTTAAAATGAGGCTGGAAGAAATCTGATCCATCCATCGATATCTTATCTTCATCAGTATAGATCATATCCGTACTAGGCACTTCATTCATCATCTTTACACATTCATATAATGCATCCGGTGTCAGCAGATCATCATGATCCATAAATGCGATCCAGTCTCCCGATACTATTTCCAGTGCCTTATTAGTATTGTCAGAAATCTGCAACGGAGTCTCATTGCTCACCACTTTGATCCTTGCATCCTCTGCTGTATATCTCTTCAGCTCATCCTCCAATGGTGACGGCTTACCGCTTCCATCAGAAAGACAGAGTTCCCAGTTACTATAAGTCTGTGCTTTTACAGAATCGATCATTTCCTGCAAGAATACATGATCCGTCTTATACAGCGGAACCACGATTGAAAATTTCGGCGCATATTCAAAGCTGGTCATTCTCTGCTGCTGAAGTTCTCTGCTATCCGGAAGATGAATTCTTCTCCAATGTTCATACAAATTAAATTCTTTCTTCGAGAGTTTGATCTTCACACGTTCGTAGACGTCCTGAATACCATACTTTTCAAGATATGTCACACTCTTAACACTGTATTTCTTTATCTTCTGTGTAACTTTCTTTACAGGCGTATTCTTAAGCGTTACACCATACCGCGAACTTCTGTCTCCATCCTTCATAGACACATAGACTGCTCCCGGCAGCTCTCCCCTATACAGGATCTCGAATCCATATACATCCTCTTCTGTACATTCCGGATAATAGCTGAAGATATCCGCATTCTTCTTTCTTCTGATCTCGACCGGAAGCGTTCTTCCTTTTTCATCTTTAACCGTAATATCCACATGGGCAAGGCACACGCACCAACCCTTGATCATAAAGCCCTGATCTTCATATTTTTTGCATTTGGCACGGTATTCCAGCTCTTTAACTTTCTTCTTCAGCTTCATAACCGAAATTTGAAAATCTTTAGCCGGATTCTCATCCGCAGAATCCTTTGTAGTCAGTTGCAGTTCTCTTTTCTTCTTCCAGTCCTCCGGAAGTGTTACATGAACCGCATAGATATATTTCGGGCGTGTTCTGCCCTCCTCCATTTCCATCATCGCGATTCCAGTATTAATCTTTTTCTCAATATGATATTCCAACGGTTCCTTATCCAACATTACCTTGATACCAACAGAATCTGTCTCTTCCACTCCCATCCATCCGCTGATGATAAGCTTTGTTCTGTCTACTGCATGAAATCTGCACTGTGTAACAACAAATCGTTTTTCCATGTTAATCTCCATTTATCTTTTATTATTCTCAGACAATACGTGCCAAAATAAAATATACAAAAATCTGCCAGAACATAAATCCTCCGGTTAGCAGCATAACTGCCATCTGATAATTTTCTGCCTTCACCTTACATTTAATCTTACTATTCTGCAGGCAAACATACAGTAAAAACAGAAACGGTAGATAGTATCTTGCCTGGACTCCCGCGATCTGTGTCTTGCCGACTTCTGTAAACGAAAGATAGAGGGCTGTCCAGATCAATGCAATCGTAATCACAATACTAATCACAATTCCCGCCCGATGTCTGCCGGATAATTTATCCAGCCTTTCTTCACGGTAACTGTCCGTTACTGCTGTCACAACAGCAATCACTGAAAATATAACTGGCGGTGTGATCGTTCCAACATAACCCATTGTGCCAAATACTGCTGTACCAATTGTATAATCTACCAGCGTATCCCACACATTTCTGATCAGAACAACTGCATATGCAAATGGCTTTCCCAACACATATGCCATCTGTCTCGTCACGCTGGTATCACCGCCTCTTGCATCTCCGGCAACTACTGTTCCTCCTCCGCTGTGGGGAAGAAGCACCGGAAGCACAAATGAACTCATCAACATTAAAAATCCAAGAATCAATACTCCCCGGTATATACGACAGCTTTTCTTTGATTCATATTTTTCACACGGAATCATAAGTCCAAGTAACATAAGCGGTGCGTATACCGCCTTCGGCATGCATCCAACAGCCATACAGACTACAAATAAAACTTTCCATTTCATGGACGCTTTTTCTTTAGACAAAAGCATTTTAAGAAAAATACTAATCCCTATCGCTATAAATACCGTAACCGTCACATCATATGTGTAACAGATACTGATAAACAACGCTGTCGGTGCCATGGCAATCACTGAAAATATCTTTTTGCCAATTGGAAGTATCGCCGCAGCCACAGACATGCCAAGCGCATATAATAAAACATTTGAGAACTTGCCCAGCAGCCAGCAGATATAAAACGGCAGATGAAGCGCCAGCCCTGCTTTCAGAAACAGAATCTGAAAAACATAACCTATACTGGATAAGAAACGATTCTTTTTCGCAACCGCACTCGTCGCAATACTTCCCATCTCATTCGTACGATGGATTTCTTCTACATGTTCATCAAAGCTTGCCATCTGTTCCGGTGAAAACCAGTTAGCATGTACCTGAAAATTATCCAGTGCTTTATTACCCGTCATCTCTCCCGGGCTTAATTTATATGTATTCATGATATGGATCTGTTCATCCCATCCAACAATTGTCGGAGGCTCCATAACCAGCATACACGTTGATATGATCAAAATACTGACAAACAATGCTGCTTCCGGATATTTTGCATTCTCTCTCTTAAACATTGCCAGATACAATCCCAGAAATATCACAGCCATAAGAAATAACGCCAAAAAAGGATTCCAGTCAAAACCATTATCAATAGTAAAGTCCGCAGCATCAATGCCAAATTCCAGCCCGGCGAAATCGAATTCAATCTTTTCTACCCTTGCATGAATATTAATAGTAGAATGTGACAGTATATTTTTATACCAATCTGTAATCTCACGTTCTTCGGTATCTCCATAAATGTTGGACACATACACCTTTACTTTACTTTTCGTGTATTCCGGCACAGCATATGCATATTTCAATTTCGATATATAGGTTTTTTCCGGAAAAGTTATCGTCAATTTAGATTCATCGCCGCTGATATGATAATTTCCATCCTCAACCGTAACCTTATCACATTGGATATCCGATGCTTCAACTGTCCGCTGCTCATGTGCACCGCCTTCACGCAGATACTGCGCTCCTGCATAGCCCATGGACAGGATCATGCCTCCCAAAAAGGCACCCGCAATACAAATGATCCATTTTCTCAGATTCTTTTTATTTACAAAACATTTCCATCGTTCTTTCATTTTATACACAATGTCTTTCCAACACCCCTCTTTACTCAGCTTTATACCAAATGAAATATCTTCCATCTTCCGTTGATGCTTTCAACGAATAACCCATTCCATCAAACCTCTCTTTATAATCTGGACTCTGTGTAACAATACAGTTCACTCCGGTTCCATCTAATTCCTTCTCTAATTTATCTGCATTTTCCTGATTCGGATCTGCCACAAAGGCATCATAATTTACCTGCTTATATTCCGACAACGCCGGATTATTACTCATCGTGTAGCGCTCCATTGCTGATGCTGAAATGATATCCGGTGCATACGCTCTGATGGAAACGGCTAATGAATGCAGTGCATCATTATCAACCACGAGCTTCGGCATAACCACGCACAACTGATCTCCTGTTTCATCTGTGAGTTTCTCCAACTCCTCTCCAAGCAGGATTGTTGAATTTGGAATAAAATATTTATTATTCTTCATCACTCTGAGGCTGTTTACCACATCCGCTTTTTTCACCGGATTATCCGGAAGCACTTCGCCTCCATTCTGTACAAAGCCGCCTAACATCACGACTGTAAGCACTGCACTCATACAGACGCTCACAACTCCCGGCAGCATATCCTTCTCCGTAACCCTGTACAGTATATAGCACAGATAACCCATATTCAATACAATAAAGTAATACACAACAGCAGTCCAGGCTCTTCCGCCTACAAAACCATACACGGAACACAGTTCAAATACATCATTGTACTCCGGCGTGATGATCAGCAGAACCATCAGTACAAACTGTGCATTCAGCTTATATATCGTCTTGTTTTTCAACAGGAAGCTGCATACAAAGATCAAAATAAATGGATACAGCGCGATTGATGTCAGCGAACTTGTGATATCATTTTTAACGACCTGCGCAATGCCTTCGTTATTCGGCAGGATTATACCGGCCGCAATATATACGATCCCCAGCAGGATCCCGGCAATCCGTTCTTTCTTTCCATACTCACACGCCAGCCATATCAGTCCTGCCGAAAATGCTGATACCAGAATAATCGGCAGTGCAATCGTCGATTTAGAGACCAGCACAACGGATACCGCTATATAACCGATCACCATAGGAACCGTCTTCTTTCTCGTTCCGTATTTTAAATACAGGATCATGAATATGCTGATTCCGCACAGCCGTACCATCGTTGCGCCCAAAAACATTCCTGTCTGCAGAAAAAACATATCCCGCAGAACCAGTATTTTGGAATTTGTCAGATACAGATAATATGTAGAAATAAGCGGTAAGATTGCAGCAACATACTGTGCTGTATTCCGGGACACTTTGATCCCGGCTGTCTTAACCACCTGCTCTGTCAGATATTTCATCACATTAACAAACAAAAAGTAATAAAATGCTGACTGGAACAGACGCAGATACAGTGTCGGTGCAGCTCCCAGCAGTTTCACATATACCGATGCTTCAATCTCCCACGTATTTACAATATAACTGCTGATCCCAGTTCCCGGTATTCCTGCTGAATAATTATAATTTCCACCGATCCGTGTATAGGGCATTGTCACTACTTTAGTGATATAATAGCCGTCATCCAGATGGTTGCCAAGCCAGAATCCAGCATAATAAAATGCCATCATTAAGATCACAACGGCACACATTACATATAAAAACCAATTTTCCGCTATATATTCCTTCACTCTGATGGAATAAAATCCAAATTTCTTTTTCTTAGCCGTATATAGAATAACTCCTGCTATTCCGATCCACAAAACACCCATATAAACTGCAAATACCATCCATGGAAGATCTGCCAGCTGCATCGGAATTGCTCCCGTAGCCACAAAAAAACTATACACTAGATAGCCTGAAATAAAATTACCGGACACACTCTTCTCTTCCCTGCTCACAGCTTTTCCAAACATATAAAGCATTACCGTAAAAATGGTCCAAAATAATATACACACCAAATAATCTTTCATGTATATTCCTTTCTAGTCGTTTTTACTATCGTTCTTTTCGTCCATCCGCTTCTCATATAAAGCCAGTGCCTGTGCCAGTTCTTTAATGCGGATAGATGCTCTGGACACCGCCACCGTCAATACAAAAATAATCATCAACGAAAAACAGAATCCCAGGAAAAACAGCATATTGATCGGGCTGGCAATCCCCAGTGTTCTCGCCATCCATGTGATCAGCTGTGGGAAACAGTCTAGCACGAATATTCCCACGCCTACGATCAGCCATGCAAGCGCATATCTGAGTTCCAGCCTTTTCTTTCGGATCATATTAACGATCACGCACAATGCCATCACTACAATAATTCCGATTATGATTTGAATTCTTATATTCATATCCTCACCTTTTAGTACTTTCTGATACGCTCGATCAGGATTGCAAGCGTAACCTTAATCATATAATACACTGACTTTTTCATAGAAATAGAAGAAACACCGCCCGTTCTCTCTTTCATTACAACCGGAATCTCTTCTACTTTCATATTTCTCCTAAGTACTGCAACCACACTCTCCGGCTCCGGATAATCTCTTGGATAATCTGATGCAAAGAGTGCCATCACATTCCGTCCGATCATCCGCAGTCCTGACGTAGGATCCGTGATCTTCGTGCCGGTAAGGATCGTGATCAGCCTTGAAAAGAACACAATTCCTATCCGCCGCAGCTTCGAAGACTGAAATCCCTCTTTTTCAATAAATCTGGAACCGATTACCATATCCAGTCCATTGTCCATCAAATGCTCTGCCATGACACTTAAAAATTCTGGATCATGCTGTCCGTCTCCATCTACCTGTACTGCCACATCATAGCCGTGCTCTAATGCATATTTGTACCCAGTCTGTACTGCACCACCGATTCCAAGATTGATTGGAAGATTCACGATATTATAACCATTCTCTTCACAGATCTGCCTTGTATTATCTCCGGAGCAATCATTAATTATCACATAGTCAAATCCCTGCGCATTTTTCTGAATTGCTGTAACGGTCTTCTCAATATTACTTTCTTCATTAAATGCAGGAATAATAATAAGCTTCTTCATTCTTTCTTTTCTCCTGTTATACCTGATTTGACTGCTGACCTTTTGAATATTGTTTCAATATCAGCTTTGCTATGCCTTTTGGCCAGAATTTACAGAACATTTCAAATTCCTCTTCTGTTCTCTTATTATCCACAATCGCTGCAGTAGTTTCTGACTCTTCATGAATCCGATGTCCCATTATCATTTTAGGGATATAAACAAACTCTCCCTTTAACTTGGAAAGTTTCTCCCATGCTTCCCAATCTTCACATGCCCGATAATGATTGTCAAAAATCACTTTTGGCAGATGGTCTGCCGCAAAAGTTACAGAAGGACAGCAGATTGGAGATCCCATCGACAGAATTCGTCTTCGAATCCACCGTAACTTCCAAGTCCACGCTGGTCGTAATGGCAACAGCATAATCCTTTTTACCGTCAAAATCTTATTCCTCACTACCCGCTCTCCATTTCTGATTTCAAAATAATCACCAAACACGATCAATGGATGACTTGTCTTCTTTGCATAATGTAGAACTGCTGCCAGATACTCTTTTTCATATACATCATCCTGATGTGCAATTGTAATATATTTACTGTGATAAATCTCCCTGACACATTTATATCCAAAATTCCAATCCTGTGTAATTCCGCCTTCCCCGTCATTCACAAAATAAGGCAGATCATATTTATCTGCCATGCCAGAAATAAACGCGTTCGGTGTCGAAGTAACAACAATTATATTACTCTGTACGCTCTGTTCTTTCAAGGATTTAATACAAGCCTCCAAATACCGACTCTCTTTATATGCGCATATCACAAATGTATGTGTATTCATCATCTTTCATCACCTTTAAATATCCATTTATTCAGCATGTCTAATATATGATTATACCACTTAAGGAAAAGCGGAATCGAACAAAATAATACCAGACACATACAATAAATAATCATTCCTGCCATATTCATAATTCTGTTACCGGACAACTTACATATTTTGTCAATTAATACGTATCCATGCGGAGCCAAGAATGTAGAACCTGCATACACTAAAATCGAAGCTTTTCCAATGTTACTGATAACGGTTTCTTTCCCTGGCATCAGGCAGATGATTGCTGCCCCCATAATAACTGCTGTAACGTAAAATATCAATCGATACACAATACCTTCTATATTACCAAATCCTGCGCTCGCATAAGTCATCCTTACACTATGTATTGCATATGGAAGATACACCGCAGGAATAACACCCGCTGCCAGTGCTACCACTGCAATCCACTTCGGCATCTGACGAATTCTACTGATATGTTCTGAATCACATATCACTCCCAGCGCAAAAAATGGAAGCAGGCTGAACACCGCACCATATCCAATATGAAAGCTGTCCATATTAGTCAAACTAACTGTAAGTCCCAATAGCACCGCTAATATCAACGGATATTTCACTCTCATAATATCTTTGGCAAAAATTTTCCAGAAAAATACTGCCAGAAGATAATAAAACGCTGACGATGGAATCAGTATGGAACTGTTAAACACATCGCTGTTAAAACTTGCAAGCCCCATATGGATCATCACATTCGCCATGATCACATAAACACCCTGAAAAATCAAATACGGCATAAGACATTTTTCTACAGCTGTTTCTCTTGCCCGCTCAAAATTCTTCGTAAAATAGCCCGTAATAAATGCAAATAGTGGCATATGGAACAGATAAATATACTTCATAATATATAATTCTGCTCCGCCTGCTCCTTTATAGACATCAAGTGTATGACCGAAAGCCACCAAAAATAACAACAGTGCTTTCACATTATCCATCATATTATCTCTTTGTTTGCTCATTTTGAACACCTCATGCTCTGGATCATCCGCTCAAACGCATCCTTCAATCCGACTTCCGCTTTCCAGCCCAGCTGTTCAATCTTATCTGTGTCCAGCGATATCTTAATAGTCGGCCCATATCCTAACTTTGCGATATCGTCTGCAATATCAAATACTACGTTTATCTTTTTATCAGCAATATCATCCGCTATCATATGTGCCATATCACATATACTGATACCAGTGTCTTTATTGGCGATATTATAAGCCTCATTGAAATTGCCTTTTAACAACACACACAGGATTCCCGTTACCGCATCGCGGATATAACAATAATTGCGGTATGTTTCTCCCTTTGTCTTCAGCACAATATCCTGATTCTCGATCGCACATCGAGCAAACTGTGCAAATACCCGGTTATCTGAATACGATACTCCCGGTCCAAACGTCTGTGATAATCTGACTATTTTGACAGGTACTCCGTATTCATGCCCATAAGAAATACACAGGCACTCCGCCATTCTTTTTCCTTCGGAATAACTGCTTCTCGGTACCATCTGTTCAATATATCCATATTCATTCTCTTTAATGCTTTTCTTCTCCGGATCTGTCACACCATACACTTCCAAAGATGATAAATATACCATGCCTTTGACTTTTTTACTGCTGGCAAAACGAAGTACATTATCTGTACCTTCCATTCCTGTAAGAATTGTTTCTACCGGATAATCCACAAATTCCTTAGAACTCGTCATACTCGCCCCGTGAATAATATAGTCAATCTCTTCTGTTATATCTATCGGCATTTTGATATCGCCAAGTACGATCCTGACATATTCACTACAGCCTGCAAGCACTCTCGCCGCCTTTTCCTCATTTCTTGCCAGTGCATAAATCTGAATCTGACCCTCATGCAACTGATTATACCGGTCAAGCGCAAGTACAATCTGAGAACCGATCAACCCGGTAGCTCCTGTAACAAGCACCGATTTCCCTTTTAGCATATCCCATTCAACCATATCTGACTGCGCAATATATTCTATATCTTCCTGCAAAATATAATCCATAATATCCCCAATCTGTTATATTCCAAATATCTGTGAGTTCTCTCTGGCATCTATCAATGCTCTGAAAATATAAAAGTCTGCCGGAGTTGTGATTTTAATATTCTCCGATCCGCCTTCTACCGTATAAAGCGAATATCCATAATCGCTCATCATCGTTGCCGAATCAATCTTATCATGGATATTTTCAGCAAGTGCTTTCTGATGTGCTCCATAGATATCCTTCAGATAATAACCCTGCGGTGCTTTTGCCAGCCGGCATTTTGCACGTTCCACGCTGGTATATACCTGATTATTCTCTTCCGTAAGCATTACTGTCTCCGTAACAGGTGTTACCGTAACAGATGTTCCGTGTTCTTCTACACACCTGATATTCTTCGTGATTAATTCTTCATCAATCAACGGTCTGACTCCATCATGAATCAGCACAATAGAATCCTCCGGACAATTCTCATGCAATACACAAAGACCATTATAGATGGAGTCCTGTCCCGTTTCACCACCCGGAACGATCCATTTCACCTTCTCTATGCCATTTTTCTTAAGAATCTTCTTTAAATAATCAATCCATTCTTCAATGCACACCACGACAATCGCATCAATCTCTGGATGCCGTTCAAAATGTTCTATCGTATATATGATAATTTCTTTTCCATGCAGTTCAAGAAATTGTTTCGGTCTGGACTTGGAATTCATTCGTTTTCCAGATCCTCCTGCAAAAATAAGCGCATAATTCATGCTATATCCTCCTATTGGATCTTCGTAACATCACCATTCATAAATTGTTCCATAATTCCGGCAATATCACAAGATATATTTTTTTCTATATTTGATGTATATTTACCGGATTCTACGGAACGCACAAAAGAAACCAGTTCATAACGAATTCCTTCTCCATCCAGCTGGTAGAAATATCTGCGGTTATTTTCTGGATTCTCATAACGTACTTCAAAATATTCGGTCTTCCACCACGGTGCCGGTACGTATATATATCCTTTCGTTCCGGATATGATCAATTCGCCTTCCGATTTTACACCTTGTCCAACTTTGACAGATGCGACAGAATCAGAATAACAGAAGTCAATTCTTGTAAAAGCATCATAGTGATATTCTTCGTTATCCAACCATGTTACAATTCGTCTGTCTTTGTATTCCGTTCCAAAAATCTGAAGCACCGGAAGCAGTGCTGTAGGACCCCATGCACTGATGCTATTCCAGCTTCTTTCCATTTTTTCAGGATCACTCAGATCAATTTCCCGAATGCTGGTACAGGTCGCTTCAATTGACTTTGGTGTACCTATTTTTCCTGTCTTAACCTGTAAAAGCATGCGATGATATGCAGTAGAATACGCCGTTTTGATTGCATCCATCAGTACACAGCCTTTTTCCTCAGCTAACGCAAAGAGTTCTTCACACTCTTCCTTAGAAATCGCAATCGGTGACTCACACAATACATGTTTTCCAAGTTCCAATGCATGTTTAATATCTCTGTAATGATATTTAGGACTGGTAATAATATATACCGCATCTGAATCCTTCAGCAGTTCATCATATCCATCATATACCGTCACATCATCAAGAAATTTCCGGACAGTTTCCCGTTCTTCTGTATATACCCCCGAGATCTGTATTCCATTCACATACTTGCTTTCATTCGATACTTTCTTTAATATATCGGATTCTCCAACAAGACCCAGTCGAAGATTCCTCTTCTTTTTACGGAGTTCACTGCTTGAAACCCCCTGCGTTCTGGAAAGATATACTACCTCACAGTATTCATTTAAGTAATCAAATTTGCCAACCCAGTCATCGCCTACTGTAAAGATGTCTGCTCCATATCTCTGAATATCATCAATCTTCTGACCTTCATACTCTTCAACGATAATCTCATCCGCAATTCCGGTTGCCTTTACTCCTTCAATCCGCTCCATCAATGACTGCTGAACATTGATTTTTCCTCTCGTCTTATCAAAATCATCTGCTGTCACACCGACAATCAGATAATCTCCAAGCGCTTTTGCACGCTCCAGCAGACGAATATGTCCATAGTGAAGAAGATCATAAGTACCATAAGTTATTACTTTTTTCATACCGCACTCCTTTTCCTTTTGATTAAATCAGTCCTCGTTTCTGCATATCTTTCAATGCATCGATCAATTTATCATTATCCTCTGTCGTCAGACTGCCGATATGTCCTACCCGAAATATTGCATCTTTCAATTCCCCGCCATTCGGGCATACCCAGATACCATACTCATCCTTTAATGTAAG
>OLND01002216.1_pt1 | contig 17970 bp, 10 predicted proteins | sample 1672031 | NCBI WGS metagenome assembly OLND01 (sample SAMEA3136638, study PRJEB25190) | human gut metagenome | biome: human gut; feature: human-associated habitat; material: faeces | place: Austria | collected 2013
GCTGCGCCTGCATGACTTAATGCAACACTATTGCGTTTTGAAATTCAATTCACCGTTTTCCTGGGACGGGGCAGAAATAAACACTCTTCGAGCGCTTATTTCTATCCACCGTCCCGATAAAACCCTGATGCGATAGACCTTACCTGTAGAGGTAAGCGATGGCGGTGCCGGTGTGGACTTGGATTGTGGCTGTTGACCTGACGACGTTGCTGATGCCCGTGTCGGCCAAGAGGTCTAGGGGGCTGTGATCTAGTTCCCACTCTAGGCCATGTTCGCTTACCTTGGTGTTGGGGGCTATGGCGATGATGGAGAACGTCTTGCCTTCGGCGCCTTCGATGGTCCACGACTCGCCTGCGTGAAGAATGCGGGCGACCACCTTGTCCTCGAAGATCCAGATGGGTGCGTCCTCGTAGCCCGCGAGCAGGCCCAGTACGGAAAGTGCCATGTCCGGACGGCCGCCCGTAGCGCAAGTCGCAACCACTTCGGCACCCGACCAGCGGCGTCGGATGGAATCGAGCGCCAACGCCAGATCGGTATAGTCCTTGTAGGGGTCGTGGCGCTCAACTTCAAAGTCTTTGGCGGCATCAACTAGGGTGCGACCGGCGTCGCTTACCGTATCGGCGTCACCTACGTATACGTCACAGCTCAAGCCGGCATCTAGAAGGGCATCCAGGCCGCGGTCCACGGCGACGACGTGGTCATACTCCCCTGCTAGCCTACGCAACAGATCCGCGCTCGCCACCACGGGCGAGCCGCAGACCACTAATACTTTCTCGGACAACGCCCTCGCCTAACCTTCATACGTAAGAACGCGATCCAAATCCAGCTCCTCATAGCTGTCGATAAAGATGTCGCAGTTGGCGCGGACCTCTTCGCGCTCCATACGGCCATGCGGGTCATAGATGCCCACGCGCCTAAAGCCTGCGGTGCCAGAGCTCTTAAGGCCAAAGACCGCATCCTCAAACACCCATGCGTGCTCAAACTTGTGCCCATGGCGCTTCTCCAGACGGCGCAGCGCCAGCTCGTACACATCGGGGAACTGCTTGGAGCGCCCCGCCTCGCCCGTGGTGGTCACAAACTCCATGTAGGCGTCGAGCCCGGCGCCAGCGAGCGCAGACTGCACCAGCTCGGCCGGCGTGGACGTAGCCACGCACATGGCAATGCCTGCCGCCTTCGCCTGCTCCAAAAATGTCAGGAGCCCGTCGCGCGGCGGCACCTTGGAGTAGCCATCGATCAGGATGTCGCTCAGCTCACGGTAGAGCTCCTCGCCATTCGTGCCAATGCCCCATGTGTCGTGGTAGGCCTGGCACTCGTCCTCCAGCGACAGGTGCTCAAATTGGGCAAAGTCATCCACGGTCACGTCAATCCCGTGGCGGTGCAATAACTCGGGCTGAGCATAAGCCCAAACGGGGGTGCTATTAACCAGCGTGCCATCGCAATCGAAAATAAAAGCAACCTTGGGAGTGGCGGTATGGGGCATAAATGAACCTTTCGATATCAAATGGTAAACATCCTGCTAAAAACGTTTTACCAAACGTCAGCCAAACAATTTTGAAACCCAAATTGGTAAAACTGTCAAGAGTTTTACCACGGCAATTCTGCCAGTGGTATAAACATGTCGCTTACCGATTAAAAGCCCCCGCAAATCCGCTTTCGTCCATAAAACTAACGCACAGGTGTTATCGTAGTTTCTGCCGAAAGTTCCACCGAGCACGCGAGGTGGAACGAATCACAGAAACTTCGCCGTCCCTTCGATTCGTGCAGCCTTGGACCTTTCGCATCTAGTCACCAAGGCAACACGCTGCCGCGTCATGATGGGATCAAACGTGAGCGATTCAAAGCTAAAGCCAACGGCTAAAAAGCCCGCAACTCGCAAACCGGCTCCGCACGCACCGGAGCTCTCCAAGGACGATGTCTACCTGTTTGGCATTGGAATGTGGGAGCGCAGCTGGGAAAAGATGGGCGCGCATCCCGACACGCAGCAGCGCACGCGCGGCTGGCGCTTTTGCGTTTGGGCGCCCGACGTAAAGAGTGTCCATGTCATTGGCGAATTTAACGACTGGGATGAACAAGCCAACCCGCTGGTGCCCGTGCATACGAGCGCTATTTGGGAAGGCTTTATTCCTGGCGCCGAGCAGGGTCAGCTCTATAAATATCTCATCGAGACCAACGAGGGCGAGAAGCTCTACAAGGCCGATCCGTATGCCTTTAAGGCCGAGTGCCCTCCGGGTACCGCCAGCGTGCTGTGGACCCTCGATGGCTACAAGTGGAACGACGCCGCGTGGCTCAAGCGCCGCGCCGGTCACAACCATATGTCGCAGCCGCTTAACATCTACGAGGTGCATATTGGCTCGTGGAAGCGCCACGGTGACGCGCCGCAGGGCGAGCCCGACGAGTACGGCAACTACCCCGGTCCCATGGACCCCTTCCCCGCGCAGCGCGGCGAGTTTTACACCTACGACGACCTGTCGGTGGAGCTCGTGGACTACGTGCGCGACATGGGCTATACGCATATCGAGGTCATGCCGCTCATGGAGCATCCCTTCGACGGCTCCTGGGGCTACCAGACGACCGGCTATTATGCCGCTACGTCGCGCTACGGCAACCCGCAGCAGCTCATGCACTTTATCGATGCGTGCCACGAGGCGGGCATTGGCGTGATCATGGACTGGGTGCCCGGCGGTTTTTGCGCCGATTCCCACGGCCTTGCCACCTTTAACGGCCACATGCTGTTTGAGCACGAGATTCACCCCAACTGGGGCACGCATAAGTTCGACTTCGCCCGCGGCGAGGTCCGCTCCTTCCTAGTCTCCAACGTGCTGTACTGGCTCGAGAACTTCCACGTGGACGGCATTCGCATGGACGGCGTGTCCAGTATGCTGTACCTCAACTTTGGCATCGACGATCCAGGCCAAAAGAAGTTCAACAAGTACGGTACCGAGGAGGACCTGGACGCCAGCGCATTTATCCGTCAGGTCAACTGCGCCGTGGAGGCTCACTGCCCCGACGTGATGATGATGGCCGAGGAGTCCACTGCGTGGCCGCTCGTAACCTACCCGCCGCAGGACGGCGGCCTGGGGTTCCACTATAAGTGGGACATGGGCTGGATGAACGACACCTTGCACTACATGCAGACCGATTTTCCGTGGCGCCCCGGCAACCACGGGCTGCTCACGTTCTCCATCATGTACGCCTTTACCGAGAACTTTATTTGCCCGCTGAGCCACGACGAGGTCGTGCACGGTAAGTGCTCGCTGATCGGCCGCATGCCGGGCGACTGGTGGCGCCAGTTTGCCGGCCTGCGCACGCTGGCTTTCTACCAAATGACGCACCCCGGTGCGAAGCTCAACTTTATGGGCAACGAGATCGGCCAGTTTATTGAATGGCGCTACTACGAGTCCATCCAGTGGTTTCTGACCGAGGAGTACGAGACCCACCGCCATCATCAGGCGTTCATTAAGGCGCTCAACCACCTGTACACCGCCGAGCCCGCCCTGTACGAGCGCGGCTACACCGACGACGGCTTTACCTGGATTGACGCGGACAACTCCAAGCAGTCCATCGTGAGCTTTGTGCGCCAGGGCGAGGACGTCGATGACGATCTGGTGATCCTGATCAACTTTGATCCGGCGAGCTACGAGAGCTTCCGCGTGGGCGTACCGCGCGAGGGTGACTGGGAGGTCATCTTTGATTCCGACCGTCCCGAGTTTGGCGGCAGCGGCTATGCCGGCGAGGAGCCCTACACCTGCTCGAGCGAGCCCTATCCCTGGAACGGGCAGATGGACTCCATCGAGATTAAGGTGCCCGGCCTGGCAGGTGTGGTGCTTAAGCGCCGCGGCCCCAGTAGCTATAAGCCGCCCGTGGTCGAGGAGCCCAAAAAGGCGACGCGCAAACGTGCGTCCTCGGTGAAGCCCAAGACCGCGGCTGCTAAGAAGGCTCCGGTTAAGGCGAAGGCTGCCAAGCCCTCTGCCAAGGCATCGGCCAAGTCCGCCACGGCCAAGAAGGCAGCCACCAAAAAGACTGCTCCCAAGGCCAAGGCAGCTGCTGTTAAGGCTCATGCCAAGAAAGCGTAACAAAGGCGTTACCACTGTAATTACCCGCCCCGCGGGGGCGTAGGATACAAGTCATAACCGTTCCGGGAGAAACATCCCCGGGGGAAAGGAACGTATGAATAAGATCTTCGACAACAAGCAGGAGTTTACCGAGCTCTATCGCGATGCCGTCATGAGCATTAGCGGAAAGAGCGTCGAGGCCGCCAGCGACCTTGACCGCTTTAACGCCCTGGCCAAGCTCGTGGCCGAGAAGGCGCGCACCGTTGCCACCAAGAGCGACGCCCGTGCGGCGTCCGAGGGCAAGAAGCGCGTGTACTACTTCTCGATCGAGTTTTTGATCGGCCGCCTGCTCGACAACTACCTGCTCAACTTTGGCGTGCGCGACATGGTCGCCGAGGCGCTCGACGACATGGGCTTTGACCTGTCCGTCATCGAGAACCAGGAGCCCGACCCGGCACTGGGCAACGGTGGCCTGGGTCGTCTGGCCGCATGCTTCCTGGATTCCATGGCAGCCGAGGGCATTGCCGGCTACGGCAACGGCATGCGCTACCGCTATGGTCTGTTTAAGCAGGAGATCGTCAACGGCAGCCAGGTCGAGGCCACCGACGAGTGGCTCACCCACGGTTATCCCTGGGAGGTCCGTCGTCAGGACAAGGCCGTGACCATTAAGTTTGGCGGTCACGTCGAGGGCTTTGAGGAGAACGGCCGCACGTTCTACCGCACGGTGGACACGCAGAATATCCTGGCCGTCCCTTATGACATCCCCGTCGTGGGCTATGCCGGCGAGACCGTCAACAAGCTGCGCGTATGGGCTGCCGAGCCGGTCGAGGAGCACTTTGACCTTGAGGCCTTCAACCGCGGTGACTACGCCCTGGCCGATGCCGAGCGCGCCGAGGCCGAGGCCATCAGCGCCATCCTCTACCCCAACGACGCCGGCGAGCACGGCCGTCTGCTGCGCCTGAAGCAGGAGTACCTGTTTGTATCGGCCGGCATCTACAGCCTGCTCGACACCTTTGAGAAGGAGCACGGCGCGAACTGGGAGCTGCTGCCGCAGTTTGTGGCCATCCACACCAACGATACCCATCCCGCCATGTGCGGCCCCGAGCTCATGCGTATCCTCATCGACGAGAAGAAGCTCGAGTGGGACGACGCCTGGAACATCGTGACGCAGGTCGTGAGCTACACCAACCACACCATCCTGCCCGAGGCTCTGGAGAAGTGGCCCATCGGCACGTTCTCCAAGCTGCTCCCCCGCGTGTACCAGATCATCGACGAGATCAGCCGTCGTTGGCACGAGTCGTTCGACACCACGCAGGAGGGCTGGCAGGAGCGTCTGCGCCAGACCGCCATTCTGTGGGACGGCGAGATTCGCATGGCCAACCTGTCTGTGATCTGCAGCCATAGCGTCAACGGCGTGGCAAAGATCCACTCCGACATCATCAAGAACATCGTGCTCAAGGACTTCTATGCCTTAACGCCCGAGAAGTTCAACAACAAGACCAACGGCATCTCGCACCGTCGCTTCTTTGCCGAGGCCAACCCCACCTATGCCAAGCTCGTGACCGAGGCCATTGGCGACGGTTGGCTGAAGGACGCCTTTGAGCTTGAGAAGCTTAAAGGTTTTAAGGACGACACCGAGTTCCTGAAGGCCGTGGGTGCCTCCAAGCGCACTAACAAGGAGCGTCTGGCCGCCTACGTTAAGGCCGAGACCGGTCTGGACATCGACCCCAACACCGTCTTCGATGTCCAGGTAAAGCGCTTCCACGCCTACAAGCGCCAGCTCATGAACATCATGAAGGTGATGGACATATACAACCGTCGCATCGCCGATCCCAACTTCCACGTGACGCCGACGACCTTCATCTTTAGCGGCAAGGCTGCCTCGAGCTACACCTTTGCCAAGGAGACCATCCGCCTCATTAACTCCGTGGCCGACGTCATCAACAACGATGCCCGCGTCAACGAGGTCATGAAGGTCTGCTTTATCCCCAACTTCCGCGTAAGCAATGCCCAGCTCATCTACCCCGCCGCCGAGATCTCGGAGCAGATCTCCACGGCCGGCAAGGAGGCCTCGGGCACGTCCAACATGAAGCTCATGATGAACGGCGCCATTACGCTGGGCACCCTCGACGGCGCCAACATCGAGATCGCCGACCTGGCCGGCCGCGAGAACGAGGCCATCTTTGGCCTGACCGCTCCCGAGGTCGAGCAGCTCTGGGCATCCAACAGCTACTTTGCGTGGGATACCCTCAACGGCGACCGCGAGCGTCTGGGCCGCGTGATGGACGAGCTCAAGGACAACACCTTTGCGGGTCTTTCGGGCAACTTCGAGAGCATCTACAACGAGCTCATGAACAACAACGACCCCGACCTGGTCATGGCCGACTTCCGCAGCTACGTGGATGCATGGGAGAAGCTCACCGGCAGCTACGGCGACAAGGAGACCTGGAACCGCAAGGCGCTGCTCAACACCGCCTCCTCCGGCTGGTTCTCGAGCGACCGCACCATTCGCGAGTACCGCGACGAGATCTGGCACGCGTAAAGGCGCGCGAGCTCTCCTATGCCAGCACGGCATTACTCGACGGGCGTGACGTTGCGCCGCGCCCGTCGCTAATGGGTTTAGGAACATCGATGACAGAAGGAGAAATCGATGAGTAAGAAAGAATGCATCGCGATGCTCCTCGCAGGAGGACAGGGCAGCCGATTGGGGGCACTCACCCAAAAGATCGCTAAGCCGGCGGTTAGCTTTGGTGGCAAGTTCCGCATTATCGACTTTTCGCTCTCCAACTGCTCCAACTCGGGCATCGACACGGTGGGCGTTCTGACGCAGTATCGCCCCTACCTGCTGCATGCCTATGTGGGCTCCGGCGAGGCGTGGGATCTGGACAGCCGCGACGGCGGCGTGTCGATCCTGCCGCCGTACGAGACGCAGACCGGCGGCGCCTGGTATGCGGGCACGGCAGACGCCATCACGCAGAACCTCGACTACATCAAGGCCAACGACCCCAAGTACGTCCTGATTCTTTCGGGCGATCACCTGTATCGCATGGACTACCGCAAGATGCTCAAGACGCACATTGAGAACAACGCCGACCTCACGGTGAGCGTTATGCCCGTGCCTTGGGAGGAGGCCAGCCGCTTTGGCATCCTGACCACCGACCCCGAGGACGGCCGCATCACCAAGTTCACCGAGAAGCCCGATAAGCCCGATTCGAACCTCGCCTCCATGGGCATCTACATCTTCTCGGCCGACGTCCTGATCGAGGCGCTCGAGGAGGATGCTCTGGACCAGCGTTCGAGCCACGACTTTGGCAAGGACATCATCCCCAAGCTGCTCGGCGAGGGCAAGCGCCTGTACAGCTACGAGTTCCACGGCTTTTGGAAGGACGTCGGCACCATCGCCAGCTTCCACGAGACCTCGATGGACCTGCTGGGCAACAACCCCGAGTTCGATCTGTTTGACAAGCACTTCCCCATCATGTCCAACATCACCACGCGTCCGCCGCACTACATTGGTCCGGATGGTCGCCTGGACGACTGCCTGGTCTCCAACGGCTGCAAGATCTACGGCACCGCTCGCCACTCGATCCTTTCGACCGATGTCATCATTGAGGAGCGCGCCGTGGTCGAGGACTCCGTGCTGCTGCCGGGTGCGCACGTTAAGAGCGGCGCGCACATCTGCCGCGCTATTTTGGGCGAGAACTCCACGGTCGAAGAGGGCGTGAAGCTCGGCTCTGTCGATACCACCAAGGATACGGCCGTCGTTGGAAATGACGTCGTTATCGGGAAGGGGGAATGATCCGATGATCAATCGCAAGGCCATCGGTTATATCACCGCTAACTACTCTTCGACCTACGGCAGCGTTCTGCTCAAGGACCGCCCCATCGCGTCCGTTCCGTTTTTGGGCCGCTACCGCCTGATCGATTTCCCGCTGTCCAACATGATGAATGCCGGCATTAAGACCGTCGGCGTCGTCATGCCGGGCAACTACCGCTCGCTGATCGACCACGTGGGCTCGGGCAAGGACTGGGGCCTGGACCGCAAAAAGGGCGGCCTGTTCATGGTTCCCGGCAACGCGTATGGCACCACCAAGGGCGGCATGCGCTTCCTGCTGCGCGACATCATCTCCAACAAGACGCTGTTCCAGCGCTCGGATAAGCCCTACGTTGTGATGATGGGCACCAACATCATCTTTAACATGGACCTCAACACCATCATCGACGCGCACGAGAACTCCGGTGCCCAGATGACCGTGGTGTACTGCAAGGCCACGCACAACGTCGATGACGAGACCAAGCTCGAGATTAACGAGAACGGCCGCCTGACGGGCGTGAGCGCAGGCGTCGTGTACGGCGACAACGCCTCTATGGACTGCTGCATCGTCAACCGCGAGACGCTGCTCGAGATCATCGACCACTACCAGGCCGCCGACTATCTGGACCTGCTCGAGGCACTCCAGGGCGACTTTGGCAACATCGACGTTTGCAGCTACGAATACAAGGGCGAGGTCGTGGGCGTGTTTAGCGAGAAGTCGCTGTATCGCCGCAGCATGGACCTGCTCGACCAGACCGTGGCCGACCAGCTCTTTGATCCCGAGCGCCCGATCCTAACCAAGGCCCACGACGTACCGCCTTCGCGCTACGCAACCGGCAGCCACGCCTGCAACTCGATTATCTCGGCCGGCTGCATCATCAAGGGAACCGTGCGCAACTCGATCCTGTCGCGCGGCGTTGTGGTTGAGGAAGGCGCCTCGGTGACCAACTCGATCATCAACCAGAGCTGCATCATCAAGAGCGGCGCCCGCGTTGAGAACGCCATCCTGGACAAGAACAACGTGGTTCCCACCAACACCGAGCTTCGCGGCACGCCCGAGAACATCCTGGTGCTGGGCAAGGCCCCGTTAACTTCCGATACCACCATCGTGCGTTAACGTTGGCACCGCAACATCGCTCGTAACATGTAGAATAGCCGCCCGGTTAGCGCCAGGCGGCTATTCTCGAATTGCAACAGGGAGACAATATGGCTGATTCCAGCAAAAAGATGCAGATCGTGTTTGCCTCGGCCGAGTGCGCACCGTTTGTGAAGACCGGTGGCCTGGGTGACGTAGCGGGCTCGCTGCCTGCGGCGCTCGTGCGCGCCGGCGCCGAGGTTATCGTGATGGTGCCCAAATACGCCACCATCAAGGACGAGTACAAGGCGCAGATGGAGCACTTCTCCGATTTTTACGTGAGCCTGGGCTGGCGCAATGAGTACTGCGGACTTGAGAAGCTCGAGCACGATGGCGTCACCTATATGTTCATTGACAACGAGCGCTACTTTGCGCGCGACTATCCGTATGGCTTCTTTGACGACGGCGAGCGTTTTGCGTTCTTCTCCAAGGCCATCACCGAAAGCCTGCAGCACCTGCCGGCCGGCTTTGAGTGCGACATCCTGCACTGCAACGACTGGCAGACGGCACTGGCGCCCGTGTTTTTGCGCGAGTTCTACCAGGGCCTGCCGCTGTACGACCGAGTCAAGACCGTGTTCTCGATCCACAACGTGGCGTTCCAGGGCCAGTTTAGCGACACCGTAATGGAGGATATCCTGGGTGTGGCACATATTCCGGCGGCCGCCTCGCAGCTGCGTTGCGACGCTTGCAGCATCAACTACATGCTGGGCGCGCTGCGCTATGCCGACGCCATCACTACGGTAAGTCCTACCTATGCCAACGAGATCCAGACGCCCGAATTTGGCGAGGGCCTGGACGGCGTTCTGCGCGAGCGTTCGTACGCGCTGCAGGGCATTTTGAATGGCATTGACGTCGCGGGCTTTGACCCGGCGACCGACAAGCGCATTGCCGCCAACTACACCGTCGAGGACCGTTCCGGCAAGGCCGTGTGCAAGGCCAAGCTGCAGGAAGAGCTGGGGCTCGAGGTTCGCGACGACCGTCCGCTTATGGTCATGGTCACGCGTCTGACGCGCCAGAAAGGCATGGACCTGGTCATGTACGCGCTCGACCGCATCCTGGCCGGCGGCGTGCAGGTGGCGGTGCTGGGCACCGGCGACCGCGACTACGAGGACGGACTGCGCTACTTCCAGGACAAGTACCCCGGCACCATGGCCGCGCGCATCGAGTTTGATCCGGCGCTGTCACAGCGCATGTATGCTGCCGCCGACATGTTCCTGATGCCTTCGAAGTTTGAGCCCTGCGGCCTGTCGCAGATTATCGCCATGCGCTACGGCACCCTGCCGATTGTTCGCGAGACCGGTGGTCTGAAGGACACTGTGATCCCGTACAACGAGTTTACCGGCGAGGGCACGGGCTTCTCGTTTAGCAACTTTAACGGCGACGAGATGGGCGACGCCGTGTTCCGCGCGGCACGCCTGTTCTGGGATAACCGCGACGCCTGGAACCAGCTGGTCACGCAGGCCATGAGCCAGGACTTTAGCTGGACGCGCTCGGCCGACAAGTATCTGGACCTGTACTTCTTTATGCATCCGGAGATTGAGAGGCCGGCGGCTGTTGTCGACGAGCCTGAGACTGTTGCTGAACCGGTGGCCGCTGAGGAGCCCAAGGCCGAGGAGAAGCCGGTTGAGGCTGAGCCCGCAAAGGACGAGCCTGAGGTGAAGGCTGAGGTTGCTCCTGAGGCAGAGGCCGAGGTCAAGCCCGCTGCAAAGCCCGCAGTTAAGAAGACCACGACCCGCAAGACGACCGCCAAGAAGGCTACGACGACCAAAGCTGCTGCCACCAAGACCGCCGCAGCAAAGACGACCGCTACCAAGGCAACGACCACGCGCAAGCGCACGACCGCCGCTGCCAAGAAGGCCGCCGAAGCCGAAGCTGCTCCCGAGGTAAAGGCCGAGGTCGCTGAGGCCCAGCCGGCCGCCAAGGTTCCGGCAAAGACCGCTGCTAAGAAGGCGATCGCGACCAAGACCACGACCGCCAAGAAGGCAACGGCAGCCAAGAAGACCACGGCAACGAAGTCGACGACCACGAAGGCTGCCGCGACGAAGGCCGCTGCGAAGACGACCTCGAAGGCCGCCGCAAAGTCTGCTGTCAAGGTCGAGGAAACCCCCGTCGAGCCCAAGACCGAGGCGGCTGTCGAGACGAAGCCGGCCGCCAAGACCACCACGCGCAAGCGCACCACGACGACGGCCAAAAAGACCACGACCAAGGCCGCAGCTACCAAGACAGAGCCCAAGTCCGCTGCCACCAAAGAGGAGCCCAAGGCCGAGGTAAAGGCCAAGCCGGCGCCGAAGGCCGCTGAGGTTAAGGCTGCCCCGAAGGTGGAGGCAAAGCCCGAGCCCGCCAAGGAGACCCCGGTCTCCCCCGCCGCTCCGGCAGAGAAAAAGGCTCCGTCCAAGAAGACGTCCGTCCGCAAGGCCACGGCCACCCGCAAGCGCCGCTAGTCCACAAACGATCCAAAACCTCATTAAACCCTATGTAAGGGGCGCTCCAACCGGGCGCCCCTTCTCTGTAGGTAGTTGGTAAAACGATTTTCTAGGACAACCGTTCGCCGATGGTAAACGGATGTTGTTTATACAGCCTGTGTACAACAGATATACTTACAACTTGTGCGTAAAGCCCATGGCCCGCAGGCCATGATTCTATTGAACTGGACCGTATTATGAGATTGATTCACAACAGCCGTCTGCCGCAGTTTCGCACTCCGTTTGGCGCTGTGACCACAGGAACGACCCTCTCGCTTTCGGTGATTCTAGAGGACGCCGACCCCAACCAGGCAACGCTTACGCTGCGCACCTGGGTCGATGAGATCGGTGAGTCTCTGTATCCCATGACGCACGAGGGCGACGGCTTCTTTACCGCCGAGCTGGAGTGCGCCGAGCCCTGTCTTATCTGGTACAGCTTTATCTGCAATATCGAGGGCCAGCCCGAGGTTCGCCTGGGCGCACCGCAGGGCCGCACCGGCGGCGAGGGCGTAACCTACGACTACGCCGAGGTGCCGTCATTCCAGGTCACCGTCTACAAACACCGTGAGGTTCGTCCCGAGTGGTACGAGCGCGGTATGGTCTACCAGATATTCCCGGATCGCTATGCCCGCGACGAGCACTGGCGCGAGCGCACGCTGGCCGAGGTCGAAAAACCGCGTAAGGGCATTCAGCGCCGCATGGTCGAGGACTGGAACGAGCCGCCTGTGTACGAGCGCGCCGAGGACGGCTCCATCAAGACCTGGGATTTTTACGGCGGCTCGCTCAAGGGTATCCAAGAAGACCTGCCTCGCATCGCCGAGCTGGGCTTTACAGCCATCTACCTCAACCCCATTTTCGAAGCCGCAAGCAACCACCGCTACGACACCGCCGATTACACCAAGATCGATCCGATTCTGGGCACCGAGCAGGACTTTACTGAGCTGTGCGAGGCAGCCGAGAAGCTGGACATTTCCATCATCCTGGACGGCGTCTTCAACCATACGGGCGACGACTCGATCTACTTTAACCGCTACGGCAACTATCCCGGCGTCGGTGCATGGCAGAGCGAGGACTCGCCGTGGCGCGATGCGTTTTATTTCCACGAGGACGGCTCGTACGACTGTTGGTGGGGCGTGGACAATATGCCCGCCATCAATGAGAGCTCCGAGTTGGTACGCGAGCGGCTCCTGGGCAAGGACGGCGTTATTCGTAAATGGCTGCGCGCCGGCGCTCACGGCTGGCGCCTGGATGTGGCCGACGAGCTTTCCGACGACTTCCTGGCCGAGATCAAAAAAGCCGTGCTCGCCGAGAAGCCCGACGCGCTGCTGCTCGGCGAGGTCTGGGAAGACGCCTCCAACAAGATTAGCTATGGTCATTTGCGCCGCTACCTGCAGGGCTCTGAGCTCGACTCCGCCATGGACTACCCCTTCCGCGACATGGTCATCGGCTTTTTGATGGGCTACAAGAACGCCTACCAGGCAGCCGAGGATATCGAAACCCTGCGTGAGAACTATCCACGCGAAGCCCTGTCCTGCGCGCTCAATCTGCTCTCGAGTCACGACCGTCCGCGCATCATCTCGGTGCTCGGCGGCGGCCCCGACGAGTCGCAGCTGCCCGAGAGCGAGCGCAGCAAGTGGCGCCTGGACGAGAACTCCATGGGCCTGGCCAAGAGTCGTTTTTGGCTCGCGACGCTCATGCAGATGACGTTCCCGGGTGTGCCTTCGATTTACTATGGCGACGAGTACGGCCTTGAGGGACTCACCGATCCGGGCAATCGTCGCACCATGCCGACCAAGGAAAACCTGCACGACTTCGATACGTTTGCGATCGTCAAGAACGCATCTGCTGTGCGCCGCGCGTTGCCGTTTATGATCGACGGTGGAATCAAGGCCTTTGCGCTCAATGACGAAGTACTCGCTTATACGCGCACCGGTAAGGACGGCGAGTCCGCGACCGTCATCATCAACCGCAGCCTGCGCAATTCACACCGCGTGACGATTCCGGCGCTCGGCGAATGTGCAAGTGACGTGATCAGCGGTCACGAGTGCGAGATCCACAACGGCACGGTCACACTCGATCTGTATCCGCTGGGCTCGTCGATCATTTATCACCATGCCGAGCAGCGCCTGCAGGAGCCGCTCGATCACGGTGCGGGTGTTGTGTGCCATATCACATCGGTGCCGACCGACGACGGCAAGCCCGGTACGATCGGCGCACCCACGCGTCGCTTTATCGACCATCTGGCCGCCATGGGTATGCGCTACTGGCAGGTTCTCCCCGTCAACCCCACGGACTTCTTCCGCTCCCCTTACGCCGGTCCTTCGGCCTTTGCAGGCAATATCGACCTGCTACCCGAGAGCCACGAGGAGCTGGCAGCCGACTTTGAGACCTGGAAGGCCCGCGGAGGCGAGGATGCCGATCCGCTGTACACCGCCTTTAAACATCGCAATGCCGATTGGCTCGAGAAATACTGCGTCTATATGGCCGTCAAAAAGAACTTTGAGGGCGAGTCGCGCCACGATTGGCCGGCAGATGTCGCGCGCTACAACGAGCATCTGATTGACGACAAGCGTTTCCACGACGAGGCAGAGCTGCAGGCTTACATGCAGTACCGCTTTGACCTGGCTTGGTGCGAGCTCATGAACTATGCGCACAAGAAAGGCATCGAGGTCATCGGCGATATTCCTATGTACGTGTCCGACGATTCGGCAGACGCGTGGAGCGAACCTGAGAACTTCTGGCTGTCCGATACCGGCAAAGCAATCGAAATTTCTGGCGCGCCGCCCGACAACTTTGCGCCCGAAGGCCAGGTGTGGGGCAACCCGACGTTCCGCTGGGACCACATGAAGCAGAACGGCTATAGCTGGTGGATGGATCGCCTGTGTCGCGCGTTTTCGCTCTACGACCGCGTGCGCCTGGATCACTTCCTGGGCTTCCACAGCTACTTTAGTATCCCCGCGGGCAAGGCTTGCGCCGACGGCCGCTGGCTGGCGGGCCCGGGCAAGGACCTGTTCCAGACTGCCTACGATGAGCTGGGTCCGCTCAACTTTATCGCTGAGGACTTGGGCTATTTGACGCCCGGTGTTCGCGCCATGGCTTCGACCTGCGGTTTCCCCGGCATGGACGTGCTGGAGTTTAGCGATTACGACGTCCGTTGCGGCGTGCACCCCACGCCAGGAAAGATCCTGTACACCTCAACGCACGATACGTCGACGCTGGCCGGTTGGTGCACGCGTTCCTTTGCGGGCGGCGACGAGCCGAGCGGTGTTGAGGTGGCGGCCAAGCTGATGAGCGACGCGCTGGCAAGCGACGCTCCCCTAGTGATGATGCCACTACAGGATATCCTGGGGCTTGGCGACGACGCGCGCATGAACGTTCCGGGCGTTGCCACGGGCAACTGGACCTGGCAGGCTGACGAGGCGGACATTGCAGCCGCCGAGAACAAAACCGCACAGCTCCTGCGCAACAACCATAGATTCTGGGGCGAAGCGTGATAAAACCCCCGATATAGGGTACAGTTACAGACGTTTGAATTTTTGCGGGCAGAGTAATCTGCCCGCTTTGTGCTGAAAAGGAAGTATTATGGCGCGCTACGATTACAAGTGCTCGAGCTGCGGCAACGTGTTTGAGGTTGAGCATCCCATGTCCGAGACTCCCGAGGTCGTGTGCCCCAGCTGCGGTGCCCCGGCGGCCAAGACGTTCTCGGCCAGCGGCATTAAATTTGAGGGTAGCGGTTTCTACAACACCGACCAGCGAAGCGGTGGCGCCAGCACCAGCGCCACCAGCGGCTGCTGCGCCAACTGCCCGCATAACCACTAGGAACCAAACAGCCCCGCGACCGACACCGATCGCGGGGCTGCTTCTTTAGCTACCCAAGTTTCCTAATGAGTTGCGGTGAAATAAGGACTGTTTGGCGGGCAGAAGCCGCTATTCAATCCCTATTTCACCGCAACTTAGTCGTTACTTGCGGACCAGCCTGGCGCAGAAGTGGCCGTCGTAGGAGTCGGCGTTTACCGGCACGCTTTGGAAGAGGCCTCGTTCGTTCTGGCGTACGGATACGAGCTTCTTAGCCTGATCGAACTCCGGGAGTTGCAAAATCTGCGCCTCGGAGAGCAGTGCCACGCTAAAGCAGGCGCCCTCGGGAGAGGCTAGGAAGGCATCCACGACCTGCGTGTTCTCTTCATCAAAAACCGAGCAGGTGGCATAGATGAGCTCTCCGCCGGCGGCCACGCGCGCAGAAGCCTCCTTAAGCATCGTCAGCTGAAGCTTGGGTAACTCGGCCGTCACATCATTCTCGGTTAGGCGCCACGGGATCTCGGGATGACGACGCATGGTTCCGGTGCCAGAGCACGGCGCATCGATAAACACGGTATCGAACTTGACCCGCTCACCGCGCATAGCATCAAACGATGTGAGCACCTCATCAAGCTCGCAGGCATCACCCGAAACCGTACGAACGCCCTGAATACCGGCCTTGAGAAGGCGCGCGAGATTCAGATCGCACTTGCGGTCGTGCAAATCGAGTGCAGTATGCTGACGCTCATAGCCGGCACGCTTGGCCTGGCACATCATCACATAGGTCTTGGTGCCACGACCGGCACCAATCTCAAGGCAACTACCAGGGCGCGTGGCAGCTGTGGCGATGAGCTGCGCATTGAGATCAGATGCAACCGCGGCAGCACGCTCAAACACACCAGAAGCAACGGTAACCTGGGCATCAACCGGGGCATGGCAGCCCGGGAAGACAGGCGCGACGAGCTGCGAGATATACGGATCGGGCTTAGTCACAAAGGCGTTCTCATGCAGGGCCAGCGGCGCGGGGGCCAGATTGCCGGCAAAGTTAAGCGCACCCTCTGGCGTGTCAAACGACGCCATAATGCGAGCGCACAGCCAGCGAGGAAGACCCATCAGGCGCGACAGACGAACCAAGCGTCGCTCAGACTCATCCACATCGGACGCCGTGGCAAAGTCCTCAACATTGTCCGCAACCTTATGCAGTACGGCATTGGCCAAGCCAGCGGCGGACTTAGCGCCGCAGCGGACCAGCTCAACACCCTGACTTACGGCAACGCGGCCACGCGTATGCAGATAGAGCATCTCGAAGGCCGAGATACGAAGCGCCATGCGAACACGCGGCGCAACCTTTTTAGGCTTATCGAGAAACTGATCGAGCAGCTCGTCCAAAATACCCTGGGTGGCTGCAACTCCAAGTGCCAAACGAGCGGCAAAAGCAGAATCGCGCTGGTCAATGGCCTTGGCCGAAGCACGGGAAGACAGCACGTCGCGCGCGTACATGCCGCGGCGATCGGCCTCCATCAACACATCGAGCGCAAGCTTGCGCGCGGGAGACAACTTGCTCATGACAAAACACCCCAGATAAGATCGGCGCCCTGCAGGCCAGCAGCCCAAGCAGAAGCGGCCATAGCACGCTTGCCATCAGGCTTAACCTCGAGCAACTCAACCGAACCATCGGAAAGACCCAGGTAAACACGCTTGGCCTTAACGAGAACCTGATCCTCGCCAAGCGACACATCAGCCGGCGCAGCATCGAGCACGCGCACGGTCTTGCCGGCAATCACGCAACGAGCAGGCGCGGTATCGGACGAAGCAAGCACATGACGCACGCAATCGAGCGCCGCCATCTGCGGATCCAGACGCATCTCCTGCTTAGAAATCTTGGTAGCATGGGTAACGAGCGACTCATCCTGCTCGGTCCAAACAGCGGTGCCGTCAGCAAGCGAAGGAAGCGTATCGGCAAGCAATTTGCCGCCAAGCTCACCAAGCTCCATGGTCAGCGCCTCAGCATGCTTACCGGCAACCGAGGTCGAGGCCTGTGCGCAATAAGCACCGGTATCCACGCCATGCCCAATACGCATAATGGAAACACCAGCAACATCATCACCAGCGAGAATCGCACGCTGAATAGGAGCAGCCCCACGCCAACGAGGCAGCAAGGACGCATGAACATTCACAATACCAAGCGGCGCCATATGCAACACGTCATCAGGCAAAATGCAGCCATACGCAGCCACGCAGAAAATATCAGCCTGCGCAGCCTGAAGCGCCTCAACAACCTCAGGCGTCATACGATTGGCCTCAACGACCGGCAACCCCAGCTCAAGCGCCTTAGCCTTAACAGGAGACGGCTCCAGCTTCTTACCACGCCCACGAACAGCATCAGGACGAGTAACAACAAGCGCAATCTCATTCCCAGCCTCAACAAGCGAAACCAGCGAAGGCACAGCAAAATCAGGCGTACCCATAAACACAATACGCATAAAGGACGTCTCCCCTCAACCAAAGCCGAGACGGCTACAAAGAACAGCGGAAAGCCAAGTACCCGGCCCATCCGCAAGAACAATTCAACAAAAACAAATATACCCAAAACCAAAGAAAGAGCCGCAATAAAAGCAGCTCTTCCAACAAAGCAATTATCAGCGAAGACGCCCTTCCCTGGCCCGACGGCACCCGGGCGAGTCAAGCAGCGTCAACGTAGTCCCCGGGGCG